>Ga0194133_10003094_pt1 | contig 24247 bp, 18 predicted proteins | sample TA2KigOf40mmetaG_FD_155448 | JGI IMG/M metagenome (GOLD analysis project Ga0194133, IMG submission 155448) | Freshwater microbial communities from Lake Tanganyika, Tanzania - TA2015055 Kigoma Offshore 40m | ecosystem: Environmental > Aquatic > Freshwater > Lake | place: Tanzania: Lake...
TTCCACGGCCAGAATTTCCCGGCGACCTCCTGCTTCCGCTCATCATTTTACCTAGACTTGAAATCGCCATATATTATACTCTTATCTGCGATAAGACACACCTTAAGTCACTTAACGCATGATATACCGTGTCATATCAATATGATGTCATTTATTTATGATAAAATTCATGATTATTGACGCTGAGCCGCTTCCTCTTTCTTCTTTTCTAGGTAGGCAAGAAGCATATTGACATATAGCTCACGTTCCCACGGTATAAGACTTTCTACTTCAGATAAACTCCATTTATGATATTGCATCAATGAAAAGTTCATTTCATAGTAGTTTTTTAGCGTGTTATGAGCGCACGCCATTAAAAAAACTCGGCAACTCCATCAAATGTTACCTTATCGACCTGCCCGCATCCGCCACAAGTATATTCAATCTCATGGCTTAATTTTGGCATTGACTCGAAAAACTTGGTGATTCGTTCATACTGACCAGTGTTCATCGATTCAATAAATTCTATACCTTCTTCCAAGGTGTCTGGTGGAAAGACATTTTCAGCATCATAGACATACTCGATGCATGAAGCCATGAGAGCAAGTTCATTCTTTTCGTTGTTGGTCAATTGTCGAATGCTATCGATAGTCGGGTATTTCATCTTTAAGCCAAGCTTGTCATCGATCATGAATTTATCAACATGATGCTCATTGCGCTTTACCTTTACCTGATCGAGCTTGATTATCACTTCTGTTGCATGATCGCACTTGACACCTTCACGATTTACACCTCCGCGATGACGATATGTAAACTTGACTTCTTCACCTACTGACTTGGCGCGCAGATTTAAAAATAAATATTCGACATCGAAATAGGGTAGTTTCGTTACATCGACACCATCTACACATGCGCTAATCGCATCCTTGATGGATCGAATGATTGAATCCTGATCTTCTGACTCTACTGCAATAAGAAGAGCTTTTTCTTCTTTAACTAGAAATGGGCGAAATGTTACTTCTTTTCCCGTTGAGGGAATATTGATTGCAAACTTAGGCGTAAGAATTTTCGGTAGCGGCATAATATAACTCCATTATAAATTATAAATTAGAAAGGAAATATCGTCTTTTGGGCAACTATTGTATTTCTACCACCAGATAATAGTTGAGAGCCTGTTGCTGAAAATGCGCCGTTTAGCCCTTGGCCCTTTATTAGTGAAAACGCTGGCGCAAATCGATTAAGCGTATTAATTCCTCCTCGTATCACATTGGATATGCTAGCATCTGGGCGAGCATCAGGAAATTTAACATGCTCTTCTTGAAAATATCGATATGTAAATTGAATTGTTAATTTGCCATATCCATCGTCGGCCCATGATAGAGGAACGTCAGCTATATTAAGAGGAAATGGTTCCAATAGTGTAACGCGATACGCAAAATCTATTTCGCGCTCTTGCTGCGTTCCAAAAATATTCAATCCAAATGGGTTAGTGATAGCAGTGGTATCAAATCCAACGGCCTGAGCTATGCCGCTCAATTCTCCAAATAATGATCTAGGGCTACTACGTGCGGATTGCATCGATGGCGATGTGCCGTATGTATGAATTTCAATTGATGCGCCCTTTGTTCCGGTGTCATAGTAGCCAACATCAAATGGTGCGTGTCGCGCGACTGGCTGCCCGCCTCTGCCCATCGTTCGGCTTGGCCCCAATATTGAATCCTGCCATCTCATGAAAAACTCGCGCTCGCGCATGTCCTCGCTTAAAATTACTGTAAGCGTTAAGTCTTGAGACAGATATGCATAGGGAATCTTGCGTATCGGCCCGTAATATCTCTGATCGTGAGTTAGCACATTTCGCGTGGGTAAAGAAGCGGATTCAATTCTAAGAGAAAGAGTTCTAGGAATAGATGTCGTGTTATCCGTTCTCAGCGCGTTCGGTGGTGTTATTATGACCATAAAATATGCCGGCTTCGCAAAGCCCGTTTCGTGCATATTGGCTACGAAGTTTTTTAGATTGAATTTATTACCACTCATCGAATCACTCCGCTATTAGTCGATTTGAGAAATGTGTCATTAATAGATTCTTTCTTTGCTTTCTTCATATACATCATTTCTATCAGCCTTCGCGAATCTATCTAATGGAAGCATTATGGCCATGTTCCATTCGGTAGGATCGATGCGAAAAAATCTCGACCGAAGATGCGAAAATAGATATTGTTTCACACAGGGGCGAAAGTATTTTAATTTAGACACTCCATTAAGTATATTATATGATATTCGTATTTTTGTATTCTCGTCAAGCGTGTCACTTGTGGTATAGTCATATAACGCATCCATAAGGCGCGCTCGAAGTCTGGGCGAAATATAATGTAAATTCAAGCCATAGAATCCAGGGCCCGATCCAGCCTTACCCGACGTTACACGAGGCTTAAATGGAATTATCAGAGGAAATCTATCATAATATGGCAGAGTCTCTTTAGTCTTTGGGTCATATGAAAATAGATACATATTACCCAACATTGGATATGATTCATATCTAGTTTTATCAGACTTCAATAGAATTTGTGGCGAGCTTTTTGTTGTTTTCAGGGCTTGATTGCGAAACCAAGTTGATGACGCCTTTTCCATGGAAGGCAAAATACCTAATTTTTCGCCTCTTGTGAGAATTGGTTCGAAGATATAAGCGGCCATATGTACCTATGCGTATAATGTAACTAGCTATTTATCACTTCTTTCCGAACAATTCTCGCTCGGTAATTATCATAAACTTCCATCCTCGATCATTACAGTATTCAGTGGCCGCTTGCCATTTAGCATTATTGACGCCATATGTCATGACTTCTGTAACATATTTTCTTGTTATGGGCTGACTTTTCTTTCGAACTGTCGGAATCTTTGTCTGCGCCGCCGGCTTTATTTCTATCATATGAATTGTCGCGGGGCTTGAATCGCGCTTAATCTTGACAATGAAATCGGGAAAGTATCGGTGGACTTTGCCGTCCAGAGGAGATACATAGGGTATGGCCAATTCTTCGCTTGACCATTGCACGACACTGGAATTTTCATCGAGATAACGCATGACGCGAAATTCCCACAATGATCTATAGATAATATTTGTGGGATTACCGTTATATTTACTGGGGTTATGAGGAACAAATCTTCCTCTATAATATTTCATAATTGTATATAGTATGATAAATAGAATATAAGGAGGATATGTACATGTCGAAGTTCACAATCCCTAATCATTATCGGTATAAGCACTAAATGTTTGGTGACCTAATTGATGCCGCCGCCGAAGCAGAGGCCATTCGGAAGAGCCCTTTACGTGTTTTAGACAAGTTCGGAGGTAAATTCGGAGGTAAAAAACGTCTGACATTTCCTGAAGAACTTCAGCAGATCGATCATTGGGTGACATTTACGGCAATGGAGACAACTCAGGCTATTAGAACAGAATCTTCTAAACGCAAGGCAATGGCATCAGTTACACTTCCTCTACCTGCCGGATTACAGACTGCTTATAACATAAGCTATAGCGAGCTGGCATTGGGAGCTCTGGGTCGCGAATTTATGGATGCGCTTGGTGGCGATTCTGAGGCGCAAGGGCTTTTCAAAAAAGCGGGCGCGGCCGCAACGGCGGGCGCCGCGAGTGGTGCGCTCATCGGGGCCACAACCGGCGTCGGCGTGTTCGGCGCCGCGATTGGTGGAGCTGCGGGCGGGGTCGCCGTCAAGGCGGTGCAGGGGGGCCTCGGCGGTGACGATCAACGATTGGGTCAGATCGCAGTGAGTTCCGCAATGGGCGAGGATAAAATGGCCGCGGCGGCTGCGGCTCAGTTTGGCGTAGCTCGTAATCCTCATAAAGTTGTGTTATTCGATAGTGTAGGATTTCGAACACATTCATTTTCATATCAATTTACGCCAAAAAACAGAAGAGAATCGGAAACACTTAATCAAATAATAAAACTATTCAAGTATCACGCATCTCCAAGCATGAACCCAACAGGTACTATAAAGATGGATACAGTTAACTCTCTGTTCGGGAGCCAACTTCCGGACGTAACCCTTTCTGGTGGTAAACACTTCTTTAAATACCCTGAATTTTTTCAAATTAAATTTCACCATCCAAAATTTCTATTTGAAATAGGCGACTCGGTCTTAAAGACCGTAGACGTTAATTATCATGGTGGAGGTTCTATGTCATATGCGCGCGATATAGCAGACACAGAACCAGCTCCAACACAAGTCAATCTTAGTTTATCATTCATGGAGACGGATATTATCACTAAGGAAAACATTGATAAGGGTAGATAATGCCACACTTCTTTACTCCTAATCCTCTAGTATTATACGATCCTCTTAATACAAACAGACGGCATCTAGCTACGGATATAACGCGCCGATTTAAATTGGAAAATGTTATAAAAAGCCCGGGCCTGGTTTATTATAACTATATGATAAAGGATACAGATCGGCCTGATATCATTGCGGATAAACTGTATGATGATTCCACTCTTGATTGGTTGATTTTCGTCATCAATAATATATTCGATCCATATTTTCAGTGGCCACTTACATATAAGCAATTCAACGATTACTTGGTTCAGAAATATGGTAGTGTGAGTGTTGCTCATACTGGAATTCATCACTATGAACAAATCATACGTGCGCGAAAGGATTATAATACAGCCGACGGCGAGCGAATTGTTATTCCCGAATACGCTCTACAGGTGGATCAAACAACATATACTTCATTGGCTAGTAGTGACCGTAGATCGGTTACTAATTACGAATATGAGGAGGATGCAAACAATCGCAAGCGCAGCATAAAACTAATTGACGCAGTATTCGTTCCTGCCATACTTCAGCAATTTGATGAGATATATCGAGCATGAGTTTCGTTCTCGGAAAGGGATCGCTAGATCGACTTACGATTCGATCCACAAGAAGTAAAGCTGAGACTAATCTATCTTCGCTTGCTACGATGATTACATTCTATGAGGATATGTTTACTCCCTTCATGTCGTGCGACGTACAGATTACCGACGGTACTTCTTTACGGACACAGACAGATGGCATCATCGGCGGAGAACTTGTATCTGTCGATATGGGCGATGGCGGCGGCGGAAGAAAACTAAAGAGTGATTTTTTCGTGCGCGATATTGCCAATATAACAAAGATAAAGCCCGACGTAGAGACATATACATTACGCCTTACGGCATTACATGATCTATATGATGCGCCAACTACATTGAATGGTTCTTACACAGGCGAAATAGAAAAATCTATAGATAAAGTAATCACCGAATTCATTACACCAAAGACAAAAAAGAAACTCGTTACGGTAGAGGCTTCTCTAGGTATACAAAGTATCATAGCATCGCAGATTACGCCATTAGCCTTTATAAAACAATTAACACGCGAGGCTCAGTCTAAAACCAATCCCTCGTCTTTGTATTTCTTCTATGAAACAGTAGAGGGATATCACTTTATTACCATAGACGAACTATTCAGCAAGTCAGTTCCAAACACGCATAAATTTATACATGATGAGTTATCACAGTCACAACATTCGCCGGGTGCGTCTACCCGACTAAGTACGAATATATTAAATCTTCAAATAGATGAGACTCCTTCTATTGGATATCTACAGAGTCAGGGTGCTAGTAGCCAGACTTATAGTCTAGACACACTGACTAGAAAGCGTACAATAATCGAAAATTATTACCATGAGTCGTTTAAAGGAGCTAAAGGTGACAATCCTAACTTTCCCATTGAAACAAGTAAACAGTTTTTCGGTAATTCTAAGGGTAAATTATCGGAAAAGGGCGGCACTGCTCAACATTATATAATAGGTTCGAACCCAAATACTCTGCCCTATGTAAGCGAGAGAGACCCGAGTAGAGATACTACGTTTAGGCACAGACAATCATTTGCTGCAATAGAGACTATGACCAAGGCGCTATACGGCGCTCGCAGAAAGCATATCTCAATATACGGCAATCCAAACATAAAGCCGGGCGATACGATTGATCTTACTCTACCTATGACTACCTCCTCGGATGAAAAGAATAAAAATAACCCAAATGATTCGGGAAAACATATTGCTACGGCGGTCAAGCATGTAATACAAATGGCCGAGGGCAAATATGAAACTGTTATTGAATGTATGAAACGCGGTTCCGATAAACCAATTAATAAGTATTAGGAGAATATTATGGAAGCTGGAGGAGCCACTCCCAAAGATGGAGATCATGCCGGACTTGATGGATTCGTATGGTTCTTTGGCGTAGTCGAAGACCGCAATGATCCGCTAAATGCTGGTCGCGTGCGTGTGCGCGCGCATGGATTTAATACGGCTGATAAGGCTCTTCTGCCGACCGATAAATTACCGTGGGCGCAATGTATAATGCCAGTAACTTCTGCCTCGCTGGGCAAAATAGGATCTTCAGCTACGGGATTGATTGAGGGCTCATTTGTTTTTGGATTTTATACCGACGGCAAAAATAGACAGCAGCCAATTATTATGGGTTCGTTACCAGGAATTGCAGCCAAAGGGCCCGGCGCAGGAACATCCAGTACAACGCCCGGATCTGGATTTGGTGATCCCGATGGAATATTCCCATTATATGGAATAGGATTGGCAGATACGCCTTCGCTTGGTGTTGGTGCTGAATACGGCGGTTCGGATAACACTTCCGCCAAGTTCGAGAGTTGGACACCCGATGTCTCAGTTGCATCGCGTCATAGAGTATCCAGTGTCGGCGACGACAAGGCCGACGACAAATACCCAAAACTCAATAAAGATAAAAAGATTATACCCGACACATGGAGCGAACCTCTTCCTAGAGGAGGTAAGCCGTCGATCTATCCTTATAATCATGTAACAAGAACTGAATCTGGGCATGTTATTGAAATAGACGATACTAAGGGCGGCGAACGTATTCATCAATATCACCGAACTGGAACATTCTATGAGATGCAGCCCGACGGTAATCGTGTAACAAAAGTTGTCGGTTCGGATTATGAGATTATCATTAAAGACAAGAACGTCTATATTCAGGGCGCATGTAACGTCACAATCAAGGGCGACGTTAAGATGCTTTGTGAGGGAGACCTTGTGCAAGAGGTTAATAAAAATTATCATTTGACTGTTCATGGCGATATGATAACCAAGATCGGCGGAAATCAACTTACGGAAATATCAAGCGATAGATCAACCAATGTCGATGGCAAAGATTCACTTCTGGTTTCAGGAAACCGTATATCCACGATAGGAAACGATTACTCTCTTAACGTGGGCAAAGAAAGAAAAACACAGATTGGATCTTCGGATGTCAAAGTTGTAGCCAATACTGTTACCACGGTGGCCGGTGGAGGTATCAATTTTACAACGCCTAAGAATACAAATATATCCTCTGTGGGCGATCTTAACTTTGCAGCTGCCGGCAATATAGCCATAAAGTCCAAGGGCACATTCAAGCTTAATGTCGAGGGGATGCATATTCAGACATATAAGAGTGAATCACATTTCCGACATGTGGGTAATGCATTTCCAACGTATAAGGCCGAATCTCATTTTCGACATGAGGGCCATTTCAAGTTTTTTTATGGAGCAGACACGTCGAAAGACTTTGCGGCGGGCACTGATCATGTTGCACCCTCGCCAGCACGAAGCAGTGACTCTACTCGTAATACCGCAACGGAAGCGACATCATCATGAGTGCAGACGTATCAAACTTACAGAGCGTAATAGAGGCCGCGAAAAAAAGCGCGGGCGTGACTGGTCTTGGAAATTCTAATGGAGCTGCCGCGGCAGCTGCGGCGGGGCTAAAGGTATATGAATTTGGTAAACTTAAAGATGTAGTTGCGCCAGACTTTAATACACTAGCCGCGACGGCAAAGAGTGCAGCCAGCTCTATGAATGAAGCCGCGCAGCAAATTACCACTGCTATGCCAAGCTTGACAGTGAAGTTGGGTGACGTGATAGATAGCCTGCCCGTTGCCGGCCTTTCAGACGCCCTGAATGGGCAAATGAAATCTTTGACGGCGGGCGCTCAGTCTGCGCTAGGAGACGCGGTCACAGGAAGCACTGCCGCGATTACTAAGATCGCAGATAGCATTCCAAAAACTTTTACCCTTGACGGTTCTGCGCCGGCCGGTGCCGATGGCGGCGCGAGTGCTTCAGTAGCGAGCGCGGCGGCAAGCTTAGGAAATGTACAGAATAACCTAACTGACGCAATGACAAAACTAAGCGACATGAAACAAATCGTAAGCAATGCAATACCGGCCGCGACAGGTTCCTCATTAGAGGCTCTAACGAATATGAAGAAGCAACTAACTGGAACCATAGAGAGCGCAGAAGGTTTGCAGAAAAGCATAACTGATGCGCTTCCACAACTTCCTACGCTTCCATTTACAATTCCTAGCACAATAGCTGTTGCGGCTCTTATATCGAAACTACCGACTTTACCGTGCGGAATAAATATCAAGTTAGATGCGCTTGCGGGGCTACAAAAAGAATTAGATAAGGTAATGGGCGAATTAAGTTCGACTGTCAATGGAGTATACGATAAAATTGATTCACTGAAAGCTCAAATGGAAGCTGCTCTAAATGAATGCGTGAATAAACTGAAAGATGCATTAGGCGAGATAAAGATTCCTACTCTGGAGTTCCCGATCGAACTACTTAAGGTCTTAAGCTTGATACAGGGAGATGCAGCAGCGTTTGCTGCCGCACTCGCAAAACTTAAAATTAATTTTCCCTCAATAGATGTCGATTCTATCTTAAAAAAGATGTTTTCTGGGCTGGATTTCAATTTCTGTAAACTTGTACCCAATGTAAAAATCATTGATGGTAAAGAAGTAACTAAAGCAGAACCGTCAACTACCGCCGTCGCTAAGCCTGAACCAGTGACGCCTGCAGCGGCACCAACGCCTGCCGTGAAGGCGCCGACGTTATCATCGCGACTTGGTACAATCACCGAGAAGGACAAACAAGAACTGGACTCTTATGTGAAAAGAGTCATCGTAATTGCGATAGCCTTCGGATCGACAGCAGATTTCATTGAACTTAAGAATCAAACCAGACAAAAGATCGAGCAGTGGGGTGAGAAAATTCGCGCTAGAATAATGGCGGATAGAGAAAAGTACTTTCGACTGACGCCGGTCGGCGAGATCGATGGCGCGGGATCAACACCAGAGACGTGGGTACCAAAAGATCCGGCAAAAAATAAACTAACTCAGGTAGATGAAGAATTGGGCTTACTTGCTACACTCAAGTTCTCAGCGCTGCAGGAGCTGCTTCGCATCGGATCTGACAACGCTTTCGGAGACGTGCTGTCGCGTCCGGTACTCGACGGCGGTGGCGGCGGTTGATATTTAGATAGCCCAAGTAGAAAGGCGACTGGCACAGCGGTGCCGACGAACTTCTTGGCGTTGTTCTTGGCGTTGACGCAAGTGGTTTAGAACTAAATAGACATATTAATCGACTAAATACCAAATAATAATCGATAGGAATATAATGGCGACGGTATCAAAACAAATAACATATAGAGATTTTGATCTGCGATTCATAGCCCATCCTATTACGGGTAAGCTTAATATGCTGAAAAATAGCAATTCGATAAAACAGGCAGTAAAGAATCTGATTCTAACTAATTTCTACGAACGCCCATATGCTCCTCTATTTGGATCGGATGTTCGCGCTACGTTATTCGAAAATTATACGCCTCACACAGAAGATGAATTGAGAGATGCAATAACAATAGCCCTAAATAACTTTGAGCCTCGCGTAGAATTGTTATCCATCGATTTTGGTGGTAATCCCGACCTCAATCAACTTTCTGTTTCAATTGTGTTTCGTCCAATCAATGCAGTCGAAGCTATAACCCTAAATGTCTCATTAGATAGAGTTCGATAATGGCCGCAAATACTGCTATACCCGTAACGGGGTTGAATTATAACGAGATTCGCGCGAATTTGCGCGATTTCATAGCGGCTAAGCCAGATTTTGCTGATTTTGATTTTCAAGATTCTGCTCTGGGCACTCTACTCGATCTATTGGCATACAACACATATTATAATGCGTTCTATGCTAGCATGGCCGCGTCCGAGGCCTTTATTGATAGCGCACAGTTTTATGATAGCGTAGTTTCTCGCGCAAAGCTGGTAAATTACACACCAGTTTCAGCACAAGGTGCTACGGCCAATGTTAGAATATCATTTGTGGATGCCTCGGTCAGTTCGTCACTTCTATCTATTAATATACCTAAAAACACAGAATTCACATCGACCATCAATAGTATATCATATACTTTTGTGACTCCTCGGGCGTATACAGTTCTTGCCAATTCCAGCAACGGATTTGCAACTAATATCGATCTAGTTGAAGGTATACCACTAACGCATCGATATCTATTTACCTCATCCAACACCGAATTTATACTTCCAAATTCTGACGTCGATACTCGTAGCATTTCTGTAACCGTCACAAGTTCGGGTAATACGTCTACGTATACGCCCGTTAGCGATATTCTTACTATTAATTCATCGTCCAAAATATTCTATATCGAAGCGGATCGCGATTCTAAGTACAAGATCAGTTTCGGTGACGACGTTCTTGGAGATAAACCCGACTTTAATAGCACAGTAGCTATTTCATATCGCGTATGCAATGGCACTAGAGGTAATGGCGCTAACAATTTCACATCGGCAGGAAGTATCGATAATCAATCGGTATTCACTTTATCTGTAAATAATCGCGCAGTAGGCGGCTCTAGTCAAGAAGATATTGAATCCGTTCGATTTAATGCGCCCAAAAATTATGAGACTCAAAATCGAGCCGTTATTGCGGCCGATTATCAGCGTATCATTCTACGCGATAATAGGGATCTGCAGGCTGTCAATGTCTGGGGTGGTGAAGAAAATGATCCGCCCATTTATGGTAAAGTATATGCTTCAGTCAAGCCTATTATTGGTACTCTAATATCTGCATCTCGCGCCGCTCAAATAAAAACAAACATTCGTAAGTATAATGTGCAATCTATCGATTTGGAAATTGTCGATCCCACATTTGTATTCATAGAACCGACAATTACGGTAAATATGAACGTCGAAGCAACTACACTATCTGCATCGGAAATTGCGGCGCTGGTCGCAGCACGAGTAATTGCATATGAGGGCACCAATCTCAATCGATTTGGTGGGCGATTTAGGTATTCTAAATTTCTTAATTATCTGGATAATTCCGATATCGGTATTACCGGCTCTTCTGGTTCAGTGCAGCTACAGAAGCGATTCATACCATCGACAACCGTTAAAAATTCATATACATTCAACTTTAATCAGCGAATCGCAAATCACATGGGAGGAACTAATTCGGCCGTGTCAAGTAGTAGATTTACATTAAACGGCGAAGATAATTCATTTATAGATGACGACGCTGAAGGTAATATTCGCACATACTATACTTCAGGTATCAATAAAATTTATACTAATGTTGCGGCTGGGACAGTGAATTATGACACGGGCAAAATCGTATTAAATGCTTTTATACCAACTGCATACGTAGGCAATCACATATCGATAAATGTAATCCCCACCACTCAGAATTTCGCGCCAATACGAAATCAGATATTGCTAATATCAGGAGCATCAATAAAAGTATTCGACGATGAGACGCAAAAGGAATTGGCAGCTATTACTAGTGTCAATACCATTGGGAAATCTGCTAATGTTTCTGAGACCGGACTTGCTCCAGTGACGACGTACTAACATGCCGGCCGTCGGGTCAAATGATGTATATCGCAAGCTATCTTCTCAGATTGAATCTCAGTTTTCTGAATTCATTCGAGCAGATGGTCCAAAATTTATTTCGTTTGTCAAGGCGTATTTTGAATACATGGAGCAGAGCAACAAAGCTCTAGATTCAAGTCGAGGGCTATTTGATAATCTAGATATCGACCGAACGGTCGATGATTTCATAGAATACTTTCAGCGCGAATTCATGAATACTATTCCGCGCAATATTGCAGCAAATAAAAGATTACTGATAAAACACATTAAACAGCTATATCGATCACGCGGTTCTCAGGAATCGTATAGATTTCTGTTTAGGGCCATGTTCGATACCGAAATAGATTTCTATTATCCTGGCGACGATATTCTTAGAGTTTCTGATGGGCGATGGGTTAATGAAATCGTTTTAAGTGGATATAGGATTGATGGTGATCCTCTTCTTATGGACGGGCGACTAATTACTGGACAAACATCAGGTGCTACGGCTCAAGTTATAGAAACATTAAACATCACATCTTTGGGTGTATCGCTATATCAGTTTCGTCTACAGTCTCTACAGGGAACATTTACTGCCGATGAACTTATTAGCGACGGACAAGGCAATTCAATTCGGCTTAATAGCACAGTCGGCGAATTATCGTCGGTAAATATTATTGATGGCGGCGCATTTAATCAATCAGGCGATGTGTTATCTATATCTGGCGCTTCTGGTTCTGGCTCAGCCACTGCAACCGTATCAGCTACATCTGAACAAAGCGCAATGACTTTTCGGATTGTCAATGGTGGTTCTGGATATCGCACTACCAATAGTATAATTACAATGAGCGGCGGTGGACCTGTTCGAACAGCGCGAATTTCCATTGTTAATATATCTAATACTGAAAATATAACCATAAATCAAGACGTTATTGGTGGTGTTAAAAATGTAGTCCTCAATACAGGCCTAACATTCAGTACGGGATCGACTAATAGCACAGCAATAAGTGCTAATCTGGCAGCTGCCAATATAACATCGACTATGACGACTGCATTAAGCTTCTCTAATATAACGGCAGGTTCGATTAACACCATTGCACTATTGGATCCAGGCGTTGGATATACCAGCATACCTACATTGACTGTAGTGGATGCCGATATTTCTATTCAATCGATAGAGGATGTCGATAAGGGAGGATTTAAGGGTCAAAATGCGGTAATTGTAGCTAATACTGTGCCAGGAACTGTTACTTCGATTTCTATCAATAGTGCCGATTCCAATTTCGTTCGTGATGATGTACTCACAATAACAAATAATACAAGAAGCATAGCCAATACAACCGACACATCTACAGACATTAAGGCCAATATAACCCGTGGTCTTATTCGACAGGGAGTATATAATGCCAACGGCGTAGCTAGTGTTTTTAGCGTAAAAACACTAGGTGGGCGTTATATCGATACGCGTGGTCTTATAAGTTGGAATAATAAACTACAAGATAATTATTACTATCAAGAATATTCATACGTCATCCGAGCCACAAAACTCGTAGACGAGTATAGAAATGCTATAAAAAAGATATTACATCCTGCTGGTACCAAGATGTTTGGTATTCTGGACACAAATAGTACTTTGGATCTTTCGTCGTTCGGCACTATCGATACCATAGTGGATGATAGTATTCTAAGTGTCGAAGTCACCTCTATTCCTGATTTGTATGAATCTATTCTACTAGCCGATTCTATAGTTGGCGGTATTCTGCATGCTGGTCCAATTACAGAATCTACGACAAGCACCGACACAACAAACGCAACCAATACAGCAGTTGCTGCCCTTAGTGAATCGGTCACAGGCACTGACACAACAGACGCAGCCAATATAACAACAGCAGCCATTAGTGAATCGGTCACAAGCACTGATGCAACAGACGCAACCAATACAGCAGTTGCTGCCCTTGGTGAATCGGTCACAGGCACTGACACAACAGACGCAACCAATACAGCAGTTGCTGCCCTTAGTGAATCGGTCACAAGCACTGATGCAACAGACGCAACCAATACAGCAGTTGCTGCCCTTGGTGAATCGGTCACAAGCACTGATGCAACAGACGCAACCAATACAGCAGTTGCTGCCCTTAGTGAATCGGTCACAAGCACTGATGCAACAGACGCAACCAATACAGCAGTTGCTGCCCTTGGTGAATCGGTCACAAGCACTGATGCAACAGACGCAACCAATACAGCAGTTGCGGCAATTACAGAGCAAAGCGGTATTCTATTAACGTGGGAAAATGTGATCGAATCTAGTTATGATCCGCAGGTTATATCTGATGTGCTTAATGGTCTTCTTTCAATTGACGATACGGTCAATGCTACTACGTAATTGATATTGTGTCTTATAAATAGCTAATATTTCAACTACTCATAAAGGAGGATACACTCAATGACTATCGAAACTATCAAGGTAAGTGACATCAACTCAGCCAGTGTGACACGCAACGCTCAGACAAGTGAATCCGTATCGGTACAGGGCGTATATAAGGCCGTGTGCTATGATGCGGAAGGAAAGATCAAGTGGGAAGATAACTTTCCTAATATCGTTACTACGGTAGGTAAGAATAATCTTCTTAACATTTATCTCGGGGCTAACTCCATTACGGCTGTTCCTGTCACCTGGTATCTTGGGCTCATCGTAGCAAATGGGTATTCCGGAATTTCCGTAGCGGATACTGCCGCATCACATGCTGGCTGGTTAGAATCTGGCGCTCAAGGCGGAGCTGCTCCCGGCTATAGCCAGGGTACCCGTCGAGCCGTCACTTTCGCCGCGGCCGCGAATGGCGCAAAGGCTACATCTAATGCTGCAATCTTTACAGTTAGCTCAGCTGGTACAATTAAGGGCGCTTTCCTGATAAACAATGAGACAAAGGCTGGCACAGGCGGTATTCTGTATTCGGCCGGGCTATTTACTGTCGGCGACAAGGTAGTTACCGCAGCGGATACACTAAACGTAACATACACGGCATCTGCTTAATTTCATCAAATCATCATAGAGTATAGCTATGCCTGGTATTATTACAAGACGATTTCGAATAAACAATGCCAAGCAATTTTTTGATGCAATAAGTGCTGCCACAAAGAAATTTTATATCTTCATCGGCCGCGTGACGCCTTATGCCGATGAAGCTGCGCCAACTACGCCAACCGATACAATTCAAAACACTCACTTTGATGGTTATCGCGACATGATTGCAATGAAACGAGTGCAGTCTTCCGACATATCGCAAGTAATACCTAAATATTTATGGGCCAATAATACTGCTTATACTCAATATATCGACACCAGTACGTCATTGTTTCCTACTTCAACATCAGTCTATTCGAATACTACATTCTACGTATTAACCGATGCTGATAACGTATATAAATGTATATACAATAATCGTGGTGGGCGATCAACCGTAAAGCCTACTGGGACAAGTACGTCTATCATAACTACAGCTGACAAGTATCGCTGGAAATTTCTATACAACGTAAGTGGAGCAGATAAAACTAAATTCTTTTCTACATCGTTTATTCCTGTAAAGACACTAACAGCTAATAATGGAAGTGCTCAGTGGTCAGTTCAGCAGGCCGCAGCAAATGGTGCAATACATAATATTCTAATTACAGCTAATGGAACAGGATATGTAACGACATCAAATACATTCTCGGCCGTATCAAATAGTACGACGATGGTATTAAAGAATAATGCAAGTACTACCGATGACATTTATACACTATCGACTCTATATATTTCTGCTGGATTAGGAGCTGGTCAGCTTCGTAAAATCGTGAACTATGTCGGATTAACCCGTACTGTAACAGTAAATACCGCTTTTACTCAAACACCAAATACATCTTCTAGTTATATTGTAGGTCCAAACGTAATCATAAAAGGTGATTCTGGAGCCTCCAGCGCACAGCGCGCGCTCGCATACGTTTCGAATGCTGCATTTGGGCAAATTCGAGATATCACGATGATAACCGAGGGTCTACACTATTCCACAGCTAACGTATCTATTTCGGCCAATTCATCTTATGGGTCAGGCTGTGTCGCCAGGCCAATAATATCGCCTAAGGGTGGGCACGGTAAAGATCCCGTACAAGAGCTTGGTGCAGTCGATGTTATGCTAAGTGTGCGCGTAACAGGATCGGAATCCAATACATTTCCTACCAATAATGACTTTCGTATAATTGGTTTAGTGAGCGATCCATTACTTCGTGGTGGCTCATCGGCTAATGCGTCGGTAATCGATCAGTGTAGCAGGATTACCGTTACGTCGCTTTCTGGCGATCTTACTTCTGATGAAATCATTACTGGTGATACCAGCGGAGCTAAATCCAGGTTTGTACGATTTGCCAATACAAACAATGCACGAACAGCAGGTATAGTTCGTGTTATTCGAGTTGCCACAAATGGAACAGGCGGCACATATAAGGTAGGGGAAACTGTCACTGGAAGTGTTTCGGGAAAAACTGCCACGGTAGCATCATTTACCAAGCCTGCCGTGAGAGAATTTACCGGAAACATTATATATACTGAGAACAGGACGTCTATCGCAAGAGCGCCCGAGCAATTAGAGGACATTAAAATGGTTGTGAAATTCTAATGGCATCCATAGCAAATACCGCCACTCTCTCTACCAATCTGAATGTCGATCCTTACTATGATGATTTTAATGAGTCTAAGAATTTTCATCGAGTTCTGTTTAGACCGGGCTTGGCTGTGCAGGCGCGCGAGCTTACGCAGATGCAATCTATTCTTCAGAATCAGATTGATCGCTTCGCAGAGCATATATTCAAGGAAGGTAGCATCGTTCGTGGATGCGAACTAAAGCTTGATCAGAGATTTTACTATGTGAAGCTTCGCGATAAAAATTCTACAGGGTCTACGGTAAACGCGGCCGCGTTTTTAAATAAGACAGTCAAGGGAACAACGTCTGGTGTTCGTGCTGTTGTTAATGCTACTACCGATGGCTCGCAAGCCAATACACCAAACTTTAAGTCATTATATGTAAAGTATATTGCCGCAAATACAAGTGGCGCAAAGTTTTTTGCTAATAATGAAATTCTAACAGCCACAGATGGATCAGGCATCACGGCCAATACAATTACGGCCGCTATGGGTGGCGCTACAGGTCACGGCAGTTCAATCACGATTGCCTCTGGTGTCGTGTTCGCGAAAGATCATTTCATTCGTGTCGATGAACAAACGCTAACTCTGGAAAGATATTCGGCTAATGCGACATTCCGTATTGGTTTGGATATTAATGAGAGCATCGTATCCGACGTTGATGATACTACTCTACTCGATCCCGCAAGTGGCGCATTTAATTATGCTGCTCCAGGCGCAACTCGATTAAAGCTTGTGGCCACGCTCGCCAAAAAAACAACTACAGAAAACACTGCGAATAATTTCATCGAACTTATGCAAATTAAGAATGGTGTAGTTCAAAGTCAGTCCGACAAGCCTGAATATGCTGCAATCAAGGATTATATCGCTCGGCGTACATACGATGAATCGGGCAACTATATTGTTCACGGAATGAGTCTTCGTCTGAGAGAACATCTATCTAGTGCCAACAATCAAGGCGTATTCACGGCCGCACAGGGCGGTAACACTAGTCTTATAACGATTGATATGCAGCCCGGCAAGGCTTACGTTCAGGGATATGATATTGAAACTCTAGTAACAAAACAAATTAATATTAGAAAAGGCATTGATTTTCAATCTCTAGAGCAGGTCAAGACATTGATTGATTATGGTAATTACGTTATAGTCGATAACGTAGTTGGTGCATGGGATATCAATGGTCAAGATACAGTTACACTGCGCGGCCAACAGGCCAATGCGATAAGCACTCGCTCATATTCGACAACCAATTATCCTGCTTCCTCTATTGGTACTGCCCGCGTGCGTGGGCTTGAATATTATTCGGGCACTCCTGGTCTTCCGTCCGCTCAATATAAGGTGTATCTGACAGATATAAAAATGACGGCGGCCAACAAAAGTTTCGCTAATGTTCAATTTATTGGATTCTCGGCCGGTGGGTCAAGCGCGAACGGTAAAGCTGATATCGTCGGATCAAATGGACTTAATGCAAACACTGCCGATCCCTCGTTCGATAGGGCAGTATTCAAGTTGCCCACAATTGCAACGAAAAGACTACGTGATACATCAGGTAATATCGATACCGACTTTACCTTCTATAAATCATTCGATATATCGTTCGGTGCAACAGGCCAAGCCACTATAACTACGGGCGATAATTCAGAGCGTTTTGCCGGATCGGGCACATTAAGCGATTCCGCAACTAGGTCGAATTACTATATTGTCTCGCGAGGCTCGGCTAACACAAATACTCTCACCGGCACAGTAAGTGTAACGAATGGTTCAAATACAGTAACTGGTTCTGGAACGGCATTTACGACGCAAGTAAACCCTGGCGATCTGATTCGCATCGCTAATACTGGTACCACAAATTTTCTTGTGAGCGAAGTGACGAACGATACTTCACTGAAAGTGCTAAATGCTGCCGGAGTTACAAAGACGGGTATGCCGTTTCACAAGAGATTTATACAGGGGCAAATTCTCGATCTTGGTGGCGTAGGCCGCGACGGCACGCGATCCATTACAGTTTCGGGTTCACCCACGACTACTTCGTTAATCGATTTAAATGAAACTCTTAATTCACCAGCAACGCTTACTGCTACTGCCATCGTCAAGCTTACCAAGGCGGATGGTCAAGAAGCAGCTAAAACTGTTGTTCGTAACAGATTAGTTCAGATTCGCATTGGTAATGCCGCTGCGGGAAATTCGTATGCAGGTAATACATCTGGGCCATGGCCACTAGGACTATCCGATGGATTTAAACTTGTTTCGGTTCGCAAGCAAAGCGGAAGCAATTTCGCATCTGTATCTGCTGGATCGGACGTAACGAATGACTTCATTCTCGATAGCGGTATGCGCGATAACTTTTATGATCATGCTCGATTAGTTAAGAAGCCAGGTAGCGGCCTAACTATTTCTTCTGGTGATAGGCTTCTTGTTAAACTGGATCATTTCACTCATTCGTATTCGACCGGCGTAGGATATTTATCGGTAGATTCATATCCTGTAAACGATGCAACGGCTGGATCAGATACGACTAAAATCTTCACATATGAAATTCCCGTATATACTTCGCCGTCAGATGGCATGAGCTTTGATCTTCGCGATTCAATCGATGTGCGACCACGCACGACTGATACTGCAAATAGCGTTACTACTCTGACTAATATATCGGTCAATCCACTGGTGTCAACATCATTCGATGAACCAAGTGGTGGTCTACATTTCTCTCCACCTCAACAAGATTTGACGGCTGATCTTGACTATTACCTTGAGCGTAAGGATCTTATTGTTCTGAACAAGGATGGTTCGATGGGAGCAATAGCCGGTACGCCTTCACTATTTCCCCGCGCGCCGACGGTGCCAGCCGAGGGCATTATTCTGGCCGAAGTGAGTCTTGCTCCATATCCTTCACTTCCGTCTGAAATTGCGCGGCGAGTGGGCAGGCCTGATATGTCAAACGGTGTTTATCCTGTGAAGAATTCACGCTTTACAATGCGTGACATAGGCGTCATTAAGGATCGTGTAGACAATCTTGAATATTATACTTCTCTATCTCTTCTTGAAAACGATGCCAAGTCATTGATCGTTCAAGATGCAAATGGGCTAGATCGATTCAAGAATGGAATTTTAGTCGATTCGTTTACCGGTCACAAGATCGGTAACGTGTATGATTCCGATTATAAGATTGCAATCGATCCTTCGAAGGGTGAAGCTCGGCCTCCGTTTGCCATAAACAACGTAGAACTATTTTACCATGCTGCGAATTCATCGAATGTCGTTCGCACAAATGTTACCGCCGATGGTATTTCTCGCGATCAGATAGTATTGATTAGTAATTCACAAATTCTGTTCTCAAATAATGAAACCCTAACATCTGGTGCAAGCACGGCCAACCTTCGATATCAGGTAGACAACAAATTGTATATCGAAGCTGCCACAGGCAACTTTGCCGCGGCCGCTTCTGTAGTTGGCGGTACTAGCGGCAAAACAGCTACTATCAGTAGCACTATCACAACGACTGTTGGCGATTTGTTGACTCTTCCATATACTCATGAAATTCTCGTAGATCAGAAATATGCAACAACTACTCGCAATACAGCTGGAGCTTTCTACAATTGGGCTGGCGTGCTAGTTCTTGATCCAGCCGAAGATTATTGGGTAGATACGACGATTGCTCCTGCCGTTCAGGTTAATTTCGATTTAAATACAGATAACTGGTTGCATCTGGCCAATTCATGGCAGACACAATGGGGTGCATGGAACACAGTATGGACAGGTACGAGAGCTAGTGGAGCAACTTCGACTAGTACTTCAGGTGTATATGCGTCGGGCCAACAGCTCCTGCAGGACTTCACCATATCCAATGAAATGGTGACTACTACTGAGAGAAGCCGAACTGGTATCACACCAACAATTACAGTGCAGAACACAACACAGTCTTTGGGTAATACTGTCCGTGATGTGAATCTACAGCCCTACATGCGCTCGCGTGTCATTCGATTTACAGCCCATGCAGTAAAACCAAGCACACGATTATACGCATTCTTTGATGGTACGAATGTGTCCAATTATGTGACGCCGACCAACTCTTCGTTTGCAAACACAGCAAACGAGGGCGGTATTCTAACAAGCGATAGCACAGGCAGATTATACGGTACGTTCCGTGTACCAAATGATAGCTCGCTTCGATTCAATACAGGATCGCGCAATCTGCGCTTTACGGATAATCCTACGAACGCTCAGGGTCTGGGGCTTCTTACAACTTCGGCCGAAGCTACCTATACAGCCCAGGGTCTTTCTACTACAGCGCAAGACACAATTGTTGCGACAAGACAGCCTGTAATCACTCAGATAACATCGACAGAGACGACAACTATCACAACAAGTAATTGGGTTCAAGTCGGTGGCGGCACAAATGTTGTCGGCACTATACCTGATCCGCCGCCGGCGCCGGCGGCCGCCGACTTCGGCGTTTGGGGGTTAGCGAGCCCGGGCGATGGCGACGCCGACGATCCCATATCCCAGACATTTCTTGTCAATACTATGCAATCGTCCAGAATATCTGGCACAGGCGCGTTCATCACCAAAGTCGATCTATTCTTCTCGACAAAGGATTCGACGCTACCAGTCATCGTGGAAATTAGAGAAGTCGATCCGGCTACTGGGCATCAAACATTGCGTACAGTTCCCTATGGTCAGGCTATTGTCCCATCGTCTCTTGTCAATACAAGCACCGATGGCAGCAAACCCACACCGTTCTACTTCCCTTCGCCAGTATATCTTTTGAATGATCGTTCATATGCAATCGTAGTCATTCCCGGCGCATCAAATCCTAATTATCGTGTACACACGGCTCGAATTGGCGAAAACGATACGCTGACGGGCAACAGAATTACAGCCCAGCCCGCATCCGGTATGATGTTTATTTCCTCAGATGATCGTACCTACAGCGCAATTCAAGAAGAGGATATGAAGTATCGCCTGTATATGGCAAAATTTAACAAGTCCTTGGTTGGTAGTATTGTGGTCAAAAATGAAAATCGCGACTATCTGACTGTAGCAAATCAATCGGCCGCACTTCATACGATTGGTGAACAAGTTCACGGGATAACTCTTCTTCATGGTACATTTGCAAATACAAAAACCCTAAGCGTTGCAAACAATACGACATTTGCACAGGGCATGGTATCTGGTGCCACTGGTATAGTTACCTCGTTTTCGGCCAACACGGTTACTGTTCGCGATGTTACCACGGCTGTTAAATTCAAGGGCAAAGAGAGAATTCGTATACGTACAAACAACGCAACGAGCGGCGGTATTGTCGGTAATTCGACAGGCGTTATAATATCGGCCACTACTCCAATCGGCTTTGTTACCTACTACGACGCGGTGAACTACGCAAATACTCACCTGCATCTTTCTAACACATCATTTATAAACAGCGGTGCCGCTTGTACTTCCAATCGTATGTTCACGAACAATACATTTATACGTGGGCAGTCAAACGGATATACCGCACGAATCGTTGCAATGAATAGACTTCAGGGAGATGTATTTAAGTTTACAACTGATTATCTACAACCATCAAATACTACTATCTCTTCAAGTACCAAGATGGCTTTATCTGGCTCGTCACGCGATACGTCATATGTTCCTGTCAATATTAATGGAGACACAGAACTGAATGTGCCTCGCTTTATTCTATCGCGGTCAGTAGAGTCTAATACCAGTGCCAGTAGTAGTTCATTCGCATCATCTCGGTCGGCCGAGTTCAAAATCGCGATTGGGTCTACCAGCGATTTGTCAAGCCCGGCCGTTGATTTGCGTCGTACTTCACTTTGCCTGATAGAAAATCTTATCAACTCCAATAATGCTATTGGATCAAGTGAAGACGGCATTAAGACTGGCGGCAATGCAAAGGCTAAATATATTAGTCGGCGCGTAACACTGGCTGATGGGCAAGATGCCGAAGACCTTCGTGTATATGTAACCGCATATAAACCAAGTGGCGCAGGAGTGCATGTTTACTATAAGGCTCTGAATAGAGAAGACAGCGATACTTTCTCTGATTCTAGCTGGATACCAATGACTCCTGTAACAGACGCTGGTTTCACAAGCACTGCGCGGTATTCATCCAGTGAGGATACAGAGGATTTTCTAGAGCTGGCCTATAAGATAGATTCATATTCAAATACACACAAGTCAGGAGCCAATACGACAAGTGGTATTATGGAATATCGCAATACACTGGGCGCGCGATATACGGGCTTCAAGTATTTCGCAATCAAGATTGTTCTAACGCATACTACAAGCACACGGCCGCCACGTATTCGCGATTTCCGCGCAATCGCACTACAGATTTAACATGTATACAAAAGTGAAAGATGCGCCTGGTTTTGTTCGAGGAGAAAACTCCGCTATATTATCGACAGATGTGGCGAGTTTAACTTCATATAAAAAACGGCGCGATCAGCTTAATGAAATGAGAGCTGCTGTACATGATATAAATAACATGAAGATAGAATTAAATGAAATAAAATCCATGTTGCAAACAATTATCGGAAAAATACAAAATGGCTAAAATTGCCAACGTAGCATTGACCAATACATTTGATACATGGCGTATTACGTCAAATAAAGCATTTGATCGGCTAAGTCAGTTTGCAATAAACAATTCATCGCTATATGCAAATACAGTTACGGCCAATAACAACCTTAATGCATTGAAAAATGCCACGATTACAAAGAATCTAACTGTATCGGGCAATACATCCACTAATAAAGCAACTGTTACCTCAGCGCTGACTGTATCGGGTAATACAACATTAGGTGCTGCAGGTAAGACAATTACATCTACCGGTGTTCTAGCTCATACTGGTAATCTAACTGTATCTGGTAATACCTCCGCTAATAAAGCAACAGTTACGTCGGCTCTAACAGTATCAGGTAATACAACATTAGGTGCTGCCGGTAAGACAATTACATCGACTGGTCTTCTGGGCCATACTGGTCGAGCCACTATTAGTACAAATCTAACTGTATCTGGTAATACGACGCTGGGTGCTGCGGGTAAGACGATTACAACGACAGGTGATCTATCCCACACCGGTGATATTACTGCATCTGGTGATATCACATCGAATTCGGATCTGGCATTTAAGTCTAACGTCGAAATAATTACCAATGCTCTCGACAAATTAAGTAACATCAAAGGTATTACATTCAATAGCGATGGTGTTTTGCGCCGTCGGACAGGAGTCATAGCTCAGGATGTACAGACGGTGTTGCCCGAAGCTATTCATACTAATTCCGATGGTCATCTATCTGTTGCATATGGCAATATGGTCGGACTTTTAGTGGAAGCCATCAAGGAACTGGATAAAAAAATCAAGAATATTACCGAATCAAATCGATAAGACAAATAACTACTGAACTAAATAGTCTAAAGTTCTTTACTAAAAATATAGAAGGTTAATATGGCCAAGATCGCAAACGTCGAAACATCAGATACTTTTGGAATATGGCGAACACGCTCGAACGCGGCGTTTGATCGGCTAAGTCAGTTTGCAATAAACAATTCATCGCTATATGCAAATACAGTTACAGCTAATAACAATCTCAATGCATTGAAAAATGCCACGATCACAAAGAATCTACTTGTATCTGGTAATACAACATTAGGCGCTGCTGGTAAGACGATTACATCCACAGGTGTTCTAGCTCACACTGGTAATCTAACTGTATCAGGCAATACAACATTAGGCGCTGCTGGTAAGACGATTACATCCACAGGTGTCCTAGCTCACACTGGTAATCTAACTGTATCTGGTAATACAACATTAG
>Ga0194133_10003095_pt1 | contig 24242 bp, 25 predicted proteins | sample TA2KigOf40mmetaG_FD_155448 | JGI IMG/M metagenome (GOLD analysis project Ga0194133, IMG submission 155448) | Freshwater microbial communities from Lake Tanganyika, Tanzania - TA2015055 Kigoma Offshore 40m | ecosystem: Environmental > Aquatic > Freshwater > Lake | place: Tanzania: Lake...
AACATAGTTGCGTTGAATGGTCATACTTTGGCCAAAGAATGCCTACATAAATATATAAAGTAGACGCCTGCAATTACGCAGGCAAATAGGTCCTACCGGGATTCGAACCCAGGTTGTCAGATTCAAAGTCTGAAGTGCTAACCACTACACCATAAGACCACAAAAAAAGTTTACTTACCTTACATCATTCTCCTTATATCTGGCGGCGACGGCGTCCTTGTCCTTGTCTTTGTCTTTGTCTCCGAAATGGCTTCAAAACCTACAAAAAAAGTGTTAGTAATAGAATGGAATTGGAATGTAAAAAAATAAACAAACCTGAAAAAATGAAAAAAGTGCACGCAAGCGCGCGAATGGCAAAAACAAGCTCCTAACCCAGGTGTGGGTAATGCATCTAATTTGCTCCGAATAGTTCGGCAAATATGTGTGCAATAATAATAATCATCAATTGCTGTATGGAGCTTTTGGCACAGTGGCATACTGCGCCATATTATACATAGGTGTTGTCTTTAAATACTTTTTTGGGGAAATGCATTATGAAATATAATGTCCGCGTTACGCATTCATCACATATTGAAATGGATTAAACTTGTAATGCATTTCCAGCCCTAGATGAGATATGCCGTGGACACAAACCGCAATAGAAAAAAGGATGGTTAATACAATGGATTTATACGGGTCCGCCTTGTATAGATTGGAAGAATGCTTCACAACCAGCGCGAAGGCAATAAACAATAACATTCCGCTCATAATGTGGGCGTATATTGATGGGGGATACATATACATATTATATATAATATATAATATATTATTTGGTAGCGTCATACAAGCAATGAACAAAAAAAATAAACCACTATGTAATTATAATTAGCTAGTTATTTACTCAATTACGAACTATGTACTTATCTACTTATCTACTTATCTACTTATCTACTAACTATTTGACTAACTATTTGACTATCTACTTCGCTATTTAAAACATCTACGTTATGTCCAAGCGCGCGCAAACGCAACCGAACTTGTCTTTCTATTTCAAACTCTTTTTTTTCTTTTTCTTGCTGTATTTCTCGCTCAAGTGTCTCTAACTGGTATGGTCTAAATCCATCTATAATCAGTTGCATCCCTCCAAGGACAGCATTCCTGGATACATCGCATTCACGGTTATCGCTGTATTCTGGGTGTGATGTGGACAACAACGCACGAACCAGCATTTCTGTGGTTACTCCACGTTGCAGCAAATGGTGCGCCACAAAGTTCCAAGGGGCCACGTGTGGGTTGTTTGAACGAGCTGGGGCAGGTTGAGCCGACTCTTCGTCTTCAAACTCATCGTCTTCAAACTCGTCATCTGGCTCATCGTCCACCTCTTCGCCTTCCGCACGTTGAAACAACCAGCGAAAGCCTCTGAGCGAATAATCGTCCAGCAAGTCTACCTCATATTCTTCGTCTTCATACTCATCTTCCTCTTCCTCTTCATCATAATCTTCTTCGTCATCACTATCCTCTGGAACCTCAGCCATTTCTGCGCGGCAATAAGGGCAACCGAAGCCATTGTGGGCAACGTTTGTCATTAAACAACTTGCGTGAAAGCAGTGTCCGCACTCGGTAGTGATGCAGTTCTTATTCACATCAATGCAGTCAAGGCAAATTGAGCATTCCATTTTCTTGTAAAGTCAAAGTAGAATCAATGTAAGTATTTGGGTCGTAGGCTTGATATTCAATATCAACAATGCATAATCTTACTATTTATTTTGGTTAAATAAATATTTCAATTTTATTATTTAATTACTTATTTCTGTGTTTACTACAATTACAACGCGTTATGTATATATAATAAAAAGACAACTATAATATAGTTACAACGGAAGAATGCATCCAGAAATCACCTGCAAAAAAGTGTGTATGCTATTTGAATCGTTTTGCACAAATCAGAAAGTCTATATTGGGAAAGACATCAAAGCCAAGAGGGAGTTGAATAACACAGATGAGACTACGAAAAAGCAACATTGCGCGCAAATGATAAAGTATATAATGGACAACTGTATTGGGATAGTAGAATACCCTACACAAAAGAAAAATGAGTCTACAAACCTATAATGTAGATTATATTGTAATTTGATTTATGAGCATAAAAGTAAAAAATTGAAAACTTATTTGCAATACAAAGTGCACATAAGATTATATAAAAGCGCTATAGCGAACTCCCTAAAACGCCCTTACAAACTGAAACCTTATTGAAAAATGAGCTCTACCCGAATGAACGTAGTTTCCAATGTTGATTCTATCCGCATTGCTCCTGCAATCGGAATGGCGAATGAAAATGCCAAAAAATACACGCACGTATACATTCCTCGCATTGCCGAGCATTATACGGAAGACCAAGTCAGATATATGTTTGCCTATGCAGGCCTTGCAGAGGTGGATTATGTTGACTTTGTCAAGCTAAAACCCCTTGCTTTACCCAAGGTAATTCCCGGCGAGGAACAAACCAAAGACAAAGAAGTGCCCAAGTTCTCTGCCTTCGTGTCCATCAAGAAATGGCTATCTAATCTGGCAGTAGATGAGATTGCGGAGAAAGGCTCGCACAAGTTCTATGTGTCCTCTGCGTCCAAAGAGTTTTGGATGCTCTTGCCAAACAACGCCCCTCTTGCCAGAACTAAGGTGAATGTGCATCAGCTTGCTTCGTATACCGATGAGTTGTATACAAAGATAGACACAGTCACGGATGAACTAAAACAGCATCAGTATATGCTTTACGAGCAAGCGATGCGTATTGATACGCAGAATGAAATCATTGAAGCGCAAACCATACAGATTAAGCAGTTGTTTAACTTGTGCGGATTTCAGAACGGGCAGATTGCCGAGCTGAACAATACAATCCGTGAAATGCTGTCGTTCTCGCCATTAGACCAGGAGGAGGTGGATACTAGTTTGGAGCCCATCACTCTAGCCGATTTGGACGGGCCTGAATCCAAACCCGAATCAAAAAAGCGAACTATTATTGATTTAACAGATACAGACGATGAAGAAGACGAGCCAGAACAACCCGTAATGGTGGACATCAAGCCAGAAAACTCCGAAGAAGCAGATTTGCTACAGAAGTTAAGTATTCTACCGGTAATGATGCGTAGTGTAGCGCAAGACTATGTTTACTGCATAGAAAGCCAACAGTTGGAACCCGTTCGATTTAACCAAGGTCAAGACCAAGAATTGGAGCCACTCATTGCAGATTCCCAGCAGGAGATAACATATGCACCAGTAAAACAATACGTAAAACAAGTCATTCCAGAGAAGGATTTGAAAGAAGTGTCACGCAGACTGTTCAGCGATGGAATCTGCAACAATTAAACGCATCACGTGATACAGGCAATAACAAATAACAGACAACAGGTAATAACAGGTAATAACAGGTAAAAAATACATAATTATATAGGATACACATACATATTCATATTGTTACTAACATTTATATAAAGGATGCTCCCTACGGGGGCATTTTTTATTTTCATATGGGGCGTTCCACTTTTATTGGCAGTTCCTGTATTGGCCTATTTCTTTTTTTCAGGCTCTTTTGGTTGGACGGCAGCGAATCGTATGTGGAGCGGATGCACAATGTCATTATCATACTCCATAAATGGAGAGAGCTCAAAAAGCTCTTCCGCCGTGTGTGTTTGTAGTAAATGTCTATTTATATACGCCCAACGCAACTGTTCTTTGTTTTGGAAGACATCGCGCACGTATCGTGTATTGCAAAAGTCGGAATACACGCAAACTGGTCTCGTATTTGGGTCTTGGGATAAATGTTGTTCGTAGCTCTTTGTCATACTAAAACAGACGAAAAAATAAAAGTTTCATCGTATATGTATATAGTATGACGTTTCTTCGTAATTATAATGGAGCTATGCAAATATTGTCCGAAATTGGTACGGGGAGTTGTAAAGGGAACTGCAAGTCTGTGTGGACGCGTAATATAAAATATGCGTTAAAAACAAAAACAAATCCTTTAGGTCTAACTACGTCGCAACGCAAAAGCCTCACTGAAAAGCTGAAACGTGTGTCGGGTAAAGATGCAATCAATCAACATAGTAAAACGCTAAAGAAATATAAAAATAGAAACTCCCCGCCATATCCCGCAAATGAAAATTGCAATAAACAGATGCGAGGTAATGATGGGAAAATGTATCGTTCTACGCCCAATAAGAGGAACATTTGCTCTTGGAAAAAAATATAACCGTTCCAGACTTTACAAAAGGAACAGGAAAAAAGAAAAAATAAAAATAAAATAAAAAAATAAATCCCAATTAAATATAGATATAGTATGCGTTTTTCTTTTGTCGTTTGTTCTATTTTTTCTACGATTGCGCTTCTGACTACCTTGTTTCCAGACTCATATGCAGACACCGAATGCCCCACCGTTTCTTCCTTTGGAGACCGCAGAACAGATAAAAACTCGTTACGCCTCGTCCAATACAACGCAGAGTGGCTCTTTATTGACTACTATAGTTCCGCCAATTGCCCTGGTTCTGGTTGCCCGTGGCACAATGATAGCGCCGCCCAAACCCATATGAACTACGTTACCAGCATCATACAAGACTTGCAACCCGATATTGTCAACATTTGCGAGATTGAAGGGTGCGATGAATTAAATATTGCCATTAAGCAGCTGGATGCGTCGTATTTCCCGTATTTAAAAAAGGGCACCGATACAAGCACAGGCCAAAATGTGGGCATTCTTACCCGTATTGACCCCCTAGTTAGCTTATACCGAACCGAAGAGAAGGTTGCCTATCCGCTTCCCAATGCCCATTGCGGGTCTACTTCGGCTTCGGGCACCACAGGCGTATCCAAGCACTACATTACAGAATACAAATGGGGCACTATGAAGGTGGCCTTTATTGGCGCGCACTTGCTGGCATACCCAACCGACCCCGCAAGGTGCGTGCAACGAGAAGGACAAGCCCAAGTGTTGCAACACGTGATTAGCAGCTATATTCAAAAGGGGTATGAAGTGATTGTATCCGGGGATATGAACGATTTTGATGCGAATGTATTAGACATTAATAGCAACAAACCCGTTTCCCGAGTATTAAATATACTGAAAGGACTGGATGGAGACCAAAAGGGGAAATATGAATTGACAAACATTGCGTCTAGAGTGGTTCAAAATGAGAGGTTTAGCGATTGGTGGGATTCCGACAGCAACTGCAACACGCAATCGCAATCAGACTACTCCATGATAGACCACGTATTAATGACGCCCCTGCTGAGCAGTTATGTGGTAAATGCGTTTTTTTACCACGGATACAAGGAATACTGCGGAAAATGGAACTCGGACCATTACCCAGTGGTGGTGGATTTTGTATTTTAATACGTATACACGAGAGAATAATTTATTTGATTGAATGATTTCATAAATTAATTCGTCACTATTAAAATGCAATAAAATTGGAAAGGCGCTCACGATACAGAGGCGGTAAATAGTCGTTTTGGTCCACAGGGATTTTGCTAATGGGTAAATTGCGGTCATACAAATCCGCGCAGTTTTTGATGCGTTCGTTAATTTTATCTGCGTTGGTGAACTGCTCTACGTTCAAGTCCTGGTGCGAGAAGTGCGCGATTTTGTTTTTTATAAACTGGGCATCGCCGAAGTAGGACAAATGCCATCCTCCTTTGGGGATAACTCGGTAATCAATGTTTGTTCGGATTTGGTCGCACGTGACGATCGCTTGCGAATACGTCTTGTATGCTTTGTAAGTCAACACTTTGGCTTTTAACCATTTGTCCTCGTGGCGAGTATTCAAATTATAGTAATACATATACATATCCAGTATGTTTACAGTGACACGGAGTTGATAGTTTTTTATTTTTTGAAGTGTTTCAGGGTCGGGGATTTCATCTAAATCGCTTATTAGAACAATGTCCTCGTCTTGCAAACGCGTCTCGGGTTTAGAGCACATATACTTTAATCCGGTGTCAATGTGGTTTCGTTGGCGCTGTTCATTAATCCATTGATGACCGCATAATACGTTGATGTTTGGATATTTATACGGCATATCATCCACCGTGACCACAATAATTTTATCGCGGTATTTTTCATACAAATGCGCGTTTTCTGCAAAGTAGAGAGGTTTTTCTTTTCCGTTAAATGTGTGGGTGGATTCTACGACCACAAAATAGTCAACTACGTGGTCTAAGATGTCAAAACGATATTGCAACATTTCCAGCTCGTTGTAAAAAATAAAACAATCCACGATTTTCATTTATAAGATATACCATTCTTATAAATAAAACTATGATTTATAACGTATTTGCGTTAGACTTTCCCTATCCAAAACTTATCCCGTATTATTATTACTATTACGTAAACAAATACTGCTAAATTACACCGTCCGGGATTGGAATATTGTTAATATTCCCTCAACGTGTGTCTCATTATTCATTTATGTATAATTATCAAAAATTATAAATAATCATACACACGGGAATATAATGCATCAGACCATAAAATAAAAATGCGAAAACTAAAAAATTGAAAAAGTATTTCAATATGGTTTGGGCATTAAAATTGTAAAATAGTGACCAACACGAGAACAACCTGAATCCACAATGTCAAGCCAAATTGCGAATAACGAGAACTCTGCTTGCGTAAATGTTCGCAACAATGAATTGAACGCCACCATTCATCCTGTTCTGGATGAGGAAGATTATGATGTTATAAAAAAGTTAGCCGTGTGGGCATTTTGCGCGTATAACATTTCCATATTGATTGTAGAAATCAATAACACGCCTTCTGTGTCCATCTCGCATTTTGCGAAAAAGCTAGTTCAATATAACCCGAGTTATATGCAACTACAGGTAATATGCATTGCCGCGGTTTTATGCGCAATTGCTTTGTTTGCGGCATTGCACGTTGTCTTCCGCATTGAAGAAAACTATGCCAAAATCCTTTCAAACAAAAACAGAGAAATCCAGATGCTAACAGACCAGCTCAACGCGTGCTCCAGTCGCATTATCTACTCCAACAAAGCGATTATGAACAACGCAACTAGTTCAAAGCCAGCGACCACCATTTGGAAAAAAATGGATTAGATATGCACAAAGACACCAGAAAAAAACAAAAAAAACGCCCTTTCGGGTTGTTTTTTTTGCAAGTTATGTATAAATATTATTTTATGTTATGTTGATTACCTGTTTTACCTGTTTTACTATACCATTGTAGACAATCTATCTACCATGCGCACTCGCATTCTTTCTGGGTTTCCGCGCTCTGAACGCACGGAATCGGCATTTCGCCTTCGTCTTCATCCTCCTCTTCATCGCTACTGGAATCCGCATCCAACCAACGGCTTTTTTTCATCATTGGACCAATTGCACACTTTGGCTCCGTATATTCCACTGTAGGAATGCGAATCGGAATATGCAAGGTTACTGGGATGGTAACCGGGGACGTCTTCGCCTTTTCACTGATTAACGCAGAGGCGTAGCTGATGGTCGTGATGTTTGTGCGAGCCTGGGTCTTCTTGGCCATAGAGAGCGCAGGGAAAGATTCGGGCTCTTCTTCCTCCTCTTCGCTTTCGCTATCTTGATACAATGCGGAAAAGCCATTTGCATTCGGAATGGCATCCGTTTGGACTACGCGTTTGGGTGTAGTCGCAGGGGGCACATAGGCGGCGATTTTATTTTTTTCTGCAAGCGATTTGCAGTATTTTACCGTGTGCCCAACCTCTTTGCAATACTTGCACGACTGCGAGGCAAGCGTGGGGCAGGTGTTTTTTCCAGAGGCGTCTTTCACATTGTGACTGGCAATCACGTCGGCGGGCTTTTTTGCATCGGCGCACACTTTGCAATACATTGCGTTGCGCTTGGCATGGGCATTAGTTTTTAAGGAGTTCTTGTTAGAAGCGTTCATTTTACGATAACGAAAGTAGCAGGGTAAGTCGCGTGTTGTTGCTTATAAGCGTTTTATAGTTTTATATTGCATCTCTTTATAAAATAAGTTTTCAATTTTTTATTTGTGCACTCATTTACGCAACTACTATTTTAATTGTATTCAGTCACTTAATATACCATTGAACCCCGAATAATATAATTTGTAGGCAAAGAAATGAGTGACACAAATAAAAAATTGAAAACTTATTTTGGCATCGCCGTGGAGGCAATACTTTATACCTTGTTTTAAACAGGCTTACTACATATTACAACGCGAATATACCAAAAGACATAAAAAATGGAACGATTTATTCAGTGGATTGAATCGGCCAACCTAGATAAAAAGGATTTTCAGCTGGAAGGCGCCAAATGGTGCCTTGACCACGAATTGGCAGTCGTTCCTGACGGCCAACGTAAGGGAGGCATCATTGCGGATGAGATGGGATTGGGCAAAACCATACTGATGGTTGGGGTCATTTACGCCAACCCAGTCCGTAACACACTGATTGTCCTGCCCGTTGCGCTTGTTAAGCAGTGGCACAAAGCCATCCTTGACTTGACTGGGCATAATGCGCTAGTTTATAACACAACCACCAATCGCAAAAAAATAAGCGTGGACGCGCTTCATAGAGCTTCCGTAGTGATTACCACCTATAACATTGTTACGATGTGCGCAGAAAAAGAGGACTCGCCGTTACACACGGTTCGTTGGGGGCGAATCATTTACGACGAAGCGCACCATTTGCGTAACGCAAAGACGACGCGCCACAAAAGTTGCGAGGTGCTAACCACCAACATTGCGTGGGTTGTGTCTGGCACACCCATTCAAAACAGACAGAGCGATTTGTATGCGTTGAGCAAGCTAATCGGTGTGGAATTGACTGCAACTCAATTAAACAACCACGATTTTAAGGTAAACTATTTAAATAAATATATGCTTCGTAGAACCAAACAGGAGGTAGGGATTGAGCTGCCCCCTTTACACGTGACCACCATTCAAGTGCCTTGGGTAAATAAGTATGAAAAACAGCTTTCGGCCGACATCCACAAGTCGTTATCGTTTTGCGACGTGACGTCCAAAGGCGAAAGCATTCTGTCGGATGACTTTGGTAACGATGTGCACGCGTTAAGTTTGATTATTCGCTCCAGACAATCGTGCATCTTGCCTTCGTTAATGACGCGTTACTTGATGAATCTAGTCGTCCAATACGAGGAAGAAATTACGGAAGGCCACTTCTCCGCCATACGCACCAATAGCAAAATGAATGCGGTGACAGAGTTAATACTGTCTCGCAAAGACAATGGGGCGGGAAAGCTGGTGTTTTGCCATTTCACTCAAGAAATAGACGAACTAAAGGCTCTGTTGCAACTAGGCGGGATTGAGAATGTGGTTACGTATGATGGGCGCAACAGTCGTGGACTGAATCTTGCGAATACAAAGGCAAGCGTGCTTATACTGCAAATCCAAACCGGCTGTGAAGGTTTGAACTTGCAAAAACAGTTTAGTGAAATATACTTTCCCAGCCCGCATTGGAACCCTTCTATTGAAGACCAGGCGATTGCCAGGTGTTACCGTATCGGGCAGGAAAAAGAGGTAAATGTATTTAAGTTTGTTATGGATAGTTTAAAGACCCAACCAAAGGAGGGCGAAGCAGAGGAGGTGGATGACGATACGGCAGAGCAAGAAGACCTGGACAGCGTGCGAAGCGGGAATATTGAGTGCTACATCAATCTAAAGCAAGAGGTCAAGCGGGAGATGATTAGAGACACATTAGAGAAAATAACAGATACGTCGCAGGCGGAATGCAGAGAAAATTAATCAGGTATGGTTTAGTTATTATAATTACTATTCGCAAAAAATGCGCATAAATGTGCTCATTTTTTTGTGTTGTTTCTTTTTATTGGCTTTTATTGACGTTTGAATGGATGTTGTCTTGTGCGACGGACCTTATTTTGTGTTGTCATACAAGCTTTCCACCTGTAAAACAAAGGTAAACTCTGCATAATGCAAGTTTAACACATTCCCAACTGGGCTGATTAGTTGCACCTGTATTTTGGAGATGTTTACTGGCCCGTTGTATGAGCGCACCTTGTTGATAAAATTTGCATTGTTGTCAAAGGAGTTGGCAAATTGCGCCCCCATCACTGGAATTACCCCTAAAATATTACTATCTAGTATTCCACCCGGTAACATCCCATACGTATTGCTGCTTTGGTTGTTTACGTAGTCATTCAGCGTAAAATAAATATACTGACTGAATGTAGGGTTAAACTGTGCCTCTGTGGTATAACTTGTTGCCTCGTCATAAGTAATTTGACGGAATCCAATTTGATACCCTAACGTGTTCACCAGCGTTTGGGGTAAAATGTTGTATTTGCTATCTTCAGTGCCTATTTTGGGGCGTTGTCTGCACGAGGGCTCATTGTCCGTTAGTAGCACATTGATTAAAAACTCGTTGGTAGTGTTAGAAATCGTTAAAAACCGAGTATACGGGCTAATTGTGACACGAAACCTATTTAACCCGTCCGGGTCTGGCTCATAGTATACTCCAACCACCTGTTCATTAATGGCCTTTTCTAGCACGCGTGGGAAATTATCAACCGTGTAATTGCCGTCTTCAATCGTCACAATCGCCTCTAAGTCCTCGTTGTATTCGTATATATATATTTGATTTGTTTGCCTTGATGCAGAGAAACTAAACATCACGTTGGGGAATTGGAATGCAGACAAGCTGATTGCGGTTACATTGGTGAGCTTTTTAGGCAATGTGTATGTGCATTTTTCACCACTGGAAAAGAAGAAATCGTCGCGAAACAACGAATTAAACACATAATTGGTAGTGACTTTGTTCCCATTATACGGGTTAATAGACTTTTGTGGAATGTTTTGCAGTTGCATGGTTGGTCTGGAAGAGTATGGGTTCATTATTGACCCTGGCGTAATGGTAACCGGAGGCTCTTCCTTGTAGGTGTCCCCTGGCGCCGTATTGCTGGGTTGAGGCGCGTTCTGAGTCATTGGTTCCATTTGAACCGGCTGTAGTCGGGCGGTCAACAGGTTTTTGGCGGTTTTGATAAACGATATGACCTCATATTTATATTCTGCGGTTTGGTTCGCGTTATTAGAAGAAATAATCTGCGTCGCCATTTCTTTTTCTTTTTTCTCTAAATCCTGGAGAGTGTATTTCGTTGGCAGTTTAAAAAACGAGATTAATTCGCCTATCGTGTAGTTATTTATGTCAAAATCAAATGCATTACGGGTTGTTTTTGTATTGGTGCGTTTGGATGTTTGTGATGGGGAACTCATATAATAATTCTTTTTTTTAAAAATGCTTAAAAATCGCAAATAATATATATACATGCTCTCTTTTATGCATTCTCTTACCAATGGTCACGGGCGCACTTCGTTTCCGATTGACCGCACAGTCACTATCTTATGCATTACGCTCGCTTGCGTAGCAATCGGAATGGCAGTTCATAATTGGTTTGTTCCCGACCCCCGTTCTGAATCTATTAAAGAGGGGTTAGACCAACCGAAAAACCTGTTTTTGATTGGGGACAGTATGTTAAACAACCAGTTGTATGTTGCGGACGGGGATAGCGTGTACCATAAATTAAGGGACCAAACCAAAGCCCGCGTGCACCTTTTGGCAAAAGATGATGCGGTAATTACGGAGATGTATAGCCAGTTGCACAAAATCCCTCCCCGATTTGATAACGAGAACACTTTTGTGTGCGTGTCCGCGGGAGGAAACAACCTATTAAATATGCAATCCTTGATATATACGACATCGTTTAAGGCGGACTCTCGGGAAGAGACGGACTTTATATTTAAAGAGTATACCAAGTTCATATCTGCCATCAAAATGCGGTTGCCAGATGCCACTCTATTACTGCTGAACCTGTATTACCCGCCATCCATGCCGCACTTGAAACCAATTGTGGACTACTGGAACGAACTGTTAAGCAATACATTTACGAATGATAGCATTACAAAACACATTCGCGTGATAGAAATAGATAAGGACTTTACGGAGCCCACGGATTTTGTTAGCAGGATTGAGCCTTCTAGCGAAGGAGGGGATAAACTGTCCAAGCGAATATTAGACAATATGAAATGAACGGACCAACCGATAAAATATTGTAATATACTATATGGGTGCAGGAATATTGCCAGTTACAGTGATAGATGGAAAGCTATATTTTTTATTTGGTAAGGAGAACAAGTATGCGGACACGCCTGGCTGGAGTGATTTTGGAGGGGGGACAGAAACAAAAGAAAGCTTTATGAATACGGCGGTTAGGGAGGCGGGGGAAGAAGTGACCGGGTTTTTAGGGGATAGCGCAACTATAAAAAAGATGCTGACAAAATATGGCACCATCAACATAGACAACCAGTCCAACAACCATTCCGTATACAGAATGCATATTTTCCCGATGGTTTACAATCCGTTTCTTCCTTTATACTACAATAACAACCAAAAGTTTCTACAAAGCAGGCTAGACCCAAATGTGATAAAGAACAGCACCATCTTTGAAAAGTCGGAGATTAAATGGGTTTGTGTGGATGAATTGGAAGAAATGAAACCCCAATTCCGCCATTATTTTGTGGACATCGTGGACAAGATTTTGTCAAAACAAAAAGAGATTGATGCGTTTGCAAGGCGCGCACTCCTACCGAGTCGCAAGTCGGCGCGCAAAACACGGCGTGCTCGCAAATAAAATGTTGAAAACTAAAAAATTGAAATGTTTATTTTCCTTTATGTATTTCCTAAAAATACACAACGGATTGAATAACTTGACCACCCGAAATAAAATATGGAGCTTAATAGAACCCCTGACACCTATGTTCCCAGCGTAAACGACCTTGGAGATTATGTAGATGTAACTCCCGCTTTTCACTCCTTGCCTTTTGGCCTATTATGCCCGTGCGCGTTGCGAAAGGACAAGAAATATGATAGCCACACCTCATTTACCACCCATACCAAAACAAAAACGCACCAAAAATGGCTGGCTTCATTGAATGCAAACAAAGCAAACTACTATGTAGAAAACATCAAACTGCAAGAAACATTGCAGTCCCAGAGGCTCATTATTGCGCGATTGGAGAAAGAAGTGCAACAAAAAAGTATGACGATTGATTATTTGACACAACAGCTATGCAAAAAAAACATCCCAACCTGCAAAACAGTAGACAATTTATTAGATTTTGATTATTAGATATAAACGCATATCCAATAATAATTATACTACGCTATTACTACGCTATTACTACGCTATTACTACGCTATTACTACGCTATTACTATGCTACACTCTCGCAAAAAAAAACAACCCTTATTGGTATTTTTTATTGATGCGGAGGTTGTGGGTTTGCGTATTTTTATTGCATTGTTATAATAATATACAGTATTCGTAATGAAATTAGGAAAAGGCTAAGTTGCCAATGTATACAAATGTGTGCTTGTCGGTATCTCTATTCCCAAAATATTGGGACACAAACGTCCCGTCTTCCAAGCATAGTTGAGAACGTTGTTGCAAGTCGCATTCTCCCTTGTAGTATTCTTCCATTTTATGAATAAAGCTCTCGTAGTTGTCTATGGGGCGAATGGTTACCTCATAACTCACTGTGTGCTGGATTACCAGGTTTAATAATGGCTTATTAAGTTTACATTCTACTCTATACAAATCGTATTTGGGATGGATGTTCATTATTTTTGCATAGGACAGCGCGCTATTAATATCTTTAAACGCGCATATGTAGTTGCTTTCACGCATTAATTTGTCCGCATACCCGTTCGTTAACAAATATACTAAATGTGTGTTGGACATGATGGCGTAATATATACTATACGAGGCAGAATGTCTTTTGAAAATATTTTAAGAATGCTTTAAGAACCGATTGTGTTATTTTGTGAACCTTATATGGGTAGGGAAGTTTTTCAATTTTATGTTTTGCGAGCATACCAATTTGCAAGTCATATTACAACTATATAGAATATTCGCAAAACAGTATAAATAAATGTTACTATAGTAGTATAGAAACAAATAAAAACAGAAACAAAAATGGATACTTATGACAGCGTAGACAATGAATGGTTAGAGGTGTTTAATGCGAGTTTTCTGGATGTGGTCCATGAAAAACACCCAAACGCATCTAAGAAACACTTTATTGAGTTGTGCATATTTTATAAAAAAATGAACGACACCAATCTGGGAGTGGCGCGCCAATGGTTAGACAACGCGTCAGGTGAGGAGGTACGCGCGGATGATATGGGATGGGATATTGATGACCCGATGTTCCACAATGTTGTAAAGAGTTTTATGAGATTGTGATGAGGTTGTTGAGTGTGTGTTTGTATTCATTGTATGTTTCTTGTGTTTAGACAAGAAACCTATTACGTATAAATCGGTTTTTTATTCTATGTGCTGCTTATATGCAATGGTATGATTATGTCACCTCTTTATTTTATAATAATACACACGACCCTCTTTACAATATTTATGTGATGTTGGATTTTGTAGATGCAGTTACGTGTGAAGCATTTCACAAGTTGTGTATATCGTTTGTTCAAAATAACCCAGAGTTGTCTACTTATCTTACTATGGTAGACGGTAGATTGCAATGGACCCCGTCACCAAAAAATGAAACCCCGTGCGAAAATATATCTTCGTATTGCACCTATGTGCAATGTTCTACAAATCTGTTTGAAGAAAAAACAAACGAAGTAATAACTAACCCCATTACTACCTTTTGCAAATGGCATTTCACTTTATTGAACGACGAACAAGCGAAAAAGAGTCGTCTTATATGGTCTGTATCGCACTCGTATTGCGATGGGTATAAGTGCATTGATATGTTGTTAAAAGGGTTTACAACAAAAAAGGACTACGTGCCGCCAACAGCAAAAACAAAAATAACCAATATTTTTGAAAACGCATACTATTTAGTTATTGGGACGATTGTATTGTTAGTAATACATCTTAAAGCCTTATTGAGCGCAATTTATAAAGGGGTTATAAATGTGTTTACACGTAATCCTCCTGCACCCAAACAAACCAAAAGTGTATTAATCCATTGCGACCCGTTTGGCTTGAATGATGTGAAAGCGCTTTCAAAAAAATATGGTGTCACAGTGAATGACTTTTTAATCAGTGTTGTAGCAAAAGCATTTTATTATTACCATAAAAAATTAAATATGGACAGCACCATAAACGCTCCCGACATTTTTATGCCTTTTAATCTGAATGATGGACCCAGTTTGCAGACCAAATACATACCCAATAATTTATGTTTAGCTTATTTAGAGAAGTGCGACGCGTCAAACAACATATCATTAATGGAACACATACATAAATGGACCAATATGTATAAGCATTCGGTTTTTCTTCCTATGTTTGTGCAATTTATTAAAGGACTCTACTATTTCTATCCAAAATGCGGTTCGGATTTTATACAGAACATTGACAAATTATATTTTAATAATTATGTGCATTTTACAAACATCCTCACACCAAATATGGCGGATATTAAAAGCGATATATGCCCAGATATAGTGAGCGTTCGTGTTGGCATATCTCCGTTTAAACATATAATCTCCATCGTGTCCACCTCATTTAATGGAGATATTCGTTTCACGGTTAGCTGTAATAAAGGTGTAATAACACATACAAAACTGTTTCGTTCGTGTGTTGCAAAAGCGTATCGTACATTATCTCAATGTGGCTCTGGTGTGTCCCCTGTATAATACAATTGCTCAAACTCTTTGGTTTCTATATTGACCACTGGAGGCTCTGGCCATTCTGCATATGGGACCGCCGCCGTGGTGGCCTTTTCCAGGGAAAGCAGCTTCCGCAACGCATCCGCGCGTCGTAGCAATGGATTAGTCCGACTTTTTTTTAATTCTTGCCGACTCAGTTGCTTCCACCTCCATTCAAATTGCAGCGCTGCCCTCCAATCTGGGAACCCTGCCACGTGGCAGGCACGTGTCCATTGCTCGCCGGCGTTTACTTTGGCGCTGGTAGCGTGTGCGCCCCCCTTAATCTCTTTATTGTGCTGTCGTAACCTATGGTCTAAATCTACTGTAGCGCCGACATAGGTGGCGCCATTGGTGGAGCAAAGCAAGTAGACAAAGGACGGTTTGTTTATGGGTGAAATAGGTTCCATATATTTAATGAGAAGGATAAGTTTCATTTGTAATCGTGAATACAAATAAAACCAATGGTCAAACGAAGGAAGAAAATAGGAAGAAAGTATGAGGGGGAAATAGGTTCCATTTAAGGAGCCATTGGATGTTCACGCAGAATGGGGTAAAAAAAGTATTTTTCCATATTGATAACGCTGTATAACAGGACGTGACGAAGGTTTACATTATTATACACATAGCGAGCGCCTAAATATACGGTTGGAATATTTATAAACTGCTGGGGAACTTGGAAAGACTTTGGGCTTAGCGGGTCAGTATGTTTCCACTCATAATCCACCGTCTCTTGTTTCGTCATATATGTAATATTTTTGTAAACATTGTGTCCGCAAGTGATACCATCTCTTCGTATCAAGCATATATTGCACTGCCCGTTGTCGCACAGCCACAAGATATCCACCTCTAACTCGTTATGGGCATTTATAATATTGGTTACGCTTTGAGCACACTCATTACTTACAAACTTGCACGTGTCGTGAATAAACAGGAACCACGCATCTGTTGGAACTACATTCGCGTCAATCAACATTTGCGCTCCAATCCAGTTGCCATAATCGGATAAATTGTTGGTTATTTTTACCTCAATGTGTCCATCTTCAAATACAGTAAACTCATTTGAAGGTTCATCTTGATACACGACGATGTATTTATTTTTCCATTCCTCTGGCAAGGAGGCAAGCACCATATCCAATGCGACTTTATATTTTTGTATTGTTGTTATGGAAACATAAAAAGTCATATATTATGCAAATATGAGTTTCCTCCATTTCAACCGAATACCCCAATCATTGAATAAAAAGAAAATAACAACCATAAGTAATGGAACAATCCAATCACGCAAATAATCCATACCAACCCTATTGGGTCCCGTCTATTTTTGGCGTGTATCATACAGAGCTTATTACCGATTTGCGCGGAGATACCACCAATGATAAAAGTGCACGTGGCCGTAAAATATGCCCAATCACGTTTGCCGAGTTGCGAACCGATAACACAATCAAAATTGGAAACACATTCTTTTCAACAAACGGGTTACTTGGGTTGATTAAGGCGCACCCCCACGTGTGGACTGCCTTGAACACGAACAGCTACTATGCCAAAGCTGAGCTAATCACGGATATTAATAACCCGATGACCAATATGCCGTTTTCGTATAAAGACGCGTGCCTTATTTGCACGATGATTTTTAACAAAAACCCATTTCACCCCTTATACTGGTCTGATAATGAATTGTAACTAGTTAACCCATTAATGCTTTATGACTACTGTCTCGGCAATCTTTTTAATAATTTGATTAATGTTTTTGTCTTCCTTTTCTAGGTCTCCCCCTGTCACCTGTTTCACCATATGCAAATACGGTGTGCTATCGCGGTGGGACGACTTTATGCAGTTGGGGTGCGTCTTAATCCATTCGGGAATACATCGTACCGTCTTGTGCTCGATAATTTTAATTGCGCGCTTGATGTTGGTCTTGTCTTCGTTTTCTTTCTCCCAGTTTTCCCCTGCTTTGATATACATTGTCTCGCGTTTCAAATCACTGCAATGTATGGGACGTTTGTGCGCGTCAATCTCGTTTAACCGGTTAATAATGATTTTGGACAGGCCTTCGGAATACCCAAGCATCCGCGAGTTCTCCAAATCTAATAGCTTGACGTGAATCGTATCCAAGAACTCGTCTATGGACAACGCATCCTTGCACGTTTCGTTTAAGTATACGTTTAGATTGAAGGTAGAGTTGCGGTTGGTGGTGTTATAGTTGTTTATTACTGTCTGGGCGACGGGTTGTTGCACCTTGGCAATTAGCTCGGCATTTTGTTGTATTAGCTTTAACAGTATTTCGGTGGGAACAGTGCTCAACGGTTCTGCTGGGTTGGGTATTAGTGTGGTTTCTTCCTTTGTGCATTCTTGTAGTGTTTTTTTTTCCAACTTCTTTGCCTTGGCATTTTGTTTTATTATTTCGGGGCAGCTCTTTCTATGTTTATATAGTGTTTGACGATATTTATACTCATTCCCGCACTGGCAAAAATATGCTTTTGTATCGTTGCAAACCTCTGGCTCTATAGTTTTCTGATGTTTTCGTGTGGATAAATGTTTGTTGTAATCGCTTTTATTGAATGTGTGGTATTTACAAGACGTGCAATTATAAAGTTGCAAGCTTGCGTCGCCTCTTGTGCTAGCCATTATATATATTTGTATATTTATATTTAATCTTTTTAACTCTTTATAAGTTTTTCACAAGAATTACCCAATTTTTACTCATTTTGGGACCCTGTTTGACCTCAAAAATATGGCGTAAACATTATCGTGTTGAATACCATTGAAATGCCAAATTATACCCTTACCATTATGGTTTGTTTTTTTGGCAAGTTTGAAGGGAGTTTTTGGGAAGCCCGTTTTTGAATACAAAAAAACTCTCACAATTGTGTGCAAAAATACGCACCATAATGCTCACCCTGTTTTGTGTGCACTCTAAAAAACATGTGAGCATTTTACTTACGCAATATATATAAAAATAACGCAATATTTTCAGACCATATATGCTAACAGATTTATTTGCATTCAACGGACATTTTACACCATATTACTACCCTGTTTAGAAAATAGGGGGCCAAACCCGTGAAAAATAGGGGTTTTCGACGTTTTTGAAAAAATGAAAAAAAAGTATGCTCACAAGTTTTTTGCCGATTTTTTAAAACGAGAGCATTATGCTCACACACTCAAAAACGATGTTTTTTGATGTTTTATAAGCCCTGCTATATCTATATTTTGGACATTTATAAATGTCCAAAATCAAGTTCTGACCGACCAGTAAAAACACCAAAAACAGTGAATTCGCAATAGTCACTCGGAGGAGAGCATATTTATAGTTTTGGATGTTTGTAAGGTTAGCTGAACCCATACACAGTGTGCGCAAGTATGTGTGCGCGTAATGGCCATATATGGTTATCTTGTTTTCTTCCTTTGATTCAATCATAAAGGAAGAAAAAGGGGCAACAAATGGTTGATAATAAAATGGAGGGAACTTAGATAGCGTCCTTATTGCGCGGTTATTGGAGCATAGGTTGCGTGATGTGTATTTTTCTTCCTTTGATTCATATACAAAGGAAGAAAAAGAACAACAACTGGTTGATAAGAAGTGGGGACCCAAGTTTGCTCCAAGGGTATGATTTGAATCACGAATCTATGAGAAAACTATAAATATAAAAATTGAAAACTTTTTGTTTACTATATAGTAACCAAAAAGTATATGTAATAAAAACGGAGATTGAAAATGCTGTGCGAACAAGTTACAATGAACGCAACCAAGTTGCCATATGATGGATGGTTATACACGAGAAAGCGTGTGAACAGTTTGGAGCGCGAAATCATTTGCAACGCGAGCAAAGTGCACGTAGATATGATGATGCCCGATTTGTTGAGAGAATGCATATTTGATGTGCACGGGTATGATAGGCGCGCGGATGAATACTGGGGAAAAAAACAGGAAAAAGGAAGAGAGGCGAAATACAGTATCCAAACAATCCAGATTGGTAGAGAAGACACGCTGATACGGTTTTATTATGATAGCACGAACCGCGAGGAGTGGGCCAATATGTATAACAAGGTGTTAGAAATTGCCGAGATAGCGGAGGTATTGGAACAGGTGGGAGCGCATATGGAGACAATGTGCGCGCAATAAATACAAAATATTTAGAGACATATGCGGAGTAATAGTTAGAAACAAAACACATAATATAAAAATGAAAGTATACGTGAATGGGTTTTGGCCCGGGTTTATAGAAAAAACAGACATTGTCCACGTGGATTTTTTTATGGACTTGTTAAAAAAAGTATTTAATAAAGAGATTGAAATAAGCAACTCAATAAACGACTCGCAAATATTGTTAGAGAGCATTTTTACGAGTTCAGTGAAAATAAATGCAAAGAGATGGGATTATTCTTTTTTGTTTTCAGGGGAAAGCAGGCTAAACGGGTATGAGAAGTCATATGATTGCGTATTGTGGGGAGAGAGAACGCACGACAATATCGTAAACTGTCCATTATTCTCGGTGTATTTGCATTGCGCAAACCTGAGTGAGAAATTACGCGCGAATAATCAAGAGAAAATAACGCGGGTTCCGCCCAAGAATATTTGCACGGTGATTAGTAACTGGAATGCGCCTTTAAGAACAAAAATAATAGAAAAGATAAATAAGAGGATACCTGTAGATACATATGGTCACAACAATATCCCGTTAGAGCACGCATACCACACGCAAGAGTTTCGTGATGTGATAGGGGAATACAAGTTTGTGATTACAATGGAGAACATGATTGGGGACACATACATCACGGAAAAAATTACACACGGTTTTTTATCCAACACGATTCCAATATATTGGGGGTCTCCACGTGTAGGGGATTATTTTAATAATGAACGTTTTATAAATATACAAAGTGTCCGCGAGGAGGAGTTGAATAAAGTGGTAAGCCGTATTGAGGAGCTATGCAATAACGAGGAAAAGTATTTGGAAATGATTAACAAAAAAGCACTCATAAGCGAGTGCGATGTAAACACAGTTGCGCGCGAAATACGAAACCGTCTTGTTCCAAAATTAATGCCGAGCATTGACCAAGTGTATATAATATGTTCGCCCGAGTTTGAGCCGGCAAGATACGAATATCTGACAAACACCCTTTGCACGCAACTGGCGCTGAGGGAAGACAACGTAACATTTAAATGTCCAACTTTTAAGCACACGATAACTGATGAGAAAATGACGGAATGTGTAAAGACCAAGAGTGTATTGATGTTAAGAAGGAGTGAAATGAAAAAATCAGAAATATCCTTGATGTTGAACTTTAAGTCTATACTTGAAGAAATAGAGAAAACATATAGTGGAGGTTATTTTTTGATTTTAGAGAGCGACGTGATTATGTGTAGTCCGCCACACCTATTGGCATCCTTTATAAAGAGCGTGACGACTGGAATATGGGATTGGGATTTTTTGCATATTGGAGAGGGACATCCAGTATATCAAAGCCACATATTGGCGCCTCCCTTTTGTAAGGTGAACGGACCAATTTCAAAGGGTAAGGAGCATCAATACAAAATGCAACCGATATATGCAGAGGGGAACGGGATAAAGTTGGTCCGAAAGTATTATTCAAGGTGCACCGATTCGTTTTTGTTCAAATATAAAGGAGTGCAAACCCTGTTAAAAGAGATGAATGCCCATCCGGATTATAATTTGCCTTTGGATAATTACATTAGCGATATTTTAGAAGAGAAACAGAACATAAAGCATTATTGGTCAACCGATTTATTTTTTATGCAAGGTAGTCAACACGGCGCGTTTGAAAGTAATATTCAACGAAAGGAATAAGACATAGTATATAGTGTATTGTAAATAATAAAAATTATTTATAATAGTGTGAAGGAGCTTCTTTCAAAGAGTTCAATTATTTTGAATCCGTTGTGGAGTTGTATAGACATTTGGTTTGAAAAACTTTTGTAGAATCAACCAGCTCCAGTAGATGTTAAGAAATAAAATTGTGTATATGCTAATGTGGGAGAGAACCATTTGAGGTATGGTGTCATACTGTAAAAATAAAAAATAATACTTTCGGTTTAGAACCTCTGCGCCGAATAGGTATAGCCGTGTGTACAAAAATGTGATTGCAAATACCACGTTATTAATATTATATATATGAGTGAGTAAATGGGAATGGTTGCGATATTTATGAAGGAAACATTTCAAGGATAGGAAGAAAGTGCTGACTTCAGTGAACGCCATTGTGTAAATGGGAGATTGAATATAATACACATCGGGATTAACGTGCAAATGATGGGTATATATTTGCAGTAAAGTAAAAGACGCCACGTGATGGATGAACATAATAGGCTCGCAAAATAATAGGTCGCCTATAAAGTAATAAGGGAATGGACGTAAAAAGTGGATGATATATGTAAAATCATCATAGTGCACAAACTTGAATATGCACATCATTGCGTAACATAATAATACAAATGCATAGGTGTTTTGAAAGTCAATCAATGCGCGCTTTTGGAAGATAGCATTGTCCCTCAATGAAGGGAAATATTTATGAATGATTCGTAAAAGTAGCATTGATTATGGTGTGACCCACGTGAGTTATTGTAAATACAGTTTGTGTGTTTAAATTATTTGAAAAAAATAACATAAAAGCAAATAAGAATGATAAAGAAATGCCCAAGACGGTAATAATAACCATTCCAGATGACGAAGACTTGCCGAAGATAGTCAACACCTTCTCTCCAGAGAAGGTATTGCTGGCGTTAAACATAGGATGCAAATGTATAGAGGAGTCAGAGCAATCATTATTGGGTTTAACGCAAGAGACGATATACAATAAGATAAAAGAGGAGACAAGAGGGCAATTAGAAAAGATGGAGATGAGTTTAACTGTGGAGAAAGAGATGACAAAAAAGACGGAGGAAAGAATAATAAAGATATATGAAGGCCAAATGGAGCAGTTAAAGAGGCAATTAGAGTTGATGAGAGAGCAAGTAAGAAAATATGAGTCAGAAAACAGGGAAATAATAAACGAGGTTGTAAAGAAGGAGAAGGACAAGTATGATTTTTTACTGGAGGCGAAAGAAAAAAGGATAGAAAAGATGCAAGAGACGAACGACCAGATAAAAGAGGCGATAATGATGTTAACGCACAAGAGCACATCTCATAAGGGTTCAGAAGGGGAGAAAGAGTTTAAGATGTATGCGGACGACACGTTTATGGATTTTAAGGGGTATGAGATAATAGATAAGCATACGCAAGGTGGTTCAGGGGATTTCCATATGAGGTTTGAGGAGTTTGATGTGTTGGTGGATGCAAAAAACTATAAGAAAACAGTTCCGATAGACCAAAGAGAAAAGATAAAAAAGGATTTAATAAAAAACGAGCACATAACGTTTGCTTGGTTGGTGTCATTAAATACGACGATAGACAAATATGATAAATCGCCAGTGATGTATGAATGGGTAAACACAAAGCAATGTATAGTGTATATAAATAATTTATCTCAGAATGACAATCCGAGGAAGATATTGAGAATTGTATGGTTTACGTGTAGGGAGCTGTATAAGTTGGCGATAGAGACGCAAACGGATGAATGTGAGTTAACGGAGTTGAAAGAGAGTCAGTATAAATGCATGGACAAGGTGAGAGGGATACGTAAATCAATGCGTGAAATAAATACGACGCTGAACACGACAAGAAATATGTTACAAATAGTGGACGAGCAGTTGAAAGATATATTGGAGATGGAGACAGAGAAGATAGTGGAGTCCAATTATTCAATGTTTGACGACTGGTGGCAGGCGAATATAGAGCAAACGAACGAAGATGCGAGAATGATGTCAACGGAGTTGTGGGCGAGGTTTAAGCAGACTAACAAGCAGTGTATAAAAGATATGGATGTAACAACGGACAAGTTTAAGCAGTATATAAAAACAAAAGTGTCTGTATCGTGTATGATATTGAAAAACAAAAATGCGAACAGTGCGATTGAGATAAAGGGAATAAAATGGAAAGAGATGGAGAATAAGATGAGTGTTCAAGAATCACCCCAATTGGAAATAGTGTTGGGTGATACAGTAGAAAAATTAGAGAATGTAGTAAAGAAACGTACGTCCAAAAAGAGCAAGGATGTATAATACTATTTAGGAAAAGTGCGTTGTTTTTGTTTTTCTTCCAAAAAGGAAAAACAAAACCAAAATATTTGCGTATTGTTTAGGAAATTAAAATAATTGTATAATATGCAGGATATAATTTATGGCCAAATGTTTGGGCGTTTATAAGACGTTTCAACCCAGCATTATATTCTGTCGTGGTATCATTGCGTTAAAATGACCAACCGCATTATGGTGCGGATACGTTGCCGATATATGAAAAACACGTGCGCGAGTAGTGGGCGACTTGTGTGACCATAAGGTTTCACAACAGCACCAAAACGTGACACCATATATGCTCACAAATAATTGTGATAATTGCATACTACTTTTGTGACTGACGAACACGACTTTTTAGCGATTCCGTAAAATTGTGTGACCATTATGGTCTCAATAATTTCAATGGGTCCGCGACCTGACTGCATAAGG
>Ga0194133_10003098_pt1 | contig 24228 bp, 9 predicted proteins | sample TA2KigOf40mmetaG_FD_155448 | JGI IMG/M metagenome (GOLD analysis project Ga0194133, IMG submission 155448) | Freshwater microbial communities from Lake Tanganyika, Tanzania - TA2015055 Kigoma Offshore 40m | ecosystem: Environmental > Aquatic > Freshwater > Lake | place: Tanzania: Lake Tanganyika...
CCCTTTGTGAGCCGACGAGCCGACTGGTCCGCGGTCCGAGTCTCCACTCTGACACGCGCCTGACCTATCTAGGTCTGACCGGATCTAACTAGATCCTTCTGAGGAAACTGTCGCCAGACGAATGTCACGACGCAGTTTCCTCGGAACTACGTCATCCCTGTGTCTGACTAGCTACCAGACACTCCCACTGACTAGCCTGCTCGTTGGTACCTATATATATGCGTGTATCTTATGGAATAAATCAGTTAGCATTTAACTGTCTTATCCTTTTGACCCAGGAGTTCAACCTTTTATTAAAGCTTAATTCCTGATTTCAAGTCGATTCAACTTTAAAGACCTACTTTAACGAAATCAGTTGCTTGTTAATTTTCCCCCTTTCATTCGGTCACTAAACACTTGCCACAAATTTGTCTAGCATGTCTTCGTTCAACTTCAACCTATTAAGGCCATGTCAAAAAAACGGTTTACAATTGAAAGGAAATGAACTAAATTGACCAGAGCCAACCTTTATCTAAGGAAAAAAATTCTCTAAACTAACGTACTATTTTTTGGTGGGTAGCAAAAAAAAGTCTTTATTCACTTTTTATATTTTAACTCTTTGTAACTTTTGATATTCATAAAATGATTCTTCTGTTAGTTTTGCTCAACCACCTAATCAATCTTGCAGCACTTTGCAAAATAACATGCTTATCATCAATCAATAATTTTGCCTTTTTTGCGTCACACCTACTTTGTCAATTTTTTGGCCATCATTTTCTTTTCTATTTCCCTTATGACTTTTAGTGTGAAAGATAAAAAAAATTCTTTCTTCTAGGGAAAATGTAATTTTTACACCTATTTTTTCTCTGACGAACAATTTAGATTTAAAGCTGCTGTAAAATTGCAAGAAAATTTCATCACCCATTTTTCAAAACCTTTCGGATTTTTCTTAAACATAAATGATTATGCCAAAAAATTATTTGATGATGAAAAAAAGAGGAAAAGGTCAAAATGAGATTTTTTTCTAAAATACCAATCTAGAATTTTCCTGAATATGAAGTTTTCTAAATATGGTGAGTATGGAAACTACCCCTAATATTTGGGTGAATGGATCCTAATTTTGTTGAAGTAGGATCCAGAAAAGGGGGTGGGTGTTTGTGGTTTTAATTTTTATTTTGAACGACAAAGATCTATTTTTGATATTTTAAATTTCTTATTCCACAACTAGCAGTTTAGAACCAGCTAAACTGACCCCCCCCCTTCCACACCCACCTACAGGCGCTCCTTCTGTGCCCTCGCATTATGGACAGACGTTAGGGCTTTATATATATTAATATTTGTGATGCAAATGTCCAGTTCATTCACATTTCCCCTAAAGTTATATCAAGCTATTTCACCTTTCTATCTTTGATGGTAACACTTAATTTTGGCGTTAGAATAGTTCACCATAGACAAAAGCCGTGCACCTTTAGATGACAACCAAATGATGCTATTTCCTCTAACAGCGTTGATCTCTGGCAAGTCCTTTAAAGTGGAAGCCATTCCATCAACAATCAGTTCAGTATTGATTTCAGTCCTCTGAAAATTTTACATCCTGAACCAGCCACTTGGTCAGATTTACATCACCTTTTGTAGTCACTATAAGTTAGAATTTAAAGTTTACTTTTTTGCCGTAAGGTGATGTAAGTGCTTAAAGTGATGGCATGAAATAATATCTTACAGTCTTTCTCTCTAAAAGGGATCAACAATAATTAAATGAAATCTTAATTACTCTTGAGTGATCCCTTTCTGAATAATACTGCCAGTTGATAAATTATCTTTACAGCAGGTCATTCACCCTTACGGATTTACAAATCAGTTTAATATTTACTGTTCATCTTCTTCTTTATGATTTTAAAAAAATGTGCACAATTAATTTCTGAAGTTATTCTTGACAAGTGTTTTTTTCTGTGTATTTCAAAAAATAAAAGTTTAAAAACCTCAGTTCAGTATTGATTCGTTTCTTTATTGGGGAGCCCATCACTGGGGCAGTGGTATATGGGCAGTATAAATAACAATACTTTTTCCACATTTTTCTAGTCAACAATATTGAAATAATTAATGCATAGAGAACTTTTATGGCAGTTTTAACAAAAAAATACAACAATTTTCTGTTCAAGTACTTTATCACTCAAAAAGCTTGAAAATTATGTTTGTAAAAAGGGGTGGGGTTTTTTTGGGTCAGGGGTGGGATAGTCCATTAAAACAGACCATTTTTGAGTAGGTTATTTACATTGCACAGCTGGGTGGTGAAAGGCCCCAAACTGAGTACAAAGGTCTAAGGCCCTCAGTTCAATCCTTGGCCATGCAAGCAATTTTTCAACTGTGGATGTGAGATAAAAACAAAACGGCCAGAGGTCAGGGTCATTATAAACTGTAGTAGCGACAGACATAATTACATGTCTATGGTAGGACTCTTATATAGGTGTTGGATAAATCTAATTTGTACCAGATTATTAAAATCAAGTAGATGGGTGATTTTTGCACCAAGAAAAATCACCTAACCGCCAGCTCGCTCTTACTCGTACTTGTTGTCATTGTTGATGAAGTTGTCGTAGACGACATAGTTGTACGCGCGCAACCTTACCACTTAATATCTCAAGTTCTAGACACCAGATCAAAAAACTTACAACACATAAAAGAAGCACGCTGAATTTAGACTTCCGAAAATCAAAAAATATGCTCAATAGCCTTATAAGTAACAGAGTTAAGGACAAAAAATTATATCTAGCCCTCAGATCTAAATTTCAAAAAAAATTCTTGTATATTTAGATATTTCCATAAGCTATCCAAATGGTCATAAATGCGTGCTCGTAGTCGTCATTGGCGACGCTGTCGTTGTCATTGCCCTTGCCTCTTTCCACTTCAATATCTCAAGTTCTAGACATCACATCAAAAAACTTACAAAACATAAAAGAAGCACATTGAATTTAGACGTCCAAAAATCAAAAAATATGCTCAATAGCTGAGTAATTGACAGAGATAAATGCAAAAAACGCCCAGAGCAAAAATTCAAAAATCTGTCCCAAGAAGTTTTAGATATTTCCATAAGCTTTCAAAATATCCAAAAATATTCCAAAAATCTCAAAAAATGAGAGAGGAGATGCAATTTGAAAATGAACCACATTGGATCCCTATACGAAACTGGTACGACGGACGGACATTCCCTAATAACCGCTAGCCGCTATGATTTTTGCAAAACTCGCCACTCGCTTCGCTCGCTGCGGATCATCCATGGTTGACAAGTTAAAATCTTGTCAAAATCTTTATTTTGGAAAAGAATCAGTTTTGTGTAGAAATAAATATGTCAACTGAACACTTCAAAATAACTTTCCCTTCTCACAAAGTGTAAGTGTGTCAATCAGCTTCTAGAAAGAGCTTCTTTTGTTTGGCTCAAGTTTCTCCTCTGACTGATTTAGGCACGAAAAAGCAGAAATTAGTGAACAAAAAGCAACGACCAATCCATATATCTATTACAAGTTAACAAAGAATTTTAGACTTCTTTGTTTGTGATAAAATTTAGAGTGGGAAAAAAAAGTAAAACGTCAACAGAATTGATTCAAAAGAAATGTTGGTTCCCTCCAAAGATAAAGAAGATATTTGGAGAATATCGTTTTGGTAAACAAAAGATTTCGAGGGATTTCCAAATGTCGGAGGGAGGATCATTTTTTGAGTACAAAATAAAACTGATTTTTTTTATTCAGTGGCTTTTTTTAAATACTTTTTTTTCTCTGAAAATAATGATTTCCTGGAGATATTTTTTTCTTCAATCAAATTGTGATAAGGACAGAATCTCCCATGTTTCAAAAAAAAGTTTATATAACTCTGAGAATAACGACGTAATCTGCAAAGATTAGGCTGTCTAAAAGTTTTTTTGATTCTTTTACTTTGACAAAGTTTTTTTTTTCAAAATAAAATGCAAATATAGTATATCGTTTCAATTGTCATTGCCACCAAATTTAGACTGTATCATCAAAAATTGCAACAGATCCTGCTGAATGAGGGGTTACTTTTTGCTGAAAACGTGAGGGGATCATGGCTTGGATATAAAGGGACGGAAAAGGAATCTTGATTCGGATCAACTTGGCAAAAAAAGGCATATAAAATGCTTTCAGTGAGCTGAAAATATCAGCAGCATTCATTCATTCGTGAATTTCTTATTCGTTCATTTCAAACAACACATATCGTATTGCATCTTTACAAGATCGTAGACAGTCAACACCATCAAATGATAATGTTGTCAAATAACATCCATAAAGTTCAATAAAATCAGCCTACCAATGCAATAGGTTAATAAAATAATCGATACTATTATATAGAAGAAAAATGTGAGTGAAAAGAAGTGGTTCATGTAATCAATATTTTTGAATACGCGAAATATTCAATAATTTTTGATACGATAAAAGTAACAATTTCAGGCGAAGCAGCAATTTCAGTACCCAGCAAGAAAAAGCTTTTTGAAGACGCACTGTAAGAAAATTTGAACATATAGGCGAATCAGTAATTTTAGTACCCTGTATTTGACAATTCAAGTAAATTTATATTTAACCTGGAAAATCACGAAAGAGTTAAATTAAATTTAGATGAAAGATGAACACCTGGAAAATAATGAAAGAGTCGACATCTTTGAGGTGGTCTTTCAACACGAAAAATACGTTAGAAGAAGGGGACAGCTGCTGGCAATAAAACTTAGACGCACCCTTCTGAAAATGTGAAATAGGAACAACCAATCCCAGCACAGTCTCATCGATTAGGAGAAAATTCCAACTCCAATCAGAATTTTGCGCACGGTAGAAAGGACAAACACTGCAACCTATTGGAGATTCGCTCACTCTTCATCGTCAAATACTTGACGCGACACAAAGGATGTCTCCGTAGCCAAAAATGCCTCATTGGAACCAAAATGCACTACATAGAAAATATTGATGTAAACTCCAATATAGCGCCTCATGAGCCATGCTAGCGGACTTAGCAAAAGGGTGAAACTAACCCTCAATGGGGTTTGGAAAAGTCCTTGAAGTGACCAACCAGCAAGAGACAGAGCAAGACTAATGAAGAGGATCCTATAAAAGAGGACTCCCAACAGACCTCCTGGTCTTTTGATATTTAAAAATCTTTTGGATAATACCTAGTGTGAAAGTACCTTACTCAGTTTCTGGATATTGAATAAAGTTTGACTATTGTACCAAGTATTTTATTCTAAGTGGAGAATTAAGGGTTAAAGAGAACGAAAGATAAGATAAGGCACCACAGGGGTAGCGATGAGTCAATGCGGCCCAGGCATAGGAGGCTGAGCAAGCTACAATGTTTGATGGGAAGGATTGTATTCCTTGAGACTGTGGTTTTCTCTTATGTCAGAAATAATTTAAGAAGAAGAGTTATCCCTCAAATGTGAGAGAAAACTAAGCCTACATTCATCTTGTCAATAAAATTAGGTAGACAGCTGGTATTTTTTGTCAGGGGAAAAATACCTAACTTTGCGACCGATGGAGCAAATAGGGGATATTTAGCCAACTAATAGGTCAATAAACTTTGCAATCACAACTTCTCTCACTTTATTTGCTTTCGACCTCTGTCTTTGACCTCAAATTTCTTCCTCAATTTTACAAACTGGAGAGCTGCAATTTTGCATGAAGGCAGCCTTAACCAATATCAAAATATTACTATTAATACACTTTACTCTAAAATGAAGCACAAAGCCAGCATTGAGGTTTTTTAGACCCCAAGCTTAAAAACCGAGGTCGAAAAATTATTTGCTTTTGACCTCCATCTTTGACCTCAAATTTCTCTCTTAGTTTTAAAATCAGAGAGCTGTTATTTTAAATGGAGACAGTTTAAGCCATTACCAGAGATCATTCATCCAGCTTAGTCTATTTTCTAATCTATGTCTGCCAATCTTCCTTCCCTCTTGAGTTGCCCCTGAATTTGCCACGGCCTTCTGTTGTTGACAAACAGTGAAAATTGGAGCCATTGGTTAAGTTCAAATGGGGATCAATCCCTCATATGTCAGGTTTCTTTTCATACTTCTCAATTAAAATGTCACTATACATGTATAGATTTTGTCAATTTAATCCTAATTAGGTGCTTTGGATCATTTTCACTTTTTTTGTGAAAAGGGTGGCAGAGGTCTTGGGCTTTCATGACCATCAGGCCTGCACCCAAATTTACTTTATACCCTAAAATTGAAGCTGGAATCTTGATCCATTGTCGTGTAAAATATCTAGGGACTGAGCTATTTGTTTAAAAAAATATTCATAACAGACAATTGAAATGACAAATTGTTACCAGGTCAAGGGTCAGAAATTGTGCCTCAGTCTCTCCCTATTCTCAGCTTTTTGCCTTGACCAGTACAATACAATAACTAATCAACAATAACCACAACATATGTTGAAGAAATGGGAATACGTCGTTTCGCCATATGCCTTTTTGCCATATGCCGATTCGCCACAGTCGATTCACCATAGTCAGTTTGCCATATGCCCCGATTCGCCATATGCTGATTGGCCATACGACTAACGCGTGCGCTCGTACGTGCACTGTTAGGTCTTAATAGCCCCGCAGGGTTAGGTTAGCATTAGGTTAGGTTAGGTTAGTTTAGCAATGTTAGCGTGCACGCATTACGAGCATTACGATGAGCGTGCACGCACGTCTTATGGCAAACTGGCTCATATGGCGAATCGACTGTGGCGAATTGGCATGTGGCAAAAAGGCATATGGCGAAACGACAGCCTCGATTTAAAATTACTCTTGGTCTGAGAAAAATCTAGTATAAACATCATTTGCCAAATATGTATAAGAACTTAAAGCTTCGCATCAGGTTGCAAGTCTCAAGCATTAAAAACGAGGGTGCAAGGCATAGAAGACCTTTTTATCACTTCTTTTCAAAAATCTTGTAAAAACCAATTTGACAATTTGGCTCAAAGCCTAGCTTCCTCATTTTTAAAGCCACACATGAAACTTGGGGCAAGGCTATCTAAGGTTTAGACCTACAGATAATGCTCTACAAGGTGACAACCAATTGTTCTTGAGATCCTGGATTAACAGCTCAATTATTTTTTCAAAGCTAAAGGCTTAAAAGTTGATATGTAAAGCTCTCCATAGGCTAGGCCCACAGATGTTGGCAATGCTAGAGATTTCTTTTCATCAAGGAACCCTTCAAACATGCAAAAACAAAACTAAATCAGAGAGGTTTTTAGTTTGTAACAGAACTGTTGCAAAGTATTTGATTTAATTGACTGCCAGAGAAAAAATTAATTAAATGAGATGGAAAATTTGAACATCTGAGCCCAAACACACTACTTATTGAATAAAAATAAAAGACAATTTGTTGGAAAATTCTACGTCAAGGAGGATCTTAAAAATGCTGAGAGCTCTAATTTTTTTCTTTTTCAGTGCGCGTTGGAATTTCTCAACATTTTTTCAGTAAGGTAAAAAAGGTCTGCTGACACATTTGAGAAAGGTAAGAATGAAAAGAATGTTGTCAAACTAAAATTGGATAAAGAGTATAGAAAAGATTTCCACAATCAAAAATGAATTCATTGAATAAATAAAGCAATTTGCCTCTTGATTTCTCAAGAGTTTTCCTTTATCTTGGAGAAAGCAACTTTTCGGGAAGAAATCTTTGTTATTTATTTTGTCCCTCTCCTCAGATAACTCTTCATTCTAATTAATGGGCAAAAAAACCTGGGAAAGTTTTTTCAAACATTCTTCTACTGTTGAACAAAATATAATCATCGTGCATCTCATTTTCTAACGGGGTTTAATGAGTCCAATCCAACGATGCATACAGTTGAAATTTTAAAAGCTTTTAGAATAACATCCCTTGGGAGTCTCATCACATGTAAATTAGAAAATACGCGTTCAACTTGAATTCACATTCTAATTAGCATCTGTTAGACGTGTTTTTGCATATGAAATAGGTTTTTGTTAAACAGTGGGAATTAAAAGTAAATTGAAAAAACACAAATTATTGTGAAAATTTGATCCTTGATCCCTTTAAAGTTAGCCCAGCGAGATTGGTTTGGGGGTTAAAACATATATTGAATTGGACCAAAGAAAGGTAATTTTTTACACTGATGATAAGTTCCTTGTTGTAAAAATGAAAAAAGGTTTTCAAGAATGGATCATAAGCTTGTCGAGTTCAGCCTGACCTTGGGTTGCTAAGCAGAAAAAGGGCATATTCCAAGTAGCTCAAACATGAGGGAGGATATGTATTTTAAAGTTAACACCTCTGATCCCAATCAAGCCCAAATATGGACATTTCGGACGGACGGACATCCGCTAAAAACCGCTAGCCTAGTGAAAAATCTAAACTCGCCGCTCACTTTGCTCGCTGGCGGATAAAATAAATATGAGTACAATTTTAAAGTGAATTAGGCCAAACTGCACATAAAAATGTGCATTGGAAGAAGATCAAACTATACCCACTTGTGACCTTTCCCAATCAAGAAAAGACAAACTATAGTAGTACCCATTACAAGAAAAGATCATGGTGTTATTTTAAGTGTAGACAAAATGGTTTCAGATCAGTTTGGGTGGATAAACAGAAAAGTGTGAGTCTTGATTGAGATGAGGATTAGCCTTCGATGAGACAAGTGTTTGACACTTAAAACCTGTCATTCGAAAAAAAATCAGTACCTCATTCTAGAAATGAATCCTGGTGTGTTTTCAACCGGTGCCCAAAGCCCAAGTTGCCTCCAACTAAGATCATTCCACAAATGACCATAGCCAACACTTGTGCATGGAATGATTGGAGTGCCACCTGAAAAAAGAAAAGTAAAGATTCAATGCTTTAATTCCTATAGTAAAGGATAAATCATGCTATCATTAATCAATTGGTGTTTATCAATTTAGATCCTTTATTTTTTCAATCTGTTATTTCTTAAATAAGAGACATCATTTTGTTACAAAAGTAAGATTTTTTTGCTTGTTAAGATAATAGATCTTGCTCAAAGGCTTGTAACCTAAAAGTGAAAGAATATGGCAATGTGGAATCTTCAATTTTTCAAGTACAAAAATAAGAGAATAAATAAAATAAAATAAATTTTATAAATCAGTCAAATATTAAACAATAATCAATGGTCATGTAGATGTAAAAAATGTTTTCTTGAGATTTATTTTAAGAAGATCAGTTGAAATTCCCTTAGCCCGCAGTCAAAGTTTATGCTCCTCAGAGAGCGTAGTCGGTTTGGGAAGCTTTGCCTCACAATTTTCAGCCTTGAGGAATCCATCATTGTTGCCTTGCCTGGGCATGTGTCATTGATGTAGGCCTGAGATTGTACCTTAAAACCAAGCCTAGAGGGTCTTTTCTTTGAGAAGGTATAGGCCTATTGCTTGTTTACAGTTTTAGTATTTCATCCAACGAAGCAGTGTCGCACCTTCTGTTTTTGTAGTCACTTCTTGTCTTGGGATTTTATTTCTGAAGTCTTTTAAACAGATCCTTTGTGTACGATAATGTATACAGTAAAGTTTCTTCCATTCAGTCGAGGTTGTCTGTTATGTATACCCTCTTTTCTTCCCAACAGATACTTCTGGAGAGCCCTATGCTCAAAATCTTGTTCCCCAATCTTGTAAAGATAGAGTCTCTTAAGAACTGTAAGTCAATTTTGGTACATTTACTGGCTAATAAAAGAAACAAAGTGCAGCTGATCATTTTATTTGTGCAGTAAATTATTTTTCCACATATGAATATAATAAGAGTTCAAAACAGGTTTAGTCAACTATTATAATCAAGTGAATTACTCAAGTCCAAAGAAAAGGGGCAAGGGTCTATACTTATCTCTCAGGATGTGAGTGCTGTACACTATAGAGATGACGGTATTTCCAATAGAACAATTCAGATCTTATGGAATTCCCTTTTGAAGCCCTTCTTTGTTTCTCTAGAGAGGTGCTTTTTGCTCAAATTAGCTTTCTGTTTTAATTTACTAATAGAGAAAAAACTTATTTTGGCAAATTTAACTTCGTCTCTCATCATCATCATTATTTTCCTGGAAACTTTTTTTACCACAAAAAAGGAGAATGAATTATCTAAGTGGCACAAAGCTTTAAGCAACTCAAAGCATGAAAATAAATAAAACCTTTTTTGAGACAAAATAGAATAATTTGCATAATTAAAGATGTGGAAATGCTTCTGCTTACTTTAGTTCCAGTTTTCGAGTGACAAGGATAAACTTTTTTCATTTGCAAAAAGGCAGAAAATTATGTAGATAGGCAGAATAAATATTTTGCTGACAGCTAGAGGTATCAATTTTTTAAAAACAACAGTCAAATCTTTAAATTGAATAACCTCTTAAATCTCATACAGAACATTATCTATTAGATGCTATAACTATGATGTTTTTTAAAATTTTAAGGTATGCCTTGTGACTTGTGGTCATTTAAGACACACTAAGTGGTTTTGATTATTTGTTGTTTCCCCAGGCAGAAGCTGAACCCGGACTGCTTGGAAGGAAATCTAGCAAGTAACCAACTTGGCAACCCTACCAAAAATAAGAAGGTGACTTTCCACTAACTTTTACTTCGTGGAAAGACACGACAATTCGATACATCTTATGGCAGGTTTTGTGGGTTTTTTTTCACCTTTCAGAAAAATTATTTCCAGACTCATCTTTCAAGATACACTTTTTTACCGCATCTTTTGTCAGGTTGTACTTGTTTTGTCACTTATGACCTTAAAAGGTGAGATTATTTCCGGTAGGGAACCCTGACTTGTTTTTATTTCACAATATTTTTAAATGCTATATGCTCAGTTCTTTAACATTTATGTTGAAAGTCATTTCAAGCTGGTTTAACAAACTATCTTTCACTACTGCATTTAGCTTCCCATGCTTCAATAGTTTTGCACATCCAACAGAAACTCCAATACATAGCCATGGAAAGATGCCATATCTTTGATACCGCCTTTCAACTGCTGCTCCCTTGTATGATTCCCAGTCCTTTACAAGGTTTCAATTTTCATCAATAAGCAGTCTTTTTATTGATTGGTAAGGTATTCACTGGGTTATAACACAATGCTCCTCCAGAGGTCATCCTGAGACTCTAGAGACTACACTGTTCTAATCTACATTAAATGAAGGAAGGACATTTTCAGGGTTTGCAATCAAGTTGAAAACAAATCACAACTTTTGATGTTCAAGTTTGGTCTGTAATTACATCATGTTGGCCAAATCAGACCTCCAAACAGTCCTGCCAAGTTTTTCCAAATTCAATTTTAAAAAACGTTCCAATGATTCAATTCTGACGATTTTGAAAAAATGCCTTGAAGAGGTAAAGTTTTGGAACATCCAATCTAAGAAAAAAACGATGGAGGGTCATTTTTAACATTCCTCATTCAGACTTTTTTGAAAAGACGACAAATTGTGACAAAGTTTTGTCTTCATCTCGGAATTCTAATGTCTTTTCAAACTTTGCATTCATTATGGACAATATATTTACGATTTATTGAAGCAATTCAAGTACAATTAGCTAGACATGACTGAAGGACCCATTTTGCTTGGATAAGAAGGACTCTTTTTTTCCAATCAAAATGTCACGATTCGCAACCATTCTTCCTTTTTTCCCCTTCTCCGTCTTTTATTGTCAAGACTCTAATAAATGTGAATCAATCATCCGTTTACATCTACAGATTTCTTTTGCAAATATGAGAAAATCCCGAAGTAGTCAGTGCATTCGTCTCTATCCATTTATACAGATAAAAAAATCTATTGGACCAAATGCCCACTTGAGAAACGAAACGGAACTAGCAGTTGTCAACATGAGTTCAACGTTATTTCCTTCCACTCAAGGAAGACTGGCAGAGATGAATATATAAAAAACATTTATCTAACCTTCCAAGCAATGTCTTTTTGAAATAAAAGATTTTTCACCATCCCTCATGAGCAAAGCTAGGGGGGAGTTAGAAATTTCATTATGGCTCATGGGAAAATGGGTGACGTCCCGTGTCCGTCCGTCCATCTGTCACCTCTTACTCCCATACCAGTGGAGCTAGATAAGCCTGAATATTGGCATGCATATTCCCAACATGTACCAACCAGATTTTTAATTTCTTGTCTAGAAGCTGAGATATTTAAGTTCAAAGTTATGTAGTGAATTTAGCTAGTTTGCTAACCACCAGACCCCACACTTTACACTGGTAGTGAAGAAAATAATAACTTTTATTTCAAAATTACATTTGACTTTTTTCAATATTCAAAAAGTTTCTAAACTTGAATAAAAATCTTTAATGAAAGTAGCTTTTTTAATTACTAATGATCCGTCAAAATTCTGGGTCAGGTTAGGTGAGCAATAAATGTTTAAAAGGAGGGAGGGGGGTTGGTTGGGACAGGTTAGGTTACTTAAATACTTTTTTGGTTAAAACTGGGGTTGGTTGGTTTAGAAATATCAGATTAGGTTAAGTTAGCAAAAATCTCCTTTTGTAGTAAAAAGTTGTTAATCAGGATAAGGGGCGGAAGGGTTGCTAGGGAGGGTTTGGCATTTTCCCCGCACAAAAAATGCCCGCCTACTTAATTTAAATTAATTGAAAACAAAAATATGTTAATCCTAATAAGTGAGGTGCTCTGAAAGAATGCCAGCCCAGTCTGGATGACTAATTCATAATCAAGCCTATCATGGAGAAAACTGTACAGACAACATTACAGAGCAATCAGGGCGGTTATTGGTGACCATAGGACCAAGCCCCTACTTGACATCACGGCTTTGAGAGCTACCGCCAAACAATGGGCCAAATACACAGTCTCAAGAACAGTTATAAGGCTGTTGAACAACTCTGGCATATCTAATACCTTAAAAGATGCCGTGTACATTAATGATCGACGGCCTAAAATAGGAAAATTCATCTGTAAATTAAGACACAAAATTGGAGAACAAAATCTACCAAATAGACTCAGTATTTTCAATGACATCGACTGCGACTGATTAGGCAACCCTACTGATGGGACTACATCAGGGTCAACCTCAAAAGACAATTTTTCATGAAATAGGAAGATATCTTATCACAACATTGACAAACTGATAACCATTGCTGACATTTTTGGATTTATTTTGCTACAGCATCAACGCAACCTAGCAAGGTCATTTGGTGCATATCCCGGCTTTTAAAAGTATAATGTTTAATGTATGTTGTATTATTATGAAGCCTGAGATAAGAATACAAATACAAAATAGGAGCAATACATGGCTGAAGCATGGAAGATAATTTGAATCGATGACCTTGCCAAACAAGAAAAGAATCAATACTGAACTGCTGGCCCTTTTATAGGACTGAAGATAAATCAACAGGGTAGCAATCTGAGGATGTCTCAAAGAGAAAACCAACACCCTTGCCGTCTTGAAGGGTATGCCTTGCAGTTTAGGAAAAGCTATATGCAGCTTGGAAAAAGTGTGGAAATGAGAGATAAAGCTTGGGAAAAGATGAAAATTAGCGTAGAATGACTTTCGAAGTAAATGTGAATGAAAGCTGCGAACATTCATATCAACATCATTTTGATATGTGAAACAGTGGAAATAAGTGAGAAGATAGGGTTAATTGATGAGCTTTTGAACTTGTTGGCTGTTAAAAAGTTTATCAAATCCATCCTACTGGGGCCTCACACTTTCTCTAGCCCTTGCTCTTTGCACCTCAGCCACCTGTTCCTTCACAAGAACTTCTTGTCTCTTGTTTTGCTGCAAGAGTTATCTCCTAATCTGATTTGAAAACTTCCCTGTAAGGCAGCTCATACTATTACCCCTAAAAAGTTCAAATTAAGTCCATTTTGATCTGAAAAGTGCCAAAAAATACCAGTTTTCTGGTGTCTTTATGCACTTTATGTCATTTAAATAATACAAGATCTTTCTCAGACAGAAAATTTATCATTTTCAATAAATTTTTTTCGACATAAAAAAAGTCTGCATGACTTGACACAATATTATACTTATACCCAGATGGAAAATTCACAATAATTTTCAGCATCAAATCTTTTTTAGTGACCAGTCACATTTAAAGGTCTTTTAGATTCAGCCTACATTATAATAAATTATATTCAATGAATAACTTAGTTCCAACTATATATTAAATCATCCACATCATTTTTTCTAAGTATTAAAATTATTGTCATCTGGCAATAGTGCCGAAAAAGAAGGTTTTTAAAAATGATATCTTTAAAAAAGCATGAAAAGTATCTGCTTCAGTCAATTTTAGTAACATCTTCTTATTAAAAAACTATGATGTTTGATTAGATTAATAGCCAAAGGGAATGTGAGAAAAAAAGAACTCAACTTCTAAGACTTTTTTTCAAAAATCAAAATATTCTAAGCATACAAGATACCTCAATTTACCATAGAAGCTTTTTTTCTATATTTGATCAAAGAAAAAATAGAACTTAATTTCTTCTTGAAACTATAAAGTTGTAAGGAGTTTTAATACCAATTAATTGTTATAGAGAAAGTCCCAAGTGGTGAGGCACTAGACTACGTGTCCCAGAAGAGGTTTAACTTCATTAGGTGCTACAACCATAATTAGGTGAGAGGTTTAACGTTCAGAGGGAAAAAGTCAGACAGAAAGTAGGTCCTTCAAAAATGCCCAGAAATCTACCATTAATAATCTCTCTTATTTCACAACTATACTATTCAATCTTTTGTTGACATTAGAGTTCTAGTTGCATCCATATATTTTCTGAATTGTCAAGGGAACATGTTTAGTAAGACTTTTACAAGACCAACTGCAACAAGCTTATTATAATGCAATGAGATATTTCGTCGCAGTCCTTCACCCTTCCTCATTTGTAACACAAGATGGTGGTTAGTCTTTGTTCAATCATAGCCATTTGTGTGATCAAGCTATCTTCTTAAAAGGATAAAATGTTTTTTTTACTTTTACAAACAAATTAGGAACAATCTAGTTGCCCAAAGATTGTATATTATTATACACTAGCTGAGGTACCCGGCCCTGCCCGGGTTAATTTTGTAACCTGCTGAACCTCCTTTGCTTTTAAACAGTTTTCAAAAATGTTTCCTTCAGCTTTTAGTGTTTTAGGCCCCCCCCCCCAGGCCCAGGGGGAGGGGGTCAAATCTGCACCAAAACCCTTGGACATGTCAGGTGGGGATGTGGGTGCAAGATTTCAGCAAGATCCATATGCAGAGGTTTGGATTTCCATTAGCCCTCCACATACCATCAGACAAACATCTGTACGCCCATTTATATATATAGAAGAAATATAGATAGATTTGAAATAGTTGTGTCTAGTTGGCTGATTGGAATAGCTCAGTTGTTGTTTCTCTAAATATTCTCTTTCTCTTTTGAAGAACCCTCCCTCTACAGCCCTTATAACCTTGTAATTTTTGTGAATAATTAGAGACTCGCATCATAATTGTAATGTTTATTAGAGCTTCAGTTAAGAGATAGATTTAATTAAAAACACACAAGACTTTTATTTTTTGGTGTGCTCGTTGTTTACAATATTATTAAGGACAGGTCATAGTTGGGGTACCTTTTCTGGCTATCCTCCAGGTTCAAATATGTTTTACCCTCAATTCTAAATGTGTTTTATATTATTTGTATGAAGCACATCTTCAGACTCATCTCTCCTTGGTGTGCAGTTTATCATTATCAAGCATCAAACAATCCTACAGCTGTATATAATGTAATAATCCATGTGTATGACTTTCAGCTGTCATATCAACTGCTTTAAGTTTTTGAGGAAATATTTAACCAAAGACCAGTTTCTCAAAGCAGCTTCGGCGCATTTTTACGGTGCAGTCTTCTATGCATCAAGCGTGTGGTTTGAACAATGCAAAAGTAGATTTAAGACAAGATTTAAATCTCTGCACTTCAGACTACTGAGGATGGCGTGTAAGGATTATGGTCTCAATAGATCAAAGGCTGAATTATCGGCAATCTGCAAAAGGGCGACTCCAGAGGAGTGGGCCAAGTTTGCAACAGCATCAAAAGTTACCAACATTATGAGAGATGAACAGCTCAAACCATTGTTCACTCTTTTGCAAAGAACACTTTTTGTTGAACAAAGGATGTGTGGTTATGGAAAATTCTTCGATGGATCTAAAATGACCAAAGGGCATCAGGCCCTGCAAAACAAACTGGCGTTCATTAAGGAAATCATTGAACCTTGGATGGATTAGTAATTGAATGGCGACGCTATCAGAATTCTGATGAAGAAATCATTTTTTAACTATTTGATAATTTGATGATTGACTTTTCTGTATTATATTTGTGATATAACTGATCTGTCAATTTTAACTTTTAATTGTTGAAAAGTTTTTCTCCAAGGAGAAAGAATAATCAATTCAAAATAAAAGTTGTCAATCAATCTCTGGGGAGGATACTTGGAGGCAAGACCCAACTACCTAAAGTTTTAATTTTTACATTTTGTCTAGAAATTATAAAGGTATTCCTTAGGAAACATTCTGAGAATAAAAAATATCATAAGGAACGATTGACCCATACATAACATATATAAAATACAAAAAGGGTGGGTTGCTGTGGCACGCTGCGAAGGTATCTGGTTGGGGATCTGAAAGTCAGGGTTTGAACCTCGACACATTTGGAAACCTTTGAGCCTAGGTTGCCACAAAATCAACAAAAAAATTATTCCCAGCCAGAATTCAAAGTGTCTGTCATGATTGTTTCGCTAGACTCTCAAATTAAAAAAAATTAGTAATCAATTAGAATGAAGTTGATTCGTTTGATTATAACATTTAACATAATATACAAAGGATAAGAAATGTTATCAGTTTTTGAAATTCTAAACTAATAACTGTTTTCACTTTAAATCATAACTAGACATAAGGCACTGGTCAGATCTCAAACACTTCATTATGTTTGTGTGTGTGTCAGAAAAAAACATTTATTTTCATAAAATATCCATTTATACTTGCAAATTCTATACTTTTGTCAATAGCATCTTCTGGTTTGATGTTCTCTCACCCTGTCTTGAAAACACACTCAGATCAAATAGTTTTTTTGACTTTCAAATCGCGATAGAAATACCTTAAAGTGCAACACCATTTCTCAAACATTGGCTTAAGAACCAATGCAAAATGCACTAAATCTAATGAACATTTCATTCAATATGTGAACACAAAATAATTTCACTCAACACTAGATTCAAACAATCAGAGAAATGATTGCACAACTTGATTTCTACTGTATTGTGACTCCTGATTTTCCATTTCCACACTGAATCAACATTGTATTTATGATTGATCCAATAAAGTCAGTTGTCGTTGATTGAGACAACCCCAGATTCTAACAAATTACAGATAATGTTGTTATTCCAGCATTTTGCTTTCATCCTTATCAAAGCTAGAAGGAACTCTTTATGTAATTATAAAGGAGTGTTTTTCCTGTCAAAAAGGATTCTGCTTGCTTTTCTCATTAAGAATAGCCAAAACCAAGTTCGTATTCTAGCTAAGATTTAGAGTCTTTTGGTATGTGCAACGTCATGTGTGTGATTCCATTTTGTCATGTACAAAAGAGCTCTGACTGCAAGGGGGAACAGATTCTCACCACAGAGGAAATATTAACAAAGTCCTTATGGATGGAAAAGATTCTTCAATAAAAAAATAGGTTAAAAAGTAAATTAAAATGTAAAACAAAAGATCAAACCTAGGGCAAATTCAACTTTTATTCAAATATACACAATAACAATTGAAAATGGCAATATTTGAAGTTCATTTTGGTCACTTCTTTATGATTTTTTTGAAAAAATGTACACAATCAATATCTTAAATTTAATCTGCACAAATGTTTTTTCTGTGTATTGCAAAAATAAAAGATACAAAATAACCAGTTGAAAATTGCAAACCTTTTTTGGAGTAGCTTGCCTATTTGACTTGAAGGGAGGTTGTTAAAGTTCTGAATAGAGATGGGTTTGGGCCAAAATATTTTGGCCCAGGTTGGGTCTGGTAATTTTTTTGTTGCTTGCTTTGGGTTGGGTCAGCCACCTCCAGTTCTGGAAAATTTACTAAAATATTCAACTCATTGGGTTGGGTCAAAAATAATTGGGTCAGTCCCTTATTTAATGTGGGTCAGAGGTATGCCCATTGGGTTAGGTCAGGGTCCATCTCTAGCTCTCTCACATATGTACAATATCTATTCAGTGACATTTCAAATTAAGTTGATACTTTTTTTTGTATTGCAGCGTTATACTTTTTCAAGGAAAAAATACTTTTGGAAAAAATATTTTTATTGAGTGAATTCCCAAAGGTAACGATGACCTAAACTCCTGGACCCTAGAGGACCCTATTTGACACAGAAGTTGAAGACCGACGATGCTCGAAGTCCCCTATCAAATTCTTTTTATTTTTTTGACTGACACAGGGTTTTTTTTCTCAACAACAAAACAGTTTTTTGTTACTATCTAGAAGTTGCTTTCATTACTTCTCATCTTGGTGTCATCTTGATTTCTCTTCTGTTGTTAAAACTTTCTACACTCACTTCAAATCAAATCTGATAGCAGAAGAGCTCAAGGGAAAAAAAGTTTTGCTTAAGGTTGCCACTCCATAAAAATTATATCAAGTTACACAAAATATTTTTGTTATATAAATTTGGATTTTTTTCATAATAATCAATACTTTGGAGTAAAATCATAAAATGATGATAATAATGAATCAATCTCCCCCTCTCATAAAAAAGATTCTTTCTTCTTTCTAATTGCAAAAATTGAGTATGATGATGATGTGCTCATAATTATCTTATGCTTTCTCAAGACAATATTTTTGTATTGAGAAAAAATTGGCTTTTAGTTGTGATACAACACATATAAAGAAGATGTGGCTGAAAAATGATTTCACTATTTTGTGAAAAATGAATCAAATATGAATGGATCTCAGCATTTAGATTTAAGTTACGGTACTATATTACTTTTGCGCAATCTTTTATTCACGTTTGATTCCCGAGCACCCTTGATCTGCTCACTCCTGTTTCACATTTCCTTAAAAGGCTTGCCTGCCTTTAGAATGTTATCTTAGTAATTCTCTATGTGCTAAGATGTAAGTTACTAAGAGTAGATACTTAGATCTCATTTTATAGGATTATTCCTATACTCGTGTGTTTATTTTAAGTGTTTCATATCTAACCCCGATAAAGTATTATGAGCATATTTAATGTCCGTCTTTTACTTTCATAGAAAGGATTGGTGTTCATAAAACAGTTTAGTTCCAAGATATTTCTTACATCACTTTCTCATCTTTGCGCTCACTCCGGTGATCGCATTGACAGTAAGTCTACATGAATTGCTTTTGTTGCGAATCAACCAAAAACCACTAATTCGTCAAATGACTTTGTACCGAAAATCTACTATTCGTCAAATGCCTTTTTCCAAAAATCTATTTTATAGCTAACCTAACCTAACCCAACCTTCCAATCCTAACCCTACTGGGCTTATCATCTGGGCCTAACCTTGCGAGCTTATCATTCGAGGCCACATAGACTTGTAAGGCGGGACTCTTATGAAGGTGTTGATCGCGCATTAACGTTGGATGAGTTTATACTTCACAAGAAAAATATGCTCAAGGGAGAGTCTGTTCAGTTTGGATTAAACTTTCTTACTTCCAAATTTATTTTACAACAATCAACCGCAGTTTGATTAAAATGAGACTATTTAGAAAGGTGTCAGATGTTGCAGTTTGCGAAAAAGGGGCACAAGTTTTGTCAGGGACAAATTAAAGACTCTGAAGGACAAAAAAATATGTTGCAAATTTGTGCCTCTCACTTGGTCACATGAGCAAATATCAGAGTCTGCCATTGTGATACTACATCATCAGTAGCATCTTGCATAAGAAAGCACTTTTAGTTGTGTGTTTTATGATTTAAAAAAGGTTTATATTCAATTAACCATTATTTTTCAGTGAAGAAAAGACTTCAGCTTATTAGGTAATTTTTATAATTGTGCCTAATTTTCTTGTATAATTGTTCATATTTACATTAACATAAATTATGCTTACACAACATTAGTCAAAGAAAAAAGCTAGACTTTCAAGCTTTTAATCATATTTTGATCAACATTTTATTTTATACTAAAGACAAGTGTAATCACCATGATTTGAAAAATACTGTTTAGAGAAAAACAGTTTGAAATCTTGTAGCGCAGGATATTCACAAGAAATGAGAGGTAATAACCCCTCCATCAAGATCAACAAGTACAAGTGTCACCAACAGGTGTGAATCCTATTCAGAAATGAGATGTTAATTTTGCATGGATGGGAATGGGAAGAGGAACTTTAAATTTTTTTTAGATATCATAGGAAAGGACATTTGGTTAAATTTAAAACTTAAGTAGATAAGTATATTTTTGGCTGAAATATGTAGAACCCACCATGAGCAGCACTATCCCCTCATTATAAAAAAAGAAGAATACTCAAATAAAATATTATATGCAACTAGCCACTGGGGGTGTGCGCAGCCCTTGAAATTTCTATCGTGTTTGTTTGTATGTTTCGAACTCAAATTTTATATTTTTGAACACCCACCCTCACAGACAGTTGACAGAGAGTCATTTATCATTCTTATATATCTAGGCTAACAGGGAGCCAGCTGGCAGTTGGCTAGATCCTGTGGTTATTGTGTCTGTGTGTGCCTGACGGACAGATCCATCCCACCCCTTTGTACTGGGTATCAGCTGAGTTGTTTGTTTCACGTTCGCTTGTTTTGCCCATGGAAAAATAGTGAGGCTTTAGGGGTTTGGGGTTAAAGGGTCACAAAAAGTTTGGGGTTAAAGGGTCACAAAAAGTTTGTACTCATCAATTTAGCCCTACAAAACAATTTTTCTTTAGTGATGTTGTTTATAAGAAAACTCTACCCCTTGCTTTTGTGTTAGGGGCAAACAAGTACCACTGGTGGCTAAGGGTTGAGGGTTCTGAGCAAAAAAAGTAACCATAATAAACATTTTATGTTTCATAATTTTTTTGTGAGGTACGTATGCAACCATATCTTGTTTTTGAGCATGGCATTATGGGGTGCCCATAACTGGTCAGGTAAGAGATCTCTATCGATTGCTTTTGCAGTAGGCATATAAGGAGGTACCTCTGAAGGCCCCGAAACCTAGGCTCGAGGACAGCTTAAATAAGTTTTTCTTATAAAAAAGATCCAATGTAAAATTTAATTTTATGGGGGTTAATTTTTATTGCAAACACCCATATCATTGTCCTGCGTTCACTCCAAGGACCCCAAAACTAAGTACCCCCCCCTCTCCCAATAAAATTTTAAAGGCCCTTCCGTATCTTTTGTTGAGTCTGTGTGTCAAATCTCAGTTCTTTTGCTTCAAAACTGTGAGAGGAGATAGAGGTGACAGTCTGCAGATACATAGATGAATAACCCCTACCCCTGTACATGAAATTGTCAAAATTTTAGTGTAATGAAAAATATAACTTTCCACTTACATCGCTCTTAGAAGACAAACTGCTGTGACTTTGAAAGTGTGATACTAACATCCTGATCCTAATAACCGCACTAGATTATTAGAAATGTTTTAAATTTTGTTCTGAAATCAACGTTTTCATATTTGAATCATTTAGCTACATTTTTCTGTTGAATTTCACTAAATTTTTATCTAGCAGAAGTATTTTTTTCACAGGCATATCTTTTCAAATTTAATTTCATGACTTCTCTTTTCCCCTTGATAATACTTTCTCTTTTCACTCAATAAGGAGAAAGTAAAAAGGTATTCAGCACCATTGAAAATCATGGTTTTTATGTACAAGTGAAACTCTGAGTATATCTAACAAAATTCTTTCTTTCGAAAGTTTCAAAATAGATAAGTTAAGAATATAAAAAAGTGCATTTTTAATGATATGTTAAGCTTGTTTGTTACTTTCTTGATGCACATTTCTTGTATGTATACATTGGATAACCTTATCTTTTTTATATCTGGTGTAAAAATGCTTTAATTTTGCAAAAATTGCTTGAAATTTGATCTAACAATTTAATATATGCTCTTCATTTTCTTAGAAATGTAATTTATAAATGTTTCTTCAAGCTATTCAGGTTGAAACGTAGCAACAGTTTTTTGCTAATTTTGTAAAGAACTAAAACGTGGTAAGAAGATTTGTTTAAAACAAAAAATAGGTCCTCTTTCTAAGGTTTTAATCTTACTGGATAAGATTATTTTCTTACTTCTTGGAAAATGTAATCATCAAAGTGCAAGTTTTGTTTGTTGAAATAATCAACTGGGTGGAAATTCAAACCCACCTTCCATTTACTTATGCTAAACAGACTCATATTTTCATGTCAATGCTGGGTCCTCAATGCTCAAGACCAAAAGAAAAAAGTTTTTATGCCATGAAATATTCAGTATATATTGCATGATAATTTTTTTCATTAAAATCCTGTTTTAATTGCTTATTCATGACTAGGAAAAAGGAGTCATGTTTCCTTATTTTTTACTTTAATATTATTTTCTTCAAAAAGTGTAATTGTCTTCTGCTTTAAATGTACATTGTAAATGTCAAATCAGTTGCTTGAACAAAAAAAGGTTGGTTGGATCTCTCTACTTTTTCCTTTTATTATACAACCTATTATCCACAAATTGCACTTCACACTTCATTTCTGATCTCCTGCTTCATCCATAAATGGGCTTGCACTATTCAAAGTTTACCAATTTTTTCTCCCTTGATCTTAGACACCCATTTCATTTCTTAGATCTCTAGATTATCATGCCTCACCAGTATGGTTGAGGGAAATTACCCCGGCTTCCCACTGGAAATCTCTCAACTTGTTACATTACCGTGCCCTGAGATCAGCAGTATGGAACTTCAGATTTAGATGGAGTAAGGAAGACCTAAATGGTTACTTCAAAAGGGCGACACCTCTCAAATGGATGAAGTATTCTTGTAGCAAATTAGCCACCAACCTCTATCTACTTGCTCAAAATGGTCCCCCCCTATGTCCTTTAAACTTCAAGCTTCTGCTTACATCAATGACAGTCAGCCAGGCAAAGCCCACTTCATGGACACGCCCAGGCTGAAAATTGGAAAGCAAAGGATACCGAACAGACTAACGAGTATGAGATCCGTCAACTTTGACTGGACCCATGGAATTGACAAACACAAACTCAGAATGGAACTGAAGAAGACATTTGTAGACTAAAACTAAATTAATCATGAACTCAGTGGATTTTGTGTTCCTTTGATCTATTTTTATTCAATACTATTATTTTCTGAATTGATATAATTGTTGGTTTATTTTTATTGAATAGTTTTAGAACGATTATATCCTACTTAATTTCATTTAATTAATCATTCAAATTGTGTTCATTGTATATTTTTTAGCCCCAGAATCACTTGGTGGTTCTGGGGCCTCACGCTTTTAAAAAGATGTCAATCTGGAATGTAATATACTGTTTGGCAATTTGAAGCAGCAAAATATACAAATACAAATCTACTGCTATTTTGAGAAAAGGTCGACGAGGAAATGTATTTTTTGATCAATCAAAAACCAGGGTTTGGAAAGCAGAAATAATTTTTTGACTTATCTTATGTAGTAACCTGTGGCATGGACTGCATGGGCTGGAGCAAAGACAGTTTGGCCCGGCCATTATTCACAATCTTTTACAATCATACTGATTATGGTTCACTCACTTTCAATAAGTGAAGGGTCCGGATCAAAAATTTTTGACCCGAATTGGGTCGGTTTGGGGTGAGTCAGCCATCTTTGGTTTGGGGTGGGGTTTGAAAAATTTTCTCTAAAAATCCCAATTTTTTGAATTTTTTTCTCTTCGGGTCAAAAAAAATCTCTTTTGGTCAGGCCAAAAAGTACAAGGGTTGAAGGCGGGTCAGGATCTTATTTACTGCGGGTCAAAAGTATGCGTGGGTCGGGTCAATGCCCATCTTCCAACAATCCTAGGGACAGTTCCTGAATACATTTTACATCTAACTATTGTGATGTGTTTCCACATAAAATTTTAAAGTTTTACTCACATATCTAAGACAAAAATTTAACCTAGGTTAATTACTCGGAGGAGAAATACCAGCAACTTTTTTTGCTATGTTTGTCTAAACAAGCTCAATTTTAGATTATATTTCTTAGATCTAGCTAAAATAGAAATATATTGGTTTTCTCACAAAGAGAGGTCGATCAAATTTCTATTGTTTTCCTCTTCCAGCCTTTCTACAATAACAAGTATCGACTGACTGACTGCTTACTTGATGTCTTTGATCAGGTTTCCACCATCAACAACAAAAAAATAAGTCGAAACACTCGCACATGCTCTCCCATGAGACATT
>Ga0194133_10003100_pt1 | contig 24202 bp, 16 predicted proteins | sample TA2KigOf40mmetaG_FD_155448 | JGI IMG/M metagenome (GOLD analysis project Ga0194133, IMG submission 155448) | Freshwater microbial communities from Lake Tanganyika, Tanzania - TA2015055 Kigoma Offshore 40m | ecosystem: Environmental > Aquatic > Freshwater > Lake | place: Tanzania: Lake...
AGCTGATTTCGAAAAGTTCTATGGCAAAGGAAACCAAGCTGCAGGTACCCGTGTTAGAAAAGGTATGCAAGATTTGAAGAACCTAGCTCAAGCTATCCGTACTGAAGTACAAAATAAGAAAAACGCTGGTTGATCCAGAAATAAAAAAGGTGGGATTACCCACCTTTTTTTTTGGAAAGTGGAGCCTAAAACTCCACTTTATTATTTTCTAAAGAGACATCAGCCATTCTTCTACTAGGATCTATTTCTACAGATTTGATAGACTCAATAGGTTTGGACACGTGTAAAATCATTTGAGGAGAGGTCCAAGTCCAAACCTTAGTCTGCACCCTTGGAGCACTTCCTTGTTCCTCTGCCTTAACTCCTCTCATCACGTCAAGTGGCAAATAGATTAGTTCTTTGGTTCCATCTCGGTAGGTGATTTGCAGATCTATTGGCATGGGCATCAACCCAATTCTGTGCAAGGTTATGCTAGTTCCTTCTTTAGTAGGCACTACTTCCTTGACGGCGTAGTCGATGGTTTTGGTAGAATAGACGAAATATTCTTTATACCAATCCAATTCCAGCCCACTTTGCTTTTCCATTGCGCGGATCAAATCATTGGAATTGGGATGTCTAAATTGCCAGGTATTCCAATAGCGTAGCATCCCCTTGTCCCTTGCCTCTTCCCCTATGACATATCCCAACTGAGCCAAGAAAACAGCTCCTTTCGAATAAGCAGCTGATCCGTATGCCGAGTTGGTGTGGTAATGGTCTGCATGAGTAGACATGGGTTCTTCTAGCCCAGAGGCTACTAGCCTGTAATATCCCGCATAAGATCCTCTGTGGGGATTTTCAGATTTTAAGAAAATGGAAGACATGGCCAAGTTTGTAGCATAGGAAGTAAAACCTTCATCCATCCAAGGGTAAAGAGATTCATTGCTTGCTAGCACTCCGTGAAACCAACTATGGGCCAACTCGTGCGCCATCACACCTACAAGACTTGCTAAGGAACGTTCTCCAGTTACCAGCGTAGACATGGCATATTCCATTCCTCCATCTCCCCCTTGTACTACAGAAAACTGTTTGTAAGGATATTGTCCAAATCGTTCAGATAAAAACGTGATTGCTTTGGGTGTAAATTCCTTCAATTTCTCCCAGTTTTCGCTGGTCTTTTCTCCAGGTATGTAAAAATGGTGGACAGTAATCCCGTTGGGCATCTGAATTTTGTCGTGGGCATATTTGTTGTCCGCTGCCCACATGAAATCATGCACTTTTGGGGCTACAAAATGCCATGTAAGCGTATTTCCTTTGGGTTCTGGTACCTTGACTCCTTCATCTTCGTACCCATGACCTATTTGGTTGGGATTTTGAAGGTAGCCTGTTCCCCCTAGGGTATAGGTTTTGTCTATGGTAATTTTAACATCAAAATCTCCCCAAATCCCATAAAATTCTCTTCCTACATAGGGGTTCGCATGCCAACCTTGTTCGTCATAATTGGCCAATTTGGGATACCATTGAGACATAGAATACCGCACTCCTTCTTCAGAATCCCTTCCAGACCTTCTCACTTGAAGAGGAACTTGCCCCTCAAAACTCATTTCAAGCTGGGCGCTACTATGAGGTAAAATAGGATCGATCAAATCTACTTCGAGGATGGTTCCTTCTTCTTTCATCTTCAAAGGAGTACCGTTCATGGTTAGTCGTGTTGCATGAAGGTACCCTATCTCTTCAGGAGTAAGTTTTGATATTCTATCTTTTACCCTTTGGTCTGGATCTGCTATCGTTCTGGATCTTACATCCATGGCACTTCCAGGCTGGAAGGCATTGTAGTAAAGGTGATAAAAAATTCGCCTTAGGGTGTCTGGGGAATTGTTGGTATACCTAAGTACTTGCGTACCAGTATAGCGATTGGTTTTTACATCCAAGTTTACTTCCATCGTGTAGGATACGGCTTGTTGAAATCTATCCTGCTGCGCGATGGCCGTTGAGGCGAGTCCTAAAATCAAGAAGATCCCAAGAAGGGTTAGCCCATGTTTTTGCATTTTTTTCTTTTTGTCAAAGAAACTTAAAAGTAAAGGCTAAGTCAAACCTTGCATGTAATTTTAAATTCATGATATTCTACCTTAACCATCCATTAAAGGAAATTTGATAGGGAAAATCACCAAAAAGTTATTAATTGAAATCAAATTGAAAACTGTAGCCTTTCTATGAAAAAAATTTATCTAGTAGCGCTTGCTTTTATCCTTTGCCTAAGCAGTCAAGCCCAACAAGTCAACATGGAATTATTCAAATCCATGAAAGCCCGCAGCATTGGTCCTGGAGCCATGAGCGGAAGAATTACTGCCATAGATGCCATACACGATGATCCTAGCATCATGTATGCAGGTTCTGCTTCTGGAGGATTATGGAAATCTACCTCCGGTGGTATCACTTGGGAGCCTATTTTTGATCAGGAAAAAGTACACTCCATAGGAGCGATTTCCATTTACCAAAAAAATCCATCCATCATCTGGGTGGGTACCGGAGAAGGTAATCCCCGAAATTCCCTCAATATGGGCTATGGAGTATATAGGTCTTTGGACGCAGGAAAAACTTGGCAATTGATGGGGCTTGAAAAGACCAGAGCCATTCATAGAATAATTGTACACCCCGATGATCCCAACACGGTATTTGTTGGAGCCATAGGCTCACCTTGGGGAACCCAAGAAGAACGAGGAGTATATAAAACCAGCGATGGAGGAAAAACTTGGAAAAAAATCCTTTATGTAGATCAAAAAACAGGAGTGGGTGAAATGATCATGGATCCCAATAATCCCAACAAACTCTTTGTCAACATGTGGGAGCACCGCCGTTACCCTTGGTTCTTCGAATCAGGAGGAGAAAGTTCAGGATTGTATGTGACCCATGATGGGGGAGAAAACTGGAAAAAATTAAGTGCAGAAGAAAATGGACTCCCTAAAGGAAAACTTGGTAGAATGGGTTTGGCCATATCCAAAGCAAATAGCAATAAAGTATATGCCCTGATAGAATCCTCTAAAAATGCGCTTTACGTATCCGAAGATGGGGGAGGAAAATTCACCATGATAAACGATAAAGGTGAAATTGGAGATAGACCCTTCTATTATTTTGAAATTTATGCAGATCCTAAAAATGAAAATAGGCTATACACCTTGTATTCTAGGGTTGGCGTGACCGAAGATGGTGGAAAAAGCTTCAGAGAACTGATGTCTTACGAAGGAGTACACCCAGACCACCATGCTTGGTACATCAATCCCCATGATCCAAATCTGCTTATAGATGGCAACGATGGAGGATTAAACATTTCTAGGGATATGGGTAAAACCTGGTTTTTTGCTGAAGGATTGACCGTTGGACAGTTCTACCACATCAATGTAGACAACGAACTCCCCTACAATGTCTATGGAGGGATGCAGGACAATGGTTCCTGGACAGGCCCAGCTTACCTTTGGAGAAATGAAGGAATTAGGAATACTTATTGGCAAGAAGTATCGTTTGGAGATGGCTTCGATGTAGTGCCCCATCCAGCCAATTCTAGGTATGGCTACACCATGTCGCAAGGAGGAAATGTGACACGGTACGATAAACTCACTGGTCACAACCGTGTGGTACGCCCTACCCATCCAGATAAGGATGTCTTTTTACGATTCAATTGGAATGCAGCCATTGCTCAAGATCCTCACGATGTCAATACTGTATATTATGCTTCTCAGTTTTTGCACAAGTCAACCGATTCAGGTGAAACTTGGGAAATTATTTCTCCAGATTTGACCACCAACGATTCGACCAAACAAAGACAGCAATTTACAGGAGGACTAACTTACGATATCACCGGAGCTGAAAACCATACCACCATCCTAACTATTGCTCCTTCTCCCGTATCCAAACAGGTCATTTGGGTGGGTACCGACGATGGGAATTTACAACTAACTCAAGATGGGGGAAAAACATGGACCAATGTGGCTTCCAAACTGACTGGCTTACCCAAGGGCTCCTGGATTCCTCAAGTCCAAGCGTCAACCTTTGCCGCAGGTGAGGTATGGGTAATTGCCAATAATTATAGAAATAATGATTTTGCTGCTTACGCTTACCATAGTTCTGATTTTGGAAAAACATTTACCCGTATCGTCGACGATTCAAAAGTTTGGGGATATACTTTGTCTATCAAGCAAGATCCAACAGAGCCTAATTTGGTGTTCTTAGGTACAGAATATGGACTATACGTATCTTTTGATAAGGCTAAAACTTGGAACAAGTGGGAACATGGATATCCTAAGGCGGTATCCACCTATGACATGACTATTCAAGAGCGGGAGGCAGATTTGGTAATTGGTACCTTTGGCCGAGCCATTTACGTTTTGGATGACATACGCCCCTTGCGTGCCTTTGCTAAAAATGGAGGCAAAGCCCCTGCAGACAAAATTACTGCCTTTCCTGCCCCAGATGCATATCAAGCTGAAATCCAGCAGCCCCATGGAGAACGCTTCATGGCTTCAGCTAAGTATTCTGGAGAAAATAGAGCGTTTGGAGGCCGACTGAGCTATTTTGTCCAAGACGAAAAAGAAAAATTGGATTCGGTTACAGTAAAGATATTCAATGAAGCTGGAGAACACATCCGTACGCTTAAAGGACAACCGTCTTTAGGCGTTAACCGAATCAGTTGGAATTTGGATCGCAAGTCTACTGCCGAAATGACTGGAGGATTTGGTGGTGGCCAAGGAGGAGGTCAAGGAGGTGGAGGTCGTAGAGGGTTTTTTGAGCCTAGCGGAGGGGATGCACTTCCAGGTACCTATGAGGTACTCTTCCTTTATGGAGGAGATAGTGCAAAAACTAGCATTACGGTGCATGCTGATCCCAGGATTCAGCCCAATCCAAAAGATTTGATAGCTAAAGATGTCTTTTTGAAAAAAGTTGAAAGTTTATCTTCAGAAGTGACTGCTGCAACCAAAAAGTTGGATGAAGCTCAAAAGGTAATCGATAAGGTCAATGCTCTGCTTAAGGATATCAAAACAGAAGAAGGAAAGGCCTTAGAAACAGCTGCCAAAGACATTAAGAAAAAGTTAGACAAAGCCAGAGAGGCATTCAATGGACCGAGAAGAGATGGTCAAGGAATCGTTAGAAATCTATTCCCAACCACCATGACCCACCTCTTTGCACCAAGAAGCTATGCCAATTCTAGCTATGGCGCACCAGGGGCTACTGAAGAGCGATTGCTAGCTCATGCCAAGGAGGCTGCAGCAGCTGCTATTGCCGAGGTGGAAGCCTTTATTCAGGGAGAGTGGAAAGTTTTTGAAGAGAAAGTGAAAGCTACCCCTTTGGACTTATTTCAAAACATGAAAAAATAAAAATTAACAAGAGCAAAAAAAGCACTCTGAATCTTCCGAGTGCTTTTTTTTATTCCTTTTCAACCTTCGATAGACCTTGAGAATGCTTGATAATGGGTGTTCTAACCTTTAGCTTTGTTTATCTTTCCTTACCAATCAAATCCTTCCACTTGAATTCCAAAAGCAAAATTTCCTGGAAAACTGCCTCAGGGATTGTCATGGCCAACATGATAGGAACCGGAGTTTTTACTAGTCTTGGATTTCAATTAACAGTCGTTCAAAATACCTGGTCAATTCTGCTTTTATGGATTATTGGTGGAATTATGGCCTTGATGGGTGCTTTGGTCTATGCTGAGTTGGGAACGCACTTCAAAAAGACTGGAGGAGATTATATTTTTTTATCAGAAACCATACATCCCATAGTAGGCTACTTGTATGCTTGGGTTTCCTTAGTCGTTGGCTTCTCTGCACCTATTGCCATTGCCGCCATGGCCATGAACGATTACTTGGAGCCTCTCGTTGGAAAATCAATTCTTCCCGGATTACTTTTTTTACTTTTCATTCCATGGGTTCACATTTTTTCTATAAAGCGCTCCGCCCAATTTCAAGATTTAATGACTGGATTTAAAATTATTTTTATCCTAGCACTGATTGGGATTGGATTTTTATTTAGCTCGAAAGCAATACCCCAAGCTTTCGATTTTTCTTCTTCTTGGCAGCAGGAAGTACTATTACCGGGCTTTGCTGTATCCTTGATTTATGTTTTTTACGCTTATACAGGATGGAATTCTGCCGCGTACATCACCGAAGAAATTGATCACCCAAGAAAAAATCTTCCTAAAGCCTTGATTGGAGCGACTCTTGGGGTAATGCTGCTATACCTTTTGGTACAACTTGTAATCCTTAAGCATGCCTCTGTGGACCAACTTTCTGGGCAAGTAAACATAGCCAACCTAGCTTTTGGAAATTTATTTGGGCCCAACGGAGCCCTGTGGGTCAGTGTTTGTATTGGCATTCAACTCATCGCTACTATTTCTGGTTATGCCTGGGTCGGACCTAGAGTGACATTTGCTATGGCCAAGGACTATTCCCTTTGGAAACCTTTGTCCGTAGTCAATTCACAAGGAATCCCCGTGAGAGCCATTTTTGTAAATTCTGGAATTAGCTTATTCCTTTTTGTGACGGGATCCTTCGAGCAAATCATGCTTTATGCAGGATTTGTCCTGCAGCTAATGAGTACCGTAACAGTTTTTTCCTCCTTAAAAATAAAACAGGAGCTTGGATTTAAAACACCCCTAAAGCCCTTGTTACAATTGATATATATTATTTTCAGCCTCGTACTGATGGTATACCTTCTTAGGGATAGACCCCTAGAAAGCCTAGCAGGCATAGGAATTTTAGTATTGGGACTGGGGGTTTATGCCTTAGATAAAAAAACAGGGAAGTGAAATCCCCTTAAGAATCAATCACATTTTTTCGTTGCCCAAACTTACTTGGAGTATTATCCGGTCTTGGCTCTGGGACCTGAGACAAAGGTGAGGAGAATTCAGGATAACCCTTACTTGTGCCCGCCTTTGGGAATTTCTTTTTCTTTTTTTTCTTCCTCTTTTTTATGTCAGAAGATGAGGAAGATACGGCATTTGAATTTTTTTCCCCCAGGAAGGTCGGCCCTGCTTGCATGGCTGACGGTAAGGGGAGCTTTGGTACAGACATCCCTATCAACTTCTCTATGCGTACAAACTTAGGCTGATCCTTTGGATTGACAAAGGTGATAGCTTCTCCTTTTGCATCCGCCCTAGCCGTACGACCTACCCGATGCACGTAATCTTCAGGATCACTAGGGGTATCGTAATTGATCACCAACTCGATTCCTACTACATCTATCCCTCTGGAAATAATATCTGTTCCTATAAGGATTTTAACTGCTTTATTTTTAAAGGCAGCCATGATTTGCTCTCGCTCGGTTTGTTCTAAATCCGAATGAAAAGCTTCTACATCAAATCCTTTTTTCAAAACCTTGTACAATGCTTTTACCTTTTCTTTGGTAGAGCAAAAAATAATGACGGCTTCATAAGCCCTCTGGGAAAGTATGTACCGAACCAATTCCTCTTTTTGGGTATCGTAGACAGAGTACATGGATTGCGTTACCCCAGCAGCTGTTTTACCAATAGCAATGGAAATTTCCTCCGGCTTATTTAGAATCTTCATACTAAACTGTCGGATTTTGGGAGGCATGGTAGCTGAAAAAAGTATGGTCTGCCTTTGAATAGGTAAATAGGTGATTATTTTTAGAATATCGTCTGAAAAACCCATATCCATCATCCGATCGGCCTCGTCTAGAACCAGGTGCTTCAAGGTACTTAAATCAATTTTACCACCAGCCAGTAAGGCAATGAGACGGCCTGGAGTAGCTACCACAATCTCAGCTCCCGTTTCCAAGGCCTTCTTTTGCTGCTCCCATACTATCCCATCTCCTCCCCCATAAATGGGTACCGAGCTGACACCTAAGAAATAGGAAAAACCTTGAATTTGCTGATCAATTTGAATCGCTAATTCTCTGGTAGGAGCCAAAATCAAGGTATTCAAGGTACTTGTTCCTTCCTTTGATATTTTATTCAATATAGGAAGTACAAATGCAGCGGTCTTACCCGTTCCCGTTTGGGCACAGGCGATAAGGTCTTTTCCATCCAGAATAACAGGAATAGCCAATTCCTGTATGGGAGTGGGCTGATCAAAGCCCATGGCATCTAACCCTTCTTGAAGGGAGGATTCAAAATTAAATGTATTAAAATTCAAGAATTGGTATTTTAACGCTGAGGTATAGGTTCAAAAAAGAATATCCTCAAAGATACACGATTTAAAACCAATTCTCTGAACTTAAAGTTTAAGCACGGTGTCTCTTTGCATAAAGCACCCTCCCTTTTGTATCAAATTCCCCTTCTCTAGGAATAGAAACGAAAGAAAAATGATGAATTATTTCCCACTCCTACCCAATCCCTTGCAGAAGTGATGCTATTGAACTATTCTTATCTAAAATTGCCTTCTTGAGGCGATCAATCCATTCGTGGAAATTTCATAATTCAATTTCTAATTAGAAGTATACCCTCATGAAAAAGCTAATTTCACTCCTACTCTACCTAGCTTCCTTCAACCTTTCTGGACAAGGACTTCCTGGTCTTGGTGCGGGAACCACTCCCAATAACCGCCCAATCTTACACGGTAAAAACTGGGTAGCCATTACCGGTAAGCCTCTGGCTGCCACGGCAGGGGCAATGATCTTTCAGCAAGGTGGAAACGCGGTAGATGCAGCCTGCGCCATGATTGCAGCGACATCTACCATGTGGGATGTCCTATCATGGGGGGGAGAGACACAAGCCTTGATCTATCATCCTCAACTTAAAAAAGTAATTGCCATCAATGCCATGGGAGTAGCTCCAACTGGTGCGACGGTAGAGTTTTATAAAGGACAGGGAATGGATTATCCTCCTCAATATGGGCCTTTGGCTGCTACAACACCAGGAACACCGGGAGGAATCCTCACCATGTTGGCAGAATATGGAACCCTGAGTTTGGAACAAGTACTCAAGCCCGCCATGGATTTAGCCAAAGGCTATCCTATCGAAGCTCAAACAGCCCAAGCGATCGAAAATAACAAGTCACGCATCAAAGAATGGCCCTATTCCAAAAAGGTGTTCCTCCCCCATTTGGGTGAATCCAGAGAGGCTCCTGTAGCTGGGGAAATCTTTGTGCAAGAAGATTTATACCAAACCCTATTCAAATTAGTGGAAGCCGAGCGTGCTGCTTTAAAAGCTAAAAAATCTAGAAAAGAAGCTATCTATGCAGCATACGATCGGTTTTATAAAGGAGATATTGCCAAAGAAATAGTCAGAGGCACACGAGAACAAGGCGGCCTATTCACTGAAGCGGATTTGGCCAATTGGAAAGTAAAAATCGAGGAGCCTCTGCAGGTAAACTACCGAGGCATCGATGTCTATAAAATGCAAGAGTGGACACAAGGTCCCGCCTTGCTACAGTCCTTAAATATCTTGGAGAATTTTGACCTCAAATCCATGGGGTACAATTCCACCAATTACATCCATACGGTATACCAAGCCATGAGTTTGGCCTTCGCAGACCGAGATTTTTACTACGGTGATCCTGCATTCGTCAAATCCCCCATGATAGGCTTACTCTCCAAGGAATATGCAAAGCAAAGAGCAGCGCTTATTGGCCCCATCAACAATCCTCAATTAGGTGCAGGGGATCCCTACCCCTTTCAAGGAGAAAGTAACCCCTACCTGCACTTGTTGAACAAAAACAAAGAAAAAATAGCTGTACTCCACTCGAATGAAGGTTCAAATCAGGTAGATGCCAAGTTTTTAGCTGATTTTCAGAGTGGGACCACCTCGGTGGAAGCCGCGGATGCAGCTGGATGGGTGGTATCGGTCACTCCTTCTGGAGGCTGGATCCCAGCCGTGATTGCCGGAAATACGGGGGTAGGGCTCTCCCAACGCATGCAGAGTTTTGTGTTGGATGAAAACCTCAATCCTTACAACTTACCCGAACCTGGAAAAAGACCACGGGTCACCCTCACCCCTAGCATGGCGCTGAAGGACGGTAAACCTTACCTTGCCTTTGCCGTGCAGGGAGGGGATTCACAAGATCAAAACCTTCTTCAGTTCTTCCTCAATGTGGTTGAATTTGATATGAATGTACAGGAAGCAGTAGAAGCCCCCAACTTCAATTCCTACCAGATGCAAAGTAGCTTTGGGGATCATGAGATCCGTCCAGGGGCAATTACCCTGAGAGAGGATACTACAGAATGGGTTCGTCGAGATCTGCTCAAGCGAGGCTACACTATGGAATTTTGGAACAAAACCTCCGGGCCACTCACTGCCATTTGGATGGATTGGAAGCACGGAAGCTTCTGGGGTGGCGCCAGTAACTATGGGGACGATTATGGCATAGCTTGGTAAAGGAAAGGGGAGTATTTCTAACTCCCTTTTTTTTACCATTTTTTATACTTATTTCTTTCGTTTTGCGGTCATAGGGATCACTTGTTGAGTATAAACTCTTCCATTTTCCCCCTTGATTACCATCACTACTTGTTTTCTTTCCCAGTCAATAGTAGCCAATCCATAATTTAATTTGGCTATTAACTCGCTTACTCGTAAGCTATTTTTCTCCTCGGCAATACCCGACCAGGTGTGAGTCATTCCACTGGAAGTCACTTCGTAGAGGCCCATGGGAAATCTCTCCTCCTCCAGCTTCATTATTTCTGCAATATGACGATCCCCACTGAGTAAAATGGGGGTTTGAACACCAGAACTTGCTATAAGTTGAAGTAAGCGCTCTCTTTCTTTGGGGAAATTGGCCCATTTTTCATAGGCATGTTCGGTAGGAAGAAATTGACTACCTGAAACAATAAAATTCACCTTGGCTTTACTCTGGGAGAGCTCATTTTCCAACCATTCCCACTGCTCTTCCCCCAATACCTGACCGTAGGGATTGGCTTGATAGACACGATTTTCCCGCATCAGGGTATCCCTAAAGTAGCGAACATCTAAAAGTATTACCTTGACTTGCTGATCTCCCTTTCCAAAGGTGTGGGAAGTATATCCACCCTCTCGCTTTCGCTCTGGAGCCTGAGCAGGAATACCTACAAAATCAAACATCAAGTCCCTAGACTCCTTTTTTTGTACAAAATTTTTACCTCCATCGTTAATTCCATAATCATGATCGTCCCATACCCCAATGATCGGTGTAGAGGCTTTAAGAACTTGATAATCTAGGTTAGCATTCTGTCTTGCATACTTTGCTCTTAAGGTATCCATGACTCGGGAATCTCCATAAATATTATCTCCCATCCATATCCAAAGGTCCGGATGATCCGCTGCTATGGGTTTCCACAAAGGCTGTGGAGAATCTTGCCTATTGCAAGATCCAAAAGCGATTTTCTCGAACGAATGACGCTGGGAGATAGCATCTTGGACAGCTAAAAAATAAAAAAGGAATAAGGATAGAAAAGTTGGAATAAGTCTCATAAGAAATGGATTTAAATTGACACGGAAAAAATGGAAGATTCAGCAGAAATCTGATTGGATTTTCCTGAAATATTGAAGTTACTCCTTTTGCATCTCTTCTCCAAAAATCTCCTCCACCACCCAGCCCTTTCCCCACTCCTCTTGCTCTTTTTGAGTCCATAATTCGGGAAAAAAGATAACCTTCTGAAAACGAGGTGGGAGGTATTTTTGCCAATTGGTACCCCCAGTTGCAGCAATAACATCGGGATCTCGATGCAAAAAACGCACAGCAGATTTGTAATGTGCCAGAGGCCAAAAGACATTCGCCTTCAAATCAAATTGACGCATCAATTCTCTCAATTCCTTAGAAGGATTTTTCAATTCCGCATATTTTCTCCATAAGTTTTTATGTCGGTAATTGTCGATCAATTCTACCAATCGCTTTCCGTATTTGGCTTCAAAGCTTTTTAAGGTCAAGGTCTTTTTTCCTGTTGCCAATTCAATGGCTCCTTGCTGCCAATACAGATGGGCAAACAATTCTTTAGCAGTCGATTTCCTATTAAAAGAATCTCTTTTACTGAGAGCGACCAAACGATAAGCATCCGTAGCCATCAATTCAATTTCTCTAAATTGTGCACTTTGAAAACCAGAAGAAGGCAACAAGGACATGCGGAATTTCAAAAATTGCTCTTTTTCCATCCCTTTCCACATGACCGCAAAGGAACTGATCAACTGATCAAAATACAGTATTACCCGCTCTAACCTGGAACTAAAAAATTCTTCTGAAATGGAATGTTGATCGGCAAGTTGCTCTAGCTCAGAGAGAATAAGGTTAAAATAGAGCTCGGTGATTTGATGGTAAATGATAAAAATTTTTTCGTCCTTAAAACTTGTTTTAGGCTGCTGCAAGGATAGCAAGGTATCCAAATGTATATATTCCCAGTACGTCAGGTAATCTGCATAGAGCAATCCCTCCAAATATGAAACCATATCTTGGCCAGAAGCCTCAAACTTTTCTTGAAGCTGATTGATCTTTTCTAAAATCTTTGGGTCTAATGAGGAAGCGTCCATAGGAATTTTTACAAAGAAAGCATGTTAAATCAGCTCCTTTCTTCTTAATTTCGATGCAAGATTAGAGAAATTTCTTAGGTAAAATTGAAGTTTTCCAGAATATAAACCAAATAAACCGCGGAGGCCATGGCAATCCAAAAATCTTTGAAGCAAGATCTTTTTGAGGGAGTAGATTTTCTTGATTTAGATGACTTATTGAGCGAGGAACAAAAATTAATTCGCTCCTCCATTCGTGACTTTGTCAAAAAAGAAATTTCTCCCTACATAGAAGATTGGGCTCAACAGGCCCATTTCCCCTATGAAATTGTCAAGAAATTTGGTGAAGTCGGTGCGTTTGGTCCCCAACTTCCTGCCGAATACGGCTGCGGTGGCCTAGATTACATTTCCTACGGGTTGATCATGCAAGAGATTGAGCGAGGAGATTCCGGAATGCGTTCTACTGCTTCGGTGCAAGGATCCTTGGTGATGTATCCCATCTACAAGTTTGGCTCTGAGGCGCAACGTAAAAAGTACTTACCGAAGCTAGCCGCAGGAGAATTATTGGGTTGTTTTGGATTGACCGAACCAGATCACGGTTCCAACCCAAGTGGTATGACCACGAACTACAAAGACATGGGAGATTATTACCTCCTTAATGGGGCCAAAATGTGGATTTCAAACTCCCCCAAGGCAGATCTTGCGATTGTTTGGGCTAAAAATGAAGAAGGAAGAATTCATGGCCTAATTGTAGAACGAGGAATGGAAGGATTCACTACTCCCGAGACCCACAACAAATGGTCCCTTCGTGCTTCCTGTACTGGTGAATTGGTCTTTGACAACGTAAAAGTGCCCAAAGAAAATCTCTTGCCTGGTAAGTCTGGATTGGGTGCTCCCATGATGTGCCTAGATTCTGCTCGTTTTGGAATTGCTTGGGGAGCGATTGGTGCAGCCATGGACTGCTACGAATCCGCCCGGAAGTATGCTGCTGAGCGTATACAATTTGGAAAACCTATTGCGGGGTTTCAATTGACTCAGAAAAAATTAGCTGAAATGCTCACAGAAATTACCAAAGCTCAATTGTTGGCTTGGAAAGTGGGTAAAATGATGAATGAAGGTACTGCCAAGACGGTTCATATCTCCATGGCCAAGCGCAACAATGTGGAAATGGCCTTGAATATTGCCCGCGAGGCTAGACAAATCCATGGGGGCATGGGCATTACGGGAGAATATCCAATCATGCGCCACATGATGAATCTGGAATCTGTATTAACTTATGAAGGAACGCACGATATCCACTTGTTGATCCTAGGCAACGAAATCACGGGTCTTCCAGCTTTCAAATAAGAAAACTGTAATACTCACTTGCTTGATTTACCAAAAAAAATGAACTCATTGATTTTAATTGAGCTTAAATTTTTGCGGGGATTCTAAGATGAATTTCACCTCCTTTAGACTAGGTGAATCGTTTCCCCTGAGCAAATACATCACCAAAGCCAAATCCGTTAAATCCACCTTACCTTCATGCTGGGAGGCCTCCATCCTACCGTAAAGCCAAACCCAGGAACCTTTCTGAAAAGGCTTTTCCTCTTTTTGAGGAGAGGAAGTCAACCATGATAGCTCCTCTAGGCTTGAATGAAGTGCATAAGCAGTTTTTCTTTCTTCTTCCAAATCCACCAATTGTACTCCTTTAGGTTCAAAATTTTCCTTTATTTTTTCCCAGGTCCAGCCCTTATGAGACTCACCCTCAAGAGGCTTTTCTGCGTGTTCATGATCCCATTTAGAATTAGAAATTACTTGTACGTATTTCAATTTGCTAGAATCGGCCTCATTTAGTGCTGAACCTACAGATTCCATAGGACCACCCACTAAAATAGTCAAGGGATTTTTTTCTGAACTTTTATTGATTTGCTCTATAATCTCAATGATCGCATAATTAGGTGCAGTCTGTGCCTCAATGAATTTCGTTTTCTTAAAGCCAAAGTGCTTAGCTCCCAAAAAAGCACTCTCCCTCATTTGTGCATCTGCTCCAGGAATGAATTGATTAGAACCCCAAGTGTGGTCACTAAATGCAAAAACCATCAACTGATCTTGCAACTCAAGGGCGGAAAAAAGCGCTAAGGTAAAAGGTGTGGAGGCCCAATCCCCTCTATCGTGTTGGTTACCCTCACTAGTGAATATTAGTCGTTCACCTCTGTAAGGAACCTTTTGTGCTATAGCTTGATAAAAAATACCAGCAAAACAGAAACATAAAAATAAATTTTTTACCATAAAATTCTTCATTAATGAAATTAATTTATTGTTATAAATAATTCATTATCAGTTATTTATATCTATTTTAATTTATGAATTTACCTAATCAATTTTACAAAGTGAATGAATTAATTTCACCAAAGAATCTTTATTCAATTTTACTTTTGATGACAATTGACTGAACTGGATTTACAGGATCATTGGTGAAAATATAGAGATTTCGTTGATCGATCCCTTTTCTTCCAACTGGATCAAATTCAAGGGTCATTTCCATTTTTTCGCCTGGCAAAAGCATGTTTTTGGGCAATTCAGGAACCAGACAAGTACAATTTCTTTGGACCTTTCGAATCTCAAGTGGCTCCTTTCCTATATTTGTCAAGGTGACCGCTTTACGTTGAACCGTGTTGGAACTAATCTCGCCCAAATCAATGATCTTTTGACTGATCATCAGTTGAGGAACTTCATCTAGCTGATCTTTTGAGATAGGAGAAAAATAGTCAAAAAGGTCAGCTAAAATTTCCAATTCCAGTTTCTCTTCCTCCTCTTTTCCCCAGTTAATCCAAATTTTATCAGAAACAGCACCTAATTCTTGCCGTAATTTGGCATCATAGCTGATCTTAAGTAGACCTCGTTCTTGAGGACGAACCAAATCCTGAATCTGTTGAATCTGAATGTAATCAGGTGTCAGCGCATTAAATGCCTGCTTTTCTAAAGCATTGGTTCCATGATTGAAAAATTCGAGGTACTTTACTTTAGGCTCGTTATCAAACACATCCCCCATGGATATTTTCTTCATTCTAAAGCCTAAAGAACCAATTTTTACAGGATAATTCTGCTCCAAATCTGTGGGATAGGGAATGGAGATTCCTTCAAGATAAATGGAATCCTGCACATGAGTTCCTCCTCCTTGCACGAGGATCAATTTGGAAAAATAACCTGCAGATGAGCTTGGATCAAAAGATACTTTTATACTTCCACTTTGACCGAGAGCAAGAGTGTCCTTAGAAAAAGAAACGGCAGTACATCCACATTCAGGAGATACTTGAACCAAATGAAAGGGAGCCGACTGGGTAACGGTAAATTCAAATTCAGCCGTTCGAATTCCCTCTTCTTCTAGTAAGGTGCCTAAATTGATTCGATCTACTTTCCAGATGAGTTTAGGTACACTGGGGGATTGTGCAGGAGAGGAAAAGCTCAAAAACACGCAATAACCAAAAAGAAGTAAAAGAAATTTCATGACTGCAAATAACAAAAAAAATGCCATCAGAATATCTTGATTTAGTTAATTTGCATCAAAATAAGATTAATGGCGAGAGTACTAACAGGAATACAAAGCTCAGGTAGGCCCCACCTCGGCAATATTTTAGGAGCAATAGTTCCTGCTATTCAATTGATTGAGCAAAACAGCAAAGAAGAATCCTTCATCTTCATTGCTGATTTTCATTCGCTCACCAGCCAAAAAGATGGGGCCATACGTAAGCAAAATACCCTTGCAGTAGCCGCAGCCTGGTTGGCCTTCGGTTTGGATATCGAAAAAACCGTTTTTTACAGACAATCTAGAATTCCTGAAGTAGCAGAGTTGAATTGGTACCTCAACTGCTTTGCTCCCTTTCCCATGCTTGCCAATGCACATAGCTTCAAGGACAAGTCCTCTCGATTGGCGGATGTAAATGCAGGCTTATTCACCTACCCAGTACTGATGGCTGCAGATATTTTATTGTATTCGGCAGACCTAGTGCCTGTTGGAAAGGACCAACTGCAGCACTTGGAAATGGCCAGAGATTTAGCAAGTACTTTCAACCATGTGATGGAGGAAGATATCCTGACGCTCCCTGAAGCAAGAATTGCTACCGATGTGATGACCATTCCCGGTACGGATGGACAAAAAATGAGTAAATCCTACCAGAATATTCTGGATATCTTTTTGTCAGAAAAAGAACTCAAGAAAAACGTGAATGCCATCGTTACGGACAGTACTCCTCTAGAAGAATCCAAAGACCCAGATACCTGTACCGTATTCAAATTGTATAGTTTGATGGCTACACCTGCCCAGACCCAGACCTTGCGAGCACAGTATCTCGGGGGTAACTTTGGCTACGGACATGCCAAAAAGGAACTTCTGGACCTCCTATTGACCAAATTCGAGAAAGAGCGAGAACGATTTGACTTTTTCATGAACCATCCCGAGGAAATCGAGGCAAGACTTCTTGCTGGTGAAGCGAAAGCACGGCAAGTAGCGCTTCCGCTCCTCAATCGTGTACGTGAAAAATTAGGATTCTTATAATCAATACGATTACCGGACTTCCCGAAAGTACTCTCGGTCAAAGATCCTAGAATAGATCCATTGCGGCACTTTATCGTGGTAAGGCATCAAATCTTGCAATACTTTTTTCTGAGTTTGGTGTGCTTGCATGACCTGAAGTGTTCTCGAAAAGTAGGACTGCGTTCCTATGGAAAAATCCGGTGCTGGTAGGCCTTTTCCGGGATCCCTGGGGTAATTTTTCTGGAATCCAGCAGAAAGCTTTAAGGCGACCTCGATTTGTTTTTTGCTTAAAGTAACCTGAAAAAGGTGCTGTGGCTGAAATCCTTGGGTTCCTCGATATTTCAGAAAAACCTCCTCCACCGCTTCACCGGTGAGGCGATGATCCGGATGTCCATATAAGCCTACTTTGGAATCATAAGAAAGGAGTACATCGGGGGCTTGCTCTTGAATTAGTACATGGACCACCTTCATCAGGTTATCCAAACCCAATTCATCCATCCCTCCATCGGCATAGTCCAACTGAATCAGACTATCTACGCCTAGAATTTGAGCGCTTTGCTGCATTTCATCCGTACGCAAGCGTGCCAATTCTTGTTCCGAGGGAATATTGGCAGCATTTCCTTTTTCTCCACGAGTCAAGCAAACTAGAGTAACCTGATGCCCAGCTGCCTTAAGCCACATGACGGTACCCGCCACCGTCACTTCATCGTCCGGATGAGGAAAAATAGCCAAAATACGTTGTTTGGGGCTGATAGGAATCAATTCTTCCCGTTTGGCTACATCCGAATCATGCAACATGCTCCTACCCCATCCGATGAGGATCAGCGGGGAGCAAAGTAGCAGGACGAGTAGAAAAACTAAAATGCCTTTCCCTACCTTCTTCATTCGGATTGCTTCAAAGTGCTCAGGTAACTTACTAGATCACGGATTTCCCGCTTCGACAGTAAGGTACCCATGGGAGGCATACTCGAAGTGCCCAAGGCAGTAGAAGCAATTTCCTTTTTGGCAATTTCCTTCACTTCCGAACCCACCTGTACCCGCATGTTGTCTTTTTTATCTTCTAAGAGCAATCCAGTGACTTTTTCACCAGCCACCAAGGTAAGGGTAACCGTTCCAAATCCAGGAGCCAATCGCTTGCTTGGCTCCACCAAAGCGATCAACAAATCTTGCTTGGAGAGGGTCTTTCCGATATTATCCAAGGCAGGGCCAGCATTTCCACCCATGTCGTCATAGGCATGGCAACGAATACATTGGGCGGTTTGATTTTGGAAGAAAATATTTCGACCCCTTTCCACATTTCCTTCAGCCAAGGCGCCTGCATATTTTTTCCAAGTCTCCCCACTAGCTTTTTGATCCAAAATACCCTCGTATTGGGTTTTAAGGTTGGCCGAACCCGTAGCAAGTACTGCCTCCTCCAATTCAACCCAGGTACCTTCTGGGAGTTTGCCCAACTTAAAGTCTTCCAAAATAGGAGTCCATTCCTTGAAATCCTTGCTACCCGGTAAACTACCCAAGGTAAGTAAAGCGGTCTGCTGCTCTGCAAGGGTCCTTTTCTTCAAAATCTCCATCAATAGCGGCACTTTTTGGTCATTGGGCAGAGATGTCTGGGCAATCAAGCCCAGCCCCGCTACACGTACCGCTTCGGATACGTCGCGCATGGCATAGCTGATGGCATCGCTGAGGTTTGGTGCGGACATAGCCACTAAGGCCTGTAGTGCTTCCACCTTGACCTCTTGGGAAGGATCGGTTTTTAACTTGCCAAACAAAAAGTCCGCCATCTCTGTCATGCCCAACTTGCCCATGGCCTTAAGTGATTCTTTTCTCAATTCCACCGCAGGGCTTTTCGCTTGAGTTTCTAGCGTTGCTGCTACTTTTCGCTTAACCAGAGCCGCATCACGACTTACTTCACCTCTATACCTTCCATCCACACGGTCCAAAACAGATGGTTTTGCCCAAGTTCCAAGCGCGGCTAAGGACTCTTGCTTGAATGCTTGCGAGATCCCTGGTTTGGCAAGGAATGCTATTACTGCATTTAAGTTCTCTTCTTTACCTAGTCGATGATTGGCACTGATTGCACGACGAATCAAAGGTTCGTTGGAAAATGGAGTAGTGCCAAGGATGGCAGCTAAAGCCGGCAATGCCGCGGGTACGGATAAATCATCGTGAATGGCACGAGCCGCTTCAGTCACAATATCCTCTTCTTTATCACTCAAAAACTTGGCTAATTCTGCTGATTCCAAACGTCTAAGCGCAAGAACTGCTCCCATGCGTACGGCCTTGGAAGGATGTGAGGAAAGTGCCGCTAAGGGAGCCAGTTGCCCGATTTGCGATAAGGCATAGGAAGCCCCATGTCGCAAAAAGGCATCTTCATCGTTGTTTGCAGCCAACAATTGAATCAAGGGTTGGATTGCTGCCACATCCTTGGCTCTACCCAATGCCTCTGCACTGAAAAAGCGTACCCGTGCATTTGGATGAGTTAAATTAGCAATCAGCTCCTTGCTGGCCTCTTTGTATCGGATATCACCCAACCACTTGGCGGCTTGTGCTTGAATCTCTGGATCGCTATCTTTTAATAAGGCCACAAGTGGCTTGGCGTAGGACCTGTCCTCCAATCGTGCCATCTGGCTCAATCCCAAAATACCATGGATGCGTGCAAGTTGGTTGCTTTTATCTGTGATCACCTGCTGAAACTGCGCTGCCCCTTTTTGGCCACGCTTTACCAACTCAAATTGTGCCTTGCGACGAATTCGCATGTCCTCAAAGTATAATTTTGACTTTAGGTCAGTTTCTGACAATTTCTTGTAATCGGCTTTGATTTCTGCCGCGGTTTGCTGTTGCAAAGCCCATCCTTTGGCTGTTTCATCGGTCATCTTCCAGATACGCCCATAGCCTTTATCGTTCCAGCCATTGACCCAATCTGCCATGTACATGGATCCATCTGGAGCAAAATCAATCCCAGTAGGTAAAAAATTACTTACAATTTTTTCAGTTTTAGTCAATTCAAAAGAAGCTCCTTTGGGTTGCAATTGGAAGGCATGTATCCCAGAGCCGGCAGCATTACCCACAAACTCCACCACAAAAAAGTGATCCTTCCAGCGTTCACCTAGACCAGCACCTGGGTTAAATAGCATGCCGGTAGGTCCACTCACATAGTTCATCAGTGGCGGTGTAATGTAAGCCGCCTGTCCCTCCCAGCGAGGCAGGTACATTTTCTCATCCATCCACACCTTATAGGTATTGTTGTTTGGATCTCGGTACTTGCCAAACTGCCAGTTGATGCGCCATCCAGTATCGGAACCACGGGTGATATACACCAAGCGTTCTTTTTCACCCGCATGATCTCCATCGTTATCTACAGAGATGAGGTTGGTGTGCTGATCAAAGACAAACTCGTGGGTATTTCGAAGTCCTCCAGCAAAAATTTCGAAATCAGATCCATCCGGGTTGGAGCGTGCTATCACCCCTGAATTCGAATGGTTGTATTCCGTTCCATCGTCCCCTTTTCCATTAAATCCAATGTCACCAATCCCCCAATAGATTCGTCCATCAGGGCCCATTTCGACTCCAGACATCCCATGGGCACCGAAACCGATGTGAATACCATAGCCATGGGAGAGGGATTTCTTTTCATCCATAATCCCGTCCCCATTCGTATCCTGCAATCTCCATAAATCTGGGCCTGCAGCTACATACAAGGCATCTTCGGTCTTCAACACTCCACCAGCTACGTCGGTGACCTCTTCGTGGAAATCGTACACCTGCTTCTGTCCCCAGTCTGCTAGACCATCTCCATCCGTGTCCTTTAATTGATGAACTTCATTTCGCTCTTCGAGCATGTCCTTCCAATCGTGAGAACCATCCCCATTTAAGTCAGCCAGCCATTCGTTTTGAGCCGAACGCTCTGGAGATAGTTCGGTTCGTAGGAAATTTCGCTTGTCCTCAATCGTCTGTAGAGCGATGGAACGGATTTCCCAATCCTGGTGTCCTCTGATATCAAATTCAGCATTATTCCGGCGAGGCGAACGGGTATAATAAATGGATCCATCGTCCCCTACTTGTAAGGCAATGGGATCCTTCACCAAGGAATCCGTTCCCCAAACTTCCATTTTAAGCCCTGCTGCGAGAATGGGAGTTACCGATTTTCTAGCCGCTTCCGCCTGCAAGGCAATTTCCTCTTTACTTAAGGTGGTAATTCTTAGGTCTACAGGTTCCTCTTTTTTACAAGAAATTAAAAGAACGGGTAAAGCAAAAATGAAGCATGCATTTATAAAATGGGTGAGTTGGGGTTTAGACATAAAGATGTAGGCTATTTGGAAAAGAAAAATAAAAAAAACTGGAACCAATACCTATTCAATGGTAAAATCCTAAAAAAAATATAAACAAAATAATCATTTAAGCTCCAAGTCCAACTAGGACCTCTACCATGAACTACCCAAGAGGAATGCCAGACTAATTAAAATAAAATTAAAACCCTAAATCGCATTTAGCTAATCCAGGCCAAAAAACGAAAAAGCTGCTTTTTAGGCAGCTTTTGATGTAGTCCGTACGGGAATCGAACCCGTGTTTTATCCGTGAAAGGGATACGTCCTAACCCCTAGACGAACGGACCTTAGGGGTAAAAATCAATCCTTTTTTAAAAGGTTGTGCAAATATAGAGGGTTCAATTTATAATCCCAAAGTAGGTACAGAAAATTCTTTGACTCCTCGAACAAAAATGCTGAACCAAAGCAGTGAATTTTTGCTTTAGTAAAAGTTACCTTTACATAAATTTAGCTCAGTTCATCACATGTCTCCCCATTCCTCTCCCATACGCATCGCCATCAATGGATTTGGAAGGATTGGTAGGTACACTGCCAAACTCCTCCTCGGAGATAGTAGATTTGAACTAGTGGCCATTAATGATTTGGCTGAACCCACTGCCATGGCACACTTACTAAAGTATGATTCCATCCATGGAAAATTTGATGCAGAGATTGCGCTAGAGGATAGTTTCCTTAGAGTAAATCAGAAAAAAATAGCCTTGTACTCACACGCTCAGCCTGAACAACTCCCTTGGAAAGAATTAGCCATAGATGTAGTCTTGGAATGCACAGGGAGGTTTACTTCTACAGGGGATGCATCCAAGCACTTAAAGGCAGGTGCGAAAAAAGTAATCCTCTCTGCACCCTCCCAAGACCATACTATTCCCATGATCGTAATGGGGGTAAATGATCACCTAATTACTGGAAATGAAAAGATCATCTCCAATGCATCCTGTACGACCAATTGCCTTGCTCCCATGGTCAAAGTACTTGAAGAGCATTTTGGTATTGAAAGAGGTTTTGCCTCTACCATACATTCCTACACAAACGATCAAAACCTACACGACGCTCCCCACAGAGATTTGAGAAGAGCAAGAGCTGCAGCCTATTCCATCATTCCTACCACTACGAATGCGGGCAAAGCTTTGGATAGGGTAATGCCAGCATTAGCAGGAAAAATTGAAGCCTCAGCCATGAGAGTTCCAGTACCAGATGGATCCCTCACCGATTTGGTGGTGACCCTATCCCGAGAAGTTACGACGGAGGAGATAAATCAAGCTTTCAAAAGTTCAGCAGCAACAAACCTCAAGGGTTACCTGAAAGTAGAATCTGATCCTATTGTATCCATGGATATCATTGGGGATCCCCATTCCTGCATCCTAGATGAAGCGCTGAGCAGTGCCAAGGGAAATCTAGTGAAGGTAGTGGCTTGGTACGACAACGAATCGGGCTATGCCAATCGACTGGTGGATCTTTTGACAAAAATTAATCAAACTGACTCGAAATAGTAGATAATACTCACCAGAGAAAGTATCCTAGTGACCTTAATTTATTCTTCGCACTTGGTAATCTTTGATCGTACTTTCGACCATAATTTTTTCTAGTTTTCCTGCTTTGTAATGGTATTGGGTGATATTACCATTAAGATTTATTTCATAGATGTTGGTCCCTATTTTTTTTATGGGAGAAGCTAAGCCGTATACTTCAGATAAAAACATCTCATTTCCGCTAGGCTCATGAAAAAACATTTTTGTACTGCACCAAGAATGTGGCCCTGGGAGGGCGGATCTATTGGAATACTTGTAAGAAGTGGCATCAACGGAATATTGGGAACCATTCCAAATGATTTTTGAAGCAAAATTTCCTCTATTGGTCTTAGAATCTGAGTAAGCCTTGGTGATTTTCCCTCCAACCAAATGAGCTCTATTGTTTAATCGCAAATCTACATCCCCAAAGAACCAGAAGCTGACCTGACTATCCACTTTGTAAGCTATGGAATCCTTAAAGCCTACTTTTTGTGCTGTCATTTGACCAATTTGTATTCCTAGCACCACAATTTTAAACCGAGCTGTCTCCGTTGTTTGCTGGGCATGTACTTCCCAAGAGAAGAAATACAAGAGGAAAAGGAAAGAGAATATGTAAAATAGGGGTTTCATTCGCTAAAGAACCTAGGGATAAGGATTTCTCTAGAATAGAGGATAATAAATTAATAAAAATAAGCTAGCCAATAGCTATACCTAAGCTTTTTATGGAAACTTTTGGGTAAATCTTTCCCAATCCTGCTGCGTATCCAAGTCATAGAGCGTGGGTAAAAGGTGATAACTCAATTTATTATCGTGCACCAATTCAAGAGTTTGGGCCAACACCATATCGGTACTCCAGGAAATCCCATCAAATAAAAAAGGGTAAGAAGAATTCATTCCAATCAAATAATATCCTCCATCTTCGGCAGGCCCTAATACCACTTGGACAGTCTCTAGCAGGGAGAATGCTTGTATAAGATGATGGGCTTTAAGTTCGGGACAATCCGTTCCTATGATGACGACTTGCTTGCAGCCAGCAGCCATGACCTCTTCCACGGCATTTTCCATTCTTTCTCCTAAATCCTTTCCCAATTGAATACGAAGACTATGGTTTTTTTCTGGGTGAAATAGAGGAATTTCATCAGAAAAATATACAAAAATCTCAGCCACATCGGTAGGGAGCTCCTTGTAAGTTAGAGCCACTAATTTGGAGTAAATACCTAAGGCCTTCTCCTCACCTACACCTGCAGCTATCCTAGTCTTCACCTTTCCTAAAATGAGGTTTTTTTGAAATAGGATGAGTGCCTTTTTTTTCATGAAGCTGGGCGAATGAAAATCCTTAAAGGAACTTGAGAAGCATGGATAGGAAATGGCATCACATCAGTCCAAATAGCCTGGGAAGTAGTAAAGATAACTCGGGGAAAATCATAATGAGGACCAAAGCAATAACCATAGCCATAAAGAAAGG
>Ga0194133_10003101_pt1 | contig 24200 bp, 61 predicted proteins | sample TA2KigOf40mmetaG_FD_155448 | JGI IMG/M metagenome (GOLD analysis project Ga0194133, IMG submission 155448) | Freshwater microbial communities from Lake Tanganyika, Tanzania - TA2015055 Kigoma Offshore 40m | ecosystem: Environmental > Aquatic > Freshwater > Lake | place: Tanzania: Lake...
AGTTCTGAAGTAAAATCATTAGCAATTTTTGTTTTATTTGACGATTACCTAATGAATTTTTGCGAATCAGATAACAACGGGGGGTATTATGTTGCAGAACGAGAGCAAACAGACTTTATTGATTTTGTAAGGTTTAAGATGTGTATTGATGATTATTCTGGTGTTACTGTTGATGAGGTATTAAAGTGAGTAGATTTACAAAAAATCCTGACGAAATAATTTTAGAGAATGTAAAACTTTTTCACTATGAAGTTATGGAGGAGGGACGTGCCGTATGGTTGGGAATCTATCTCAACAATGGGCAAATCTTTCATCTAAACATTGGTGGTGATGACATCTATGTGAATTATAGTGATGAGACTTGTGATAAATAAAGACACGAAGAAGTATTAGAATAAATGTCTTTAGGGCACTCCCCACGCATAGTCACAAATGGAATGGTGTTGTGTTTAGATGCAGCAAATCCAAAGAACTTCAATCTTACTGAGGTTGAAGTTCTTGTGGTTGCTGGTGGTGGTGGAGCAGGACACTGGCAGTCTGCTGGTGGTGGTGCTGGTGGTTTAATTTATAATAGAAACTTTGCTGTTACTCCTGGTTCTGCTATTACTGTAACTGTTGGTGGTGGAGGAGCAAATGCAGGAAGTAGTGGTGGTGCTCAAGGTTCTAATGGGGGTAATTCTGTATTTGGTTCTTTAACTGCTATAGGTGGAGGTGGTGGAGGGGGAATCAATGCTCTAACAGGAAAAAATGGAGGATCTGGAGGAGGAGGTGGTGGCGGATATGCAGGTGGTTCTGGTGGAACAGGAACATCTGGGCAAGGATTTGCTGGTGGAAATGGAACTTCAACTTCCGGTGCCGGTGGTGGAGGTTCTGGTTCTATTGGTTCTAATGGTGGAACTAATTTAGGTGGTAATGGTGGGTCTGGATTAGGATTTGATATTTCTGGTACTTTTACTTACTATGCTGGTGGTGGTGGTGGGGGAACTGTATCTGCTGGAACTGCCGGAACTGGTGGATTGGGTGGTGGTGGAAATGGTTCAACAAGTACCGGGTCAAATGGAACCACTAATACTGGTGGAGGTGGTGGTGGAGGAGGAGAAGGTCCTGCTGGAGGCAACGGTGGTTCAGGAATCGTAATAGTAAGATATCCAGGACCACAAAAAGCAATCGGAGGAACCGTAACTTCTGTTGCTGGACATACAATTCATACCTTTACGACTGTTGGTTCTACGACCTTTACTCCATTAGTTGCTACCAATAACTCTGCAATTTTAGGACTTTCTGATTTCTCTGGTAATAATAATTCTGGTGTGACTTATAATTCACCAACTTACCTTAGCACAAATAATGGAAGTATAAGTTTTGATGGAACTAATGATTACTTGCAAGCAAATGTAAATACAACTTCTCTTGATGGAGACCCAAGTTTAACTGTAGATATGTTTGTAAGAAGAAGGACTGGAACGAATATTGGACCTTCTGCTGGTTTTTGGGGAATTGGTGGTAGTGGACAGGGAAACTCAATTCAGGGATGGACACCAACAACAAATTTAATACATTTGGATGTTTATGATTCAACCAGATTAGCAACTTCTCAATATTACCCAGAAGGTCAATTTGTTCATATTGTTTGGACTAAAAGTGGAGCAGGAACAGAAACTACAAATGTTAAGTGTTACATAAATGGAGTTGAAGCATCATTGACCAAAAATAGAAATGCTACACGAACAAATCAACTTAATACGAGCACTAATGGTGTTGGTATTTGTCTTGGTAGAATAGTTGCGGATGAAGCAAACTATCATGCTCCAGTTGATATTGGTTCATTTAAAATCTACAACAGAGCACTCACAGCAGCAGAAGTCCAACAAAACTTTCAGGCACTCAGAGGTCGTTTTGGAATCTAAATAAGAAACAAAGAGAAACTGAAAGAGAATGGGAGTAGCATACAATCCGGCAATAGTATCAAATGGTTTGGTCTTATGTCTTGATGCAGCAAACACAAAGAGTTATCCGGGTTCTGGAACCACTTGGACTGATTTGAGTGGGCAGGGTAATACTGGAACTCTTGTGAATATGGATGGTACTAATCTTAATAGTGCTAATGGAGGAAGTTTAACTTTTGATGGAAGTAATGAATATGTAAGTTGTGGAAACCCAAGTTCTTTAAATTTTGGAACAGGTAATTTCACATTATCATTCATTACATATAGAACTGGAACTGGTTTTCAAGGTGGTTCATATGTTGGTAAAGGAAATGGAACTTCCATAGGATTTGATTTTAGGGATTATGCGTTTTTTCTTTATGGAACATCTGGTTTAATAGCATCTAGTAGTTTTTCTGCAACTTTAGATGTATGGGAACATCATACATTTGTTTATGATAGTTCTTCCTCTGTTAAAATATACAAAAATGGTGCTTTATCTTCTACTCTTTCTATTTCAAATGTTTCTTCCATTAATACTACAGATCCTTTTAGAATTGGATTATCTGTAGCAGGTGGTCCAACCAGATATTTTATTGGAAGAATTCCTTCAGTTCAAGTATACAACAGAGCACTCACAGCATCAGAAGTTCAACAAAACTTCAATGCAACAAGAGGTCGTTACGGCATCTAAATACTCATAAAACTCAGAACAATGTACGAAAACAGAAACTACCTGATATTTGCAGTCACAGAAATTGATAAGATTGATTTCTCACAAGTCTGCGAAACTTCTCCAGAAACTCTAAGACGTAGCACAGACGGTCTTCGGTCATTTATTAAGTGGGATCAAGGTGTTTATGACCCAACCCCTTATCAGATTACAAATGTAGAAACGAATGAAATAGAAACAATTATTCCACAACCACCAACACCTCCAAGTTTTATTGCAGACCTTGAAACTGCTGAGGGTCCTTATAGTCACTCTGAGATTTTAGAGATACTTTCAGGACCAGAATGGACAGCACCAATGGAAGAGAGATTATAAAATGGGAGTCTTTGCTGGTCCAGATGTAAGAGAAGATGGACTCGTATTAGCACTTGATGCTGGGAACACAAAGTCTTATCCGGGTTCTGGAACCACTTGGACTGATTTGAGTGGTAGAGGAAATACTGGAACCTTAACGAATGGACCGACTTATAGTAGTGCGAATGGTGGGTCTATTGTTTTTGATGGGACTGATGATTTTTCAACTTCTGGAGCACTATCAGGTTCATTTACCTCATTCACTGTGATTATTTGGTTCTATCCAACATCAGTGACTAGTCATGAAAATCCAATAGATTGTAATTATTCTTATAATGGAACAACTGGTAATATTGGACCAAGATTAGAAATGAATAGTGCTGGAACACTTGATTGGTTATATTCAAATATAACTAATAGTAATAGTTCATATTATAATCATCCTGTTGTTTCAAGTGGATTAGCAGCAAACATCTGGCACTGTGCTGCGATTACTTATAATGGTGGAACAAATACATCAACCACTTATTACAATGGAAATGCAACTGGTTTATCAAGAACAACTATTGGATCTCCTACAGGATTTGTTGGTGTAATGAATAATGTAACAATTGGAAAGGGTTTTCATTTAGGTGGAGCAGAAAGAATATTTACAGGTAGAGTTTCAAACACCACAATATACAACAGAGCACTCACAGCATCAGAAATCCGACAAAACTTCAATGCACTCCGTTCAAGATTCGGTATCTGACCACTTCTCAAACCGGCACAAGACTGCACACAGTCTCACAGCATCTGTGCTATAATACTTTCAGCATCACAAGACTCTTATGAAACAATGGATTGAAGATTCTTTATGGTCTTGGAGAAATTGTATTGATTTTCGTCTTGACTATAACGACATTATTGATTACAAAGCATTCTGGGAAGAATTGAACCTAGGTTACAATCAAATGAGAGATGAATACCTAATGGCACAACCAAACTTTGACCCTTATAATCTCTCAGGTAGAGACCCATACTATTCAGAGGTATTCAAAATATGAACTTTCTATTGTCTTTATGGTACAGATACAAAGAATGGAGATACGAACGTAAATGTATTAAACATCTGGGTATGAAACCTCAAAAGATGTATGTGACCAAAGAACAGTATGATGCTCTTATGGAAGCAATCAACAAACCACCAGACCCTGAGAAAGTAAAAAGACTTAGGGAAATTATGAACAAAAAAGCACCATGGGAATGAATAAATACTTTCAAAAAGTCATGATTACCTTTAAGCAATTTTTAGAAGAAGCAAAGAAGAAGAAAGTTAAACCTCTGAGATCTAAAAAAGAAGTCATGAAAGCACTAAATGCCCAAGGTGGTATTGGTGGAAAGGCAGTAGAAAAGTATGACCGCCAAAACCCAGATCGTGGAGTGCGAACTTATAATCTCAATGACCCATTGAATGACCGATAAATCTAAAATCTTCTACAACATTTGGTGTTGTTCTTATCAACGCAGAAGTTTGTATAAGGGAACACTAAGAGAACACAGAGAGCACGAAACTGTGCGTATGTGTTTAGATATGAAAGATGTAAAATTCTACACATTTGATACAGAAAAACCAAAACATTTAAAATAATGAACTTCACACCTGAACAATACAAACTCATTTACAATTCTGTGCGTCGTTATCAGATTGAAAAGACCATTCTGAATAGTGATGAGTACTACCAGTGCAATGAGATACTTGACGGACTCTTTGATTCCGTGTATACTCAAAAGGCAGAGCAACCAACCTAAACATTATGGGACGACCAAAGAAAACTGAACAGGTTACTCAAAATAGAGAAGAAGAATTCCCATTTGATCAATTTCCCTGGAAACTTGTTCATAAGGATGGGAAGGATGGAAAAGAAGTTCGTAAGTGCTATTTTCAATCTGAAGCACACCGACAAAAACATATTGATCGATATAACCTTAAAAAGAAAGAAATTCAACTCTCATATAAGTATGACTGAACGCACATTTGTAGATAAGAACGGTAACTCTTGGTCTTGGCAGGAAACACCAGAAACCATTGAGGCACTTAAACAACTTCATGAAACTGTAAAGGAAGTAAATGACCGAAAAGAAACTAATTGACGACTGCTTTTACATCGAACAAAAAAAGTATGGACTCTGGGACTCAACCGATCTTGAAGGTAAAGGACTGGTCACATCTCTCACTGAAGACCAATGTATCAGTGCTACAAGATTTTTTCTTCAGATTAGGCAAGAAGAAAAAAATGGTAAAAAATTTGAAGGGTTTAAATATTCAGGAGAAGTTGCTGGTAAATTATAAATAACAGTGCCTTAATTGGTTCGCATCTTTAGGGTAGATTAGGGGCAGAAATGCTCCTTTTCTTGTATAAATACTATTGCGAACCAATTTAAGAGTAGAAATGGTAAACCCTAACAGGTTTTATACCTATGCGTATTTGCGTAAAGATAAGACACCCTATTACATAGGTAAAGGTAGTGGCAATAGAATTTATAGAAAAGAGGGTAGACCTTGTAATAAACCAAAAGATAAATCAAGAGTAATATTTCTTAAACAAAATCTGACGGAGGAAGAAGCATTTAAGCACGAGAAGTATATGATTACTGTCTTTGGTAGAAAAGATTTGGGCACTGGTATTCTTCACAATAGAACTGATGGTGGTGAAGGAAGTAGTGGTGCTATAAGATCTTTAGAAATAAGAAATAAAATAAGTAAAAAATTAAAGGGTAAGATAGTGACAGAAGAAACTAGAAGAAAATTAAGTGAAAAATCAAAAGGTAAAAAGTTAAGTGAAAAGGCAAAAGAAAAAATAAGTAAATTCCATAAAGGTAAAAAAATGACCAAAGAAACAAAGGAAAAAATGAGTTTATCGCAAAAAGGTAGAATAGTTAGTGAGGAAACTAGAGAAAAAATTAGTCAAGCAAACAAGGGTCGTTATGGGCATTTTACTGGGAAAAAATTTTCTAAAGAGCATAGAGATAAAATCTCAAAATCATTAACTGGAAAGAGATTGCCTAAAGAAACAAAAGAAAAAATAAGTAAATCTAAAAAAGGTATTACACCATGGAATAAAGGACTTATATTGGAGTCAAATTATGTTTATGAATATAAAAATCCAATTGGATACTCCATATCTACAAAAAATTTAAGTAATTTATGTAATCAAAATAACTTAAATGTAACTTGTATGCGAAGATTGATTACTGGAAAACAAAAACAACATAAAGGATGGATTTTTGTGAAATTGAGTATAGTTGAAAAATGATTGACTTTCGAAAAAATATGGGGTATTATGATCCAAGATATCCAGCACTTGACCCAACTACACCACATTATGAATTTAACACTTATATTGAGTGTTGTGAAAGTCTTGGAGTCACTCCATCTCTACAACGCTTTATGGCATATCAAAGGTATCTGAAATCGGTTGGAATCGTATGAATTTGTTTAGCAAATGGTTTTTTGAAGAAGATGTGCCAATGGATGATGTCTATAAGAGACTTTATGAGTTGGAAGCAAAAGTTCAAAGACTAGAAGAAGAAAACATTGAAACCTCAAATACTCTGTATGGAATTATGAATTCTATTGAGGCGGTTGATCGTCGTATAGATATCATTGCAGAGCGTTGTGGAATTAACTAAGATGTATGAATTAGATTCTTTTGAAAGAGCACTAGCACATTTTGGCACAAGAGTAGAAATTATCATTGCCCTTGAGATGGGAGATAAAATAGATGCGGACACTGCTTACAAGAATATTAAAATGGAACTCAAGGAACTTAAAAAACTCCGAAAGTCCAATAAAAAAGATAAGAACTTGTAGTAAGTGTGAAGAAGAAAAACCACTTGACTCCGAGCACTATCAACCTGTAAAATATTTTAAAGAAAAGTTTAGTTTTTATTGTAATGAGTGTAATCAACCCAAACCCAGAGAATGATTCTCTAAGATTTACCAAGAATGAAGATGGATCCTTTACAGCAACTTGGGATCCACAAGACCCTAAATGGGGATTTCTTAACAAGTTGACCAGTGCTGAGATTAGTGCTATGATGGGGCAAGCAATCAAGGACTTTACCAATGGACTTTGACTACAAGAAGTATTCTCTTGAAAATCTTGAGAAGTGGATGAGTGATGCCCTAGTATCTTCTGAGGCAACACCACAAGAAATCTATGATGTCATCAAAGGAGTTGTAGAAGAGGAGTATCATTACTTCAAGCATCATACTAGTCGTTGTTATGAATTGCTTGCTCTTCTAAATGGTAATGGTAAAGGACATCTGACTTGTGATAAGGATGACCCATCAGAAGAACGTAAAGGTGCATGGACTTCTTTCTGGGAAGAGAATTATTATCCAGAAGAATATAAAGAACCAAGTGTAGAAGACATTATGCCACCTTGGGGTCATAGTGATATGGAAGTACTTCGTTATACAGAAGAAGAATTGAACGCGATGTGTGATAAAGCAGAATCAGATCAAGAGAAAGAAAAGTGTCGTGAATACAATCTGCGTGAGGCAGAGTATTATGATAAGCGAGCACAACTTGATGCAACTTACGATGATATGATTGCTGCTGGATATACAATGACTGATGATGGTTTTTGGATTCCTCCTCAGAAAGAAGAAACAGTAAAGAAGTGGGTACTTCCAACTGATGTTGATGGTTTGACTGGTGATGTGATTGTAAATCTTCCTGATGATCTTTTGGAGGCGGCGAATCTGAAAGAAGGTGACTATGTAGAATGGATTGATAATGGTGATGGATCTTATATTATGAAAAAAGCAACTCAACTACTTGGAATGGAGGAATGTTGATGGCGTTATCGCAATCTGTTGAAGAATCACTGAAAGAGGCAGAAGCATCTTTACGAAACGCATTAGCATACGCTGCCCGTCAAGAACGTCCGATGGTATGTTCAGTAATTGCTGATCTTATTCATCGTATTGAAACTCTACAAACTACGGATTCTTTATTGGATAAATTGGAAAACCGCAAACCAGGAGACTCTGGATTCTTTGGAACTATTTTTGGAGAATGATGACTGAACCTAACGAATTTGGTAAAGCAATGCAGGAATGGTGGGATTCTGATGCTTGCAAACAACTACAAAAATCACATAAAGAAAGTGTAGAAAGAGCAGTAGGAAAGTATTTTATGCTTTCTGAAGAGGATAAACTTGATATGGTGCAGGCAATCTGCTACATTATGTGTAAGGCAGAAAGTGAAGGAACTTCACATCGGGGTCTTATGGATGCTTTGGGTGTATATCCATCGGGATTTTGGATCGATGGACTTATGGAAGTACATAACTCACTCTGGTCTTACTATCACAACAAGAAACGAGAGCAGGAATTGAAAGATGACCTTGATGCTCTTGAAGAATTCATTAAGTAATGTAAAGCAATCCCAAATAAATTGTTAAAATTATAACTAATTATGTTATAGAATGCTAACATTGGGACACATCGCAAGAAACTTATGACTCTCGCAAAAACTGGACCTAAAACTCTTACAACTGATGAATGGAACGAATTGATTGCTCTTAAAGATGCGATTACTTATTCTCCACAGACAGTTTCTTATGAGAAAATGGAAAAATTTACCGAACTTATGGTAAGGTCCCTGGAAGGAAAAGGTGACTGTACCCCCCGATAAAATAAATATTATCATCACGATACAAAACAATGGATAACATCAATCAGCACATTCAGAAGGATGAGGATCTTTTGAGTGACCCAACAATCTCTCCACAAGCACGGAGGCACGCAGAAGAAGAATTAGAGGCACTGAAAGCATATAAGGCAAATCACCCTGATGATGAACACGATCCCACACCATTTGAACTTTATTGTGAATCAAATCCAAGTGCTCTGGAATCAAGAATCTATGACTCCTGAGTGACAGTTTAAGAAGTGTCACATTGGGTCTCCTGAATTTCTGGGAGACCCTTTATAATATGTGGGTAATCAACACCACCCTTCATGGAAACCGTTGAACTGATTAAATACCATTACGACACTCAACCTGTCATGATAGAATTCACTGTTGAAGAGCATGATCTTCTAAATTCCATTCTGTGTCATGCTGTTGATGGAATGCATCTTGCCGTTCCCTGCATTTACGATTTGCCTGAAGACTCTGAAGTCCGACAGCGTTATGAAATGCTTGAACACATGAAAAACCACTCTTATTCACTCTGGGCACAACGATTTGGTAACTGACTTATGAAAAACTCTACTGCTATTGGTGTTGCCTTTGGAGTTCTTATTCTTATTACTGCAGGACTGTTCTTTCAAGCATGGATTCTTGGTATTATTCTGTCTTGGTTTAGTATCTCACTGTCATTCTGGCAGAACCTTTTGATTGTCCTTCTTGCTAATATGATTACTTACAACTCTAGTGGTTCTTCTAAATGATCACTACAATTATGGCAGGATTTGCCTTTGGATATTGTGTGATGGATATTATTCTAAATTATCGTGCTCGTCGCACTGTTAATGAACTTCTTAAATCTACTCTGGAGAATGACAAATGAACAAACAAAACGGTTTTATTGACCCTGCAGTTGCTGTTGTTGGTCTTGCTGGTGTAATTGTGATTGCTGGTCTTGCTTTTGGTCTCCCTCAGTATGGTGTGTGGACTAAAACTCTCAGCGGTAAAGCACAACTCCAAGAAGCAGAATATACTCGTCAGGTAGCAGTTCTGGAGGCACAAGCAAAAAAAGATAGTGCTCAGCAACTTGCTGATGCTGAAATCATTCGTGCTACTGGTGTTGCTAAGGCAAACCAAATTATTGGTGATTCATTGAAGGATAATCGTGAATATCTTCAATATCTTTACATCACTGGTCTGGAAGATGGTAGCAAGAATGGTAATGTGACCATTTATGTTCCCACTGAAGGTGGTATGCCCGTGCCAACACTTCAGATGAATAAGTGACACTCTGACAACTGGCACACTATGGCACTCAGAACCCTCTGGGTGCCTTTATAATAAGTACATACGCAACCAACTCATGAGCACCACCTTCGCTGACTACGCCGCCCAAGCAGAGGCACGGGAAAGCATCTCCGCTGCGGTTCTGAAGCATACTCTGTCACTTTGTGAAGCACTGCGCCAGAATTACATTGATTACAGCATCAAATCTCACCAGCGCCAATTGACAGAGTATGGTGGTGATCGTTGTGATGTTTCTTATGCACCTTATCATCAGGAGTGTATTGAAAAACTGAAACAAGGTATCAGTGATTATGAGTTTACCATTGAGAGTGGTCGTAAGTATCACAAAATCATTATGAATGTCAATGGTTCCCGCAGTGTTCATGCTTTTGTAGATAAGAAAACTGGAGGTCTATATAAGTCTGCATCATGGAAGGCACCTGCAAAAGGAGAACGCTATAATCTTCTGATCATTGAACAGAGGGAGTGGTTGTTTGAAAATGCAGACTGGGCTTCTGGATATTTGTACGCTAAGTAAAATGAAATACCTTTTTCTTCTACTTCCACTCACATTCTTCTCAGTTCCTGTACAGGCACAGCAGATCAATAACTATGCTGTTTGTACTCAAAACCAGGAAGTTTATCAACCTGGTGGTTATGATCAGTATGGAAATTATGTTCCTGGTGGGGTGAGTGTTCAGACTTACAATGTACCATGTAATCAGTATTATGGAAATGGGGGTGGTTACTATAGGAGAAGAACAAATCCTAATTGCAACCCCACAAGAACCGTTTTAGGTGCTGTGATGGGTGGGGCAATTGGTCGTGCAGCTGCAAGTAATTATCCAAAGAATTATGGATGGGCAACTGCGCTTGGAGCATCTCTTGGTGGACTTGCCTTTGCTTGTTAATTATGAAGTATAGTGGTTTTGATCGTTTGATTTTTGTCTCATCGTTCCTTTGGTTTCTTCATTGGTCATGCAGTCTTTTCTCTATCATCATGGATATGGTTATCGTAAACGGGTCTGTGAGGATGTTGCCTGTTGGTTTTTGAATAGATTTCTACCACGACATAAGATTGAGTTGGAAATTGTTCATCGTGGATTGAAACGTGAATGTGTTTATGGTTACTGTTCAGTTCAAGATTGTGATTGGAGACCTAGAGATTTTTTAATTGAAATTCAATCTAATCTTTCTCAAAAAGATTATATTCAAACTTTATTCCATGAATTATATCATTGTTATCAACATATTAAAGGTGATTTGAGGGATGTAAGAGGAATTCGTTGTTGGAAAGGTATGAAGTGGGATGATGATGATTATGATAAAATGCCATGGGAAATAGAAGCACGGGAACAGGAAGAAACATTATACCTTGAGTACCTGAAAGAAAAGCAGGATGTACCAGTTCCACAAGTGTCACAGATCTTCCCCAACCGCCTGATGCAGGCAGTATAATTACAGAGTAATTAAGGGAACCACCATGGTCACCGACACTACACAAGACAAGCAGATCCGTCGATCCATTGTCAAATCTGTTGAAGACATGGATCTGCGACTATCGAAGATTAATTTTATGAAAAAACTTCTTCTTCTTGCTACAATTTTTCTCTCTTCCCCTGCATTTGCACAAGAGACTCAAGCATATCGCCCATTCCGATATGAAACTGCTTGTGGAGTTGAATCTCAAGGTCAATTGTTTGAGGATACTTGTGTTGTGATTGAGACTCGTGAAAAGAACGGTGCTCTTCGCACTCGCAATATTTTCTCTAATCGTTTTGCGTTGACAATTAAAGGACGATTTGATAGAGAGAAAGGGTATATGACTTGGGATAGTCATAACAAATACGAATATAAGTGGGAGTACAAACCTGCTGGCACTGGGTGGACTTATGTAATGCCTGGTGTTCTTGTTGAAAATGTATCATGGGATTAAAGACAATGACTGAAACACAAGTAAATCTAAATGTACATGAGATTGGTATTCTTCTCTCTGCAATTCAAAATTTAGAAATTGTAGATGAAAGACACATCGCCCGTGACTATGGGAGTGCTCCTGCACTCTACAATAAACTTTATACACTCTGGGAGCAAATGGATCGATCTCAGGTTGGACTGGTAAATGATGTTGTCCCTTCATTCTAACTGAAATGAAACTTAGACACTTGCTAATTGGTGTATTTGGGTTTATTGTTGGATGGAACATCTTTTTGATTCAACGGGACTCAAACCTTTTTGAGTCTTACAATCGTCCAAACTACGAAGCATTGAAATGAACGAATTCTCCCGCGCCTATCAGGATTTCACAGATCATTATGTAGAAATCAATGAGGATGAAATTAAAGTTTATGCCGAAACAATGAAAAAGTTTTGGGATGACATTGAAAAGAAAGCAGAGGCACTGGAATTGACTGTTGATTATTATATTCAGGAGTTTATGTAACTCTTGACTAAATATTTGTGCCTGAAGTTGACTGACATCTCTACAGGTAAGAAAGAGGCAGAAATGCCTCTTTTCTTGTATAAATACTTGAGTCAGTCAACTAAAGAGCAGTTATGTCTTCAATTGGCAAGATTTATTGTGCCCATTGTATTTCTACAGGGAAGAAATACGTAGGTCAAACTATAAAAAATAATATTAATTTAAGAATCAATGAGCACTTTGCAGATTCCATTAAATATCAACATAAATTTGCAAATGCTCTTAAAAAATACGGAAAAAATGGATTTATTTGGGGAATAATTGAAGAATGTGAACTGTCAATATTAGATGATAGAGAGATATTTTGGATATCACAATATAATACATTTGACAAAGGATATAATAGTACAAAAGGTGGAAATCAATCTAAAGAATATTATGTAAAAGATTATTTGGTAGAAACTCCAACTGGAAATAAAAATCAAATTAAAAATCTATCTCAATATTGTAGAGATAATGATCTTAATATAGGTAATCTTCATGAAACTCTTTATGGAAAAAGAATTCAACATAAAGGATATAAACTTATACCAAGAAGTGATGAAGAAATTAAAAGATATGAAAATGAAAGAAAAGTAAGAGAAGATGCAAGTAGAAAAGGTCTTAAAGGGGAAAGAAATGGGAGAGCGATCCTTAACTGGAATAAAGTTGAACAAATACGTCAAATGCACTCTTCTAAAAAATATAAAAATCAAGAAATAGCAAATACATTTGGTATTAAACTTGGAACACTTGAAAAGATAGTATCAAATAAACTATGGACAGTTTAATTTCCGCACACTTGACTTTTGAACAAAAACCTCCTATGATATCAATGTTAAACATAAGAGGTCAATGAAGTACCTGTATTTGGTGGATCATTTTATTCCAGCACCTTTTTCTGATGGTGGACTTTGGAATGTTGTCGCAGAAGATGATAATGAATGTTTTGAGTTGATTGCTACAGAAGATAATGAACTTAATTTAAACTATTATCCAAAATTAAAAGAAAATATTGTTAAAGCACAACGATTTGCACTGCAAGATGATTATGAGTCTGGTATTCTGGAGGCATTCACCACATGACACAACTCTATCGTATTGAAGAATTGTTTACCAATGGTTGGGAAGTCATTGATGAGAACGCGAAACAACTCACTAAAGAACAATGTGATGAGCGTTTGAATTATTATCTTTCTGCAGGTTATAATCCAAACTACCTTCGCGCTGTTTTGGATGTTGATTGAATTCTTTCATAAAGCACCCAAAGGTTACTCATATGTATTTGAAGACTTCAAACGCAACATTACTGCAATCTGGATTGTTAATCACTCTCATTTCAACTATTGTGGTAAGTCTGATGTTTTTAGCATTTGGGGATTCTGGAATTCAAAAACAAAAGAATACCATGCCCCAATCAATAGTAAGACCGTTGGTGATTGTGTAAATATTCAAGATACAACACCTTATTCGGCAATGATTCCCAACCTTACCCCATTAGAGCGATGTATGTTCCCAAGGTAAATGATTTTGTTATATGGGATAATGGAAAAGGTGTAGAAGGTTGGGTATACTTCACTGACAAGGAATATATTACAATTGAAGTGAATACAAGACCAAAAGATCAAATTAATTATGAAGCATGTAGTCTTCATCGCAATAATAGATTGTTGGTCTTGTGTTATGCAAATCAATGGAAAGAACTCAAATATATAAAGTCCAGGAAATCAATTTATGAATCCAAATGAAAAGAAAAAAGGGATTTCTTTACTACATTTACTACGCTCTTGGAGAGAAATCTCATCCACATTGCAATAAAACGGCAGATAGAGTTGCTCTCATTCGTTTGATTATTACATTACAAATTTTAGTTACAAATTTTTTCATCATTGGGGGAGTAATTATAAATGTTGCTTCCATCAAAAGACATTGGAACAATAACACACCATCAGTGATTCAAGTGCAGTGTGGCAATTCTTGAACTGTCACAGCATATATCACACTAGACTGATTTCCCAGTTATACTCATATCAGTTCAACTGAACATCTAATGACTGATGCAGACAAAGTATTCGCCCTTACCGAACTTATGGGTGACGTACTTCATGTTCTTGAAATGAAAAAGTATGACATCGAAGATCCTACTCTTTCTCATGAATGTGAAATAGACGCAGATAAGTTTCATCAAAGGATGATGGATGTTCTTTATAATGAAAAACAGAAAGATGAGTGTTGACACTTTGGGAAACTCTGAGAAACTCTGAAAACAACTGAAACTTCAATGAACACAAAACATCTTGATCACTTTGAAGATTTTATTCTTACTGGTGACTTCCGTGCTCTAAATGCAATTACAAAGGACTTTCATCTTTCTACCAAAATAGATGGAAGTCCTGCTGTTGTTTTTGGTAAGAATCCTGTAACAGGTAAATTCTTTGTATCAACCAAATCTGCATTTAATAAAGTAAAGATCAAACTTTGCCATTCTCATGAAGAAATTGACACGCACTTTGCAGGTGAAGTTGCAGACATTCTTCACGATTGTTTTGATTATCTACCTCGCACAAATTCTATCTTTCAATGTGATTTTCTGGGGTTTGGTAATTCTGACATTGTTAAACCTAATACCATTTCGTATCTCTTTCCAGAGGTAATTACACAGAAGATTATTGTTTCTGTTCATACTCAATGGGCAACAGAAGGTGAGTTGAAAGATGCTTATGTTGTAGGTCCAGCACCTCAATTTGAGTCTGATGATGATGTTTATTTTGTAGATAATTCTGCCTATCAAACTATTGATTGTGAAGACTTTGTAGATGTAATTGGTTTCATCAAACAGATGGCAACCACAGTTACTTTTGTAACTGAAAAAGAAGTAAAGGAAATCAAAAAGCAAATTAATGCATGTATCTGGGAAGATCGTGATGTTGTACCTGAAGAGTTTGATAATTCTTCTCTGATTTCTCTTTGGAAGGTTGCAGAAAGTATTAAATTGGATTTTCTACACTTCTGTCGATCTATCAATACTCCAAAATCTTATCTGTATGGAGAGGAAATCAATCATGAAGGATTTGTTCTACAAAATGATGAAGTGATTGTGAAGTTTGTCAATCGTAGAATATTTTCTCATGCGAATTTTCTAAATAACAATAAAAAATGAAAACTCTTTCACAATTCTTAGAAGACGCTGGTAGTGGTTATTCTGATGATTATGAAAATGAAAGAGTTGAAAGAAGAAAAAGAACACCTATTCAAAAGAGACAAGACAGAGATCTTGCAAAGTTAACTTATATGTTGAATCTTGATCGTCGTGGAAGATAGAGTGACACTTGTAGAACTGTCACAAGACCCCTCCACAATCCCCCACAACACCCTTATAATACAGAAGTAGAGTTCTCTTCATCATGAAAATTCAAACGATCACTGCCGATGTTTACGGAGAGTCGAGTGTTTTTGAAGTGATTCAATATGACCATACTGACATTCCAAATGTCAAGAAAGCATTTGATTCCTGGACTGATTTGAAAAACTTTTCTAACATTCTTCATGGACGGTCACCAAATCTTCCTGAATGTATTTCAGAAACTTGTCTTTGTTTGGTTACAAATTGTGTCCGCTTCTATAAGTCAAAGAAGTTGAAAAGTTCATCCTTCGATTGTTTTGATCTTGTATCTCAAAAAGCAATTCAAGTGAAAGGAAGTTCTGTTGAGGATGATCTGACTTCTTTTGGTCCAAAGTCAAAATGGGATACTTTTTATTTTCTTGATTTTTATAATGATGGTAACATTGATGGTACTTTCAACATTTATGAAATTCCAAATCATTTGATTTATGATTGCAATGTAAAAAATGGTCGTACATTGCGCGAATCTCAAGAACTTGGTTATCGTCCTCGCATTCATTTGAAAAGTCAAGTGATTGTTCCCAATGGAGTTGAAGCATTTGAAATTGACGAGGATAGTGATATAATGGAAGAAATTATTCGTCCTTCTGGACTGTCCGCCACAGAAAAAGGAATTAAACTATGGTAAATCGCACAATAGATCTGTTTGCTGGAATTGGAGGTATTCGTCTTGGATTTGAATCTGCTGGTTTTGAGTCTGTATTTTCGAATGACTTTGAACCACAGTGTAAAATCACTTATGATCTAAATTTTGAAACCTCCAAACTTCACATTCAAGATATTCGTGAGATTGAACCAAATACATTGCCTGACTTTGATTTTCTTCTTGCAGGATTTCCTTGTCAGGCATTTTCAATTGCTGGTTATCAACAGGGATTTGATGATGAGAAGAATCGAGGTAATTTATTCTTTTATATTGCAGAAATTCTCAAACAAAGACAACCATCCGGATTTCTTCTTGAGAATGTAAAAAATCTAGTTTCTCATGATTCTGGAAGAACATTTCAAGTAATTCAAAGTATTCTTTCTGAACTAGATTATCATATCAAGTTTCAAGTTTTGAATACGATGAATTATGGTAATGTACCGCAAAATCGTGAGAGGATTTATATTGTTGGGTTTAAATCTTTTTCTCATTGTATGAGATTTTCTTTTCCAGATTCAATTCCATTGACAAAAACAGTTTCAGATCTTCTAGACTCAGGACCAGTTGATTCTAAGTATTATTATGATGGAAAACCATTGTATGATCGAATTAAAGATGATGTGACTGATTCTTCAAAGGTTTATCAATGGCGAAGGCAATATGTAAGAGAAAACAAAAAGAATGTTTGTCCAACTCTTACTGCAAACATGGGAACAGGAGGACATAATGTACCGATTATTAAAGATTCTCATGGAATTCGCAAACTAACTCCGAGAGAATGTCTTAGTCTTCAAGGATTTCCTGATTCTTATGTTTTACCTTCAATTTCTGATGGAGCATTGTATAAGCAAGCAGGTAACTCAGTCAGTGTACCAGTCATTGAACGCATCGCTCAGCAGATTCGTATGACAGTTTCTTAACTGTCCACTCCCATACCCCATACGCCGTTTGTGTGTGTATGATATGGAGGTCAAGAGGCAAACCACTCAATGTCTTTTCACTCCTTTCAACTTTCCTCAGTTCGCATTGAAGATTCTCAGACTGATGATGTTTTTTATGTTTATCCTGACAATTTGCAGAAATCTAAATCTCTCCCTGAAACCTTGGATGATGCTTATGGTGATGGATTTCTGACTATTTCTTTGTGGGATGACAAGTTTGATACTTGGTATCTAAACATTGCAAATGAAGAGTATACAGGTTCTCTTCAAAAACTTGAGTCTATTCTTTACAACTGGGCACAATCTGAAGGTTTTCATTACTGATTATGACTTACAATCCTTACACACAGCACCTGCTTCAGAAGGGTTATACTGAAGCAGAGACTCGCACTCCATCTAAAACCAAACGCACTTTCCCTTGTACCATTGGTGCTCGTACTTTTCACACTGAAGAACAGTATCAAGAAGCACTTGCTGATTTCCTGAACGGTTATTGATCTTATCATGAAAACTATCTACATTCTGACCGAAGGTGATTACTCCGACTATCATATTGTTGGAGTGTATTCTACCAAAGAACTTGCCGAAAAAGCACAGTTTGTTTATAAAGATTCTCAAATTGAAGAGTATACATTGGATAATGTACCTGACTATCCTCCTGGTATGAAAGGATGGTATGTGAATATTGATGATGCAAAACCTGATGATCCTTATAGTTATCAAGTGAGTCCAGATTATGCAATCATTCCATCTGAGAGTGAGTACAAATATGATTACAATGGACAGTCAGGATATTATGTGTATTGTTGGGCAGTTGATCAAGAACATGCTCTAAAGATTGCACGGGATAAGTATTACCAACATCAAGCACAAAAGGCAGGTATTGTATGACTTCAGTTACTTTGAGTGACATTGCTAAGTTTCATGAGGATCCTGATAGTGATCAAATCACTTTAGTCCGAAGGCAAATTGTGTATAGTGAAATTGTAATTCCTAAAAGCAGGTACGAAGAAATTAAAAGTAAGTGGGATTTGGAAGATGATCTTAGTTCTTTTGATGAATTAAAGAGTGAGATGGTAACTGATTATTGTATGGAGTGTATTGGTAATGAACAAGAATCATGGATGATGTTTGATGGTGATGTTACAGACTGTAGTGATGATTTAATTTTCTGGACTGACAAAGGATGGAATGATTTCTTTTTCTTAAAATGACTGACTACGGATTCTACACAGAGTAAGAACTTCAACGTCGTGCTTCAATTTCTTTTTAATCATTTACTCAGAGCACCAGGTTCTTATCGAGTGGAAGAGAATCGAATCTATCGTGATCTTCCACTTGGTTTTTCATATTGTTGCAAAGAGTGTAAGTCAACACTTGAAGCATGTAGAATTGCTTATCAATTAAATTCATTGAGGATTAAACATGATTGACTCTTATCTCTCTCAAGAACATAGTTTTATTAATTTCAAACAAAAAGATTCAAAACTTAAGTATGCAAGGCAGAAGATTGTGAATTGTAAATTTAGTAGTAAGATCTTTTCTCTTCATGATGATTGTACTATTGTTGGATTTACTCTGAACAAAAGTAAAACAAAGGTTATTAGATTATTCTACAATAAGCATAATAGGTCGGAGGGAGATCAAGTTTGTGAAACTGTTCATTATCCAGTGAAGGTTGGTATCTTTGATCCTTTATATCCTGATAATTTAATAATGTTTTGAAATGAAAACAATTAAAAAATATATTAAAAAATATATTTGTGTTATTTGTTTCGTTGTATAATGTTAGTGTTATATTCTTATAATACTCTCTAAATGCTTATAAATGCCTCTAGTTCTTATGTTCTTTAATGCTTCTTATATCTTATGTTCTTTAATGCTTCTTATATCTTATGTTCTTTAATGCTTCTTATATCTTATGTTCTTTAATGCTTCTTATATCTTATAAATGTGTCTGGGTCTTGTGAGTTTGGCGAGCGTATCATAAGACTCGCAGTTTGTCAACCCACGAACCGCCGAAAAATTCACAGACCCACACATAAGACTTATAAGATTATTATATAACGATACAATAATATCATATAATTCCTATATATTCTTATGTGAATCTCGACGAGACCTGCAGTACTTGCATCTAGTCGAGTTTTGTGGTACAATAAACACAGTTATCTCGACGAGTTATGTACGACGACTACGATCTCGACTATACATACAGCAACGATTACGCGGATCTCGACGAGGACACATATGCCGAACTAGGCACATCAGATCTCGACGAGGATTATGCACGGGATGGGCAAGATTACCAAGATCTTGCATATCGACACTACGCATGATAGAATCTAGTACACATTACATCGAGTTCTTATGTTGATGCAGAAGCGCAGGGTCATTGTTACTCTAGACATTGATTGCTATGATGATCTAGATGTACATGATATTGATTGGAAGGATCTTCTAGACCTAGAAGGGGATGAGAATATTCATGTAAGCATTAAAGAGTACGATCCTTTCTGATAGTATGACAGTTCGATAAGTGGCACAAGGGGTCTTGAGTACCTATGAGATCCAGTGGTACATTGACCTTGTTCGACACCTGAACCCCAACCATGTCCATCTACACTGAGAACGGTTACGAATCCCGCACCGAATACCTCAACGAACTGCGTGAGGAGTACGGTGATCTGGTTGACATCCTTATCGGTGTGCTACCATCGTCAGAAGATTTCGACGGTCTTGTAATCGCTCTGGAAGACGCATTGGAATCGGGAGAGTACGAAGACCTCCTGTGACACTTTGAACACTGTCCACGGGGCACACAGGAGTCTCTCCGGTGCCCTATACTGATTCAGTCAACCCACCTCTGACGCCATGGGTACTCGCTCTCGCATTGGTTACGAACTTCCTGATCATTCAGTGGTTTCTGTCTACTGCCACTGGGATGGTTATGTAGAACACAATGGTAAGATTCTGGTAGAGCATTATCAGAATCGTGATGATGTTGTGGATCTCATTGATGGCGGTGGTATTTCATCACTGCGAACCCGTGGCACTTGGGATCATTCTTCCCCTCTTCGTGATGAGAATGGAGAGTACATTTCAGATGTTGCAGGTTATCTGAAGTATGAGAATGATCGTGATCCTCAACCGCTTTATTATACTGAGCGGGGAGAAGAACTGGACATTGCACATACTTCATTTGATGAGTTTGTGAGTGGAAATCTTGGTGGTGAAGAGTATGCGTACCTGTTCGATCTGAATGGTAACTGGAAAGCATACAAGATGAACTGGGATGGTCCTGTAGAGCGTGTTGAGATTCCTAACTATGTGACAGCGTAGAAACTGGCACAAGGGCACTGGAAGCGCCTCTGGTGCCCCTTATACTACAAGAGTCAACCAACCACACACCTCTCATGGAAGACACCCTTTGGTCTGAGATTATGGAAGCACCCGGTGAGATCTGGGATCTTCCGGAACTGCAGGATGAAGATGAGAATGAGCAGACTTGGAATGAGTTTGTCAACAGCAATGTGACACTCTAACAACTGGCACAAGGGGGGTTTACATTCCCCCCAATCCGTTCTACATTACCTTTGTTCCTGAGACACCTCATGACTGACACTCTTTCACGAAACATCTACCGCGCTTTGTTCAGTGAAGAGCAGTGGGATCTGATCTATGCTATGGTAGGTCATGCTCTGGATGATGATGACTTTGATCCAGAGGATGTCTACACTATTCGCAACAAGATTCACGCTATCTTTGGAGACTGATGCAGTTTCAAATCACCTTCATTCAATTTGATTGCTCACTTGATTGTGAGGATGACTGGTCAGAATCAGATCAGATCTGTACCGAAAAAAAACTTAATTTAGAGTATGTTGGTACGATTTGGGAGGCAGATGATGAAGATGACCTCGTAGAAGAGATCACTTGCGCTGCAGGTTGGTGCATCAAGTCCATTGATTATCGTCACATTCTGAAATGACTAACCTTCGCTATTCTACTGGCACAGAACTCTTTGAGTTTCTGTATGCCAAATGCAGGGAAGATCATGACCTTCTCGCTATGATTGTCGATGAGTACATTGTCTCTCTAAGTGACAGCAAACTCATTGAACTTGAAGACTTCCTCACCAACAACTTCGGAGACAACTGATGAACCGCACTGAACTTCAAGATGCTCTCATTCAGCAGATGCTGGATAACATGGACCTCAAGACAATGACCCAACTCTGCTATGACTACCTGGACGAGGGTTATGCTAAGTATTCTGATGAAGAACTGATCGCTGAATGTGACGAATACTACCCCGAACTGCTGGAGGAATCTGCACAATGACACCTGACACTCTGAACTTTACTGGCGACTCTGTGACAGTTCTCGGACTGGTCGGAGTCATCTCCACTGGCATCATCCTGGTGCTATGCTTCACTCGTTACTTCAATTCACCCTTGAGGAAATGACTTACCTTGAACTTCTGAAGAAACTCCAAACTCTTGAGAAGAACCAACTAGATCGTCAGGTTCTCGTCTACAATGAAGAGGAAGATCTCTTCTATGATGATGGAACAAATCTCCGCATCACAGATCGTTCTGTTCCTGGTTTCATTGATGCAGACTTTCCGTACCTTGTAGTATGATTCTCTTGCTCGGCGCATTTATTATCACCATGTTCTTGGTGATGTTCTATCTCGAAGACCGTCAAGGTGGCGGTCTTTATGATTCAGATCCCACTGCACACTATCGCCATCGTAATCGCAAATGACCAAACAACTTCTGATCTCTCAACTTCGCCAAGGCAAAAATGGGAACGACATCCTTCACATTCTTGATGTACTCTGTAATGGGATGGACAGTAGTGAATCTAGTCAAGATAATGTCCCAACACTAGACGAGATTCAATTCTAAACTCGACGAGGTGTGACAGATGTTCTAGTGGCACATTCACTCTCGACGAGATCAGCAAGATCAACTAGATTATGCACATCTCGACGAGATCATCATGCAAACTGCATCTGTTACACCAATCTCGAACAAGGCAAAGAACAGATTCTCGAACATCATGAATCGTAACGAGATCTGCATCATTGAGCAACACAAAGGTAACAAAGTGTTTCTCACATCCATGAACAAGCGTTACCATTTCTGGGTGACCATTGACAACGACCCAGACTGGATGGTATCATTCTAGAACAAAGACGGAAGGGGTTTGCCGTCGCTTTCTTGTTAAAGTTACCCAGCGCGAAAGAGAACCGATAATTATAGGGTCTAGGTGAGGTGGTTAAGGAGATGGGGTGGTGCCTGTCTCCTTTTTTCTTTATACGGTATAACGATACTGTTATACTATAATAACACACTCCCATCCATCCTAGCACACTGCTCTGGGTTCTGGCAGGTACGGGTTCCCCTGATGCCCGATACCTATAAGTGCAAAAAACCCGTGCAGTGTGCCAATCGAATCAGTGGCACAAGGTCGCTGGTGTGGGTCGGTTCTGGCATGGCATCATTCACACATCGGCGCACCACTGACGCCGACCACCACCCAAGACAAATGACCGACCTTCAGACTCTCCTGATTAACATCGAAGAACTGAAAGTTCAGTTCGCAAAGAGTTTTGAAACCATCGAAACTGCTGTGTCATTGTTGCAAACTCAGCAACAACAACAGCAGGTCAATGTAGATCAAACTGCTCTTAAGTTTGTTGACTTTTTCGCACAAGAACTGGAAAACAACATCTCTGGAGGCAAATTGTTCGCTGCTCGATTGAACTTCATTCGGCAGAATTACGACAAAATGTATTATCAATCCTTGAATGACATTTACAAGGAATTGATTAACAAACCCGCACCAGGTTGGGCAAAGCGTCGTCAACTTTTGCTGACTGCATCTGCAATCTGGCGTTATACTTTCCACGGTCGTTCTTATGATCTTAAGTGTCAAATTGAAGCGGCGATGGAGTGTAGCGATTGTGGGCAATTTGTGCGCCCAATGGTAGAAAGAATGATCCAGGAAAAACTCTGGGTGTGACAGTTTGTTAAGATGCACACTGGGGGGATCACTTCCCCCTCTGTGCCCTGTAGGATAACCTCAGTTCACCACACCACCCGATGAACCGCGTTACCATCACCCGAATCTCTGGCAACAGCAAGACCGGACCGATCACCACCACACGCACCGATCGCGCAACTTGCCCCACTACCTGCCCGTTTTATGATGCAGGTTGCTACGCTACTCTGGGGCGTGAGCGTATGCAATGGGACCGCCTTAATCGTCAAGAAACAGGTGTAAGTTGGGATGAGTTTATCTCTCAGATCCGCCGTATTGTGCCCAATGGTATGCTGTGGCGGCACAATACTGCAGGCGATCTGCCACACAATGATGGCAGCATTGATTATCTGAAACTCAAACAGTTGATCAATGCAAACAAGGGTAAGAAGGGTTTCACCTATTCTCACCACGTTCTGACAGATCACAACGTGATTGCACTACAGAACGCGAACGGGTTAGGTTTCACTGTAAACGCATCTTGTGAGTCGGTTGATGAAGCGGACCGCGTGATGAGTGAGCATAACATTCCTGCCGTTGCTGTTGTTCATTCTGAAGAAAAGCGCCGATTCTTCACAACAACCAACGGTCGCAAGGTTGTTACTTGCCCTGCAGCATTGCACCCTGGCAAAGTAACCTGTGCCACTTGTGGTTTGTGTCAACAATCCGACCGTGAGTTTGTGATAGCGTTTCCTGCACACGGCGTGGCAAAGAATAAAGTTAATGCCATTGTGACAGTCTGACAACCTGCACACTGGGGGGATCTGATCCCCCCT
>Ga0194133_10003102_pt1 | contig 24197 bp, 13 predicted proteins | sample TA2KigOf40mmetaG_FD_155448 | JGI IMG/M metagenome (GOLD analysis project Ga0194133, IMG submission 155448) | Freshwater microbial communities from Lake Tanganyika, Tanzania - TA2015055 Kigoma Offshore 40m | ecosystem: Environmental > Aquatic > Freshwater > Lake | place: Tanzania: Lake...
TTATGTAGTAAGTTCACACGTGTGTACACCGGACTTTTTTCGGTCGGGCCTTGAAGTATAATTAACAAATGACTTCTTCTTTATGATTTGCCAATTTTAAAAAATTGTCGTTATCCGCAACTTGTGCTTTTTATAATGTGGCAAAGAACAATAAAAAATGCTTTGTCTGTCTAAATGGTTATCAATATAAAAAAGGAAAATTGGAGTCAATATAATCATTTGGCATGTGCTATTGAGTTAAGTCTATCAAAAGATATGATAAAAATACAGGATATACATTTGAAAAGCAATTTAAAATCGGTGCTAAAAGGTTCATAATCTCAACCTGTGACTAAATTTATTCCACTTTTGTTTGTCTCACAATCCTTGAAAAAGCAACTCTTAAAAATATAATCCCATTTTTTGTTTTCAAAAAGTTCATTTTAAGTTATTCCATTAAAAAGTATATTTGAAACTTATGAAAATGTCTGTTAATTGCTTTAGACAAAAAATGTTTCCAATTCAAAGCTTGCAACCAGTAAATAGGCATCAATTATGCTTTGATTAATTCATCAATAAAATTTTGCCTTTACTGCTTGTCAATTCGTACAAAAGAAAATAATGTTTAATTTTGCAAATGGTTAACTTGCTTTCCTTGCTTGATTTACTTATATTTGTCTCTCTTTCTTTCTTTTCTATGTAGCAGGCATTTATTCTCTTGCATTGAACATTTACAAATTTCTTATTAAGAAAAACAGTGATTTGCTCTTAGCATGAATCTAACAGGGAATGGCAACGCTCAAGGTCCTTTTCAGCATCTCTACAGGGTTGGGAATTGGGATGAAAGGTTTTAATTCCAACCCTGCCAGTGCAACTTAAGGATCTTAGGGATTTGTATTTGTATTTTATTCGGAGGCTCGATCACCTTACAATTCAATGCGGAAACACAGAAAACTATACTTTTTAAAAGCCTGCTCCTGAACCAAGTCTGCTGATATTCTAAGACTTGGTGCTAATACAAAGTTTCTTACAAATCAATTCTTAGGCAAAGTTAAATTTTGCCAATAATACAAAGTTACTTACAGGTCAATTCCTAGTCAAAGTTGTTTCAATAATATGTACTATACTAAGTCAAAATCAAGCTTAAATATGCTAACATGATTAGATCAAAAATTAACAAAATAGTTTTTTTAGCTTTTGCCTTAGTGTATCATCACTAATATCACCAATCCAGTCAAATTTAATCTCATTAAATAAATGTAGTCTGTTTAGGAGACTATTTTTCTTCCAATCTTTTTCTTTGCGTCACCAAAGAAGGATGCCCTTCAAGGGTTGCGGTCATTAATGTAGCTATTTTGCCTGAGAAGAAGTCCAATCCTGGTATTTCTTTGGTTGAACAACTTGATGACAGTCTTAGCCAGCATATACCTTGACCGTTGTATAGGGATCAAATAAAGGTTCTACAGTATCAGGGACTACCAGATAAAAAGATTAACCTATGGTGATCTGATTTTTTTTACTTTGCCCAAACAACCAGAGAGATGTCCAAAGGCCAACTTTTTAAACAAAACATTATTTTCGATGAACTTTCATGTCATTTCTCCTTAAGTAACAATTTTAACTAATATTTGATCATACTTTACCGAAAATTGTCTCAGAATCATTCTGCTCGTCCAGTAAGCTGAATCAATTCCAAAAAAATTTGGTGCACTAATTTTATTTACCCTAATGAGAAATTTCTTTGTTGAAATTGGTGTGATCCTTTTCGAAATAAGAAAGCCAAAAATTGATCAAACATTATGGTTTTCTTAACAAGAAAATCACTCCTAGTTTGAAGTCTTTTAAAGATATTTTAAATTTTTTACTTTAGACTTGTAACACCCCCCACCCTGCTCCTGCCCCCTCTTGACCCCCATTTTAATCTGCTGAAAATGTAAACAAGGGATGTAAATGAAGAGAATACATGCCAAGATGTAGAGGGCAGGATTTTGGGGTCTGGCATAATGCCCTGTCATTTGTAGTATTTTTGCTTTATAGAAATTTACACCATTAATATTTGGAATAATCATTTCAAAATCACACAACCTTGCAATTTTTCATATTTTGCATACTTGTTGAATCTTTTTCCCTAACTTGTACTTTTTTGGATTTACACTCATGAGTTTGAAGGGGTTTTTCAAAAGGCTGTTTATGGCTTTAAGGCTCTTAAGAAGGGGTACAGGGTGTGTTAGGGGTAGTGCCTGTGGTCGCTTCATGGTACCTTAGCTCAAAAAGGCAGTTAGATGGGCAAATGATACTGACATCAATCACCTGATGATAGTGATGGGTCCGGGTCAAACATTTTTGACCCGGGTTGGGTCGGGTCAGCCATTCATGGTTTGGGTTTGAATTGGGAAAATTTTCCCTAAAAACATCAATTTTTTCAATTTTTCCCTTCGGATTAAAAAAATCTCTTCGAGTTGGGTCAAAAAATACCCAGGTCAAAGGTTGGTCAGCCTCTTATTTACTGCGGGTCAAAAGTAAGCTCGGGTCGGGTCAGGGCCCATCTCTTCCTGATGATAGTTGATGGGGTATAGACTAGGTCAGATCTCTTGTTTCTGCGAAATTCCAATAACCTTCATGTTAAGCAAGATAAATAAATCCAATGAGAATTTCTTTGCTTTGCAATAAAAAAAGCTTTTTATTTTCTCATATTATTTGCCATTTTTAAAACACACCTGAGTGCTGATCGACACAAATCTGAAAAGATGTTCTATGTTTTTGAGATTATAGAAAGTAAGATGACTTAAGCATTTTTGTTTCCTTGTAAAAACATGACATGTTTTCAGGGCTGTTTAGACTTGCATGCAACTGAAAAGTGGTAGGTGGGTGTGTGAAAAGGACAAGATTAAATGCAAAAAGAGAATCATTATAATAGTTGAGTTTACGCCCTAAAAATCCAACCCACTCAACTTGAACAAATAGACAACTTTCAGACTAGAAACAAATGCAAGGAAACAATATGCAGACCTTTAATTCCTGTTTTTTAAACGAATGTCTGTTTAAATTAGCTGTCATTCAAAGGAGATTAGCATTTTTTTAACAAGACATGTTTTCCCATATACAAATTGTAGTCCTTGGCACAGACTGAACAATTAAGCTTACTTATTGTAATTCTGATTAAAAAAATAAAATATTTATTCTTTAAAGACATAATTCTGACTTCTTGCACTGCTTTTGCTAAAAATTAAATGGCTTTCCTCGTGTAATCAATGAATATGGACTGCATTGTCCACTCTCCACTCTTAGCACGTAAATTAATGGCTTTTCCCATCAATATGTGTTCATTGGCTTGAAAGCAATCCAAAATCCAATCAAGACTGTTTTTTTCCGCCAGGTAATGTTATTCAAAAACACAATGTGAAATCATCAACACAAAATTCTTGAAAATTTTATCATTTATTTTGCCCTGACCCTTGATCAAACATTTAATAGTTTTCGTTCAAGGTGGATTAAGTTCAAGCTAATTTTTTTCTTAAATTTTTATTTGTTATGGTACTTTCACCTGATTGGGATCATTCACACAAAGTTGACAAGTGGGTGGGATGGTGACTAGTTGTTTACCATGGAAGAGAGATTAGATTAAGGTTCTAATCGCTTATGACTATCAGAGGCTAATTGGATGTATTGGTATTTTCTTAAACACATTCACTTAAGTTTGCAATTAATGCTATGAAGTTTTACAAGAGTTATAACTGCACACAGGGTGTAAGCAGACCTTTCTTGAGTGTGCCGAGTGTGCCAACCTGGGAACTTTCGTATACCAAAGCAGTTGCTCTGGTGAGGAAAACTGGGATTTGTGATTCTTGTCGATGCCCCTCCCAGGGGAAAGACCTCATCTCCTTGGTAGACAAGCTGTAGAGATCAGTACGCTTCATGGCTTTTTTACAGGCTTCTTTCACGGCTTTTCAACAGGCTACTTTCATGGATGAATGATCCATAATGTCAAGATAGATAGATAGATGTCAATCAGTTCCTCAGTGAGTTTCCTCCAACTTTCCTGTTGGAGTCGTCAAAATACTTCATTCCTCCCTGTCTTCTCCGTTATTGAAATGCATTCCTGGTAAGTGCTCTGTACAAATGACTAGGTTGTTCATTGCTTTATCAAACTCTTTCATGTTCATACCAGTGTCACAATTACTTTTTAAGAGTCTATTGTTTTTTGAAAATGTGTCTACTTTGCTAACTGTGTTGTCATGAAACAAACCATAAAATTTTTACCAATAGAATTCAGTCTCAATTAATTTTGATCATACATGCTGGCTGGGGCATCATAGGGAATGGGGTTATAACACTGTGTATTTCATATTATCATACAAGAACTGTTCGACCAAACTTCACCAAAAGCTGCACAGACCTTACCACATGTTCAAGGAGTGCTTTTAGCCCTCCCACATGCCCCAAAGGCCCATTTTACTTCGGACAAGCTATTAAAACAGTTAATGCTCCCCGGAGACCATGGGGGTAGGGAACAAAGTTAATAGTGTGGGTATTTTCGAATTAGTTTACTACAGGAACTACTGTATTGTGATTGCAGTTTGAACTGTTAGATTGATTATGTAGACTTTCATATGTGGATGAATTTTCATGTATTTTCAAAAAAATAGTTGGTTTATATTTTCTATTAAGCTGATGTCCACCGAAGTGTTGATTTTGTTTTGGACATTCCATTATTGATTTGAGTTATCTATCAATCATATAGAGAAAGCAAGTGGAGTGAAAATTCAAGTGTCATGAAACACAGATGAGGTGATCAAAAAAACTCTCAGCAATTTGTTACCTTCTCACATTATTATAACATCATTGATTTCTCAAATATCTCACACAAACAGATGTTCATTCAATAAACTGCCCTCTTTAAGATGGAAAAACTTTTTTTTGGCTTGAAAACAAAAACTGGACGGACACATTGCCACACTTGTGGCATTTATTGACTGGCATATGATGATGTTATAAGGGCTCACAATTTTTTCAACACCTGTTACTTACAATGTAATAAGACAGTGAAACAAATTATAAATTTTTCTAATGTAATTCACTCCACTATGAATATTTTTCGTACCATCCACTATGAGAGTGATGGATGTTGGATGGTCTATTTGCATTCCACCAACATTATCCACATTCACTCAATATTTGTGAAAAAGATATACTTGCACTACTTTTCTGTGTTGAATTTACTTATTTTATATCTGATACTTTAAGCACACAAAACGGCTGTAAAGGAACAAAAGTAGTTTCCATTTTTTCTTGTTGAAATTAAGTCCATTTTCAAATATCATCCATGGTCAATTCAAGATAATTTTATTTGTAGATAGAAATAAGAAGCAAAGCACAATAACACACATTTTAGGGAATAACCCAGCAAGCAACCTTGGTTCGTTTTATTTCACTTTTTGTCCTTCTAGCCGGGGAAAAAACGGTCGTTGGTAAAGAACAAGAAGCAAGAAGAAGTAGTAAGGTTTTTTTTTTCATTTCAAAGTCCCTCTCCACTAAAGCAAGTTGGCCTTTCTACGACCGAATCGGTTGTTCCGTTTGCTACCGTTAGTGCGCTCATATCTATCCGCATATAGGCAAGAAAGATACACCTTGCAGCCCCTATTGAAGGGGATCCCGATTTGAAACAAAGTAAATGGCCAAAAGTTGTACATATACCCGCACTCACTCACCCTCTCACACACACAAAATAGACAGACAGCCAAACACTGCAATGCAATGTGGTGGATTGTGGATAAAAACTCCTCATTGATTGTTTCTCCTACAAACTAATATCTTAGTTTAAACTAACTTTCATTGTTAAACTCTTAATAAAATGATAAATCATCCATGAAAAAAGGTTGATTAAACCAATCAGTGTGTATATTTTATCCAATTAAACAGCCCTACATTTCTCAAAATTCAGGGAACACATTTTTTCCTCCAAATTAGTGATTGTTAAGTGGAACTACAGTACATTGCTGGCAGAAATATTCAATTCTAAGTGAAGAAAAAGAAATTTTGCTTTTTACCTCAAAAACTTTCGCGCTTTAGTTTTTTTCGCTTCCTTCCTCGCGGCCGTCGACTTCGACGTCCTCGTTGTTGTTGTTGGAGGTCTGGCCGGCCGTACTGTTCCCTTCTCTACAGTCACCTTGCAGCCTCATTGCTGAGCGCTAAAAGGTCCGAAGAATTGCAGTTCAATTTCTTAGCACAAAGAAACAAGATAGTGTGGGAAAGAGACATATTTTTCTTATAAAGACAAAAAAAAGATTTTTTTAATTAAAAACAACAACCCTTTTTAGAGGTTTAAAAACCCACCTCAGTGTCACAATCCTAAAAAAAGGTTCATTTTGCTGAGTGACATGAGCAATAATTCATTCCATGTTGCTGAGGTACGTTGGATCTTGGTGGCCTGACACCAGAAGCAAAATCAATGGCACTTGAAAAATGGGACATTAAGAATTGCTCCAATAAATCTATTTTGGTAAGGAATTCATTTAAAATAATCCACCTCGTCCTATTAAAATAATATTTATTTAAAAGGACAAATTTTTAAATATGAAGCTTTTTAATTAAATAAAGTGTTTGTGGCACAATTTTGAATGATCTATTGGTTGATTAAACTATGATTAGATCTCTTTAAGGGGGAAATTTAGTGCTGGACATGTTTCGATGAAAGAGATAAACTTTACTTTCAATTTCAACACCATGCATTTACCAGATACTAACTTTACTTCTCTAACAAAAAGTGTCAACATTTATCATCATTTTTTTGAATTAAAAGTATTTTGAAAGGGTTCTAAAGTGAAATTTTTTTAAATGCTTAAAATAACATGGAGTTTTCCATGCTCTAAAAACCAGCAAAAAGTCTTTTTTCTTTTTCAACTTTTGATTATTTTTTCTGAATCAATTTCTGTGTTTCACAAATAGTGAATGGAAATAAAGTAGACTCCCAAGGGACAATCAAATCAGGAGGGTTCCTTTCAAAAGCTTTTAAATAAAAAAAAATGATCTGATATAATTAACACTAATTCAAAGAATTAATAAATATCTTTTTTCTCTAAAGATGTGCTCAAATTTATAAAAAGTTGAGACTTTTTAAATGTAAATTGATCCTGTATTGACCATATTCAACGTTCCTTGGGTGTCTGCTCTTTGCTTTTTGGGTAAATAAAATCATGCAGAACGATTAATTCACCTTTTGTTTGTGACTTGATTCAAGTTTTGATTAGTTTTCGATGTTGTGGCGGAAATGATTCTCTCAGTATGAAGTGAATATAGATACCAGCATTCATGCTGAGATTATGGCCTCCTGATTCAACCTTTATAATTATTATGATTGGAGAGTACAAAAAAGTGAGAATTTTACGTACAAAAATCATTGCTTGAACCTTTTAAATGTGAACATTCTAAACTTAAATATTTATACAGTTTTATAAATTGGAAAAAGTGATAATTGTTCAAAAAAATATTGTTGTCCCTAGATTGCTTGTAAAACTAAAACAACCCTACCAAAAAGTTCCCAATTGACAATATATTTTATTTTTTCATAGTATCAAATAAGCTTTTCTGCTTATGCATGACCATCAGTTGAAAATAAATATGACTCTGCAGAGTGTTTCTTCCTTATAAATATTGAAAGCGAGTTCATTATGCAGTTGCCTTTTGCTTCTGATTTTTATTGTTAGACCTCCCCCTCTCTCTCTCTCTGGAGCAATTTACATAAAACTAACTTCAATAGTTCTTACTTTAATGGCTTAAGAAGTTGTGAGAGACATTAAGAAGAATCTGAATTATCTTGAACATGATTTTGTTTACTTATAAGATGTGGACATCTTATCCTTGGATTAGAGATAAAACTAAATCTTAAAAATCATTGAACAGGCAAATTGCTATCAAAGATTTCTTTTCAGAGTGATTATAATCTAAATACTATTTGATTATACCCTCTAAAATGAATCTTATCAAATGAGCCATGAGCTTAAAAGAACCTTTTTCTAATTGTATATTTGCAAGCATTTCTTTCCCTGAACATAAAAGTTCAAGAAATTTCTTCAGATATATTTTGCAACCATGACATTTAATATGTTTTATGACTCAATAACTACTTTTCAGAGCAGATTGCTTTATGAGTGTTTGTGGTCTCTTGTACATGTCATTGACTTAGTGGCTTTCTCCAAATCAAAGAGCTATTATTATCGATTCTCACAAGTACAATTTTTGCAGAATGCCATTGAAAATGAAAATAAAAGTAGCAGTGGCAAAAAAAACTATGTGTTCTTGAGCTGTCAATCACTTTAAAAAATACTTTCTGAATAAAGTTTATGTTAAATAGTTGAACTTTCTACTCATTTTAAACTTGAATTTCATCCTGATATTTGAATTTAAAGTTTTTAGAGTTTTTTAGAGTCAAGTATCTTTGCTTTCCAACTTTATGAACTCCGATCTCCTATAGGAAATATCATTTTTCATAACAAAACTATCAGATTTACATTGCGTGAGAATGATGACATAAACACAAAGATTAGTGTTTGTGAGGAGAAAAAGTCACCCAATCATGTAAAAAATTGCAGTAACAAAAAAGAATGTTTAGTTTGCAAAGTAAGTCAGCCATACCTGATTCTTTCACAAAATTCATTTCTCTCTTTCTTTCTCTCTGAACTTACTTTCTCAAAAAATAGTGACCCATGCCTGACAGGACCGGGTTGTTGACCACAACAACATAAAAAAAACTTTAAAAAGAAGAAAATTTTCGAATTGATATTTATATTTTCTTTTGTAAGTTTTATATATTTTGAAAGAAAATTATTTCTGGTGGAATCTCTATTGCTTATTAATCAAAGCACCTATTAAAGCTGACATTAAGGTTCTGATGTTTGATCCTAAAGCCTTGTCAGCAATCTTTCTTTCACTCCAGGTTGCAAAAAATCTTTGGGGTTTCGGTCATGTTGTTGCCATGAATCTTACAAAGTTATTTATCACACCATCCAGGATATTTTTTCATTACCAAAAAGGTATTTCATACACTTAAAATGAGGTAGATTCCCTAGAAAATGAGTGATTTTTTAAGTATTCTCTTCAGTGAAAAAGTAGGAATTTTTCAAAGCACTAAGTCGGCCTTTTAAATTCAAAGTTTTGTTGTGACAGTCATGCCTTGACAAAAATTGATTTTCTTATCGATTTCGTTTGTCTATGAATAGAGACAGCCTCGTTTTGTTTCTGTTTCCTTAGATCCTAGGACACGCAGGTGGTTCTTATTGTTGATTCAAGCCACTCATGATTTATAATTTATGCCTGCATGGTTTCAACAATCGATGAGGTACTGTGAAAGCAAGCAAGCTGTGTTGGTCTGTCATTCTATTTATCAATGAGTTGATTTTGATCGTAGAGCTCTTGTTGTTGCTTATTGCTAAACTAAAAATTTTAAACTATGAATTATGCCTTGAAAGAGTCAAACAGAATCAATACTTGCTTGTATAAAAGGTCTAGCCTTGAAAGAGTCAAACAGAATCAAAACTTGCTTGTATAATCATAACTTTTGCTGTCAGTTATCTAAAGTGTCAAGCTTCATTAAATACAGACTTAACAGATGTATAAACTAAAACTTAATGTGCTGAAGCTATTTGACAAAGAACGTTAATCGTGGCCAAGTGGTCAAAGGTACCTGACTGAGAACCAAGATCAAAAAGATCATGATCAACTCTCATTTCACACCTTAATGCGTACTAAATAAATGCAAAGTTTTTTTTGCTTTTAAAACTTAAAAAGAACCTTTTAATCAATAAGTGAAATATCAATAACCAGGTAGATGGGTGTTTTTTGCACCAAGAAAAAACACCTAGCTGCCAGTTTGTGAGGATATAAGGAATATTTAGCCAACCAATGGATTGTTTCAAAACTTGAATGAAAAAATCCCTTTAATGAACTTAATTAACTCAATTTCTAGGCATCAGATAAAAAAAATTTAAAACATAAAAGAGACACAATAAAATTCTCTTTCCAAAAATCCAAAAATATGCTCAATAGCATCATAATTCAAGGAGAAAAGGGCAAAAATTTAAAGCTAGCCCCATGGTCAAAATTTTGAAAAGAAAATAAGCTTGTTTTTAGATAATTAGATTATCTATCCAAAAATCCAAAAATATTCCAAATAGCTCAAAAATGAGGGAGGAGATGTATTTTAAAGTTAACACCTCTGATCCCTATAGAGCCCAAAAATGGACAAAACGGGCGGACAGACATCCGCTAAAAACTGCTAGCCTATTGATTTTTTTAAACTCGCCACTTCGCTCGCTCGCTGGCGGATTAACGGAAGGTACATATTTCAAAAACAAAGAAATTAAATTAAGCTTTATTTATCCTTTGGCTGAATTTGGAAAATGGCTTCATTCTATTGGCAGAAATTTATTGTCCCAGTTTATGATTGATCATAGAATCAAGATGGATATCAGTGCAAATTCTCTTGAAATATGAAATTAACTTATCAGGGTAATTGTTTGTATCACAATCAACTTCAAGCTATACCTTTTTTTGTACAGCAATTATTGAAAAGAATGCAAATATTTTGACTCATGGCCTAAAATGAATAATTAATCAATTATAAGATAGTTTTTCTGAAATTTTAGTTTCAGTTCTCAAAAATTTTCTTAGATATCATATTGTTACTGTAACCACATTTTCTCAATGGATTGTCAAGTTTTGAATTTCCATGAAATTTGGTGGTAACCTGAACGCCAAAGTTTATCCATGCTGATTTCCCTGACCCTGATTTCACGCCATTCAGAAAGGGTCGGCCGACCGCAAGTGTTTTTTGTTCGGAAAAAAGCTCAAATTTGTACCTGTGAGACTTTGTTGTACGTTTGCAATGGCCCATTAATCCTTTCAAAGCCAAAATAATGTGCAGAAATTCGATATTTCTTTTCTTTTCAAAAGCAAAGTTATAGGAAAGTCATTCGGCACAAAGTCTATATATTGTGGCAAACAAAAAAAAACCGGTGATAATTTTCATTAGTCACGATGGATAGGAAGAAACTTTTAGAAAGCTAATGGACCGTAAATTTGGTATTTTCTGAAGTAAAAAGTCTATAAAAAAGTGTCTATCAGCGTTAACTTTGAGAGAAATCTTCAAGTCACGATGAAACTCGAAAGTAAACTTTGAGGATTTTTTGCTCGTCACAACAAACCTTTGTTTTTTTCCATGAAATTCCCATTGAAAATAACCTATTTTGACATCTGCCGTTTTTGAGGCTAATTGTCGATAATGAGGAAGCTCTTCAAACTCAAGTCTTTCCCTGTCAATTTGAGTAAAAGCAGGAAAAAAGTCAGCACAATATTTCATATTAAGGCAGTGAAAAGCAGGTTATAGTTTCAAATTTTTATTTATATCAGCAGTAAAATGGTCAGAGATAGTCGCTCAGGTATTCCAAAGGGTCTCATGTATTCTCTATAAGATACATAATTGTGTTCTAGTACATATCAATGTGCACTTTTTCAATACTTATTTGCAAGGGTTCTTCAAAAAAGCTTTATAGATGTCAAACATTTTTTGAAATAAGAAATGTTTTTGTTGGATGGCATTCTATATTTTAGGGATTAAAGGCTTAGAATATTTTAATGAGTTAATTGCATTTTATTATGTTAGACAAGTAACCAACACAGAAGTCTGACTTCTGCAAATATCTTTCATGGCTAGGTTTGAAACATTTACTTCACTTTCTATAAATGAAAAACAAATTCATGGACAATTTTTACAAATATATACTCTTACTGAGTACAATTTGTTCTCTCAATCTTTACTAGAATTTCTTTTTCTATTTTAGAGGAATTCTTTTTTGGATCAACTTCAAATACATTTTTTCTAATGTCAGGCTCTAGGTTTTGTACATTTTTAAAATAGCTTGTGACAAAACTTAAATGTTTAGACAATTTTGGGCCAAAGCTTACAGAATTTCTTTTCAAAAATTTTTCATCACGTTATTTAGGTTTTGAGTGAGATGGAAAATTTTCAGAAGCTGAAAAATATTTTAATTGTCAGGTCTAAGTTTGACCTGAAGGAAATGGCAATTTGTAAATCGATGAGAAGAAAAATGTTCACATTCATTAGTGATGTAATCTGATATTGAGTCCTAGAAACTAAATTTTAAATGTTTGTGCTGTAAAATATAAATTGATGCTAATTTTTGCTTTGCTGACCTCATAAGAAATTTTAAAACCACTTAAAGAACTTTTCATTCTTTAATTTGGTTTAACTATTTGGCCAATATTGTGGATTGGATCCAGATCAGACAGTAGAAATAGCCATTGGGAGTGCAACCCACTCTGAACACATCTGAAATTAAAGGTGGATAAAAACAGGTGTTAATTTGGTCCTTCAAACTAAGCAAATAGACATAAAATTAACAAAAATATCTAGAAAAATAGCTTTTATTTGGTTTTAAATAAACAATAACAACTTTCCTTGGTTTTGCATCAGTTTTTTAAGATGGCGGTTGTTGATAATGGCAATTACAACTGGCTGAGACTTGGGAATTTCAGGATTTGAGCCCTGGCCTAGGCAAACCTGTGACCTCAGGGTTAGCCTTAATGGTCTTTTAGTCTTATGGTGACTAATTCGGTCAGAGAGGTCTTTTGGTTCTCTTAAAATGCAAAAATAATAAAAAATGTTCAATAGTAAGTTATAAAATTAAAAATCATGTCAAAAGTCAAAACAACTATACTCAGTCACTAGTTTTAGAATAATCAGATCTCTAACTATGCTATATTTACTTTTTACTATGATGCAAAGATATACTAAAACTTTTAATATTTCACAATAAGAAAAACGCTTGCATGATCAACGTTAAAAAATTGATTTCAAATGATGGTGAGTTGTAAAAATGCTATTCTAGAGTATTCAAACACGCACTGTGTGCTATTTTTCTGATTTTTTCGTATCTTTTCAATTCTGTAATGATTTGGAAGAAAAAATTGCTCCTTAAATTATGTATTCTGCCCTTTTTCCAACTTTTTCATAAATCCCTCTTCTAAAAAAGATTCAAAAGAGGAAAAAATAAAATCATTTTGTCATTGCAAGATGATTTTTGGGAAAATTCTAGTTTGTTATCAATCACAAAAATTTCAAAGTATGAAGAAATCAAACTAATGAAAAGAACAAAGTTTTGCATGTGTTAAGTGAACTCTAGAGAATTTGGGTTTGAGTTTGCAGAGGATAAAATTTGATGAAAAAACTTCACTTGAAATGACAATAAGGCCTGATAAATGTGCCATGGCTGGTGATGTCAAAAACTTGCCTTCATTTCAAAAAACTTCGACCAGTTGAATATGTGTCAATATGCAACCCCGAAATATGTTTGCTTATATCCAAATGGACCATGTCCAATCTGTTTTATCATCACTTTGTCAAATGTACTTTCATTTTTATATTTACACATATAATATACATGGATGAAAAATGTTGCTTCAAAAGCAGTCAAAAGTACTGTTACACAATCAAATATTTTCAATATTCTGAGAATAAGTAAAGTTGTGAAAAGATTGTTACTTTTAACCAATCAAATGTTATTGACTTTTAAAAGAAGTTGCAAAATTAAATCCAGAGACCTTTTTTAAATCATCATTTATATCAAGGTATATTGAAAAGTCTCCTGAAACCCCATCAGTTGCCATAACAACTCTAACCATTGTAAAATTTATACATTGTACCCTTAATTGATTTGTCAATTTGCCAAACCTCTAATAATGAAGCTATCTAATTGGCTCTTATGAAAATTACCTTTTTAACTATTTCAGAGTACAAATCTTCCATGAAACATTAATACTTTGAAAAACCAAAGTACAGTTTTAAATCTCCTATGCTTTTATTTGCTTAGCAATGCTTTGGTAGGAGGCAATAATTCTCCATTAAGCTTGTAAAAAGAAGTGGAAATAAAAATGGGGGAGGAAGGAAACTCTTATGGGTAAAGGTAGATAATATCTAGCTTGAAATGGATACCAGATTTGGATTGGAAAAAAATCATCCTTGGAAAAACAACCCGTCTTTTCCTCGACTCAAAGTCATGATAAATTCAAGTAAAGTGACAGCTGAGGTCATTTGTAAGACTGGCATGAAAATCAGATAACTTAATTGCGAGATTTTCAGACATTTTTTACCCAAGATTTTATCAAGTAAGTTGAGCAGTCTTAAGAACAAAGTCCAACGCATGGAAAATGAACTTTTTTCCCAAAAGTTTAAATGAAATTCAAAAGTAGTTAATGCAGTGTTCGTATAACAAAGAAGCTCATTTTGTTGTTGAGTTGTTGTAATGTCATTATGAGAAGTGCATAAGAAAGAGAAAATCTTACAAAGGTGTTTGTACTCCATGAAATTGATAATTGTTTACCCAAGGACTGCTACCAAGCAAGAAATGACTCCACTCCTTGTTCAAATGAGCTATCAGTGTGTTTTAAAGTACCTATTTTTGAAGGTGGGAAATCACCTAGTTTTTTGAAATGGAAATATTTAGGAGAGAGTTTTTAGTGTATTTGATGTAATCCAAAAAGAGTAACAACAAAGATAAATAACAAATGTCAAGAAATGCTTGTAAGACTCATTGAATGTCTCTGAATGGGCATCTTTTAAAGTCACTCCAAGATAATTGTGCTCATCTTGGTATTTTTAGCAATTTGTGTAGTAAGATTCGTCTGGAAAAGAGATGAAAGCTCAGGTTTCATGTCATAAACCAGATATCAAAATCTTTGGGCTTTTGTGTTTAACTAAAACTTTCCTTTTAACATTTCAACCAAATTTGCATGTGCCATGAAGACTAGGTGCTAAGAAAGCAAAATTGATGCCTTTTCAAGGGATGAAGTTCCAAACTTCTATAACCCCAAACTAGTAAATCTCATGTTCCTTGACTTTATGCCAACTTATTTAGACCAATAAAAAAAATTATTTATCAAAATGTCAAAAGACCTTTTCCCAAAACTGAAAGGTTTTGTCCAAAAATAAAATGAAAGAGTGAGTGTGAGTAAGTGAAAAAATGTCTCAGCTTTTATCTTATTCTTCCATTGATCATTTCCAACACGGTCAATTTATTATTCTATGGATCTGACAATGTGTTTGAAAGCCAATCCGTTGCTCTCTTTTCCTAGGAATAAATGTCAATTCTTCCTGTTTGAATTATTCATTCTGACAAGTATTCGTTCGATTTCTAATGCACCACCTTTGGTTCATTTCTCTTTAAGCCATTTTTGGTGCTATATCTTAGTTGAAAGGGATTTTTTATTCATGTCGGTAGGCCATTAGCACATTTTTTCAATTCAAAAATATATGAAAAGATTGTGAAACTGCTTTTTATAGCTGGGGTTGATGAATTTTAACTTGATTTTATCACCCATTCCACTTTTTCCATAAAAACTACCATAGTGAAAACATTTTGGTCACTCCTTTCTCTTCAATTCATCTTCAAGAACAAAATTCTTTTTACTTGAAATTGTCAGTAAAAATATGTTTAATATGTAGGGGGAATTTTTTTAGTGCTTTGCAGCTCTAGAATATGGAACTACTAGAGTTATTATTGCCTACAGCATTAATTTGTTTTTGACAGAAAGGCGTTGGGTTTCAGTTCTAAATAAAAAATCTGACAAGCTGAAATCCTTGATGTAACAATAAATAAAATTCCACAATGAGTTTATATTTTCATCGAAAGTCATCACAGGAAATATCTTTTAGAACCTGCCAAACTTAGTGTTGTGTTGTGTTGTGTTGCTTTATACCACCGAGATCATTCATCCGAAAGGCCAACAAGGTCATGTAAGCCTTATTTTTCCACTGCATGAAGACATTTTTTATATGAATGAACAAGCATATTTGTTTATGGTAAGCTTTTTTTATAGCAAAGGCAGATTAGTCTTCAAAGAAAAGCTTTGATTTGGTTATGGCACATCAAAAGGCTGAAATATATATATGTTATGCTTGTAAATTTTATAATAAACAAGCTAAATCAAAAATCACATCTCAAGAATAAAATTTACAGTTAAAAGCATGCCTGGAATGTCAAAAAATCAATCAATAGGGAAAAAAACTTAACATAGGTGAACAATAATTAGACAATTAAAATGGATACCTCCCTCAAAAATTGTCTTTAGCTCATTTAAATGGTTGATTAGATTTTTTTCCACATAACTTCACTCTTAATTATCATCATATGAATTTATACTGTTTACTTTTAAAAATTATACCCTATATTTTACTAGAATTGTTTCATAATAACTTCTTTAAACGTCAATCCACAAGCTTTTAGAGGATATGGCCACCATTGTTTTTTTGCTAAACCATCTCTATGATGTTTGCTCTTTGTATCAGATACCTTGAGGGTCTCTTAAGCAAAGAAAGAAAAATTGAGGCAGTTTTTACATTGTTTCAGATGATAATAATCAATATATGTACTTCATCTAATTCAGCTGAAAGTGATGAAATTCGATGGATGAAAATTTGATAACTTAATCCAGTTCTTTTCCCTTCCTTCCTTACTTTTTGCTCCGGAAACTTTTTACAGTCGAAATCTATGGGTGAAAATCGAAAACTGCTCTTTGGATAATAGAAACAGCAAAAAATCCATACCTTTTATTGCCACTGATTTTTTTGTCAACCAGTTTTTGATTCCTATAAACATTGAATATTGGCAATACAATGAACGACGTTGAGCTCAAAAAGAATAGTATTCAACATGTGACTTTCTATTTTTGGACCATGTTTGACCAGCCTTTTTGTTCTCAAAGTCAATGCTAGAATTCTCATGACCGTCTCCATAGTTAATGGGATACAAAAGAGGCAATGCAAACAAAAAAAATACTCAAATAGTTGAAACAAGAGCAAAAAATGCCTTGCTTTGTTAGATATTTGGAGGAAACAGTTTTTCTGAAACATCAAGTTTTAAGATAAAGGTCAAAAAAGAATTACTTTTTTTGGATATTTGTTTATTAAAAAGGAACATTCATTTATTGTGAAGGATTTTAATTAGCCTTTTCATTCATAAAAATTACAGAAAAGAAAAAAGAAAAAAGTTCTAAATTCACAATTTTGTATGTTTGATTATAAAATTAACTGTTTTCATAACAAGTTGTCAAAAATATAATTGAATTTTTTCCTTTTTTCAGATGGTCTCTCATTACTCGGGCTTTGTGTCTGAAATTCATCTTCTGGAACCACTTTTAGATTCTAGCAGGAATAATGCCCTTAATGAGGGTCTGTGAATTGCCCTCTCCATATCAGGAAGACATCTTGGTACTAGAAGTGGCCAACCAGTCCGTGGTCCTGTCTGTTAGACAGACCTCTCTAACTGAAATTGACTTTTGTGATATTTTAATTGTTAACTAGTTTTCTAAATCAATCAATTTCATCTCGAATTCAGTAACAATGACATCAGACAGAAATGGCGAGGGAACTTCTTCTCCAGCTAATACAAGCAGGTAAACTTAAATATCCAACATAAATATTACTCTTCTGTTTCTATTATTGGTCTAAAAATCAGCCAAGGGAACGCACAGAATCCCCAAGGGGTTAAAGAATCTAAACTAAGACTAAAAATTCTGCGAGTGATTTGTATACTTTTGGATACTAGCAAGACCCATACATAACTTTCTTGCAAAAGTATCTTGCTGTACTTCAAACTCTTCGCAAAAATCTAAAACCAGTAAAGAATGATTCCTTCCAGTATCTAAGTATCTAAGCATCTTGAATGATTCATGAGAGGCAAAAAATGTGCCTGGCAAATATGTTATATCCTGTTATATTTTGGCATCAAAATAAAAAAAATTATTCCCGCAGCCCATCATCACCACCACATACCACCACAATTTCAACTGTCCCATCAGTTGTTGGGACAATGGTCACTACCAGGGTTAACTCAGTTGGGGATATTTCCAATTCAGGCAGCCGATGGAACCACAACACGGATGCTATACAAGTAAAGAGTATGCTAGAGGTCACAAATGAAACTGTTTGTTAAAATTCATAATTTGCAAGGTTGACAGCGGAGGTGGGACTGCAGGTTCTCAAAACTTTGCTGCTGGTGCTGGATTCTTAGCAAAAGGGGAGCATTCTTTGGCCAATCCACCAGATGACTTTATTATTATGCGAAGCAAGGCCTTGAACCGTAGAGTGATTTTGAATGTTGGTGGAACAAAGCATGAAGTTTTATGGAGAACTTTGGAACACTTACCCCACACAAGGCAAGATATACTTTCTTTGAATTATAGTGATGAGATTGTAAACAATCAACTATTTTAATCTTAGGTTGGGCCGCCTTCGTGAATGTAATAGCCATGATGCCTTGATGGAGCTCTGCGATGACTACAACCTTGTTGACAATGAGTACTTCTTTGACAGACACCCAAGATCATTTGCCTCAATCTTAAATTTCTACCGAACTGGTAAGCTTCATCTGGTTGAAGAAATGTGTGTGTTGGCTTTCTCTGATGATCTCGACTTCTGGGGTATTGATGAGCTCTATCTTGAGTCATGTTGCCAACACAAGTACCACCAGAGAAAAGAACATGTTCAGGACGAGATGAGGAAAGAGGCAGAGTCACTAAAAACAGGAGAAGTAGAAGACTTTGGTGACCACAAGTGTGCTGAGTACCAGAGATTTTTATGGGACTTGCTGGAGAAACCCACAACATCGATAGCAGCCAGGGTAAGTTTGATATAGAAAACAATTTCATGAATAAAAATGGTCATTAAGGTTACCTCTTCATTAGAAATAAGCTTCTTTTCTTCATCAAAAAAACTCTTGTGCCTTTTTACTTTCATCTTTTAGTGGGTTGACAAAAATGACTTTGCAACTGCCAAATGTATAAAGTAGGAGCTCATATCCCTGAATTATAAATGCAGCTCTGCTGCTCAAACTTTTGCAATTTCTTGATTAAGTGTAACTTTCTTTGCTTACACTTTATCTGTTGAGGAAACAATTTTTTTAACCAACTTAACAAAAGGAACGCAGCATCATTGCAAGAAATTGTGGAAGTAATTGCATGGAGAGGCAAAAGGCAATGTTCTGCTGGTTCTTCATATCTAAATATTCCTATATAACCAAACAATATCTGTCAGATTTTTTTCATGGGAATGGAATTGTCAGAGAAATTATGAATTCTTAGGAATTTGATTCATGTTTATTGACTTTATATTTGAAAGAATTTATTTGTAAAACTAAACCTTAATGTTCAGACCTTTATTCAAAAATTGGGTATATTATAAGTATATGATTTCAATCAGGTATGATCATCCCCTGAACATCTTATGCTTATTCACCATCAATTTTCTAAGAATATATTTTATTATAGTGCCCCTTATATATCTTAGTGTAAATACAGATTCAAGAAAAAGTCATGATAATATTTCATCAATTTAATTAATTGTTTCATTGGATTTGTTTTGATGAAAATAAATCATTTTTTAGTTTCACATGTAATAGATAAGAAATTGCCAAGTGGTCATCTCTTCCCCTTATACTTGATATTTTTTTAGTCTTGAAATGATTGAGAGGCGAATTCATTGATCATATATTTATTTTGTGTCGAAGAGATCCTTTTCTTGTGAAATACTCTTTTGTAAGACTTTTGGGTCAGATGCATCTCTGAAGTGCGCATTGTGATGATTAATCATATGCTTATTATTAACCCAAAAGTGGTATAGATCATAAACACAGTACAATCTATCTACATTTTCTACAAAACAACATTAGCAATATATATACAGTTTCAATACTTATAATAATTGGAACATTTCAATGTCTTTCAAAGAAAAGATGAACCCACTTGAAGTATTTCTTGCACTGCCTCATTTGCCCTCTTTTTCGACCAAAGATACAAATTTTAAATTAATGTTAAATTGTTTGGAGCTCTTTAAACTTAATTAAAGTGCACTTAATAAATCAAATGTAGGGAACATTAATCGAAGCATCAAAATTGTAATAAACTCAACAAAACTCCTAAGATTATATTTAAAAAATTTTTGGCTTCAAGCAATTCGACTTTTGAGATTGAAAATGATCTGTTAAATAAATTTTATATCCTCTCATGTGAGACACTTTTAAATTTCATATTCGATTTACTGAACCTAACAAACATAATGTTACAAGTGATAATTTTTACAACATTGTGTCTTCACCTTAGCTACAAACAATCATTATTGGTCCAAGTTATTTAAGACAAAACCAAATTAAGATCAATGGCTTCTTTTGCTTATTTCCAATATTCTCATCGAAAATAGCTCAATTACAGACAGCCGCCATATTTCTCAACTTGTAAGTTTGCACTGGTCCACCCTCTTCAATTCCTACATTCTGCACAACCAAATGAGAAACTGGCCTCAGGACTGGATAATTTGATTAAATTATCACTTCCTCATTTCCAAAGGCTATACTATAAACAAGTACCATGGATATAAAAAGTAGTTTGAGTGAGAAACTTCAATTAGAAAATTATTCTGTATAGTGAATCAATGAATGTTAGCAAGAAAAAGGGGTCATCAGTATTTGACTCACGATTGTGTAAGGAAAAGAAGTTACTGATAATGTGAGAAAGCTTTTGGACTTTCACTTTGATAAAATTGTAGTTGCAGAATATTGACTAAAATACTCAACAAGAGTATTTGTCAGAAAATAATTAGTTCCTATTAAATAATTGAAGCAGAATTTGAAAAAAGTACTACTAAATGTAGACACGTCTAGGGATGATGTTGACCCGTAAATGATTTCTCTGGAGGAAGTATGTCGGACTTTGGTTATCAGTTTTCAATAATACAAGGCGGAATCTCCTTTCCATTTATTCTCATCAATTTCCAAACGTCGTTTATCAGATTTTTATGGTTTTTTTTGACAATTGTTATAGTAAATAAGTTGTCAAATCAAGATGGAGATGTTTGATTTGTAATAAAAAAGAACCAATTAGATTTTCATATATTAAGCAAAATACTTATTTTTTCCAATTGTAAAATTTTGACCCTATTAGGAAAGATTAAAAGTTAGAAGTTTAAGAAGGCAAAATATATAAAAAATCATTTCAAATGGTAAACAATATTTTAACTTTTCATTCTTTCTAAAATTGAAATAGTTTGGCTATTGACAAAGTCATAAATTGTTTCAAGAAGACATTCATTTACATTCCATTGCTAATTGATGCTTTATCTGAAGACTTTGATGTTTTGTTTCTTCACTTTTTTTTCTTTTCTTCTTGGTGAACAGTGAGCTAAAAATGTACAAAGATAGAAGGGAAAAAAGTCATTGCGACAAACTCATTGTTTTGGCCAAAGTCAATTGGTAAAAGAAAATTGTTGCATTTAGTATTCAAGAAGGAAAGAAAAGGAAAATACAATAAATGAACATATCAAAGTAAACAACAGGAAAAATACCACATTTGATTGAAGCTTAAGATTTATAAGGTGTGGTCAAAACTTCCTAAATGTTCAAAGCAAAGTTCTCATGGAAAGCCTAATAAAACACTTGATTGTGGGGGACAAGATCAAAAGATGAGATCCTTTTGTTTATTTTTGCCACAAATTGAAGAAATATTTTAAGGTTCAAATAAACTCTAGCTCAGGAAAAGGTTCAACAAAACAAAATAATGGGCATTAAATTACCAAATTTCTCGACAAATTATAAGATTTGTCCAATATTTTCAAATCAAAACTGAAATGAAATCTATATATTTTTAAGTGTAAGAAAATGCATAAAGGGGTAGCTGTAGCCTAACAATAAAGTACTTGGGTGGGATCTCGATCTATTGGGATAGAGCTGTCAGTGGTTCAAAACCTGTGACCAACCTTTGACCTCCGGGGGCTGCTAAAAACTTTCAAAAAAGCTTTAAATCCCAGCCAAAAAAAGAATGGCCAGAAAGGCACCCTACAAAAAGGTGTCCACTGGCCTTCACTGATACATTAAAAAAAGAATTGAAATTGATTTTTCAAAAACTGTTTTGAAATTCATCAATTTTTTGATCATTAAAAACATGGCTTAACTTTGAGATTGTGTCTAAAAAATCAATTGACTATATACTATATTCTCTGACAAAACTGTTAATTTCCCATGAAAAAAAATCATTGACAGAATGAAAATACATTCAGAATTTTATTTTTGTCTGGTTTGGGCAAATTTTTGGGCATCAAATTTTTTGTTTAATTGAGGCTACACGGGCTTTTATTGCATAGTTTCATCAAATTTATGCAGTGTGTGTTCTGCTTTACTTTTCTGCTGCTTACACTAATACAATTTTTTCGTCCACAGAAATGTTTCAAATCAAACTAATTTAATGTCACAAAATTGAAAAAATAATTTAACCCTGTAAAATGCAGAGGATTCTCAAAACAAAACATGGAGCTTGTACAGCAAAATCAAGTCACAAATTGCTTTATAACTTGTTTTCTGACAATCTTCGAAATCGTTTTGGATTTAAGGATCCTCAAATTTTTACCTATGCCTATCCCAACATTTTTATTTTAAAACATTATTTTCATCAAATGATTGTATGAATGGGCTGCTGCAATTGAACCGTGCACTCGGAAATTGGTTTTGCTTTTGAGCTTTCGTTTAGTGTGTTGCCCCACTTTGTTGTTTACCTTCAATAACGTCATTGTCATCATCTCTGCCATCCAACCTTCGATGCCTCATTCTGTCTGTCACAATTGGTTTCCTTGTTGGTTTCAAAAGTTTTATTCGACGCATATCTGCTGCATCTTGAGAATCACTTCTTTCCTTTTGGGTTTTGTAATTTCTACCTATTGATTTTGCCACACTGACACGATCTTGGAGTTCTTGAATCATTCACATCAGGGTTTAAAGGGAATTTCAAAGATTTCTTGGGGTTGGTAATTATTCTTATATTGAGAATGTTTCAAGAAATCCATCATCTCTTTGATTTTTTTTGATCAAAAATAACACCAACAATCATTTATTAACTCAGAATAATCTTTTGCAATTTGAATTGTTGATTGAGTTCATTCCATAAGCAAATATTTTCAATGGCAAATTCATCCCTAATTAGATGACTGATGGAAAAAAAAGAATTTTATAATACTATAAGTTTATAGGGGGGAAATATTGAATACATAAGAGTAGAAAAAGAATCAAATACTAAACACTCTTTGGGATTAATTTTTTTTGCATAGGTTGTTGCTGTCATATCAATCTCCTTCATCGTAATGTCAACTATAGCTCTAACATTGAACACCGTTCCTACAATATCTTCTTATGATGAGCACGGCAACCAGATTGACAACCCCAAGCTTGCCATGGTCGAGGCTGTTTGCATAACCTGGTTTACTTTAGAATATATCCTTAGGTTTGCCACATCCCCTGATAAGTGGAAATTTGCCAAAGGCGCAATGAATGTGATTGATGTACTAGCCATTTTACCTTACTTCGTATCTTTGTTTCTCATGGAGTCAAATAAAAGCTCCCAAAGCTTTGAAGAGGTCCGAAGGATAGTTCAAGTCTTTAGAATCATGCGTATCTTACGTATCTTCAAGCTTGCCCGTCACTCCACTGGTCTCCAGAGTTTAGGTTTCACCCTAAAAAACAGCTACAAGGAACTGGGATTACTAATGCTTTTCCTTGCCATGGGTGTCCTAATTTTCTCCAGCCTATGCTACTTTGCTGAGAAGGATGAGGATGAGACAGCATTTGCAAGCATTCCTGAGACCTTCTGGTGGGCCATCATCACCATGTGCACTGTAGGTTATGGTGACATGTCTCCCAACACACTCCTTGGTAAAATTGTCGGCTCAGCATGCGCTGTTTCTGGTGTACTGGTTATTGCATTGCCCATTCCTATCATTGTGAATAACTTTGCTGAATTCTATAACAATGAAATGAGACGTGAAAAAGCTGTCAAACGTAAAGAAGCTATTGAAAGGGCCAAGCGAGAAGGTGCTATAGTTGCCTTCCACCATGTCAACCTGAGAGATGCCTTTGCCAAAAGCATGGACCTTGTAGATGTCATTGTTGATGCAGGTGGGTTCGATTAAAATACTCTTTTAAAATTCTTTCTCAAAGAAAGTCAATATAGAAAATGAGATCAGGACTAAAACATCAAATTGTAAATGTTTATTTTTTGTTTTCTGTTTTCTACCTCAGAACAAAACACATTTTTACCTTTCTACCATAGTTGACAGACCTCATAGACAGACATAAAGGCATTTATTTGAGAGTTTTTCTCTCATCTGTCAACAT
>Ga0194133_10003106_pt1 | contig 24171 bp, 14 predicted proteins | sample TA2KigOf40mmetaG_FD_155448 | JGI IMG/M metagenome (GOLD analysis project Ga0194133, IMG submission 155448) | Freshwater microbial communities from Lake Tanganyika, Tanzania - TA2015055 Kigoma Offshore 40m | ecosystem: Environmental > Aquatic > Freshwater > Lake | place: Tanzania: Lake...
ATATAAACAAAGCATTTCATTTTTATTTGGTTGAAAAAAACCTTTTTTAACACTGGAAATAATTTCAGTTGACAATATTCACTTCAGTTTTTTAACTTTTTTTGCTTAGGTTCAGTTTTTTCCTTTCAGCTGTTTGTTTACATTTTTTGAGCGCTCAAAAAACAAATTCGCATCGAAAAACGTTTCGTTCCAATTTTTCTCTTCAAATATCTCAAGTCTGAACAAAAATAGAAAAAAGTTTGTAAAATAGCATTTATTGTTTAAACACTTAACTAAAAATGTTATTTTATAAATTTTTTTCTAGCTTTAAAGTTGTAAGAGCTATTGAAGGCGTAAGTTGATGAGTCATCGCGGCGTTACATTTTCTGCGTTACGTTTCCGCGTTACGTTTTCGCGGTTAAGGCTTATATATATATTAATTAATAATTAATTAATTAATTTGTGTTCTTCTTTGTAATGGTTATATCCATTAGCTATATGGGTGAATGGTAAAAGTTTGTAACCATAGTAAGAGCAATAAAATAAAATCCTGAATATGTCTACCTCTCATTAGGAGATCACAAGTAAAGGTCAGCTTTCCTTTCATGAACCTTGGTTTGTGATAAACATCTCTCGATAAGAGTGAAAGACTTTTAATGAAAATAGAAACAACATCACTTTCCTAACCTCTTTATTCAGCCAACTCATACCAGTCAAACTTAGACCCTGTTACCTCCTTCAGACATGATACAGGTTACTGCAACATAATGCACACATGAGGAGGACTTAAGCTATAGGTATTTAGATCAAATAGCTGATTTATAATTTATTTGAGCGTCCAGCGAAATCAACCATGACAGACAATTTAAATCCTGGCTGGTAATCATTTTTTCTGAATTTTTTTGGCAACCAGGGTCAAAGGTTGCTTGAGGTGCTCTGGCTCAAATCCAGACCCTCAGATCCCCAGTCAGATGCCATGGCATGCAGCAATCCCATGTTGTACTGCTATTGACGTATGAGTCTTATAAAAATCTCTATGAATGAATGAATATATTGAAAAAAGAGATGTTTTCTTCTAGAAAAGGCTGAAAGATTCTCAGCACCAGGTAGCACACCCTATTGCCAATGGTTTTGTCAGCTATCTACCCGAACTATTGACAAAACCAAAACCATGTTAATGGACATTATGAAAAGTTTAGGACTATTACCGGATAAATAAAGTTATTTATTTAGTTATTGTAACACACTTTTTGCAAAGTGCGTATAAATGATTCAAAATTAATATTGCCTTTGTTTTCTGATATCTTTCTCATTTCCTTTCCCCAATCACCACATACTAATCTAAGCATTTAATCAGTTTAAGGGGAGGAATTATTTGTTGCATCACATCAAAAGGCGTTGGCCAAAGTGTGAATGTGGGGCAAATATTTGTTTGCTATGCATGAATCATGAGACAATATTGGCCAAAAGAATAAATTGGAGGCATATTTGCTTCCATTGAAGCAGTGGAAGGAATTTTAATCTCTGTTCTTGCCAAAATATCCAATTTTTCTATTCTGGAAGAAAGTGAGTAAGTGTGAGAGAAACCTTTGAGAGTATTTTTTTGCAAAATATTATCTTTATTAATGAAGGACTTGAACCACCATATAAATTTACAGTCCTGCGGCTTGGGATTGAGCCTCAGAAATTTATATCTCTTATTCATGAAGCCAGTTGTTTTAACTCCTGAGATACATTTTCATCAAAACACGACAATCTTTTTACATATACTTTCATGTTCAAAGGTTTGACTGATGACTAAAAGGTAATAAGTTTGAACCCCAGCCTAGCCCACTTCTTCCTCTAGAGTTTCCATAAAAGTTTATTCAAAAAAATATTTGATTTCAGTTAGCGTTAAATAGACCTTGAAATGCTTAATTTTGCAAACAACATCAAACTAAATAGAAAATATAGAAGGTTGATTTTTGCTAAACAAAGGTAATAACATTTCCGATGATTTTCTCCTCAAATGACTACTTGGTGGTTGCATACTATGCATTTGATAAGAGATTTATGGAATGAGAAATGTTGGTAGGCATAGGTAATGATGCATACATTGATTCCAAAACCTTCTGGTGCTTTGCCCTGATATTTTTGGAGATATTAAAGCTAATCTTGGTGAAAGAGGAAAAAGAAAAATATGTTCTGATCATCAGAAAGAATGATTATTGAGGGTGAAAAGAGAACTTATGTCTCTTTTAATGATGGTGAGATTTTGAAAAAAAGCAGCAAAACCAGCTATTTTCAAAGTTTTTATCCACCTACCAAATGGAATAGGCCAACTTGGCAAATGAAAAGCCATTAAATGAGAAAACTAATGGTCCAAATAAGGCATTCTGATCTCATTGTTCCTTTATTAGGTTGTAATTATGTTAAAGTAAATGTGAAAGCTGTCTTTACTAATTGTACTAGAAATGAAAAATAAGTTATGTCCAAAATAAACATTGTGTTAAAAAGTAAATTCATGATTCATGATTCAAGGCTTAAAACAGCAGCAAAACTCGCAGGTACTCAAATTTCAATTTTTTTTGAATGATCAAGGCTGAAAGTTGAGAAAATTAAACTTTTGTCTCGAGGGAATGCTTGAATTGAAGAAGTTTGTTCCAGAGCTACAAAGGATTGAAAATAAGCCTTTGGCTTACTTTGAAATGCTTATGATTGCATTCTTGCTTCCAAGTATATCAAACATTTAAGTTAAAGTTAAAGCACCCTCTATTATTAACATCATAGATCTAAAAATCTTCCTCAAGTCTGGATCATTTTGTGCGTTATTTTGTTCTAACCGAGTGGAATTATCATAAATTGAATTTTAAAATGTAACAATTTTTCTTGGAAAATCAATTAAGGAAGAGCTTTTTTAATGTATATGTGAAATATACAAATACCTCAATTTTTTCAGAAAAATTAACACTGCTATCCTTACAGTCTGTGCACCCAAGATACAATTGATGATGAGCAAAGAGAAATTTTTTTTTGGTTTTTCTTTTCCTCTGCGAGCGAAGCAACTGGAGAGTTAGATTTTTCATTACACTAAAATTATTGGTGTAGAGGGTGCCATCTGTCAGTCTGTCACATCTATATCCTCCCACAGTTTTGAAGTTGGAGAGCTGAGATTTGGCACACAAACTCCACATCTGACTGCAGCGAAACATGCAGAGGGGATTTTTGAAATTATGCGCTGGGGTCGGAGTTACAGGGTCCTTGGGGTTGCACATGTACTATTTTATGGTCAAAAAGTCGTTTCCCCCCAGTTTTGAAGCTATAGAGATGAGCTTGGCCACACTGCATAGGCTCCACTTATAAATACGACAAAATATACAGAGGGGATTTTTAAAATCTTGTCGGGGGGGCTGAGTTATGGGTCTTCGGGGTTGCACACAGTAATATAGATTGGCAGGGTCTAAAAGTTATTTTTTGGGTAGTTGGTATAAAAACGACCCCCTTAAAATTGAATCATAAATGGGGTCTGCTTCATTATAGAACTGATTTAAGCCCCAGGCTATCTAGTTGTGTATAAGATTTTATTTCAGTATTCCTTCTCATTGCTCTTGAAGGGATAGTGTTGCTAGTTGCTGGCATTTTTCAGCAAAAATCTACTTCTACTTAGTTCTTTTTAAAGTACACCTTGCGAATATTTTCCGGACGGGTGAACCCAGATGAAGATCCAGCGAGTAGGTATGCAACAACTTAGAGTGCTCATCATAATTTTACAAAGGTCAGAGTGGCCTCTCTGAGAGTGAACATTATGCTTTTAACTTTGGCTAACATCTAATAAAGGTATCCCAATACAGCTTATAAAGCAAGCCTATTTTCAACTTTTGTCGTGTAATACCCTCGTTTTTCAATAATTATCTGTTTAAGATTTAGAGTCTTGAGTTCCCAGGGACTTAAACCCAAATTGAGATGGAGATGAAGGGCCATGGGACTGATAGCAGCCAACTGCTTACTGCCTTTGGATTTGAACATATTGATAACATCTTATATAGAAGAGAGTCTGTTTTCTTATTCAGCATTATTCAGAGTTCAGCTCCTATAGAGTTAACAGGTGAAAGTTCAGTGACAGGAATATCGAGGAATGGCAATTCTTTGATTTCACTAAAACAAAAGCTTTATGGAGAATTTATTTGATGATGTATTTCAAATGTTATGTATCCTTCTCCCCGACCTGCAAGAGCGTCCTTTCCAGTATTTTTCCTCTTTGCTTAGCGGCATTAAGGATAAGTCCCTTTTCCCCGCCTCCACCCACTAATTGGATATTTCTAATAATGCATTTAATTAGGCCAAAATGTAAATAGTTTTTTTAAAATAGAGCCCTTTGGATTTTGTGAACAAACAAAGCCAAACAGACAGATGTCTGGAAAAATTATATGACTATATTAAGTCCTGATAAATGATTTGCCACTCAAGAATAGTTTCTTAAAAAGAAATTTGAATTTCAAAAATAAAGGTAATTAAATTTGATTGCTTAGAAAGCAAAAAGAGGGAAAGTTGCATGACAAAATTCCTCAGGAGCTCAAACAATTGCAATAAAACGTCATTTTTTTATGAAAGGGAATCTAATTTCCAATAGCGTGACTACTATAGATACTATTTAATTACACCCTAAATATTAAAGCTAAGCTGATAAACGTTTCAAAATTGGTTTGCTTTTACAAAATAAAGTATAATAGAAAAATTTTTACTATTAAGAATAATGAATGTGAAATCCTGATTATTAAATCAAATTATCTGAAACTCATAATTTGAAACTTATATGCACTTTCTCAAGAGTTTTCTGATTGATCAGTTTGAAAGTTCTTTTAAATCAATTCATTCATTACAGATTTTCAAACTTGAAAATTCCAAAGAATTATCCACTCTCGAGGGTCTGTAAAGATCTAATTATGGCTGATATGAGTTAGTAAGATATAGATTCAAAACTCTAAAGTGAAAGTCAAACAATAGACTAAAAAGTTATGGGCCAATAGTTTTGTTGCTTAAATCCTTAAATATGGAAAATGTGGAACTTAAAAATTCCACGTTTGATTCAGATATTCTTTTCGAAAGTTGACAGCAGATAACAGATCTAAATCTCCATCTGAAAGAGTCCGGAGAAATCTCAAATCATTTACATTTCCAAATGGTTTCTTTGTGAATTAAGTCATTTAAGTGTTTATCTCAACAAAGATACAAAAATTTGTCAAGTTTTTATTTGAAGGCTCTGTTTCTATCATGAAGTTTTTAAATTGAACAGACTCGTGCATCTTATTGTCTATCTAAGAAACAGTTCAATACTGATTCTTTAATTGATATGGAAGAGTCACAACAGGATACCTCTTGTGCATCGTTCGAGAAATGCTACTCTACTATACTCAGAGCACCTCAAGGGAAATCAAACTATTGAGTAAAAAAAGATTCAAAACCAGGGCAAGCATTTATCATGATGGATAACCAACCAAAATCAAACATAATTTTTTAGTGATGCTTTTAATTTCATGCTTATTACCTAAAATGGACTCAAAACCCTTGAAAATAATCACAAAGTTCGATTGGTAAATCCCCTCCCCTAATCAAAAATTAAAATCCATTTTCAATTTGCATTTCTTTGTTTCAAAACATTTTCCTACTTCAATTTGATTTTTGATTAAGACACCGCAAATTTTTTGCTTTACACAATTAATTATTTTTTATTTCTCTTCAAAGTAATTTTTTGTGCACAAACTTCCTGTGAAATATGAAATCATTGGAGTCTTTTAAGACCTTGGGCTTTGAAGTTGGGAGTCATTTGCTGAAAAGATAAGGCTTGGCCATAGCCATCTTTATCTACAAAAACACCAACATGTTATCTATTAAGTCTCCTGATGCTAATTTCTTTTAATTTCTTGGTAAAATCAGTATGCATTTAAAGAAACTATGATCCTAACTTTAAAGCTTTCTGATTATATTTGTAAAATTTGTGATCTTGGATCAAAAGATGCCATACAGATTTTGAAACTTCGTAAAGACCTATAAGCATCATTTTCAATCCAGTTTTTCTGAGGTGAAGCACTTTTTTGATACTATGGTTAACCCTGAGTAAAAGATTTTTTGCCTCCACCTAAGATTGAATCTAACCAAACAACCTCCATAGAACTCCTGACCACTCAAAAGTACTTTCTTCATTTGATTATGCCAATCCCTGTGAACTCGAAACCTATATTGTTACAAATTTCAGTAAAAATGGCTGGCTGTATAATGGAAATTCCATTTTCGTGTGAATCATTTTTAATTGTTTTTGTTTCAACAAGTTTTGAAGCAATACATAAAACAGCCACAGACATCCCAGCAGATGCAGGTATATATTGGAGAAGCAAGCAAAATTACAAACCGTTGCAGACTGTATTTGGTGAATATTTTTAAGTGCATTAACAGTCACACAGAATTTCTTAAAATGTAAGGGAGGATTTTAAAAAATATTGAATTATTATGAAAAATTAAAAAAAATTGTGAAATAATTGTCCATTACAATATAACCATGACCGTCCATTTTAGCTGGCATCATCAACAGTTGGCTGAGAATAGAGTCATGTCTGATGCCTGAGAGATTCAGGAGGAGGTGTGAGGGGCTCATGGGGTGTGGCTCTCAGCCACACCAGCTGTTGCTGAGAATAAATATTCTGTGTCTGTTAGAATTTTATGTCTGATGTGTCTTAAATTCTGCACACACCCTCCATTCTCTGAGTGAGAGAGGTATTCAGTCATGCCATACATACCATGATGCACTAAGGGCATAAAATGTTATATTTTAATATGTCTTTAGCAAAACTTTTTTCTGTTGAAGTTGTTTATTATTAGGTATTTTTTTGAAAAAAATATATTCAACCTTTTTTTCCTCCTCTCAAATGGATCAGCAAAAGAATTCATCCCAGACGACGCTTTGATGAGGGTAGGGGAGGTGGTGATGTTGTTGTTGTTGGACTCTATTGCAATTATAGAGACTGCCCAAGCTGCCTAGGGCAGGTTGCTGCTAGCTGTTCTTGTGCTGCTCACAGGGCAAACATGGTTGTTGTATGAATGAAATCATTTGTTGTTTGAGCTGGCTGGCCGGTGAATGAGAATAAGACAAACGCCTCCTTGCCTGTCTGCAACCCAGTCCTGTCCACACCCCCAATCCCCAACTGTCCCCCTTCCTCCCACCTCCATAAACCGCACCGAACACCGCCTGTGTAGCTGGGATCGAGCAACAAGCTCTTGGTGGAACATCCATCCTAAAACATTCAGTTACCAAGACCATTTGAACTGGACAAGAGCAATACAAGATCATTAGAGACAAAAAAACACAAGCTTGAAAAAAGGAAGGGCCCTCCTCGATAAAGGCAAAAATCTGAATAGTTTCTCAACAAAATTGAAAAGTTAAGTGAAAAAATTGGCTTCACCAATTCATCAATTTTATCAACCCTGTTTCCACTGGGTGGGTTCAGGTCTAGATTACGTTGAACTACGATTCGTGACTAGATCTATACTCATCCAGAGGGGCCAGGGCCTTTATCTTCAATCCTCAGCTCATCCGTGGAAAAATTGCTTCTTCAAACTTTTGTTTTTACTTGAATTTTGGTCTTTCTTTGGAGTGTGTGACCAAAAAATAAAAGAAGACGATGAAGATTGAACCTGAAGACAATAGCAGTAAGTGGGTATGTTTCCAGTCCATGATGATCTCCATGAAACCCATGACTAGATCCATACTCATTTACCAGTTAGAGTCCATCATCTGTTTGTTTCATCCATTTATTTGAATATTTTATTTGTAAAACAAATAAATAAAGTTCATTGTTGACAATCATCTATTCACATTTTACAAATAACAATTTAGTGTGTTGTCGTTCCACCGTCAAACTGCTGACCAGTTCAACAAAATTTTGCCAGGATCTCTACACTGACTCGTGAAAGGTATCTAGCCAGGTTTGAACACAATTGCCCCTTGGCTTTGGGAATTGGGATATAAAAATTCAAATTACCAAGTCCCCGAGGCAGATAACTCAGAAAAAATTTCAACTAAGTTTGGCACTGGATTCTAGTACTTGGTGGAGATATCATTTTTTAGGGAAAAAATGGTTCGATCACCAGACTGGAAAAAAGTTGATTGGCTTGTCTTATTGCATTCTGGTTTGTTTGTGTTGAATATTGTGATAAAGTTAGCATGAAGCTTCTTTAAGGATGACATTTTTGGATTATAGGCCTTATTTGGCTAGGGTATAACGTTCTGAGATGGTCTTATCCATCTGGCATCAAAGAAATATGCCTCTTTCAGATTATGTTCCCAGTTGGGCACTGTAACCATTTGGCCACAGTGACCTTCACCTGTCTCCCTTTTTTCATATTTTGTAAGAAATTTCAGGTTTTAAATAGGGCCAGAGTTGTATTGGGTATATTTTGAGAATTGGTGGTTGAAATATGGGGTTACAGAATCAACAGAAAATATTTTATAATTTTTGTTAACTGCAGCTGACAGTGAAGGTTAAGGGTCTAATTCATAGCTATCCCAGACATCTTTCACCTATACTTTGAAAAAAATCAAAATGGTCAAATAGGATTCTATTATGGGCCTTGCATCAGAGTATTTACCATGGGTAAGACTTCATTGGAGAAAATGTTGTACAATATAATTATATGCTTTAAAATCAGATTTTGTTGGGTTAGTTTATGGTAAAAACATTGAACTCAACCAAATCTTTTATAGGAGAAACTGCCAAATTTTAACCTGATTGTAGTGAGTGATATTTTTGTTATCAGGAGGGCAAATATTATTGTTGGGATGTGAACATTATTCAAACTAAGGACCTTATTAGTAAGAGATATATATTGGAGTTGGAGCATCCTACAAAACTAGGTTTCAAAAGTCCATCATTTCTTGATTTAGAACCATTTTAAAATTTTTGAGCTGTCCTTGGGTCTGGAGTTCCCAAAGTTGAGATTTGAACCAATAAGACTTGGATTCCCAATCAGATTCCACGATAATGGTGAACTGGCAACCCTTTTGATCTATGATGCCTTTTGTGGTTGTGTACAAACCATGGATATTCAAATATCAGTTAATCTGAAATGTTTCAGTTTTTGGCATGGGCAAATGCTCCCAACGGGAAAAAAGAAAACTTCGATTGGTAGAAAAAAAGACAGATGAGATGAGATGACAATCAAACTGCAACTCTTTCAATTATATACAGCACGAAGCCAATTATATCTTGACAATCAAGTGATTGAGATAAATTTTTTATCCTACCACTTTCTATGAGAATCAAAATCAAATTGTCGCAGAGTGTGTCTATATTATAAAAAAGTTGAGTTGAAATTGGCATTAAAACTTAAACTTATTGCTTGCAATAAAACAGTCAAAACTTTCAAAAATGTAAGTATATTTCAAAAAGAAGTTTACTCGAGAAAAACAAAATTTTGCTTCATGTTTGGAATAAGTGTCATAACCTCAAGATGCAGATAATATTTTACCGTTTTATTTGTCAAGTACAGAGTTTTGTTAGCTGATAAAAGTAGAAATTTTCAGTTCTTTGACAATTTGGTAACTGACATAAAACTTGGTGGTTACTTTTTAGTAAGTTTTACCTCTGTAATCACTTTCCCATGAGCAGCTTCCCCTCAAAACAAAGGTGCAATATGGGATGATTATTTTGGCATATATCTATGAAATCTTATGAAACATGTTATCTTTATAGTTGAGGCAGGTGTGAAAATTGTCAAAGACAAAATTATCTTTGAAAAGAGTCATGTTCTTCAAAGATGAGTTATTTTTTTTGAAAAGTAATAAATGGTAAAACAAGCTAAAGACAATCAAAAACTCGGCTAAGGTTTGATATTTTGTCCCTCTACAGTTTGCCAATCTTATCTTAAACCAGCTGCAATTATTTTAGAGCTGCCAAAGACCAGTGAAGATGAAGCATTTTTTGCAAGTTGATAAAAGCGTGATGCCAAAGTACAGCAATACCAAGGTGTATGAGGGTTGGTTGGACCTTGGTTTGAGCCCTTTTATCAGACGACTTCATTGATGGTGACACATTATTTGGTGTATTTACCCCCTTGGTGCACCGCCGATCAATCAATGTTTTACATTCATCTCCGACACCAGCAACGTTAGAAATTTTTATTTGACTTTTCAATCATCTCCTGTAAAAGCTTTACACTTGTATGTAATGCAGTTACCCTAAAAATTAAATTAAACTCGCTGATCATAACTCTGTGCCCTTTTCATGCACCAGCTTTCAGGGCAAATTTTCGCATCTACCCACTCAGAAAAAGCCCAGTGGCCAACCAAACCATCATATCTTCTTCTGCCAACTGAAACTTTTTGACTTATCTTAAATAAGTATAAAAAACAGACGGACAGCCTCAAGTATACATAGATAGGTTGCTTTGAAATGGCACATCTATGTTTTTAACAAACATTTCCTTCAACTTTTAAACACTTTGAACTACATAAATTACAAAGTATGTACATAGCCTTATGAGTACAAGAGAGTGAGACTGAGTGCACTTTTTTGCCATATTTTCTGAAGGTTTTCAAATTAGTCTCAGATCATAGATTTTATCGTGTACTTAACATTTGTTTTACTATATCACTATAGATAAATATCCCAAATGAACACCTTCTTGCAGCATTTTTATACAACTAACAGACACCAATTACCTATTATCACAAATTTAAGACTGGTAACTCATTGATATATTTTGTAGATAAAGTGGCTAACTGGGGTCACAATTTCCTAGGTTAGGTAATAGCAATGACAGGATTTGAGCCTACATCAGTTTGTATCATAGTTTTAACCTTGGCCATACATCCCGATGGCCCTTAGTGACCCAAAATTGCTTCAGACATTTGACCCAAAAAAGTAACGGAACAAAACAAGGTGATTTAAAATTTAAAATTATACAACTTGGCCAAAAGAGTTGGTAGCGATGTTTAGAATAGTGTAAAAAATCTCATGTTAACTTGAGAATACACTGTTTTTGTTATCTCGTAATTATATCTACTGCAACAAATATTCATAAAAGTGTCACCACATCATTATATAAGGTACTCATAGATCAAAAACAAACCAACAGGATACAAACAAAAGCAAATTTAGTTGTTTGTCCTTGACCCTACATCCTAAAGTACACCAAATCGATTTATGTCATCATATTGACTCATAATGACAAACAAGAAAGAAGTACCTTTATGCTTGTAGGAAAAAAATTTTCTTCTTGGCCCGAAGCAACACTTCAGAATTTTGCCAATTAGTTCACCTATAATTAGCTAAAAACATGTTTTTCAACCATAAACCCAGGTAGATAGAATGACCATTTGATAACAACAACTTCCCTCTTTATACCACTTAATGAAAATTTTATTTTTGATATTAACTTAACTGTCATTATCTATGCAAGAAAGATGATAAAAAATTTTGCTTTTTAATGCAAAAATAATTTTTTTCATCTTCAACTCATCACCAAGTCGATGACCCCAAAGAGGTAGAACAATCTGTTGTGCAATTTTTCTAGACACTTGATTTTTGCATGTCTTCCACATAATTCTGTCTCAAAAAGAACTGAGAATTCAAACAGCTATTGGAGATGAAGACAAACAAATTATTATTATTTAGTGCATCTAGAAACAAAAACCAAGATTTTTTTTCTCTCTCTCTCTCCAATTTTGTGAACAAAAAAAGTCTTTTAGCTGAATGTTCAGGTGCTTGTCTATGTTATGTTTGCCTTCCTTTTTTCAAAACCTGCTGGAACAAGAACAATTCCTTTGTTAACAAAAGGTTATAAAGACTTTTCCTCCGGCACAAAAAGATTTATAAATTTAAAGAGAATAAATTGAGGAAAAAAGTATGGTAAATCTAAAAATGGTCATCTCAATACACCATCTTTTTATTTTGAGACTCTATTCAGGTTTGTAGCAACAAACTCATGTGACTTTCTTACCTCTTGTTTTGATTAACACTACACCTCTAAAATGAAATATTGTGTTTCAACATATTTGGCTTTTGGGAGATGGCAAGATGATAACTTTTCAAAGAGTTCAAGATCTTCTTCCCTTTTATTGGGTTGGTGAAAAAACATCATTTTCTTTCTTGGTCAAAAAATTGCGATCAAAAAGCCACTGAAAACCTCTAAAAAGCTTAGGAAAATTTGATAGAAGTACAACACATGTAAATATAGCCCCACACCTACAGATCAGAGACTTTAGGGTTACAGAACATCTTGGACAATCTTTTATGTTTAACTACATCTTTATTTTTGGATCATCTTAGTAAGTGTGTGAGGAAATATTTTTCTGATAAAGGGAGGTGGTACATTCGTTGCAAAATTGGATATAAGAATGCTGACAGAGTTGAGGATTGAACCCTTGGATCTTATGGCCTTTGCCAGGTAATCAGATTTATTCAGTCACAAGAATCCCTAAAATCTAAATTCTTTTAAAAACGCATATAGATGAAGTTCAAAACCTGTCTAGAGACCTCGTTGTGGTACGTGTGAGGTCATTTTTCCCCTAGTTGAAATGCATTCAATGCCAATAAAGAGTCTTATCATGCAGCAAAAGAAGCCAACAAACTTGCTTATGAAACAAAAGAAGACAAGCTTTTATCGTCATGTCAAAGATTAATAGATTATTTCATCCATTCCTATATCTCAAAGGGGTTTGATATAAATCAATTGAAGTTTTAGGCCACAGCAAACTTGATTTCAAAGCTATTTTTCCATTCTGGACCTATCTGTGTGTGACTTGAGTGTATTCTTTTTCTCAAAATTTAGGCGCTTTTTGTTTTCAACTTTGATTCATAGCAATCCCCCAGCCATGTCAGCCAGACTGGCCCATTTTGCTCTTACTTGGCCTTGGCTATAAGTTCAATGTCTTTGATCTGGACAGTAGCAACATCTATGAATATCCACAAGAAAAAGTCAAAGTTCCAGCTTCTTTAAACTTTTTCTATAAGTGCCTTACCTTTACAATGTTTTACAAACAAAACTTTTAGATACGATCAATTTGATTTTCAAGATCTTTTTTTGAATTCAAAGTCATCCAAGTTTATGTTGGTTGATCCAGACATCCATGTAGTAAAACGTGTGTTTGTGTTTGATTACGTAAGAGTGGGCAGGAAAGGTTGCTGTGAAAGAGGCGTGGGTCAACACGTGGTAGAGCAAAAACCCAGAGGCAAATTGTTCCCTCCTTTTCTCAGACACTCCTAGCTCACTACAACCTGAACAGAGTTTCTTGACTTCATCCTATCTACCTGTGCTGTGCTCTGAACTGCCAGCCTGCTCAAAAACCACAAAAAATGTTGCTTTTTTCTGTTTAACTGTTTATTTTTTCCCTTCCACTCTTTTTCTATTTCTGAAATGAAAATTTTTATGTTCAATATTGAAACTATGAAAAGTTAAATTAACTGTACATTGTCAGTCTGCCAGCAGTTTTTTCCCACAAATTCCAAATACTTAAATCTTTTAAAAGATAAATGAACTTTATCGAAAATTATAGAATAAAGTTTAAGAAATAAGTTGCTGGTTTGTTTTTCTTGTTGCATGTGATTGGCGTCCCTCTTTTGCTGCTTAGATACATGACTTCATCTACCTGAGGTTATTGACTTCAACACAAACCAAATGGTATGGGGAGGAGGAGGTGTGCCATGTTCAATTTTGTCATACAAAAAATATTTCAAGAATTCTTGAAGTAAATTTCATCTTAAATACAATATTTGACTGAGCAGAAAATGTAGGGAAAATATTTTTTAGTATCAAATTAAGTTAAAAATTGCAGTTGTGAAGTAATAGTTGGATAAAAATTGTTTTACATTTTGGGAGGTTTTGAGATTGAATGACAAAGTTCCGACCTCTAAATGCAATACATGTGCTTCATATAATTTTCAGGCTTAAACTATTTGTGCCTTTTTGTCAGGTGCGAAATCTTTATAGACAGCCTGTAATTAACATCATGCTTTAGTGTTGTCACCATTAGGCTAAATTGGTTATATCATGGGGATTGATTTAGCAGGGGGGTTGATCCATGCTAACCCTTTTGTGTAGTTTATATCAGGTTTGGATTTTCACACTCTCAGACACTTACTCAATTTAGCTGCCCCACCAGGGAAAAACCTCTTAATTGAAAAGGTTGCTCACGCAGGTGGGGGATTGAGGAGTAACACTTTTAGTTTCCATTCAACATCCAGAACAACTGCTTTAAAGTAGGCTAGGGGTCACGTTGTCAAACCTGTTGAACCAGTGTGCATGGAAGCACAGTTGACTCTTGTACGTCCTATACACAAAAAAAGGGGATCCAACGGATGTATCTAATTATAGGCCCATTAGCAACCTCAGTTCCATTAGCAAAATCTTTGAGAGGGTAATCCTAAACAAGCTTAACATCTTATATCCAGAAATTGACTCAGTTAGCCAACATGGCTTCAGAAGCCATCATAGCACCACCACAGCTGCACTTGAGGTTCAGCACTACCTTTCAAAATCGTTAGATTCTGGATATCATACTGCTATCTATAGTGTTGACCTAAGTGCAGCATTTGATCTAGTGGATGTAAATGTCTTTGATCAAATATGCAGCAAGCTTAAACTTAATCCATATATCCACAGAGTCTTGGTAAACTTTCTAAGAAATAGATCAGCATTTGTCTCGGTGAACTCAGAAAATTCATATCCATTTAAATTAAGTGTCGTGTGTGCTCAGGGAAGTACATTAGGACCCAAAATCTTAAACATGTATGTTTCTGATCTAATAAAAATTGAAGATGAGAATACCAAAGTTGTCAGTTATGCGGATGACAGTTATGTCATAATAAGTGAAACAACTAGAGAACGGTTGCTTCGTGCGATTGAAGTAAAATTTGTACATCATGTTTCTTGGCTGAAAAGTATTGGAATGCATCCCAATTCAACCAAGACAGAAATTATGATAATGAAGGAGGAAGGGTTCACTGAGATCTGTGAATCAAAAACCAGTCATACTATGAAGGTCTTGGGATTCCATTTTACAAACACACTTAAATGGGATGTTCATGTGGACAAGATGATATCTAAAGTAAAGCAAATACTGTTTGCAATAAAGACCCTGGGAAGATATCTAACTAGTCAAGAATTGAAAAAAGTTACCACCTCGCATGCGTTCTCTATCCTCTTTTATGGAATAGAACTCTGGTTTTTCTCTTGTTCTTTCAGAGATAAGGCCAGGATTGAAAGTGTATTCTACAACCTCTTGAGAAAGATGCTGAAGATGGGCCCTTATAGTCACCGCTACGATCTCCTGCTTCGCTCAAGGCGCGCCACCCCTGAGCAATGGTACTTCTATTCGATGGCTAAGATGATGATCAATGTTTGGACAAGCAAGCTTCCTTCCCGTCTGTACCAATCGATCAGACAAAATAGTTACCTCAATGTCAGATCACATGGTCGAGTGTTCTTCTACAGCACAAATAGAAGAAAAATTGGCTCCCAGTCAGTCTCAAACCGATTGTGTGATGTTGCCTTGAAAGTTGATTTTCCTTGGATGTTTTCATTGCCTAGAGATGCTATAAGGATGAAACTTAAACGTTTGTTCTTTCCCTATTTCAATGTGCCACCTGCAAATCCACCAGCGCCAAGAGCACCTAGCAATGCCGGGAGGTTTTTTCCCCCTGGTAGGGCAGTTCCCCCATAACACTAGTTTTAAACTGTGAGCAAGCATTTTACTGAATTTTAGTTTTTATTCGTTTTATTAATTGAGTTCAAAATCCAGGTTTTTCCTCCCAAAGCGTCAGCATTGTTAGGTTAAGTCCCTGGCTCTTCCCCCGGACCCTGCTGAGTCTCAGCTCTTGTTAAACATTTATTGCATTTCATGTAGAATGTGAATGAGCTAAATAAAGCAATGTCAATGTCAATGTCAATGAGTCCCCAAGTTGGTTTGGTTGAGAGATGTTGGCCTGGGTAAACCAACGGCTTACCTGCCCTTGTTGGTTTGCCCAAGCCCCACAGGTCTTGGGAGAATCAACAGGTGCCTTGTTGATCGATTCTCTCAAGATAAACAAAACAAAGGCCACTGTGCTATAACCTAACTTTTTTCAATTATTCCCTCAAGCAAGCATGATATAATTATTCTTATTCATCGAAAACTTATAAAAAAGTGAGTAACTTTAAAAAACATAGGAATTTTTATATTCTGATCATAGCAAAAATCTGTAGCATATTAATTTTTACCTTTGGGGTCACTTTGGTTGCGGGGTCATAGGCACCTGCCTGAGAACTAAGATCTAAGGTTGTGGGTTCAAATCAATGACTATGACAGCAATACTTCAATCCCAGATTGCAAAAAAATCAACAAGGTACCCTCAGTCGGTAATAGTAATTTGCAGTGACCAAAGTCTTCTATGGTGGGACTCTTAAAAGGGTTTTAATATGCGCATTAACATCGGATAAGTCTGTACTGCACAAGATTCTTCTCCTCCTCTTCTTCTTTTTTAAATTGTTGAATGATCACCTTTAAGGGTCTATCTATCTAATGCTTCCCATCTTACAGAGTTTGATATGTTGACCACATCTTAAAGAATCAAATCTAAGAAAGTAATCTTTTTTTGATATATTTTCTTTTTATTCTTGAATGAAGAGGCCAAAGTAACCAATTGCATCAAATTTCGTCTAAAGGTTTTTTACAGATTCATAAATTTCAGTGCCACTGTTTGTGCATTTGTATTCTTTCTGGCAAGAATCAGCTTTCGGATTGATGGTTCCAAACTTGACAGCCTTGGCATAAATGCTGTTTTCCTAAATATAAAGAATTAATATTTTTGTATACTTAAAAAACTTAGTTGAAAATCTGTCATACCTCATTTTGGAGATTTAAGTGCTTTACAATTTCTGTATACTCTGGTGCATCAAAATTACCAGCTGCAACTTCACACAAGAATCGTCTAACACATTCTTCATCTTCGAGGTTGGAAATGCTCTCCCAAACTTGAGCCTCAACATTTCTGGCCACCTAGTTTTCACTTTTTTCAAATAAAACTGAAAAAAGATATGAGGCATTTCCTTGTTCAACCTGTCTTCTTCCTCTTCTCGATCCAGCTCCTGCAGCAGCTCCAACAGCAAGCCCTTTGGCCTTACCCAAGATAGCGATTCCGGCTACGGCCAAGACAGTTCCTGCAGTTGCCGTCACAACTGTTGAGCTATTTTAAAGATAGAAAATGACTTTTAACTTTTAAAATTAGCACCAGCCAGATGCTGGAATCCAAGAAATAATAAGAACCCACTTAATGTCAAAAATTACTGTGGAATTGTCAAAGATTCCACTAATCATGGCAACATGTGGAAGGTAGGTATATGCAAAAATAATATGGATCAGTCACGCCAGAACAATTGACCTGTCAGCACTTAGAAAAGTACTTTGCAAAGTAGGGGTTGCTGTGGCTGAGTGGTCATAGGCACCTGAATTAGAACTAAGATCTAAGGTTATAGGTCTAATCCCCGTCCATGCCTGCAATTTTTCAACCCTAGATTACAAAAAATCAACAAGGCAACCTCAGTCAGGCTAGGTAAATGCAATCTGCAGTGTCCATAAACATAGTGCTATGTTTATGACATGACTCCTGTAAAGGTGTTCACAGTGCAATAGCATCAGATGAGTGAATACTCCACAAGATGGTGACTATTTAAATGGTTAGGGTACCAAAATCTATATGCCCCTGATCTGGTGGCCAAAGACCCCACATTTTTCATGGCAATATCCTTACACCATTATAGCAACAATTTGACTAATCAAACCTGACTGACGAGGCCAACATCACAATGCACAAAACAAAAGCCTTCATCTGAAACATTGAACTATAATTAGTAAGAATCAATGATTTGCCAAACACAAAAGTACCTTAATCAAATGGTATATGAACCCCTTCGGAGTCAAAAATTCAGATGTTTTTGGTCTGAAAACTAGACAGCGTTTGGATGCCGTCTCTATTCAAGGCAATCCTTAAATACATGGATCATATTGGTCTGTGGTCTGTTGTTGAAAACTTTTTTCCTTTGTTAAAACTCATCTCCAATTTATCAATTAGAACTTGACCATCACTTTTTTCTGCTAAAATTAGTATTTTACATTTTTTCAAAAATCATCTAAATTTGTTCAATTAATCTTTAAGTTTACCACATTTTAAATTTTAGACAATGAAATGAATATTTTTATTTTTTGTTTCTTAATTCTATTTTGAGATAGATAAATTTCAATCACTTTTAATTTTGATGTCATTAAATTGACCACAACAGAACATTAACTGCGAGGAAGCTTAGCAGAAACAAAGCAAGTTTCTTGATTATCTTTGTAAATATATTCATTTAAATCTATTGGTACAATGTGTCGGTATTTTTAATCATTTGTAATGTCTTTGTGGGACGAAAATAGAAACATTTTAGGAATCATGAATTAAGCAAATTTATACCTATGAGAGTTTCGATTTACTAAAAAGCAAATTAGATTAAAAGCAATGCTTGCCTTCTCTTACATTTTTACATGTTTGTTAATGTTAATAAAAATGATCAGATTTTCAAGTAATTAAAAATGATTTCTTCATCAGAATTCTAGTTTCATTGACATCCATTTCCTGATTCAGCCATGGTTTAACAACTTCTGCCTGTTTTGCAACTTTTGATGTCCTTTCAGAGTCTTAGAGTTATTAAGGAATTTACCAAAACCCCATCTCTCTTGCTCAACAAATAATACTTTAGGCTGTTTATCTCCCTTATTATTTTGGTTATATATTTGGTTATCTTTGATTCTGTTGCAAATTTGGCCCACTCATCCCTTTGCAAATACTTGTTAATTCATTCTTAGATTTTGCAAAACCAACCTTTTGCCTTTGTAAATTGCAAAATCAGCTTGTTTATCAAAGACTAGGTACCGTTGATGGTGACTATATTTCCATGGCAAAAGTTAATAGATTGTCTTTTAGATCAATTGTTTCACTAGGCTGACTGCTGCCTATCCAAAGAGCCTCAGTTTTTTGTTGAATACAATATATATATTAATATTTTAAGGTACAAAAAACGAACTTTTTTGGGTCTTATTTTTTCTTTGATTTTACATGTTGTTTTTCTTTCTTCAATTGCTTTTTGCCATCATCATATTTTTGTTCATTGTTTTCATGGATTTCAATGTCCGAGACAATAATGTTTCCATATGAAGATGCAATCAGTTTGTTTCCAGAATGGTTGAAGCAACAGGAAAGGATTCTGCCAGAACCTTCTAATGAATTAATAAGATTGGTTCCATTGGTTGGCCTGTAATTTTTATAGTAAGTCATATAATTAGTTTGTTTTCACAATGATTGAATCAACAGGAAAGGATTCTGCCAGAACTTTATGAATCAATACGCTTGGTTCCATTTGATATAGAAATGCCATAAAATTAGTAGAAAGTATGTAGCAAACAGAGAAAATTAGCGGTGTGAGAAATTATTTGGTAATTAAGGTCCCCTTATAACCCAAGAGGTCAGTTATTTAGGTCCATAGCCAGGTTTAGAATCTTCCCAGGATGCAAAACAATGAAAGAGTGATCTTTAGGAATATGAAGAATCAAAATTGAGTTACCAAACATTGACAATTCCATCATGGCCACCAGAAACTATATACTTTCCGTTTGGAGAGACATTTACAGAACTTATATGGTCATGATGTGCCTCCTGGAATATGATTTTAGTCTTTTCATTCGGAATTCAGAAAGGCGACGGGGGAAAATGGCAAATGATAGGAAAAAAGGCTGAACTATTAAACAATCTATCTTTTTATACATTTTTTTCGTTGAAAACAAAACAAAAAGCATTTATGTAAAAAGTGTGATACTTTATATAATATAAAATCATTCTTTGATTTTGTAAACTATTTTGCAAAAAAAACCTGTCCTAATTTATGGACTTTATGTTGAAAGACATAAGTGTAACTTAGATTCTTTTGCATTTGTAATACTTGTTCATGTAAACTATAATCCTTTTAAAGTTTTTCAGGGTAATGGCATATTTAATAACACAATGATTCATTTAGAGCCAAGTTTGCTTTTACATATTCTCTCTCAGAGATTTCAAGTAAATATTTTCTCAGTTTCAGAAATGGTGGGAAAGGACTACTATTTAAAATATCTATCAATTCATATCTATTGTAACTTACTAAAGTGAAATTACAAACTCCATTTGATGTATTCCATAACTTAACTGAACCGTCGTAAGATGCAGACACAAGTTTATCAGAGTTCAGCCAACAAATGTCAACCACATATCCAAAATGACCTGCAGAATTGAATATAATTAACCTCAATAACTACCCCACTGGTATAAAATGAAAAACCTTTCAGGGTTTGCTTTGGCTTTTTTTCATCCATGGACCAAATTTTTATGCTAAAGTCAACTGAACAAGAAGCAAATGTGGAGCTCCGATGAGGATTTTTCAACACTTGGCATAAATTTACTTCCAGTTAAATAAAATTGTCAAGTTTCATAACAGATTAACTTACCTTTATATACACCACCTGTGTGGGAGTCAAATCTTTTCCTAGGTTCTAAGTTTTCAAGACTTTCATCAGTAATTTGATCAATCTAGAATAAATTTCTTCAATTGTCAAACTGCTTATAAGATGAATTAATTTTAAATATACCTTTTTCATTTTTTGTTGATTCGCTGAGTCTAATGAAATCATTCCACTGGACTCTGCCACAAGGAATTTTGATTCACTCATCCATTCAAAATAAGTTGCTAGCGATTTGTTCCATCCAAAAATCTGACAAACTGACTCACTCAATGAGTAGACACACACAAGGCTTCCAGCACTACCCACCAGATCACCGTTGATCTTGACAGACCTGAAAAAATATCAATTTCAGATCAACCAGCCTATTAAAAACCTCGCAACATTTAGTTCAAGGTTTCAACATGGTCATGCCTAGAAATCTTTTGATCTGGATTCTAAAAGAATCATCAGTCAGATAAAGTTTGTGGCAACTCTTAACCCACAATATATTTCCAATTACCTGACTTCTAAGTCACATGGATACCATGATGCCAGAAGTTCGCCATTGGAAGACCAAACCATCACCTGACCTTGTTCAGTACCTGTGAAAAATTGGAAATGAGATTTGAGTCAATGGGTGGTTATAAATCTGATCCTACCCAGTGCCAGCTGAGTGCCATCTGTTGACCAATCAGCACAGGACACACTCTCGGAATCCGGAACATCAAGAATCTTTAACAAAATAAAAACTAAGCTTGTGTCTCAAAAGCATTTGAAAACACTATCATTGGCCTGGAAAATATTGGTTTTGGGGTCTAAACAGGAAAAAATCTTCCTGGAATATGACCTGATCTCTGTCCAAAATGTTATGGAGATTGTTCTTGCAGAAGTTGGAAACCACAAACCTTTTTACTACGTAAAATCATATTTACCTGTTTATTGGTTGGCTTTTTTTCTAAATGCCATAAGAATGCTTTTCTATCTGACGATGCAGACAAGAAAATATCAAGCTATAAATTTTTTACTTTTCAGTCATTAAAACTATAAAAGGAAAATTCATATTTGTATCAACCTTAGGATTTAAACAACATACATCGACATAATTGGTATGTCCTTCTAAATTAGTGACGTTTGTGAATTCCACTTCTAAAATGGTTGAAAATGGCTTTGTCATTATAATTTAGAATACTGAGAAGGAAGTCATTGGTTTATACCTTTAGGGATTATTTCCTCAGTTGGCTTCTTAAAGTAGAAAGATGCCAAACCATCATCAATTTCTTTAAACTTTGTCAAGCTATTGTTGTTGACTTCCTTGGCTGTTTTCTTAGGAGAGACCTGAAATGTGTTAAAAAAGTTACTTTGGTTGCAAGCAACTGGCTGAAATATAAGTTTTTTGACAGGGGTTTGAGGTTTAAATCCTGTCACTCTAGGTTGTAAAAACATCAAGCATCCCAGTGTGGGAAATATAACACAATGACTAGTTGAAATTTGCTTGCTATAAAATAATGGGATGAGCCAAAAATACAAATTGTGAGATTTTTTTTACAAGGTATTTTCCAAGTACAAACCATTTGACAACGTAAGAATTTGACCAAAAAAGTAGATATTGCAGAGAAGAATGTAAAATTACTTACTTTGTTTGAGGTCTTTTCTTTGGAATCTCCACATCCCATAATCCTGGATTCATGTTACATTTATTTATCTATATAATCAATTTTATTAAGGCCTTATTCCAAACCTGACTCGAAAACAAAATAACCAGTGACCGAGACATTTTTTATTCATGCTGGGCCTAGGTTTTGGTTGTCCTGTCAACATGTATGGCAAAATAAACTCAAAGAGAAAGGAGCTTTGGTTTTCTTAGCGGTTAATTGACATGATTTATCAATGTTTTCTTTTGTTATAAACAGGATTTTATGATTTCAAAATTAAAACTTATAGAAATGGTTCATGAAGAGAACATATTTTGGGTTTTCTTTTGTTAATGCCAATGTTTTATTAGAGTTTAAAAACATTGATTTAAAAGATGAGTATTTATGGTCAATTTTTTCAAAGGATTTTAATTTACCTTTTCTTCAATACTTTTAAGATATTTCAACATTTTCATCTGAATTTCACTTATTATTAATCTCTAACAATAACTTTTTATTTTAATTTTTTTCAAGTGCCCCTTGCGAAGTTTTTTACTCATTAAAGGCACACTGTTGTTGGCTGGGAATTACTTGTTATTTTTTGGCAGCCCGGGGTCAAGGGTGCGCCGGGGTTCGAACCCCGGACCCTCCGATTCCCAGCCTGATGCCACAGCGACCCCTTACTTTGATTGTACAGAATTAAGTGATTCCAAGCACTTTATATTTTTCCTTGCAGGCTCAAGTCAAAGTCAAAGAAGACACTTTTAATAATCCATCCTTTTCATTTAAAAGCTCACAGGAAAAAAACAAAATAAGGTACTGTCAAGAATGAATGTTTATTCAAAAGCATTAGATTTTAAAAGTCTGAACTAATTTTTGAAACTGTTATATTTTGCTGAGAAGTTTAGTCTTACAATTTGGAAGCTCTAATACAGAAACTTAAGGGTTAAATTTTTCATATCAAATTCAGACTACTTGATACAATTTTTTTTTACTTTTTGTATAAAAATATTTGAGATTTGTTAGGAAATTTTCATTATAGCATTTCATATCCAACTAAAAAATTTGGTATTAAAACAAGAAAGAAACATTTTGGAACAAAAGAATGACTGCTAAATAAACCACTCTCTCTTTTTCTCAACCAAGTGTCCAGTTTTGCCTTGAAGCACTGCAGTGTCAGCATCAAATGCATCCTGAGCTCCTTCATCTTCTCTAGTCATATATTCTCCTTTGTGTCGGTTCATATATCTTCCAAAAAGGACAGAAATGACAACAATTGCAATGAAAACAACTGCAAGACCTGCCCCAAGGATAGCAGAGTTTGAAACTTGATAATATTCTTGAATCTTTTTGTCCTCAACTGTGGCTGGCTTTCTTGTTTCGAGCTCATCTGGTGGAAGCGTAAAAGGCTCAACTCCACAAAAGTCTTCCTTCATAGTTTCTGGAATTGCTTTCACATTTGACAGAGGGTTATCTTGGAACAAGAGTTTAAGCAGCATAATGTCATCAAATTGAACACGTGATATGCAACCACTGAATCCATCATGCATTGTTTCATTTCTCCCAATGTATAAATACCTCATGTTTCTATACTGTACTCCATCATGGTTCCAAAGATTATTTTCCAACACTTTTGGTTCATAATTGTCAACAATCATTCTGAGTCGTCGCCCCTCATCAACTTGTTCGATGATCACATCATGAAGGTGTCCAGTCTTAAAGCTTCTGTCAGTAAATACTAGCTCTTGTTTTCCTGGACCAAAGTCAATTTCAAGCTTTAAATGTCCATTCATGGTGACTCTCAAAGACAAGCATTCGACACCTTGGTCAGAAAATGCACCAAAAATAAATCCTTTTGGATCTGTTGTCTTAAAGGCTACTCTGATCTTTTTATTTGAGCTGGTTTTGTAATTCCGCTTAAAGTCATATTCAATCATGTAACCTGGTCTCATATTTACACCAACCTCATCTGAGCAAATAATTCCTTTGAAGGTTGTATTTTGGCAGTCACAGGTGAAGTGGTCATATCCCTCTATACACTGACCG
>Ga0194133_10003107_pt1 | contig 24169 bp, 22 predicted proteins | sample TA2KigOf40mmetaG_FD_155448 | JGI IMG/M metagenome (GOLD analysis project Ga0194133, IMG submission 155448) | Freshwater microbial communities from Lake Tanganyika, Tanzania - TA2015055 Kigoma Offshore 40m | ecosystem: Environmental > Aquatic > Freshwater > Lake | place: Tanzania: Lake...
ACGTGCGGTTATACCCCAGACGGCGTGTTTGGGATGACCGTAATCGCGAAGCGTTTGCAAAACAGCTCGTCTGCCTACAATTTCCCGAACAATGGCATGCAGCGCCTGGGTGCCCTCAATGTAAACATATTCATTCACGCGCAAAGAGGGAACCAGTGGCCCTTGAATGCGATAGTAGGTGTATCCGGTTTGCTGCCAGGATTCGATCCCTTTGCCATGGCTTTCCCAGAAGTCTGCGGGCAGGGCGGTCATCCCTGAATACAACAGGTCGGTGTCTTCGAGCACCTGATCGTTGAGATAGTCCTCGGCAATCAGTCCAAGTGCCCGCGCCTTGATGCGCATGTTGATGTCTTTGGATACCAGAACAACTTGCCGGTCAGTTCGAGAGGCCTGGAGGCTTTTTACGACGCCGAGAATCTGATTATCAGCTTTGCCTTCAGGCAGTCCCGCTGGCAAATCAAACTTCAAGCCTTGGGTTTGAATCAAAAGCTTGCCGCTCGCTTCTGTATTACCCAGGGCATCGAGCGACATGCCAAGTGCCGGATCACTACCCGAGGCTTGCATGAGTTGATCGAGGCTTCGACTGATTTGTCTGGCATGTCGAGAGACCTCAGACATCCCCTTTTTGTGCGCGTCAAGCTCTTCGAGCGTGACCATCGGCAGGTAGACATCATGCTCATCGAATCGAAAAAGGCTCGACGGGTCGTGCAGCAGCACATTGGTGTCGAGCACAAACAAGCGACTTGCACTTGATTTGGTCTTCTTGCGCCTGTTGCTCGATGTTTTGCTGTTCGCGATGTTTTTTGAGCGTTGCTGCGCAAGCGGTGAATGCACTTCGTCCACGATTTCAGCAGATCGTCCTTTTGCCTCAATCGCCTCCTGCGTGGACCCAAGGCCAGCGTCAGTCACCGTTTGCACATTCATACGCGCCCCTGTCGATGGTTCAATCAAAGCCTGCATGTCGTGCACATGGTCACCTGGCCTTGGTCCCGATGACTTAGCGACCACCATGGGCCTGTCATCGATTTGCGTCTGTGCATCGGTATCCGCAACCGGACTGGCAAGGGTCGGCATTGGACTTGCTAGCGTTGTTTTCTTGCGGGCTCCTTGGGTACGTTGCTTGGCGACCGTTTCCAAATCAATAAGTGTGGCTGGTTTGCGTGGGGCAGGTGGTAGCGGCATGGGTTTTCTTACAGGAAGGGTTTGCTTACTCAGTTAAATCGTCTTTACAAACTCGAGGACCTCGTTGACATGGCCGGGAATCTTGACTCCACGCCACAACTTGAGGACCGTACCGCTTTTGTCGATCACAAAGGTCGAGCGCTCGATACCGCGCACTGCTTTGCCGTACATCATCTTGTTTTTCATCACGCCAAACTGGGTGCAAAGCGCTTCGCTTGGATCGGAAATCAGGGCAAACGGCAGTTCATATTTTTTCTTGAAATTTTCATGAGATTTAAGCGAATCACGGGATACGCCGATGACAATCGCTGAAGCACTCACAAACGCAGCATGTTGATCGCGAAAATCCATGCTTTGGGTTGTACAGCCTGGGGTGTTGTCTTTGGGATAAAAGTAAAGCACAAGGGTTTGCGTGAGATCGGCCAAGCAAAAGCGGCCTGCCGTGGAATCAGCCTCAAAGGGACTTATGGTTTGCCCGAGGGTTGGGTTTTGTATTTCAGACATGCTTTGGATGGCTCGCGAGAAAGGTGCTGATTAAGAAATAGGCTAATGGATGGGAGAGCAGATAAAAAACGGCTGTTTTGTAAAAGGGCCGGTTAGAAAAAAGCGGCTGTCTTGGTTTAAGTTTTGTCGCCATCGCATTTAAGCGTCCATGGGCAAAAGCGCTGCCAAAACTTTGCGGCCTTCAGCCATCAGAATGTTGTAGGTTCTGCAAGCTGCGGGCGTGGCCATACATTCAAGACCGATGCCTCGCGTGGCGATTTGACTTGCAAGTCTTGGGTGTAAAAAGCGCTGTTGGGCGCCGGTCCCAAGAATCACCAGATCAGGTTTGGCCTCGATCATGAGTTGAAAGTCTTCGGCGGCAATGTCTTGCCATTGCCTTGGGCGCCAGGCTTGGAGCATGCCCTCTGGCATGACAAGAAGACTACCCTCCGTGGTCTGATTGTTAACCGCCATCCAGGTTTCTCCGTAAGCGGTAATTGTATGTAAGGATGCTGCCTGATGTTCTTGAAGTTTCATAAGCGAATGATGCCGGATAGATTCATACGGAAATGTTACATTCCCCGGCTCTAGAACAGCTCCTTAGTCCGACCATCATGACGCCTTCTTGGGAATTTTCGCGTATCCAGCGCCTGCCGCCTTATGTATTCAACATCACCGGCGAGCTAAAGATGGCCGCTCGCCGTCGCGGCGAGGACATTATCGACCTCAGCATGGGCGATCCGGATGGGGCAACGCCTCAGCACATCATCGACAAGCTCGTTGAGGCCTCACAAAAACCTCACACCCATGGCTATTCGGTGTCACGAGGTATACCGAGGCTTCGCAAGGCGATCGCCGATTGGTACGCGCGCCGTTACGAAGTTATCGTCGATCCGGAGACCGAAGCAATCGTGACGATCGGCTCAAAGGAGGGCCTTGCCCATTTGATGCTTGCAACGCTTGACCGTGGCGACACCGTCATCGTGCCAAACCCTAGCTATCCCATCCATATATATGGCGCGGTGATTGCAGGCGCAGAAACAGTTTCGGTGCCGATGCTGCCCGGAGTTGATTTCCTGGGCGAACTCGAGCAAAGTCTTCGGAGCGCGGCTAAAAAGCCCAAACTCATGATTCTTGGTTTTCCAAGTAATCCAACCGCGCAGTGCGTCGATCTTCCATTCTTTGAGAAGGTCGTTGCGCTTGCGCATGAATTCAACGTGATGATCGTTCACGACCTCGCCTATGCCGACATTGTTTTTGACGGTTATCGGGCCCCATCAATACTCGAGGTTCCTGGCGCCCGTGAAGTCGCGGTTGAATCCTTCACCATGAGCAAGAGCTACAACATGGCTGGCTGGCGAATTGGCTTTATGGTTGGTAATGCTGACATGATCGCCGCGCTTGCGCGTATTAAAAGTTACCACGATTACGGTGCATTCACGCCGATTCAGGTCGCATCCATCGCAGCGCTTGATGGTCCCCAGGAATGCGTGCACGAAGTTTGCGCCAAGTACCGCATGCGGCGCGATGTACTTGGCAAAGGTTTGAATGAGGCCGGATGGCAGGTGGAACTGCCCAAGGCGTCGATGTATATCTGGGCGCGAATCCCTGAAGCTTTTCGGGCCGAGGGGTCGCTGGAATTTGCAAAGCGGCTGCTGCGCGAAGCCAAAGTCGCGGTTTCCCCGGGTATTGGCTTTGGCGAATTGGGCAATGAGTATGTACGCTTTGCGTTGATCGAAAATGAACAGCGTATTCGTCAAGCCGTGCGCGGCATTCGCGAACTTTTGCGCGGTGAGTCGCAGTAATTAGGCTGTCAGGACATAGGAAGTCAGGATGAAAAATCTTCGTGTTGGTCTGCTTGGCATTGGTACCGTCGGTGGGGGCAGTTTCGAGGTGCTGTGGCGAAATCAGCATGAAATCACGCGTCGTGCCGGTTGTGAGATCCGAATCACCAGGGTCGCTGACAAGGACCAAGAACGCGCGCGAAGCATCGTGGACGGACGTGCCGAGGTTTGCGACGATGCCTTCTCAATTGTTAACGATCCTGCCATTGATGTGGTGGTCGAGTTAATCGGTGGCTACGGGCTTGCTAAAAGCTTGGTGATTGCCGCTATCGAGCAGGGCAAGCATGTCGTCACAGCGAATAAGGCACTGCTCGCTATCCATGGCGATGAGATTTTTGCGGCAGCCCGAAAACATGCAGTCATTGTTGCCTTTGAGGCTGCAGTTGCAGGCGGCATACCGATTATTAAGGCCTTGCGTGAGGGTTTGACAGCGAATCGCATCGAATGGATCGCAGGCATTATCAACGGCACGACCAACTTTATTCTGTCGGAGATGCGAGAAAAGGCTTTGCCATTTGCCGAAGCATTAAAGCAGGCACAAGCACTTGGTTATGCTGAGGCCGATCCGACCTTCGATATTGAGGGCATTGATGCCGGCCATAAGATCAGCCTACTTGCTTCGATTGCCTTTGGCATCCCGGTCCAGTTCAATAAGGCCTATGTCGAGGGCATCACCCAGTTACAGGCAGAAGATATCCGTTATGCAGAGCAACTTGGTTATCGAATCAAGCTGCTCGGTATCACGCGCCGTCGTCCTGAGGGTGTTGAGTTAAGGGTTCACCCCAGCCTTATTCCTGCTAAGCGATTAATCGCCTCAGTGGAAGGTGCCATGAACGCCGTCTGGGTGAAGGCTGATGCTGTTGGCCACACGATGTACTACGGAAAAGGCGCAGGGGCTGAACCAACCGCTTCGGCAGTGATTGCTGATCTTGTCGATGTCGCCCGTGCTCACGCTGTGCCCGCAGCACTCCGCGTGCCTAGTCTGGCTTTCCAAGCCAATGCTGTGATGGATACCGCGGTGTTACCGAGAGAGCAGATTGAATCGGCCTACTACTTAAGACTGCGGGTTGAGGACCAACCCGGTGTGCTGGCCGATATCACCCGGATACTGGCCGACAGCGGTATATCGCTTGACGCGGTTTTGCAACGTGAGCCAGACGCGGGTGAGCATCAAACCGATGTGATTCTGCTCACCCACCGATGTATCGAATCGGCAGTCGACAATGCGATTGCGCTGATTGAAGCCTTGCCTACGGTGTTGTCTTCGGCAATTCGTTTGCGTCTTGAGGATCTCGATTAAGCCATGCGCTATATCTCTACCCGCGGCGGCTTAACGCCAACCAGTTTTGAATCGATTCTTCTTGGGGGCTTGGCACCGGACGGTGGTTTGGTGGTGCCCGAATCTTACCCCCGTTGCGACGCCTCGCTAATCGAGTCCTGGCGTCATTTATCTTATGCCGAGCTCGCCTTCGAGATTCTAAGACTTTATGTAACAGACTGGCCCGAGAGTAGCCTTCGTGCGCTCATTGACAAAAGCTATACCCTAATGGCCTTTGGCTCACGTGAGGTCACGCCGCTAACGCGGCTCGATGAGCAACGCTATTTACTAAGGCTTTCCAACGGGCCAACGCTTGCATTCAAAGATATTGCCATGCAATTGCTTGGCAATTTGTTTGAGTATGTTTTACTTAAGCGTGGCGAACATCTGAATATTCTCGGCGCCACCTCGGGCGACACCGGCAGCGCTGCTGAATATGCGATGCGTGGCAAACGCGGCGTACGGGTTTTTATGCTTTCTCCGCATGGAAAAATGAGCGCCTTTCAAACTGCGCAGATGTTTTCTTTGTTAGATCAAAACATTTTTAATATCGCACTAGATGGTGTTTTTGACGATGCGCAGGACTTGGTCAAGGCGGTCTCTGCCGATTTAGCCTTTAAGGACCGCTACGCGATCGGAACCGTTAATTCGATTAATTGGGCCCGCGTACTTGCGCAAGTTGTTTACTATTTCAAAGGCTATTTTGCTGCGACAACATCTGCAATGGCAGACCGTGAAGGCGGATCAGCGAAGCCTCCCGAAGTTTCTTTTTGCGTTCCTTCAGGCAATTTTGGCAATATTCTGGCCGGCCATATCGCAAGGCAGATGGGTTTGCCGATTCGGCGTCTTGTGCTTGCGACCAACGAAAACAATGTACTTGACGAATTTTTTAGAACAGGTCGATACCGCCCTCGTTTGAGCAACGAGACCCGACAGACAAGCTCGCCTTCGATGGATATCTCAAAGGCTTCAAATTTTGAACGCTATATGTTTGACCTTCTTGATCGAAACCCTGATGAAACTCGTCGCTTATGGACTCAGGTCGATGAAAAGGGCTATTTCGATGTATCGAGCGACCAACGCTGGCAAACCCAGCTTGAGCGATTTGGTATGGTGTCTGGGTCGAGTTCACATGGCTTAAGAATTGAAACCATTAAAGAGGTTTATGCCCGCTACAACGAAGTGATTGATCCTCATACCGCGGACGGTCTTGCAGTCTGTAAAGACTATACAGAAGCGGGTATTCCGATGATTTGTCTCGAAACCGCTCAGCCTGCAAAATTCGCCGATACCATAGTCGAAGCACTTGGCATTGCACCGCCTGTGCCCTCAGCTTTTCAGCACCTACCGCAACGTGCCCAGCGCTTTTGTCGGATGCCAAGGGATCTGGCGATGCTTAAAACTTACATTCGCAGCAATGCGCCTGCGCGTTAAGGGCTGACCAAATGCTAAGTTTGCAGGAGGCCTTGGCGCAATTGCTTGCGCTTGCGGAGCCGGTTCAGGAGAAGCTATCGATCGACACGATTGAAGCTGACGGGCGCGTGCTTGCATGTGATCAGGTCTCGGGCATGAACGTGCCTCCAATGGATAATACCCAAATGGATGGTTATGCTTTAAATATCGACGATTTAAAGCCTAGCAGAGCATTTGAGGTCAGCCAGCGTATCCCGGCAGGCCATCTTGCCAGGCCACTCGAAAAGGGTACCGTCGCTCGTGTGTTTACCGGCGCCTTCATCCCTCAAGGTGCCGATGCGGTGGTTATGCAAGAACAAGTTCAAGTTGAAGGCGATCAAGTATTCATCCTGCATCAACCGCAACGTGGTGAATGGATTCGCCGCGCTGGCGAGGATATTCGTGCTGGGGCTCGCATCCTTGAGAAAGGCGAACGCCTAACACCGCAGGCTTTAGGGCTTGCAGCCTCAGTAGGTTTGGCAAAACTACAGGTCTACCGGAGGGTCAGAGTAGGATGCTTTTTTACTGGCGATGAACTGGCGATGCCCGGTGAGCCACTGAGACCTGGATCGATCTATAATTCGAATCGATTTGTTTTGGTCAACATGCTCAGGCGACTCGGGTGTGAGGTTGAGGATCTTGGCATTATTGCTGACAAACTCGGGCAAACACGCGCTGCCCTGCGCGATGCTGCCGATCGTTGCGATTTGATCGTAACTTCGGGTGGCATGTCAGTTGGGGAAGAGGATCACGTCAAACCGGCTGTCGAAGCCGAAGGTGTATTGCGTGCCTGGCAAATTGCAATTAAACCTGGTAAACCTCTTGCCTGGGGCAAGATCATTCGACCCACACGGGAAGCGCACTTTATCGGACTGCCCGGCAATCCTGTGTCGAGTTTTGTTACTTTTTTGCTGTTTGTTCAGCCTTTTATTCTGAAACTCCAAGGCCAACGCGACTGGGCGATGAAAGCGCTACCAATGCGCACAGATTTCGACTGGCCCAAGCCCGATAAGCGACGCGAGTTTTTGCGGGTTCGCGTGAATGCTGAGGGTGGTTTAGAAAAGTTTCCAAATCAAAGCTCTGGTGTGCTCACATCAACGGTATGGGGTGAAGGTCTGGCTGAAATAGAGCCCAACAGGCCAATAAAAAAGGGTGATTTGATTCCCTATTACAGTTTCAATCATTGGTACGGTGAGCTTTAATGCTTTTGCATATGCGTTATTTCGCATCGCTTCGTGAGACGCTCGGTATGGAAGCTGAGACGATCGAGCTGCCTGCCCACATCGAGGATTTGAAGGAATTGCGCGAATTTCTGGCTGCTCGGGGCCCTGTCTGGGCGGATGCTTTTGCTGCCGATAAAGCATTGCGCGCTGCGATCAATCAAGAACTTGTAAAGGCTAGTGCACCCTTGCAGGATCAGGCAGAAGTCGCGTTTTTCCCGCCTGTGACTGGTGGCTGATCATGGCCGTTGCAGCAATTCGTGTGCTTGTTCAGCAAGAGGACTTTAAGCTCGATGACTTGATGGCGAGGCTGCGCGAGGCTAAGCCTCAAATCGGTGCGATTGCCTGCTTTGTTGGTACGGTGAGGGATGTGAATGATGGCGATTCGGTAAGCTCGATGTTTTTAGAACATTACCCTGGTATGACTGAACATAGTCTCGAACTTATCGCTCAACAGGCGGTTTCGCGATGGAAGCTTGAGGCAGTTTCAATCGTACATCGCGTGGGTTTACTCAGGCCACTTGATCAAATCGTCGCTGTGCTGACGGCAAGTGCGCATCGGCAGGACGCTTTTGAATCCTGTCAGTTTGTGATGGATTTTTTGAAAACAGAAGCCCCGTTCTGGAAAAAGGAGCAAGTTGCCGAGCAATCTCGCTGGGTGCAAGCGCGAGCCTCAGACGAGGAGGCTCGCAAGCGTTGGCTTTAACGCGCGCCGAACCTGACGCTACCAAAAACGTCTTTGTATTGTGCCGGGTTTGAGCGCCAGTACTGGCGCGGGGCGGCAATGCTTGCGCCAAGCTCTGCTGCAGCCTTCCAGGCCCAATGTGGATCCCACAAAAAGCCGCGACCAAGTGCGACCATATCGGCTTGCTGATTTTCGATGATTGCTTCGGCTTGTTTCGCCTCGGTAATCAGGCCAACTGCAATAACCGGAATGTTAACCACTGCTTTAATCGCTTCAGCAAAGGCTACTTGATAACCAGGACCTAGCTTGATTTGCTGAGCCCTGGAAACACCGCCCGAGGACACATCGATCCAGTCAGCACCGAGGTAGGCCAGGTGCTTGGCAAATTCGCAGGCATCGGCAATATCCCAGCCCGAACCCTCAACCCAATCAGTAGCCGATAAGCGCAGCCCCATCGGTTTGTGCGCAGGCCAGGCCGCTCGCATCGCAGTAAAGAGTTGAAGCGGGAAGCGCATTCTGTTTTCGAGCGATCCGCCATAGGCATCCTGTCGTTGATTGGCGATTGGGGACAAAAACTCGTGAAGCAGATAACCATGCGCGGCATGAAGCTCAATCGCATCAAAACCCAGGCGGTCGGCTCTTGCAACGGTTGATAAAAAGGCCTCAGTCATGCTTCTGAGTTCAGCCAACGATAGCTCGTGGGGAACCGTCTCACCTTCCATGTGTGCAATTGCCGAAGGCCCGAGGGTTTGCCAGCCCCCCTGATCAAGGCCAACAATTTGCCCGCCCTCCCAGGGTCTTGCGCTAGAGGCTTTTCTGCCGGCATGACCGATTTGAATCGCCATCTTCGCTGGTGAGGTTGCGCGGATACTATGTAATACCGAGGCCATTGCTGCCTCGGTGCGGTCATCCCACAGCCCAACACAACCGTGGGTGATTCGACCTTCTGGCGTGGGGGAGGTCGCTTCAACCATGACCAGCCCAGCACCGCTTTGCGCCATTTGTCCAAGGTGAATACGATGCCACTCCTGCATGGCACCTTCGAGCGCCGAGTATTGGCACATCGGCGACACCATGACTCGACTAGTCAAACTAAGTTCACGTAACTGGATCGGGGAGAAAAGTTTGCTCATGGGATCTTTGTCGGTTGAGGTTGAGATTGGGGTTAACAGTTTGATGATCTTAGTTGGCTGACAAATCATGGAGGCGTGGAGGGGCGGTGGCTTGAAGTGTAGTCAAGCAGCCCCATATCGAAGCCTAATGATACTGATTCGGGGAAACTGGCCATGCGAATTGATAAGTTAACGACACAGTTACAACATGCCCTGGCAGAGGCACAAAGTCTTTGTATTACCCAGGACCATCCCTACATCGAACCCGCTCACGTGGTACTCGCACTGCTTCAGCAGCCAGAGGGTTCGGGAAAGGCCTTGCTTGAGCGAGCAGGGGCGCGTATTCCCGTGCTAAAGACAGGTCTTGAGGGCATTTTGTCGCGCATTGCGAAGGTACAGGGCAGTGATGGTCAGCTTCAGGTAAGCAGAGAACTGACACAGGCTTTGAATCTCGCCGAAAAAGAGGCCAGCAAGCGCGGTGATCACTATATTGCCTCGGAAATGCTTTTGCTCGCCTTGATGGAAAAAGAAGGGCTTGGTGAGTGCGGCAAGGCATTGCGCGAATCGGGCCTTAGTCGTGCCTCGCTTGAAGCTGCCATACAAGCTTTACGAGGCGGGCAAACGGTGCATTCGCCCGATACAGAGGGTCAACGCGAGGCACTAAAAAAATACAGCGTCGATCTTACGGAGCGTGCAAGGCAGGGCAAACTCGATCCGGTGATTGGCAGAGACGACGAAATACGTCGTGCGATACAAATTTTGCAACGTCGGACAAAAAATAATCCAGTCCTGATCGGTGAGCCAGGCGTTGGTAAGACAGCGATTGTTGAAGGTTTGGCCCAACGAATTCACTCGGGCGAAGTCCCCGAATCCTTGAAAGACAAGCGGGTGCTTGTGTTGGATCTGGCTGCTTTGCTTGCCGGGGCAAAGTATCGTGGTGAATTTGAGGAACGTTTGAAGGCGGTTCTGAAAGATGTCGCAGCCGATGCAGGCCGCACCATTATGTTTATTGATGAGATACATACCATGGTCGGCGCTGGTAAAGCAGAAGGTGCAATGGATGCGGGCAATATGCTTAAGCCTGCACTCGCTCGCGGCGAGCTGCATTGTATTGGTGCCACAACGCTCGATGAATACCGAAAGTACATTGAGAAAGACGCAGCCCTTGAGCGACGCTTCCAAAAAGTGCTTATCGGTGAACCATCGGTAGAAGCGACAATTGCCATTCTTCGTGGCTTGCAGGAGCGCTATGAAGTACATCATGGTGTGGAAATTACCGATCCTGCGATTGTTGCTGCGGCAGAGCTTTCTAACCGCTACATCACCGATCGATTCCTACCCGATAAGGCCATTGATTTGATCGATGAGGCCGCAGCTCGTATAAAGATCGAGATTGATTCAAAACCTGAATCGATGGATAAACTTGATCGTCGAATAATTCAACTCAAAATCGAGCGAGAAGCGGTAAGAAAGGAAAGCGATGACTCATCCCGCAAGCGCCTTGACTTGATCGAAGGCGAAATTATTAAGCTTGAGCGCGAATACGCTGATTTGGAAGAGGTTCTCAAGGCCGAGAAAGCCGCTGTGCAGGGTTCGGCGCAAATTAAGGCTGAGATCGACAAGTTGCGCCTCGAAATGGCCGAGCTGCAAAGGCGGGGTCAATTCGATAAGCTTGCTGAGATTCAATATGGTAAGTTACCCGCGCTCGAGGGAAGGCTCAAAGCCGCCGCAGATGCTGAGAAGGATGCGGCTCGCGAAAGGGAAGGCCGCCCACGACTTTTGCGAACCGCAGTCGGCGCTGAAGAAATTGCAGAAGTGGTGTCACGTGCCACCGGCATTCCTGTTGCCAAGATGATGCAGGGCGAGCGTGAGAAGTTGCTGCAAATGGAGTCGGTGTTGCATCGGCGAGTTGTTGGCCAGGATGAGGCTGTGCGCTTGGTTTCTGATGCCATTCGTCGCTCGCGCGCTGGACTCTCCGATCCACGAAAACCCTATGGTTCCTTTTTGTTCCTCGGGCCGACGGGTGTAGGAAAGACCGAACTTACCAAGGCATTGGCTGGCTTTTTGTTTGATAGCGATGATCATCTTATTCGCCTCGACATGAGTGAGTTCATGGAGAAGCACGCTGTGGCCCGACTCATTGGAGCGCCTCCAGGCTACGTGGGCTACGATGAAGGTGGCTATCTCACCGAAGCAGTCCGCCGAAAGCCCTATGCCGTCATCCTTTTCGATGAGATGGAAAAAGCTCACCCCGATGTGTTCAATATCTTATTGCAAGTGCTTGACGACGGTCGATTAACCGATGGTCAGGGGCGTACCGTGGATTTTCGCAATACCGTGATAGTGATGACATCGAATCTCGGTGCGTATGATCTACAGCGGCTATCTGCCGAGGGCAGGGATCAAGACGATATCCGCGATGCTGTGCTCAATGAAGTGCGCCGTCAATTCAGGCCTGAATTTATCAATCGTATCGATGAGATGGTGGTCTTTCATCCTTTAGGCGAAAGGCATATCGAGTCGATCGCTGCGGTTCAACTCGCCTTACTCGAGCAACGCTTGGCCGCGCGAGACATGGCAATGACGGTGAGCGACGAGGCCTTGCGTGAAATTGCCAAAGTCGGATTTGATCCGCTCTACGGTGCAAGGCCCCTCAAACGGGCGATTCAGCAACATATTGAGAATCCAGTTGCGCGTCTGGTGCTTGAGGGGCGTTACGGACCCAAAGACGTCATTCCGATTGATTTTCGAAACGGTCAGTTTGTTTTTGAACGCGTTGTTCACTGAGCGTTGCGTCGCAGGGCAAAAGCGACTTCGTCGATGTGCGTATGGTCACCCTTTGATGTGAATGTTTCACGGCCGTGTCAATGGTTAGCAAAGGTTCATGGGGTGCCACGAAAAAGTTCCTGCTCGAACACACAAAAGTCACAATAAGATTCACTGAAGTGTTCTAGACTTCGGGCTCGCTAAACATGCCTGGGTGGATCCATCATCCAGGTACGCATTTGATGCCAAGCGTGGCATCTCTCTTAGAAGGGGCTAGCCCATGAAGTTTCGCTTTCCAGTGGTGATCATTGATGAAGACTGGCGTTCCGATTCGGCCAGCGGTCTTGGGATTCGAGCGCTTGCAAAGGCGCTTGAAGATCAGCACATGGAAGTGGTTGGGGGCTTTACTTACGTCGACGTGGGGATGGTGGCTAACCAGGCGGCACGCGCCTCTGCTTTCATCGTGTCAATCGACGATGAGGAAATCAATGAAGACGGCAATGAAAGCAAAGCGATCATTGATTTGCGAAAGTTTATCGCTGAAACGAGGCGCCGAAATGCTGATATCCCGATTTTTCTTTTTGGCGAAACGCGTACGTCGAGGCATATCCCGAATGACATCTTGAAAGAGTTACATGGTTTTATTCACATGTTTGAGGATACGCCCGAGTTTGTTGCACGTTATATTATTCGGGAATGTAATAATTATTTAAACTCACTTGCGCCTCCCTTTTTTAAGGCACTGGTCAACTACGCCAACGACGGATCCTATTCATGGCACTGCCCCGGTCACTCGGGTGGCGTAGCATTTCTAAAGAGTCCAGTTGGTCAAATGTTTCACCAGTTTTTTGGTGAGAATATGTTGCGGGCTGATGTATGTAATGCAGTCGATGAACTTGGTCAGTTACTTGACCATACGGGTCCCGTGGCAGCTGCTGAGGCGAATGCAGCCCGTATTTTTAATACGGATCACTTGTTTTTTGTAACAAACGGTACCTCAACATCCAACAAAATTGTCTGGCATGCCAACGTTGGCAGTGATGATGTGGTCGTTGTCGATCGGAATTGCCATAAGTCGGTGCTACACGCGTTGATGATGACAGGAACGATACCGATTTTCATGCAACCGACGCGTAATCATCTGGGCATTATTGGACCGATCCCGCTTGAAGAGTTCTCGCCAGAGCGAATCGCACAAAAAATCAAAAACAATCCGCTCGTGAAAGATAAGGAAGCGAAACCCAGAATCCTCACGATTACGCAATCAACCTACGATGGCATCATTTATAACGTTGAGACCATTAAGAACACCCTAGGTGAATACATCGATAACCTTCATTTTGATGAGGCCTGGTTACCCCACGCGGTCTTCCATTCGTTCTACCATGAGTTCCACGCCATCGGGCCGAACAGACCGCGTTCACAACAAGCCATGGTGTACGCGACCCAGTCAACCCATAAGTTGCTTGCGGGCTTGTCACAGGCCTCGCAAATCCTTGTGCAGGATTCAGAACAGCGAAAACTCGACGAGTTTCGCTTTAACGAAGCGTTCTTAATGCACACATCGACTTCGCCCCAGTACGCCATTATTGCCTCTTGTGATGTGGCCTCTGCGATGATGGAACCACCCGGGGGAACGGCGTTGGTGGAAGAGTCGATTTTTGAGTCGCTCGAGTTTCGGCGCGCCATGCGCAAAGTCGACGACGAGTTTGGCGATTCCTGGTGGTTCAAAGTCTGGGGGCCTGATGTACTGGCAGACAATGGCGTGGGTAGTCGTGACCAGTGGGTTTTGCACTCGGAAGAGTCTTGGCATGGTTTTGGGAGCTTATCGAGTGGCTTCAACATGCTCGATCCCATCAAGGCAACAATCGTCACACCTGGTCTTGATATCACCGGCCGCTTCGGGCAATGGGGTATTCCCGCTGCGCTCGTGACCAAGTACTTGGCCGAACACGGTGTAGTGGTTGAAAAAACTGGTCTTTATTCCTTTTTCGTGATGTTCACCATTGGTATTACCAAAGGGCGCTGGAATAGTCTTGTCACCGAGTTGCAACAATTTAAGGCTGATTACGACCAGAATCAGCCCTTATGGCGCGTGATGCCGGAGTTTGTCGCTAAGTATCCGCGTTACGAGCGGGTGGGTTTGCGTGACTTGGCAGCCCAAATCCATGAGGCCTACCGAAGCCACGATGTAGCGCGTGTGACAACCGAAATGTATTTGTCGGACATGGAACCGGTGATGAAACCATCGGTTGCCTTCGAGCATTTGGCGCACCGCAAAGTGGATCGAGTACCCATCGATGAACTCGAAGGTCGAGTGACGACCATGTTGCTCACGCCATATCCACCGGGTATTCCCTTGTTGATTCCGGGTGAGCGATTCAATCGCACGATTGTTCGGTTCTTGCAGTTTGCCCGCGCATTCAATGAAAAGCTGCCTGGCTTCGATACCGATGTACACGGACTGGTAAGGCAGGGCAACGATTATTTTGTCGACTGTGTCAAGCGTTAAGCGGAACCGTTGAAGTTTTAAGCACGATTTGGATCGATAACTCAAATTTTGTGCTTTTTTAGCTGGCTTTTGCGTCGATCTGTGGGTTATTGGCAGGGTTTTGGGCGGCCTTAGGGTCGCTCACCACGAGCCGGGTACCACTTAGGCGGTCGTAAAGTGACTGCCTGTCGGCATCGACAAAACACCAGGCAAGCGGAAGCAGTGCGAGCAAGAAAAAAGCTGGGTGAACTTTTGCAGCGAGCGCCAGTGGCAAGAGCCCCAAGATGCCTGCAATGATGAATCTGGCCATTGCCCTGAGCGAAGTGATCGGTTTATTTTGCTTGTCGACGATTAACAGCGCGACTGTTTTCATCGGCAGGCTTCGTCGTCCCAGACTCCAAAACCAGGTGAAGTAGACTCCAAGTAAGACCATCAAAAACCATTGGAACAGGTCGCGTAACACACCTGGGTGACCTTGAAAACGCAATAGTGCTGAGAAGGCATATCCAAAGAAAAAGAGTACGCCAAAGAGCATGATGCCTTCGTAAACCATGCTCATGAAGCGTCGCCAAATCCCGGCAGACTGCAGCTCGGGGGGATCGACGGCCTCTGAAATCATGGTGTTGGTTTGCCGTGACGATCCAGTGCAGGTAGTGGACGTGCCGCTTCCTTGGCAAGCGGTGTAGCGGCTCCAGCGTGTCGTGCTGCTGTGCTGGCGGTTTGCCCTGCCGCTCGAAGAACTGCCCGCTGTTCGGGTGTTAGTTCGCGATACCGTTCCCAAAGCGCTTGAAGTTGACCTTCGCTGAGTTTTGAATCATTAAGTTTCTGCGCGAGTCGGAAATTCTCCCTCGCTGCCTGACGCTGCTGGGGTGTGAAGGTGGACCATTGCTTCATCCGCTCTTGCGCCTGATCTTGAGCCGTCTGCGGCAACATCGGGAACTGGCGAGCAAGCTGTTGCCAGGCGTAGCGATCTGCCGAGGGAAGCTCATGCCAGACTGCCGATAAGGGTTGCAAGCGGGCGCGCTCCTGAGCGCTGAGGCCTTCCCAGTTAGGGGCCTGCCGGCTGACTGAGGGGTTTGCCATGGTCGCTTGCGCCTGTTGTTGCGCTTTGCGGCGCGCCTGTAAATCCTGGATCGCCTTACTGATGGCAGCCTGAAGTGCTGCACCGTCTGCATCAACCGTGGATGCACTTGCGGGATCTGGAATCGAATGGCTATCTGTCAGTGATACGCCGTTTGAGGCCGCAGAAGCCGAGTTGCTTACAGCGATGCCTTGGCTCGGCGTGACTTGGTTACCGGCTAGTTCACGCTGGCCTTCGTCGGTAGACTGCTGTCCATATGCCGGTGTGATCAAGCCTGTTACAAGTATAGCTGCCATGAGCCCGAACGCAGCCGGCGCCTTACCTTTCTTCATGATCCAGAGGCAGTTTCTGGTTCGGCATCGTCTGCCGGGGCTTCATCGGTCGATGTTTGCTGCTCATCGACATCACTAGCAAAACCATGAACGCTGAGGTTACGGAGAAAAACCGCAAAACCCCTGTCCGCATAGGCATCCAAGGGCAGTTCATTGGTGAGCAGTTTGGCATCCGTTTCGCCTTCCCGCATGAACACCTGAACTTCGGCTTCCTCAAGCGCAAACTGTACGCTAAATAGCATGGATGCGAGGAGCGTTGCGACAAACAAGCGTTCAAGCCAACTCGAGCGACCAAACCACTGACTAAGCCTTGCCTGCCATCGATGCTTAAACAGATCAGCTTGTGAAATGCCTAGGTACCTTCCGTAGCCCAAATTAATTGCCGCCCCACTTGCACCAAGATGAATCGCGTGGTCGGCATGCGCCTCAGATTCGCTTGCTTCCTGCCTTGGTATCGCATCGAGTGCTTTGCGGCGCGCTAACAACAGCCGATCTTTTGTTGACTTACTCAACCCACGGCCGGAATCGCTTTGCAGACCATCGTCTAGCAATCGGCGAAATTCCTGATGGAGGGGCTTGGTTGTCATTGCTTATTCAGTTTCGTGCGGTTAGTCGTTGTATTGCTGCGGGTTAGTCTTTGTGTTGCTGCTGGTTAGTCGTTGTATTGCTGCGGTTTTCGTCGTGCTGCGGGATATCGGTGCTTTCAGTTTGCGTCGATTATTGTGGCAATGGACCAGATGCTTTGATGAATTAGGGCTTTAGCGCTTGAAGCATGCCAGATAAGCTTTGAACGGCTCTTGAGCAGTGCGTTTTAACACTACCTTCAGAACACCCCATGACCTGTGCTGTTTCTTGAACGTCTAAACCTTCCCAATAACGCAGCAAGAAGGCTTCCCGTTGACGTGCAGGCAACTTTTCAAGGGCTCGCTCCATTAATGCAAGGCTTTGCTGCCGATTAACAATGTTTTCTGCGCTCTCAGCAACATAGCCTGAACTGGCAGCTACAGCGTCGAGGAAGTCTGTTTCACTGGTTTCGCTGTCAGCTTCCGGGTCGCCCGCACCGCGCAAATTCCCGAGCAGACTCACCCAAAGGTTCCTAACACGGCTGCGACGAAAGTGATCCCTGATCGTGTTTTGCAGCACGCGTTGAAAGATTAAGGGCCACTCCGCGCCAGGACTGTCAGCATAGTGTTGGGCAAGTTTCAGCATACTGTCTTGCACGATGTCGAGCGCAAGCTCTTCATCGCGCACGGCGTAAAGTGCCGTTTTAAAGGCGCGTCGCTCCACCGATGCGAGAAAGGCGTCGAGTTCCTGGCGAGTACGCAAGCGAGCGTCAGACATGGCCCGCGATGCTAGCGCATTTGCTCGGCTTATTGCACCGCAGTACACTGGAGGGCTTTGGCGTAGCTCACAAGCTCCGCGCGTAAATACGACAGCTTCTGGAGGCGCCATAAGCGCTTTTCCAGAGCGTCCGATCAACCTCACGGGCCTGGCTCTAAGGTCTGCGTCATGAGCGGTTACCCCGCGCAGGCGCCGACGGGTCGGAGACGCCGGATTTTGAAAGGATTTTGATGTTATGGAACTAACTGGCGCAGAAATCGTCTGCCGTTGTCTCGCAGAAGAGGGTGTTAAGCATTTGTTTGGCTATCCAGGCGGTGCTGTTCTCTATATTTACGACGAGATTTACAAACAAAAAGCCTTCGAACATATTTTGGTTCGCCATGAACAGGCAGCTGTTCACGCCGCGGACGCTTATGCTCGAAGCACACAAAGCGTTGGCGCGTGCATCGTCACAAGTGGACCAGGCCTTACCAACGCAGTCACCGGTATCGCAACGGCCTACATGGATTCAATTCCAATGGTGGTGATCTCGGGGCAGGTGCCAACCCATGCGATCGGCGAAGACGCATTTCAGGAGTGCGATGCGATTGGCATCACAAGGCCTTGCGTTAAGCATAATTTTCTCGTTCGCGATGTGAAAGATCTGGCTGCAACCTTCGCGAAAGCTTTCCATATTGCTCGATCAGGACGTCCCGGTCCAGTGTTGATCGATATTCCTAAGGATGTCACCCGCAACAAGTGCAAGTTTCACTATCCGAAGGAAGTCACGCTTCGTTCCTACAATCCGATTGTTAAGGGACATCAAGGGCAGATCCGTAAGGCAGCGCAAATGTTGCTGACTGCCGAACGGCCTATGATTTATACCGGTGGTGGCGTCATTCTAGGCGAAGCCTCCGATGAATTAAACGCCTTGGTCGATTTGATCGGCGCTCCTTGCACCAATACCTTAATGGGTCTGGGCGCCTACCGCGCAAGCAGCCGGCAGTTTGTGGGTATGCCTGGTATGCACGGCACCTATGAAGCCAATATGGCCATGCAACATTGCGATGTCTTACTGGCAATTGGTGTGCGTTTTGACGATCGAGTGATCGGTAATCCCAAACACTTCGCACAAAATCCAAGAAAAATTATTCATATCGATATTGATCCTTCGTCGATATCAAAGCGTGTCAAGGTCGATTTACCAATCGTCGGCGACGTCAAGGATTCGATGCAAGAACTTATAAGCCAGCTTAATGAAAGCGCAGGCGACTCAGCACGCACAAGTACTAAGTCATTGAAGCCATGGTGGGATCAAATTGAACAATGGCGAGCAAAGGATTGCCTTGCCTATAAGCAAAGCGACGAGCTCATCAAGCCTCAGTTTGTTGTGCAAAAGCTCTGGGAGGTCACAGGTGGCGATGCTTATGTCACATCCGATGTCGGACAGCACCAAATGTTCGCTGCCCAGTTCTACCCCTTCGATAAGCCTCGGCGCTGGATCAATTCGGGTGGCTTGGGGACGATGGGCGTGGGGCTACCCTACGCCATGGGCGTATTGTTAGCGCACCCGGATGCCACGGTGGCATGCATTACCGGGGAAGGTTCTGTTCAAATGAATATTCAGGAACTTTCAACCTGCAAACAATACCAGTTACCGATAAAAATTATTAATTTGAATAACCGATATTTAGGCATGGTTCGTCAGTGGCAGGAGATTGAATACGGTAGCCGTTATTCACAGTCATATATGGACGCCTTGCCTGATTTTGTGGCATTAGCCCAAGCCTATGGGCATGTTGGTTTACGAATCGAAAATCCTGCGGATGTCGAAGCAGCGCTACGCGATGCTTTTGGTAAGTACAAAGACCGACTGGTATTTCTCGATTTCATTACCGATCAGACTGAAAATGTCTGGCCGATGGTGCAAGGAGGCAAGGGCCTCACCGAGATGATTCTTGGCGCTGAAGATCTCTAAGAGGGCTTGTCATGAGACATATCATATCGATCCTTTTGGAAAACGAGCCCGGCGCTTTATCTAGGGTGGTTGGACTGTTTTCCGCACGTGGTTACAACATTGAGGCACTAACCGTCGCGCCAACCGAGGACCATTCCTTATCCCGGATGACAATCGCAACCTCGGGCTCAGATGATGTGATTGAGCAAATCACCAAGCAATTGAACCGGCTCATCGATGTGGTCAAAGTTGTCGACCTGACCGAGAGCCCGCATATTGAGCGTGAATTGATGCTCATCAAAGTCCGTGCGGTTGGCAAAGAACGCGAAGAAATGAAGCGTATGGCAGATATTTTTCGTGGTCGAGTGATTGATGTTACCGATAAGACCTACACGATTGAACTGACCGGCGATGGCGGAAAGCTCGACGCATTTATTGAAGCTATTGAGCGCTCAGCAATTATCGAAACGGTTCGCACTGGGACTTCCGGGATTGCGCGCGGCGAACGTGTATTGCGTATTTGAGCATGCTTTGCGCGATTGAGAATGCCTCGCGAAGCCGAGCCTGCCTTCGGTTTTTGATTATTTGCTCTGATATTTATACCTGATAACAAGGAGAAACCAATGAAAGTTTTTTATGACAAGGACTGTGATCTGAAATTGATCAAAAACCGCAAGGTTGCTGTGATTGGCTACGGCTCCCAAGGCCACGCGCATGCGCAAAATCTCAATGATTCCGGCGCAAAAGTGATCGTTGGTGTTCGTAAGGAAGGTCCCTCTTGGGAAAAAGTTAAAAAAGCTGGTCTTAAGCCCGCTGAGATTGCCGATGCGGTTAAGGGGGCAGACTTTGTGATGCTTTTAATGCCCGATGAGCACATCGGCGATGTTTATCGCAGCGAGATCGAACCCAATTTAAAGAAAGGCGCAACGCTGGCTTTTGCCCATGGTTTTAATATCCACTACGGTCAGGTTAATCCACGAGAAGATATTGATGTGGTTATGGTTGCACCCAAGGCGCCTGGCCATACTGTTCGATCAACCTACGCTCAGGGTGGCGGTGTGCCGATGCTGGTCGCCGTCCATCAGGATGAATCAAAGCAGGCTCGCGATGTAGCGCTTTCCTACGCCTGCGCAATTGGCGGCGGAAAAGCCGGGATTATTGAAACCAACTTCCGCGAAGAAACCGAAACAGACTTGTTCGGTGAGCAAGTCGTGCTCTGCGGTGGCACCGTGGAATTGATCAAGGCAGGTTACGAGACGCTGGTTGAAGCAGGCTATGCGCCAGAGATGGCCTATTTTGAGTGCTTACACGAACTCAAGCTTATCGTCGATCTAATTTATGAAGGCGGCATTGCCAACATGAACTACTCGATTTCAAACAACGCGGAGTTTGGTGAGTATGTATCAGGACCACGCATCATTACCGAAGAAAGTAAGGCGGAAATGAAGCGGATCTTGAGCGATATTCAAACGGGTGAATACGCTAAGCGCTTCATTCTCGAAAATAAAGCGGGTGCGCCAACACTCTTGTCAAGGCGCCGGATCATGGCGGAGCACTCGATTGAAGTGGTTGGTGAGAAACTGCGAGCCATGATGCCCTGGATTAAAAACAATAAGCTTGTCGATAAATCGCGTAACTGAGTTGTGGTGCAGGACGCAGCTTAAACAACTGCGTCTGAGCACATCATTCACGCTTTAAACTGGGGAAGCGATGCGCCAATTTCCATGGCCACATCCAATTATCGCCCGTGAGGGCTGGCCATTTTTGGCAATGGCAGTCCTTGCAGCCATGTTGGCTGATGCGTGGCTGGGCTCATTTCTTGGGGGGATGTTGTGGATCGTTGCGATTTTCGTGCTCCAGTTTTTTCGGGATCCACCGCGAGTTGGTTCGGCGGATCCTGACGATGTTCTTTCGCCTGCAGATGGCAGAATCGTCGCTATTGAACTTTGCGAAGATCCCTATGCTGACCGCCCAGCGCTGAAAATTAGCGTGTTCATGAATGTGTTCAATGTGCATTCGAATCGAACGCCACTTGCCGGGCGTGTTGAACAAGTCAATTATTTCAGTGGTCGTTTTTTCAATGCTGCGCTTGATAAGGCTTCGCTAGAAAACGAAAGAAATGCAGTGGTTATTCGCGATGCGCAGGGTAGGTTGGTCACTGCGGTACAAATCGCTGGACTCATTGCAAGGCGCATTCTTTGTTATGTGCAACCCGGCGATGAACTTGATCGGGCAGCCCGTTATGGTTTTATCCGTTTTGGATCCCGGGTCGATCTTTATTTGCCCCCAGACTCCCGGCCCCAAGTGACGGTTGGTCAGGTGGTGAAGGCGACCAGCACGGTATTGGCAAGATTGGAGCCGCGCGGTGCTTGATCAAGGCAAGGGGCCTTCGAGCGATGAAGGACGAGGCCTCGCCGCCGATGAGCAAAGCCATGCAGCAAAAAAGCGTCCCCGGGGCGTTTATTGGCTACCCAATTTATTCACCACCGCCTCGCTTTTCTGCGGCTTTACCTCGATTGTACAAGGCATGAATCATCGCTTCGATCTGGCAGCAATGCTTTGTTTTTTTGCTTTGATTTTCGATAGCCTTGATGGACGCGTAGCTCGGTGGACCGGAACCACGAGTGCGTTTGGTGAGCAGTACGATAGCCTGTCGGATATGGTTTCTTTCGGCGCAGCACCCGCGCTCATCATGTATGAGTGGGCGCTGAAAGGATTGGGAAAATTTGGTTGGGTTGCAGCATTTGTTTATGTCGCGGGAGCAGCCTTACGTTTGGCGCGCTTTAATACCAATCTTGGCGCTGTCGATAAGCGCTTTTTTCAGGGGCTCCCTTCTCCCGCTGCTGCTGCCATGGTGGTGGGTTTGATCTGGACCTTTACTGAGCTTGAGGCGATGAAACTTGTCGAGTGGCGTGGACCTGACTTGGCCTTGCTGGGTTGGTTAATCACCATTTATGCAGGGCTAACGATGGTCTCGAATGCTCCTTTTTACAGCTTTAAAACCATGAATCCGCGTCGTCGGGTTTCCTTCATGACTGCCTTTGCCTTTATGTTGGTTTTTGGTCTGGTGTCACTCGATCCTGCGCTTGTGCTCTTTTTGTTCTTTCTGGGCTATGGATTGTCGGGTTGGATCTATGCGGGCTGGTTACGCGCCAAAGGTCGGCCTTCACCCTTTGCAAGACATGAGCCTAATGAGTCTGCCTAATCAAGAGCGCTCATGACGGCTCTTTCTCGTAGGCGCCTGATCGCCGGCAATTGGAAAATGAACGGAACCTTGAGGGGTGCTGCTCAGCTTTGTGCGGCCGTCCTGGAGGGTATAGGCCATCGCGAAGAGCTCCAAACGCTTGATTGGCTGATGTGCCCGCCTTATGTGCACTTGCAAATCATTGGTGAAATGATTCATGCAAGTCAGACAAAACATCCGGAGCGATCAATCAGGCTAGGTGCTCAGGATCTTTCCGCTGCTAAGGATGGCGCATTTACCGGTGAAGTCAGCGCTGAAATGCTGCTCGATTGCGCCTGCAAAGCTGTTTTGGTTGGTCATTCGGAGCGCCGGCAGTATTTTGCTGAATCGGAAGTGCTTATCGCCCAAAAGCTAAAGCGCGCCATCGGCGCTGGTTTGCAGGCGGTATTTTGTGTGGGCGAGTCTGAGCAAGCGCGGCTTCAAGGTCAAACCGAAGCGGTAATCACCAATCAACTGGAGGTCCTCGCAAACCTTCGGCTCGAGCTCTCCGAGGACGGATCACCGACATTTGAGTCTGATACGACTCATGTAGCGTTGCACAAGCTTGGCTCGAATCAAGCTTTGTCGGGTCAAGCGTTGGCATCGCAGCTTGTGATCGCCTATGAGCCGGTTTGGGCAATTGGCACTGGCAAAAGCGCAAAGCCTGAGGATGCACAGCTTGTCCACGCTTTCATCCGTCAGCGTCTTAATCAGTTAAATTGGCCGGGATCAAGCATCAGAATTCTTTACGGCGGATCTGTCAACGCCGCAAACGCCCAGGCTCTCTTTACAATGCCAGATATCGACGGCGCGCTGGTGGGTGGGGCAGCCTTACAAGCGACGAATTTCCTGGCCATTGGCGAGGCTGCAGTTCAACGTATCATTGCGCCCGTACCTAAAGGAAATTAAGCATGGCTTGGTTGAGTTCTTTGTTATTGGTGGTGCAAGTGCTTTGTGCGCTTGCGGTCATTGTGCTCGTCTTGATTCAACAAGGTAAAGGCGCCGATATGGGTGCAGCCTTTGGCTCTTCAGGTGGTGGCGCAAGTGGTAGCTTATTTGGCGCTACCGGTTCAGCGAATTTTCTCAGTCGTGTAACGGCTATCGCTGCCACGGTTTTTTTCATTGCAACCCTTGGCCTTGCTTACATGGGCAATACGGCAAGTCGAGGCGCACAAATGCCAAAAAGTGTGATGGAGCAAGGACCAAGCTCGCAAATTCCTGGCCAATCACCGTCCCAATCACCGGCGCCTGCTCAAGGCAACCCGGCAGCCAGCCAGCAAGTGCCGGTGGCTCCTGCGAATACCCCAAACAATTCGCCAGCGCCTACAAACAGTGTGCCGGTGCCTACAAGCGAAAAAACCAAGTAGAATGCGAGCCGAAAGCCGACGTGGTGAAATTGGTAGACACGCTATCTTGAGGGGGTAGTGGCGAAAGCTGTGCGAGTTCGAGTCTCGCCGTCGGCACCATAATAATCAGTACTCAATGCGTAGTACGCAATTAATGCAGTACTCAACAGGGAAGAAGCGTCAAATATGGACTTGAGCCAGTATCTGCCGGTGATCTTGTTTATCTTGGTCGGCTCGCTTGTGGGCATTGGCCCCATTGTGCTCGGAAAGTTACTAGGCCCATCGCGTCCCAATGCTGAAAAGCTTTCTCCCTACGAATGCGGTTTTGATGCTTTCGAGGACGCTCGTATTAAGTTT
>Ga0194133_10003111_pt1 | contig 24159 bp, 22 predicted proteins | sample TA2KigOf40mmetaG_FD_155448 | JGI IMG/M metagenome (GOLD analysis project Ga0194133, IMG submission 155448) | Freshwater microbial communities from Lake Tanganyika, Tanzania - TA2015055 Kigoma Offshore 40m | ecosystem: Environmental > Aquatic > Freshwater > Lake | place: Tanzania: Lake...
GTCGTCGCTTTGGGTCATTCTTCCGCAGCTTTCTTCTTGCTCGGGGCCTTGGGCGCAGCGGTTATCGGGGCGGCTGCGGCCGTGGCTGATTTGGACGCGCTTGCAGGTTTTGCAGGTTTGGTGTTTTCTGCCGGGCTGGTGGCCACAGTGGTTGTATCCAAGGCCTTCAACTTGGCCGCCGCTTCTTTGACAATCGCTTCTTTCGCAGCCTTCTTTTCATAAAGCGCCGCGGTATTGGGGCCAGGCACTGTGGCTGGCAGCACCGGTTCTGGGGCCAAGGCAGCCGGTTCGGCGACCGTTGCAACCTCGGCGGGCTTTGCCATCGGCGGCATCGGCGGCGGCACCAAAGGGCCTGAGCGTACCGGCTCGGTCGGCTTGGCCGCATTCTTGATCGGGTCCCAGCGTTCGAACTTGTCGACCGCATCCTTGACCGCGTTCATGCCCATGGCCTTGGGATTTGTCACCGCGTTCAAGTCTTTGGCAACATCCGCCACGCCGGTTTCCTTCGCCGCCAGCTCCATCGCCCGAGAGAAGTCGCGCGCCATAGCGCGCATCTTGGCGGTAAACCGGCCAAGCTGGCGGAACATTTCCGGCAGGTCCTTGGGACCGATGACGATCAACGCCACGATCCCGATGACCAGCAGTTCGGACATCCCAAGGTCCATGCGCCCCTCCGCAGATTGCGTTTTGCGTTGCGGACGGGTGTCAGACCTTGTCCTTGTCGGCCGGGGTCACATCTTTAGCAGCCTCGGCGGTCTGGGTCTCGATTTCCTTGGTGCCGTCATTGACACCCTTCTTGAAGGCGGTGATGCCCTTGCCCACCTCGCCCATCAGGGCCGAAACCTTGCCCTTGCCGAAAAGGACAAGTACGACGACGGCGATCAAGAGAAGGCCGGGAAGGCCGATGTTGTTCAGCATTTTGATTGCTCCGTTTGGGCCGGTCTGGCGGCCGGATGTCTGTTTGAAGTCATGTTAGAAGCAGGATCGGTCGGCGCGTAAGGGGGGAAAAGGCTGGACTTTCCAGGTAACTGACAATTATATGTCAGTTGAACTGATGCCGAAACCGCTCATGCGCCGCTCTGACCGCCTTTTTGACCTTGTGCAGATCCTGCGGGATGGCCGATTGCACCGCGCCGCCGATCTGGCACAGGCGCTGGGTGGGGTATCTGTGCGCACCATCTGGCGCGACATGGGCACGCTGATGGCCAGCGGCATGCCGATCGAAGGGGAACGCGGGGTTGGCTATATCCTGCGCGCGCCCACCACCCTGCCGCCGCTGATGCTGGGCGCGGCAGAGCTTGAGGCGCTGCGGATCGGTCTGCGGCTGGTGGCCGAAGGCGAAGATCCGGGCCTGGCCCGCGCCGCCCGTAGCCTTGCCTCAAAGATCGGGGCCGTGGCCCCTGCCCCGATTGATCCTGCGCGCGAGGATATCTTTGCCTTCCGACAGACCGCCTCGGCCCGGACCGAACCGCTTTTGCCGGTGCTTCGTGCGGCCATTGCCGGGCAAGAACGGCTGAGCATCGCCTATCTAAATCTGAATGGGCAGGAAAGCCACCGCGACATCCGCCCGCTGGGCCTGGACCGCGACAGCCAGATCTGGGTTCTGGCGGCCTGGTGCGAAGCGCGCGAAGGATTTCGCGCCTTCCGGTTCGACCGGATTCTGGCGGTTACTCCCACGGGCGAGAGCTTTGAGGAAGAGCCGGGCAAAGGTCTGGCCGAATACCGGGCCCGCATGGCGGCAGACTGAGACAGGATCATCGGCTTGCCGGAAAGACGAAACAGCGGTCGCGGCGGATCATCAGCCACAAGACCGTCCCGGGCTTTGGCAGAAACACCCCAGGAACTGCCGCAGTCAGTGTCAGCCCGCCATCATCCATCGCAAAATCCACCAGGCTTTCCCGACCAAGATAGCGCGCACGGGCCACGGTGCCGCGCGCAGGCGTTCCATCCTGCACGGTGGGATTGGGCCCGCGCCCGCCACGGTCGAAGTCGATCTTCAGATGCTGGGGGCGGATGATGATATCCACCCGCGCACCATCGGCATGGCCCGGCGTAAGAAAGGCCCCGAACGGGGTTTCGGTGAGCGCGCCTTTGGAAACACCCTGAATGACATTGATATCGCTGAAAAATCCGGCGGCCGCCCGGTCAACCGGTGCGTTGTAGATGTTATACGGCGCGCCACGCTGCACGATGACACCATCGCGCATCAGGGCGATCTCATCGGCCATCCGCATCGCCTCATCCGGCTCATGCGTCACCAGAAGAACCGCCGCACCCTCTTCCTTCAACAGCGCCAGCGTTGCATCGCGCACCCCGTCGCGCAGCCGGTTGTCGAGACCTGAAAACGGCTCGTCCATCAACATGACGCGTGGGCGTGGCGCCAGCGCCCGGGCCAGCGCCACGCGCTGCTGCTCGCCACCCGAAAGCTCATGCGGGTGCTTGGCACCAAAGCCGAGCAAATTGACCTTCTCCAGAAGCTCACCCACCCGTCGCGCCTTTTGAGATCCATCGCCTTTCAGGCCAAAGGCGATGTTGCCCGCCACCGTCAGATGCGGAAAAAGCGCGAAGTCCTGAAACATCAGCCCCACACCACGCGCCTCGGGCGGCTGGTTCGCTTGCGGTCCAAAGACCTCAGCCCCATCAATCCGGATGCGCCCCTCATCGGGCCGGTCCACCCCGGCAATCATTCTAAGCGTGGTGGACTTGCCGCAGCCGGAGGGGCCAAGCAGGCACATGACCTTGCCCGCCTCGACTGAAAGCGAGACATCCGACACCACGGCCCTGCCCCCGAACCGGCGGCTCAGGTGGTCAACGACAAGGCGAGGCAGCGCTTCGGTCACAGGCGGTATCCGACTGATTTTATCAGGCGCTCCCTAGCAGGCAGACCCGATCCCGGCAAGAGCAGGCTAGAGTGTCAAATTGACGGCACCGCCATCGAGAAGGATGTTCTGGCCCACGATGAACCCTGCCTGCTGGCTGCACAGAAAAGCGCAGGTCGCGCCGAATTCCTCGGACGTGCCATAGCGGCGGGCGGGGATGGTGGCCATGCGCTCGGCCCGGGCCTCCTCCATCGTCAGCCCACGCGCCTTGACGACGCCACCGTCCAGCGCTGTAGCGCGGTCAGTGTCGTGGATGCCGGGAAGCAGGTTGTTGATCGTCACGCCATGGGGCGCGACCTGCCGGGCGGTTCCCGCGACAAAGCCAGTCAGCCCGGCCCGCGCGGCATTGGACAGGCCCAACTGCGGGATCGGTGATTTCACCGACTGTGAGGTGATGTTCACCACCCGGCCCCAGCCGCGCTTTATCATGGCAGGCAGGCAGCCCTGCATCAGCGCGACGGGCGTCAACATATTGGCGTCAATCGCCTTGATGAAATCGTCCCGGCTCCAGTCGTGCCACATGCCGGGCGGCGGACCGCCGGCATTGGTGACCAGAATGTCAAAGGGGCCATGGGCCAGAACGGCGGCGCGGCCTGCCTCGGAGGTGATGTCGCCTGCGACCGTGGTCACTTGCACGCCATGGGCCGCGCGGATTGCCGCGGCCGTGGCGTCCAGCGCCTCGGCGCCGCGTGCGTTCAGCACCAGATCCACCCCCGCCTCGGCCAAGGCCATGGCACAACCCCGCCCAAGCCCCTTGGACGCCGCCGTCACCAGCGCGCGCTTGCCCCGAATTCCCAGATCCAAGCCATTCTCCCTTTTTCCTGTCACGGCCAAGCTTAGCAGGCCAAAAAGTTGCCGCAATAGACTGGCAAGCTGGGGGCATGGTGGGTTTTGTCAAGCGCGGCTTGTGTCCTTGCGGCAAGCGGCCTAGATCACGCCCGTAGTCTTTTGAGCATTTTGCCGGTCATGACAAATCATCCCTTTGCCCCGCTTCCCGGCCATGCCTGCCAGGTGCTGTCAGCCGATGATCTCTTTGTCAGCCACGGTGCCGCACAGGGTGATAGCCTGATGGACCCGGCAGAGGTCTGTCCCGGCGACATCTATCACCTTGACCCCGATCACCAGCCCTGGCGACTGGTGCTGGCCCGCAGCAGCGGCAGTCGCCAGGAAGTGGCGCCGGGGTCTGCCGTGGGCAGGGCCGGCGATCCGATTCGGCTTGAGGCTCGCTATGCGCTGATGGGCGAGGAAGGGGATCGGGTCGAACTTCTGGTGCTGACCTTGCCCGATGGCAGCCGCTTTGTGCTGCCCCTGTCGCCCATGGCCGCCGCGACCGACTAAACGCTCTTGCGGGTGGAAGAGGCGCCGGATGATGCGGGCCTGTCGGATCTTCTGTGCATCTCCTTTGCCCGCGGCACGATGATCACGCTGGCCACCGGCGCACAGATGCCGATCGAGATGCTTTCCCCCTGCGACCGGGTCCTGACGCGCGACCATGGCGGCCAGCCGATCCGCTGGATCGGACGCGCGACGCTCAAAGCCGTTTGCCCCTTTGCGCCGGTGGTCATCACCGCAGGCACGCTGGGCAATTCCGGCGATCTGATCGTCAGCCAGCATCACCGCATGTTCCTTTACCAGCGCGAGCGGATTGCCGGGCTGCCCACATCCGAGCTTCTGGTGCAGGCCAAGCATCTGGTCGATGGCGAGCGGGTGTTCCTGCGCGAGGGCGGCTTTGTCGATTTCCTTAGCATCGTCTTTGACCATCACGAGATCATCTATGCCGAGGGCATCCCGGCCGAAAGCCTGATGGTGAATGACGCGACCGTGAACCGCCTGCCGGCGGAACTGTCCGCCGATGTCAAGGCGCGCTTTCCCGGCCTGCGTCAGGTGCAGCATTTCGGAACCGAGGCCGGGCGCCAGTTTCTTGATGCGGTCGGGGCCGAGGCCCTGTTCAAGCTCGGCGGCAAGCGGCGCTGAGGGCGCGGCTTTCGCCGCCTTCCCCGTGGACGTGCGCGCGCCTTTGCGCTAAAGCCCCGCCCCATGACAAACACCATGACAAACGCAAGCCCCCTTCCGCCCGAAATCGCCCGCCGCCGGACCTTTGCGATCATCTCGCACCCCGACGCCGGCAAGACGACGCTGACCGAAAAGTTCCTGCTGTTCGGCGGCGCAATCCAGATGGCAGGGCAAGTGCGTGCCAAGGGCGAGGCGCGGCGCACACGGTCAGACTTCATGAAGATCGAGGCCGATCGGGGCATTTCGGTGTCTGCCAGCGCCATGTCGTTTGACTACCGCGAGTTTCGCTTCAACCTGGTCGACACCCCCGGCCACTCGGACTTTTCCGAAGACACCTACCGCACGCTGACCGCCGTGGACGCCGCCATCATGGTGATCGACGGGGCCAAGGGCGTGGAAAGCCAGACCCAAAAGCTGTTCGAGGTCTGCCGGTTGCGCGACCTGCCGATCCTGACCTTCTGCAACAAGATGGACCGCGAAAGCCGCGACGTCTTTGAAATCATTGACGAGATCCAGGAAAACCTTGCCATTGACGTGACGCCGGCAAGCTGGCCGATCGGTGTCGGGCGCGAGTTTGTCGGCGCCTATGACCTGTTGCACGACCGGTTGGAGATCATGGACCGCGCCGACCGCAACAAGGTGGCGGAATCGATCAAGATCGACGGCATGAATGACCCAAAACTGGCTGAACATGTGCCGGCGGACCTTCTGAAGAAGTTCCACGAAGAGATTGAAATGGCGCGCGAACTTCTGCCCGCCTTTGACCGTGCGTCCTTCCTCAACGGCTCGATGACGCCGATCTGGTTCGGCTCTGCCATCAACTCGTTTGGGGTCAAGGAATTGATGGACGGCATGGGCGAATACGGGCCCCAGCCGCAGCCACAAAAGGCCGCCGAGCGGCAGATTTCTGCCGACGAGAAGGCCGTGATGGGCTTTGTGTTCAAGGTGCAGGCCAATATGGACGCCAAGCACCGCGACCGCGTGGCCTTTGTCCGCCTTGCCTCGGGGCATTTCGAGCGCGGCATGAAGCTTCTGCATGTGCGGTCGAAAAAGCCGATGGCCATCGCCAACCCGGTGATGTTCCTCGCCGCCGACCGCGAACTGGCCGAAGAGGCCTGGGCCGGTGACATCATCGGCATCCCGAACCACGGGCAGTTGCGGATTGGTGACGCGCTGACCGAAGGCGAGGCGCTGCATTTCACCGGCATCCCCTCTTTCGCGCCGGAACTTCTGTCGGGCGTCCGCGCGATGGACCCGATGAAGGCCAAGCATCTGGAAAAGGCGCTGATGCAATTTGCCGAGGAGGGGGCCGCCAAGGTGTTCAAGCCGATGATCGGCGCGGGCTTCATCGTCGGCGTTGTCGGGGCCCTGCAATTCGAGGTGCTGACCAGCCGGATTGAACAGGAATACTCGCTTCCGGTGCGGTTTGAACCGTCCAACTTCACCTCGGCCCGCTGGGTGGCGGGGCCGAAGGACGAGATGGAGAAGTTCATCTCGGTCAACAAGGGCCATATCGCAGTGGATAACGACGGGGACACCGTCTTTTTGACGCGCCTGAAATGGGACATCGACCGGGTGGAACGCGACTACCCGGCGCTGAAGCTGACGGCGACCAAGGAAATGATGGTCTGATCTCTCCTCGGGCGCCTTCGGCTTCTCGTCGAGGGTCCGCAAGGTGTCAGGGCGTCAGCCAAACGTCTTGCTGCAGGCCTTTCGGGGCGATCCCGGCCCCATCTGACCCTGCCCCGTCTGACCCTACCCTGTATGACCCTACCCCGTCTGACACCAAAAATATTCCTCGGTCAGCTTGCCGGGTCGATCCGGGCGGAATGTCAGACGGGCGCGGCCCGGCCTAGCACTTTGCCAAATCACCAGAGCAACCTGCTAGACTGGAAAGCATTTTGCCCGATTTTCCGGCGCTTTGCCCGCCTTGCAGTATTTTATGATCGGGGTCTTACTGCGGAAAACTCTGATCTTCCGAGGCCCCGCATGTCGCTTTCCGCTGATGTTTCTGCCCTTCTCGCCCGGCTTGGCGTCACCGTGCCCATGGGAGCGCTGCCCACCCACACGCCCATCACCGGCGAGGTGCTGGCCCGTATTGCCGAAACCACCCCCGACCGGGCCGCAGCCCAGATCAACGCGGCCCATTCAGCCTTTCGCCAGTGGCGTGTGATTCCGACACCGAAACGGGGGGAGCTGGTGCGGCTTTGGGCCGATGAGCTGCAGGCACACAAGGCCGACCTGGGGCGGCTCGTCTCGATCGAGGTGGGCAAGGTCCTTTCTGAGGACCCGGGCGAAGTGCACGAAATGATTGACATTTGCGACTTTGCCCTCGGCCTGTCGCGGCAGCTTTACGGCCTGACCATCGCCTCGGAACGCCCCGATCACCGCATGATGGAAACCTGGCATCCCTTGGGCGTGGTCGGGGTCATCTCGGCCTTCAACTTCCCCGTTGCAGTCTGGGCCTGGAACACCGCACTGGCGCTGGTCTGCGGCAACGCGGTTGTGTGGAAACCTTCGGAAAAGGCAAGCCTTTCTGCCCTTGCGGCCCATGCCCTTCTGGAACGCGCGATTACCCGCTTCAACATCGAGGGCGGGGCCGCGCCCGAGGGGTTGAACGCGTTATTGATCGGCGGGCGGGCTTTGGGCGCGGCACTGGTGGACAGCCCGAAGGTGGCGCTTGTCTCCGCCACCGGATCGACCCGAATGGGGCGCGAGGTGGGGCCGAAGGTGGCCGCGCGCTTTAGCCGCTCGCTTCTTGAACTGGGCGGCAACAATGCTGCGATCGTCACCCCATCCGCCGATCTGGACCTGACCCTGCGCGGGGTGGCCTTTGCGGCGATGGGCACCGCCGGCCAGCGCTGCACGACGCTGCGCCGCCTGTTTGTGCATGACAGTCTTTATGATGCTTTAATGCCGCGCCTGAAGGCCACCTATGCCTCGGTCAAGGTGGGCAATCCCTTGGAACAAGGCGTGCTGGTTGGCCCGTTGATCGATCAAGGGGCGCTGCAGGCCATGCAGGCGGCCTTGGACGCGGCCCGAACCGCTGGTGGCACGGTGCATGGTGGCGAGGTGGTTGAGGCCGGGGGCGGCGCCTATGTGCGCCCGGCGCTGGTCGAGATGCCGGATCAGGTCGGACCCGTCTTGCACGAAACCTTTGCTCCCATTCTATACGTTCTGAAATACAATGACTTCGATGTCGTTCTTGAGAAGCATAATGAAGTTCCGCAGGGCCTTTCCTCCTCGATCTTTACCAATGACATGCGCGAGGCCGAGATATTTCTATCTGCCCGCGGCAGCGATTGCGGGATTGCCAATGTGAACATCGGACCCTCCGGGGCCGAGATTGGCGGAGCCTTTGGCGGCGAGAAGGAAACCGGTGGCGGGAGCGAAAGCGGGTCTGATGCGTGGAAAGCCTATATGCGGCGGGCAACGAATACGCTGAACTATGGTCACAGCCTGCCCCTGGCCCAGGGCGTCACCTTCGACATCGGTTGACGACAGACCAAGGCACCTTGATGCCACACTGTGGCAGTCAAACCGCAGGCTTGCTTGACCGCGAGGCGGTTTTCCAGTATCGGCCCTTCACGGGGCATGGCCCCTTGACGCCGGGACGCCCGGAAAAATGCGTCCCTTCTTACCCTTGCGGGCCGATCCCGCAGTTTCAGGACGCTGATGACCAAATTCTCTGACCTTGCGCTGGATCCGCGCGTGTTGCAGGCCGTTGCCGAAGCCGGATACGAAACCCCCACCCCCATCCAGGCCCAGGCCATTCCCCACGCCCTTCAGGGCAAGGATGTGCTGGGCATCGCCCAGACCGGCACCGGGAAAACGGCAAGCTTTACGCTACCAATGATCACGCTTCTGGGTCAGGGCCGCGCCCGCGCCCGGATGCCGCGCAGCCTTGTGCTGGCGCCGACGCGGGAACTGGCGGCGCAGGTGGCGGAAAACTTCGACATCTATGCCAAGCATACCAAGCTGACCAAGGCGCTGCTCATCGGCGGCGTCTCCTTTGGCGAGCAGGACAAGCTGATCGACCGGGGCGTCGATGTTCTGATTGCCACCCCCGGTCGCCTTCTGGACCATTTCGAGCGCGGCAAGCTTTTGCTGACCGGCGTGCAGATCATGGTGGTGGATGAGGCCGACCGCATGCTGGATATGGGCTTCATCCCCGATATCGAGCGCATCTTCTCGCTGACGCCCTTTACGCGGCAGACCTTCTTCTACTCGGCCACCATGGCACCCGAGATCGAACGGATCACCAAGACCTTCCTGTCGGCAGCGGTCAAGATTGAGGTGGCGCGTCAAGCCACCACGTCGACCACCATCGACCAGAAGCTGATCCAGTTCACCCCCAGCCGCAAGGACCGCAGCTTTACCGAAAAGCGCGCTGTTCTGCGGGCGCTTATCAAGGCCGAGGGCGAGGCCTGCACCAATGCAATCATTTTCTGCAATCGCAAGATGGATGTGGATGTGGTGGCCAAGTCTCTGAAATCCCATGGCTTTGATGCCGCGCCCATCCATGGCGATCTGGATCAAAGCATGCGGATGCGCACGTTGGACAATTTCCGTGACGGCAAGCTGCAGCTGCTGGTCGCCTCGGACGTGGCGGCGCGGGGGCTTGATGTGCCATCGGTCAGCCATGTGTTCAACTTCGACCTGCCCTCGCATCCCGAGGATTACGTCCACCGGATCGGCCGCACCGGCCGGGCCGGGCGTCTGGGCAAGGCGTTTTCCATCGCCACCCCGGCGGATGGCAAGTATCTGGCGGCCATCGAGGCCTTGGTTAAGCAGGAAATCCCGCGCGGCGAAATGCCGGAGGGCGCGCTGGAAGGGCTGTCTGACCGCCCCGACCGCCCGCGCGACGAAAGCCGGGGGCCGCGCAGCCGTGGTCGCGCCTCTGACCGGCGCGAGCGCCCGGTGAAGCCCCATGCCGAAGTGGCCGCGCTGGAACCGGTTGCAGCGCAGCCGGTGATCGAAGTGATTGTCCAGACCGAACCCGCAGATCAACCCGCTGCCCGCAGCGACGACCGCCGAGATGACCGTCGTGATGACCGCCGCGGGGATCGCCGTCGCGAGGATCGGCCACGCGAGGAGCGCCCACGTGACGAGCGCCCACGTGACGAGCGTGCGCGTGAGGATCGCCGGGACGACAGACGGCGCAAGGATCGGCGGGATCGCGGGCCGCGCGAAGATCAACAGCGCGTGGTCGGCATGGGCGACCATGTGCCCGATTTCATCTTGCGCAGCTTTGCCTTGAAGTCGGCACCAACGCCTGACACCGCCGATGAGGCACCGCAGGTGACCGAAGAGGCTGAGGCGCAAGGTTAAAAATGCACAGCAAGCCATTGGTATATAATGAAAAAGCCCTGTCCATGACAGGGCTTTTCTAATTCAGCGATGCAAAGCCAAGCTATTCGGCAGTAAGGCGGCTGATCACCATCCGCACCTCGGGCTTCTTGCCGATCTCTTCCATCGCCACCTGCCGCACAATGCGCTTCAGCGCCTCGTCCAGCCGGTCATCATCCGACAGGATCTTGCCCGAGGCCGTTTCGATAAACTCGGTCAACTCGGCCTCCATCGTCTCATCCAGCGCCCGGTTGCCCAGCCCCGTCTGCGGCAGGCCCATCAGCTCCACCCAGGCATCGCCCAGGGGCTCACTCTGCTCGTCCAGGATCAGCGTCACCATGACCAACCCGTTCAGCGCCAGCCGGATGCGGTCGCGCACCACGCCATCCAGCGCACCGATCTGGGCTGTGCCATCCAGATAGATGCGGCCCGCCTCGATATGCTCGGCAACCTTCGGCACCTCGCCCGTCAGATCCACCATCATGCCGTTGGTGGCCACGATCCCGGCAATCCCGGCCTCATGCGCGATGCGGACATGTTCGCGCAGATGGCGGTGTTCGCCATGCATCGGCACCAACATATCGGGCAGGAAAATGCGGTGCATGTGTTCCAAGTCCGGGCGGTTGGCATGACCCGAGACATGGTATTTGCCGCCCGCATCGTCGACCACATCGACGCCCATCTCGGAATAGGCATTCATCAGCTTGATGACGCCACGCTCATTGCCCGGAATGGTTTTCGACGAAAACAGGAACATGTCGCCCGCCTTCATCTCAAATCCCAGATACTTGCCCCGGCTGAGCGCTGCGCTTGCCGCCCTGCGTTCGCCCTGACTGCCGGTCACGATCAGCATCAGGTTGCGCCGCGGGACTTCCAACGCCTCTTCGGCTGTAATGATGCGGGGAAAGCCGGTTAGCACCCGGGTTTCTTCGGCCGCAGTGATCATCCGCTTCATTGCGCGGCCCAGAACACAGATCGACCGATCCGCCGCCCGCGCCGCCTCGGCCAGCGTTTTCAGACGCGCAACGTTCGAGGCAAAGGTGGTCGCCACCATCATGCCGCCCGCGCCGCGAATAAGCTCGGTCAAGGGTTCGGCCAAGGTCGCCTCTGAGCGGCCGGGATGGGGCGAGAACACGTTGGTGCTGTCGCACATCATGGCCTTGACGGGCTTCTCGGCAGCAATGGCCTCAAGCAGCGCATCATTCCAGCCCTCGCCCACGATCGGCGTCGGGTCGCGTTTGAAGTCGCCGGTATGCAGGATGCGCCCAGCGGGGCTGTCGATTACCAGGGCCGAGCTTTCCGGAATCGAATGGGACACCGGCAGGAATTGTACGGTAAAGGGCCCGACCTCGACCGCTGCCGGGTGCGGCTCGATGGTACGGATGGTATCAAGCGGCAGCCCGGCTTCTTCCAGCTTCAACCGGCCGATGGTTGCAGTAAACTTGCGGGCATAGACGGGCTTTTTCAACAGGGGCCACAGATGGCCCAAGGCGCCGATATGATCCTCATGGGCATGGGTGATGACGATCCCATCAAGCCGGTCGATCCGTTCGATCAGCCATGTCAGATCGGGCAAGATCAGATCGACGCCGGGGCTGCTGTCCATATCCGGAAAGGACACTCCCAGATCGACAAGCATCAGCCGTTCCTTCCCCGGCTTGCCATAGCCATAGACATAGGCATTCATGCCGATTTCACCGGCACCCCCAAGGGGAAGATAGATCAGGCGTTCGCCGCTCATGCGATGTCCTTGTTATGGTTATTGATGAGGACAAGGCCATGCATGGTCAGATCATCCTCAATTGCATCAAATAGTTCGGTCCCTTGGGCAAACAAGCTCGCCAGACCGCCGGTCGCAATCACCTTCATAGGGGCCGCACGTTCCCGCCGCACTTCGCGGACGATTCCTTCGACCAGGCCGATATAGCCCCAATACACGCCCGACTGCATGCAGGCCACCGTATTCGTGCCGATGGCGCGGGTGGGGCGGGTCACATCGACATGCGGCAGCGCGGCGGCGGCCATATGCAGCGCCTCAAGCGAGAGGTTGACGCCGGGGGCAATCACCCCGCCGACATAGGCACCGTCATGGTCCACCACGTCAAAAGTGGTGGCGGTCCCGAAATCCACCACGATCAGATTGCCGCCGTGGCGGTCAAATCCGGCCACCGTGTTGACCAGCCGGTCCGGCCCCACCGTAGTTCCCTGATCGACGCGCGGCGCGACCGGCAGCCGACATTCGGGCTTGCCCACCACCCGGGGGCGGCAGCCGAAATAGCGGTCGCACAGCACCCGAAGGTTGAACACCACACGGGGCACGGTGCTGCTGATGATGGCCTCGGTGATGGTGGCTTCGGTCGTGGTCAGCGCCATCAGGCTGGACAACCAGACGAAGTATTCATCCGCCGTACGCTTGTGGTCGGTGGCGACGCGCCAGGTGGCCACAAAGCCCGTGCCGTTCCAGATGGAGAAGACCGTGTTGGTGTTGCCGCAGTCAATGGCCAGAAGCATGGCATAGCCCTTTCAGAAGAACACGTCGGCCGCCGGGATTTCCAGCCGTCCCGTGGCCGTGAGAAGGATAAGGTTGCCGTGTGAATCAATCGTGTCAAACACCCCGTGATGGGTGTCCTTGCCGGTGCGTGCCCGGATCCTTTCGCCCAGCCTTGCTGCATGCTCCAGCCAGGCCTCGCGCAGGGGCGCAAAGCCTTGGGCGGTGAAAAGCGCCTCCCAGCGGGCATAGGCGGGGGCGAGATGGTCAAGAAACACCTCGGGCGTGATGCACAACCCGGTTTCCAACAACAGCGAGACCGCAGGCAAGGCGCCCGGCTCCATCAGTGACGGATCGGGATGGGCGATCAGATTAACGCCAATCCCGATAGCCAGCGCCTGCACCCCAGCCCCAGCGGTTGTCGCCTCGAGCAGAATTCCGGCTAGCTTGGCCCCGTTCAGCAGCACGTCATTCGGCCATTTCAGGCTGAAGGCCCCGGGCAGCCCTGTCACGTCCACCAGCGCATCGCGCAGGGCAAGCGCGGCGGCAAAGCTGCGCAGCGCAACCTGGTCGGCGGTTTCCTTGGGAAAAAGCAACAGTGTGCCGTGGAAATTGCCGCGCGGGCTGGCCCAGGCCCTTGCACGCCTGCCCCGCCCGGCCGTCTGTTCCAGTCCCAAAAACCAAGTAGGCCCCGCCAATGTCGGGGCCTCACTCAGCGCATGGGCATTGGTGCTGCCCACGCTGTCCAGAACATGCCGCGCAATGCCCGCAGGCCACCCCTTATCCAAGAAGGGCCTCGGCCGCCTGAAGCGCGATGGGTTCGATGCCAAACAGATTGACAACACCGATCAGCATGACCGCCGCAACGCCCACCAGCATCAGCCATTGCACCGGCGACATCCGGCTTTCCACCGGCTCCTGCTCGGCTCCGAAATACATGAAATAGACGATGCGCAGATAGTAGAAGGCACCAACGACCGAGGCCACCGCGCCAGCAACCGCCAGCCAGACCATGCCCGCATCCACCGCCGCCTTTAGCACATAGAACTTGCCGAAAAAGCCCAGCATGGGCGGGACACCGGCAAGGCTGAACAGCAAGATCAGCATGGCCATGGCCTTCAGCGGTTCGGCCTTGGCGAACTGGTTTAGGCTGGCGATATCGGTCACCGGGCGGCCATCACGCTCCATCGACAGGATGAAGGCAAAGGTGCCAAGGTTCATGGTGACATAGATCGCCATATAGATCAGCGTCGCCTGCACACCTTGCGGGGTGGCGGCGGCAAGCCCGACCAGCGCATAGCCCATATGGGCGATGGAGGAATAGGCCATCAGACGCTTGATGTCCTTTTGCCCGATGGCAGCCACCGCGCCGAGGAACATCGAGACCACAGCAAGCGCGGCCAGCACCTGCGCCCAATCGCCCGGCACGCCGCCAAAGGCGTCATGCACGACCCGCGCGATCAGCGCCATGGCAGCCACCTTGGGGGCGGTAGCGAAGAAGGCGGTGACCGGAGTTGGCGCGCCTTCATAGACATCAGGCGTCCACATGTGGAAGGGGGCCGCCGAAACCTTGAACGCCATGCCTGCGATCAGGAACACAAGGCCGAACAGCAGGCCAAGCGACGCCTCCCCTTCGGTCAGGGTCGAGGCGATGCCAGCAAACAGCGTGGTTCCGGCAAAGCCATAAACCAGCGATGCGCCGTAAAGCAAGAGGCCCGAGGACAGCGCGCCAAGGACAAAGTATTTCAGACCGGCCTCGGTCGACTTCACACTGTCGCGCCGCATCGCCGCCATGACGTAAAGCGACAACGACTGCAGCTCGAGCCCCATGTAAAGCGCCATGAGGTCTCCGGCCGAGACCATGATCATCATGCCGATCACCGACAAGGTGACCAGCACCGGGAATTCGAACCGCGCCAGGTCGCGCCGCGCCATGTAGTCTTGCGACATGAACAGAACCCCGGCCGCGGAGATCAGGATCACCACCTTGGCAAAGCGGGCAAAGGCATCATCCACCACCATGCCGCCAAAGGCCGAGGCCCCCTCGCTGCCGCGCAAGGCGATGAGAAGCGCAAGCGCCACGAAGAGCCCAGCCGTTGCCCAGGTCAGAAGCCCGGTCATCTTGTCCTTGCTGCCGTAAAGCCCCAGCATCAGGGCCGCCATCGCATAGACCGCGAGCAGGATCTCGGGCAGAAGGATTTGCACATCAACACCAGTCATCGGATCGGTCCTTCAATGCGTCGCGGCTTCTGCAACAACGGGCAGGGCTGCATGGTAGTCGGTCACAAGCTGGGCCACCGAAGGCCCGATGATATCGGTCACAAGCGCCGGGTAGACGCCCAGAAGCAGGGTCATCACGATCAGCGGCGCGAAGATTGCGCGCTCGCGCCGGGACATGTCCTGAATGGTGCGCAGCGCCTCGCGCATCAGCGCGCCAAGGGCAACGCGGCGGTAAAGGTAAAGCGCATAGGCCGCCGAGAGGATCACCCCCGTGGTGGCAATCGCGGCAATCCAGGTGTTGACCTGGAAGATGCCCATCAGCACGAGGAATTCGCCCACGAAACCACTGGTGCCCGGGAGGCCGACATTGGCCATTGTGAAGAACAGGAACACCAGCGCATAGGCGGGCATCCGGTTCACCAAGCCGCCATAGGCGTCAATGTCGCGGGTGTGCATGCGGTCATAGATGACGCCAACACAGAGGAAGAGCGCGCCCGAGATGAAGCCGTGGCTGATCATCTGGAAAATCGCCCCATCCACGCCCTGCTGGTTGGCCGCGAAAATCCCCATCGTCACATAGCCCATATGGGCGACCGACGAATAGGCGATCAGCTTTTTCATGTCCTCTTGGGCCAAAGCGACAAGCGAGGTGTAGACAATGGCAATCGCCGATATCCAGAACACCAGATCGGTCATCACATAGGACCCGACCGGGAACATCGGCAGCGAGAAGCGCAAGAAGCCGTAGCCGCCCATTTTCAACAGCACCGCCGCCAGAATGACCGACCCCGCCGTCGGCGCCTGCACGTGGGCATCGGGCAACCAGGTGTGAACCGGCCACATTGGCATCTTCACCGCAAATGAGGCAAAGAAGGCCAGGAACAACAGCGTCTGCAGCCCGCCGGTGATGGTCAGACCCAGAACCGCCATCGGCTCGGATGAGAATTCAAAGGCCATCAGCGTGGGAATGTCGGTGGTGCGCGCCGCGACATACATCGCGATCACGGCAACCAGCATCAGGACCGAGCCGAGGAAGGTGTAGAGGAAGAACTTGAAGGCCGCATAGATGCGGTTCTGCCCGCCCCAGATGCCGATGATCAGGAACATCGGGATCAGGCCCGCCTCGAAGAAGAGGTAGAACAAGACCAGATCCAGTGCGCAGAACACCCCGATCATCAGGGTTTCCAGGATCAGGAAGGCAATCATGTATTCCTTGATCCGGGTCTGGACGCCCCAGCAGGACAGGATGGTGATCGGCATCAGGAAGGTGGTCAGCATCACGAAGAGGATCGAGATGCCGTCCACGCCCATCTTGTAATTCAGCCCGGCAATCCAGGTGTATTCCTCGACGAACTGCATGCCCGTATTGGCCGGATCAAACCCGATCAGCAGGAAAAGCGACACGAGGAAAGTGGCGATTGTGGCCAGAAGTGCCAGCCATTTGGCATTGGTCTCAGCGGCGTTGTCATCGCCCCGCAGGAACAGCGCCATGATCAGCGCGGCCACCGCCGGGATGAAGGTGATAATCGACAGGAGGTTATCCATAACTCAGTGACCCCCGAGAACCGTCCAGGTCAACAGGGCAGCAATCCCGAGAACCATGGCAAAGGCGTAGGTGAAGACATAACCCGACTGGGCACGGCCCGCGAGTTTGGTGAAGAAGGGGATGATCCCCATGGCGATGCCATTCAGCGCGCCGTCGATGACCGCGCCATCGCCCTTGTGCCACAAGAAACGGCCAAGCCATTTCGCGGGGCGGACGAAGATCCAGTCATAAAGCTCATCAAAGTACCACTTGTTCAGCAGGAACAGGTACAGCGGGCGCTGTTGGGCGGCCAGCCGGACCGGCAGGCTGGGGTTGTTGATGTAGAAGAGCCAAGCCATGCCAAGGCCGATCAGCATCGCGATGAAGGGCGACACCTTGACCCAGGCCGGCACCAGATGGGCGGCGTTGATGATGGTCGTGGGCGCGTGTTCGGCCTTTTCCCGCTTTTTCGGGTCAAGGCGGGCATCCACCAGCGCCTGTTCCTCGGCCGTGAAGGGCAGCATCACCAAAGCACCTTTGGGGGCAGCACCGGCGGTATGGGCCGTAGCGCCATGGGCGGCGTCAGCAGTGGCCTCTGTGGTCGCCTCAGTCGTGGTGGCCTCTGCGACAGCCTCCCCCTCGGCCGGAGCCGTGGTGGTTTCGGCATGATCCTCGCCATGCGCCTCGGCATGGGCGGCAGCTTCCATCCCGAACCAGTCGCGCACCTTGGTCTCATCGCCAAAGTAGACCTTGTACCAGACCATGCCTGAGAACATCGCGCCCAAGGCAAGCACACCCAAGGGGATCAGCATGATCATCGGGCTTTCATGCGGCTCATGGTGCCCATGGCTGTCATGCCCATGGCTTTCATGCCCGTGATCATCATGCGCCTTGGCGCGGTTGGTGCCGTAAAAGGTCAGGAACATCAACCGCCAGCTGTAAAAGCTGGTAAAGCTGGCGGCGACCACCAAGAGCCAGAAGGCAGAGGAGCTGCCGACATAAGCCACCTCAACCACCGCGTCTTTCGACAGGAAGCCCGCAAAGCCATAATAGGTCAGCGGGATGCCCACCCCGGTGATGGCCAGCGTGCCGATCATCATCGCCCAGAAGGTCAGCGGGATTTTCTTGCGCAAGCCACCATAGTTGCGCATGTCCTGCTCATGATGGGTCGCATGAATGACCGAGCCTGCACCAAGGAACAGCATGGCCTTGAAGAAGGCGTGGGTGAAAAGGTGGAACATCGCCACCGGATAGGCACCAAGCCCTGCGGCCACGAACATATAGCCAAGTTGCGACATGGTCGAATAGGCGATCACGCGCTTGATGTCGTTCTGCACCAGACCAATGGTGGCGGCCACAAAGGCGGTCAAGGCCCCCAAGACGGTGATAAAGGCGGTGGCATCCGGTGCATATTCATAAACCGGCGACATGCGGCAAACGAGGAACACGCCCGCCGTCACCATGGTTGCGGCGTGGATCAGCGCCGACACCGGGGTCGGACCTTCCATCGCGTCCGGCAACCAGGTGTGCAGGAACAGTTGCGCCGATTTGCCCATGGCCCCGATGAACAGCAAGACGCCAATCAGATTGGCCGCGTTCCATTCAGTCCACAGGAATTTCAGATTGGTTTCTGCCAGCGCAGGGGCTGCGGCAAAGACATCGTCAAACTTGATGCTGTCGGTCAGATAGAACAGCGCAAAGATGCCAAGGGCAAAGCCAAAGTCGCCGACGCGGTTGACCACAAAGGCCTTGATCGCGGCGGCATTGGCGGTGGGCTTGCGGTAGTAGAACCCGATCAGAAGGTAGGAGGCAACGCCCACGCCTTCCCATCCAAAGAACATCTGCACAAGGTTGTCGGCCGTCACCAGCGAGAGCATGGCAAAGGTGAAGAACGAGAGATAAGCAAAGAAGCGCGCCCGGTAAGGCTCATCAGGGCCCCAGTTGTCGTCATGCACCATGTAGCCAAACGAGTAGAGGTGCACGAGGGCCGAGACCGAGTTCACCACGACCAGCATGATCGCGGTCAGACGGTCCAGCCGGATGCCCCATTCGGTGGATAGGGCCCCGCTTTCGATGAAGCGCAGCACGGTGATGTGCTGGGTCTCGTCATCAAAGGTCAGGAAGATGACCCAAGACAGGATGGCGGCCAGAAAGATCAGCGCGGTGGTCAGGATCTGCGCCGGGCGTTCCCCGATCAGCCGCCAGCAAAAGCCGCAGAGAATGGCCCCGATCAGGGGTGCAAAGAGAATGATCTGAGCCATCGCGTCAGCCTTTCATCACGTTGACGTCTTCGACGTCGATGGTGCCGCGGTTGCGGAAGAACACCACAAGGATTGCTAGGACAATGGCGGCCTCGGCGGCGGCGACGGTCAGGATGAACAGGGTGAACACCTGCCCGACCAGATCACCCAGGTAAGATGAGAAGGCGACAAAGTTGATGTTCACCGCCAACAGCATCAGTTCGATCGACATGAGGATGACGATGACATTCTTCCGGTTAAGGAAGATGCCAAAGATGCCAATGACGAACAAAGCCGCCGCCACTGTCAGGTAATGTTCAAGTCCTACCATTCTCATGTCCCTCAGGGCGTTTTGCCCGTTGTCTTGTCTGGCGGCGGGGTGAACCCCGCCCTACCGGTCTCTTCCGCGGCGGGGTGAACCCCGCCCTACGTAGGTCGGGGTTTACCCCGACCAGATTACAGCCCCTGCCCCGGCTTCACGTCCTTCAACTCCATCGCCTTGGCCGGGTCGCGCCACATCTGGTGCAGCACGTTCTGCCGCTTGATGTCCTTCCTGTGACGCATGGTTAAAAGGATCGCACCGATCATGGCGACCAGAAGGATCAGGCCGGAAAGCTGGAACAGCAGCACATATTTGTCATAGATCAGAAGCCCCAGCGCGCGGGTGTTCTCCACCTGATCGGCCGCAGGTGCCACCGCGTCGCGCAAGCCCATCGCGCCATCGGCCCGAACCCAGGCGCCGACACCCAAAGACAGCTCCATCAAGATGACCACCCCGATCAACAGCGCCAAGGGCATCTTGCGCGCCATTTCGCCCTTCAACTCGGCAAAGTCGACGTCGAGCATCATGACCACGAACAGGAACAGCACTGCGACTGCGCCGACATAGACGATGATAAGAAGCATGGCGACGAATTCGGCGCCCAGAAGCACGAAAAGACCGGCCGAGGACAGGAAGGCCAATATCAGCCAAAGGACCGAATGAACCGGGTTGCGGCTGATGGTGACCATAAGACCCGCCGCCACCGTGACGAAGGAAAAGGCGTAAAAGGCGTAATCGGCAACGGTCATGCGTTTTTCTCCTCAGTGGTCTTGACCGTTTCGGCAAAGACGGCTTGCGCAATCTCCAGCGCCTTCTGCATGGCGGGAACACCGCCGAACATGGACATCTGCCAGATCACTTCGGCAATCTCGCGCTGGGTGGCCCCAGCACTCAGCGCCTGACGTATGGTCATGCGCAGTTGCACATCGGCCTGCGCCCCCAGAACCGTCAGCGCCGCAACCGTCACCAAAAGACGGGTGCGGGCATCAAGACCCTCGGGGTTGAAAGTCTTGCCGAACCATGCCTCAAGCATCTCTTTCGGCATGGCCGGAAAGAGCTTTTCGAAGGCCTTCATGTCCAGGTTTTCCAGCGCAGGATTGAAGGCAGCGGTAATTTTCTGGCCCTGCTCCATCATCTGCTGGAAGAACTTGGTGAGATCGTCGGTCATGTTAGATCACCGATAAGGCGCGTCGAGTTCAAGGTTGCGAGCAATCTCGGCCTCCCAGCGGGCGCCGTTCTCGAGCAGTTTTTCCTTGTTGTAGAACAGCTCTTCGCGGGTCTCGGTCGAAAACTCGAAGTTCGGACCTTCGACGATGGCATCGACCGGGCAAGCCTCTTGGCAGAAGCCGCAGTAGATGCACTTGGTCATGTCGATGTCATAGCGCGTGGTGCGGCGCGAGCCGTCCTCGCGCGGTTCGGCGTCGATGGTAATGGCTTGTGCCGGGCAAACCGCCTCGCACAGCTTGCAGGCGATGCAGCGTTCCTCGCCATTGGGATAGCGGCGCAGCGCGTGTTCGCCGCGGAAGCGGGGCGACAGCGGCCCCTTTTCATGCGGATAGTTCAGCGTGGCCTTGGGCGCGAAGAAGTATTTCATGCCAAGGCCAAAGCCTTTGATGAAATCGGTCAACAGGAAGTATTTGGTCGCACGGCCCCAGTCGATGTTTGCCATTGCCTCAGCCTCCGATGGTCCAGCGGGCCCAGAACGACCCCATGATTTCAAACTTGGCCAGGAAGGCCACGATCACCACCCAAGCGAGCGACATAGGCAGGAAGACTTTCCAGCCGATCCGCATCAGCTGGTCATAGCGGTAGCGCGGCACGATCGCCTTCACCATGGCGAAGAAGAAGAAGAACAGCCACATCTTGGCGACCATCCACCACCAGCCATCGGCCAGCCCGGGGATGGGCGACAGCCAGCCGCCGAAGAAGAGCAGCGACATCAGCGCGCACATCAGGAAGATCGCGATGTATTCGCCGGCCATGAACAGAAGGTAGGGGGTCGAGGAATATTCCACCATGAACCCGGCGACGAGTTCTGATTCCGCTTCCGGCAAGTCGAACGGCGGGCGGTTGGTTTCGGCTAAGGCCGAGATGAAGAACAGAAACACCATCGGGAAATGCGGCAGCCAGTACCAGTTCAGAAGGCCCAGATCACCGTCCTGCGCAGCAACGATGGCGCCAAAGCTCATCGAGCCGGTCGAGATGATGATGCCGATGATGATAAGGCCCAAGGAGACCTCATAGGAAATCATCTGCGCGGCAGAGCGGAGCGAGCCAAGGAACGGATATTTCGAGTTCGAGGCCCAGCCTCCCATGATTACGCCGTAAACCTCAAGCGAGGAAACGGCAAAGACGAACAGGATCGCTACGTTGATGTCGGCCAGCACCCAGCCCTGGTCAAAAGGCACCACAGCCCAGGCAAGGATGGCCAGCACGAACGAGAGCATAGGCGCAAGGAAGAACACCGGACGGTCCGCGCCCGCCGGAATGACGATTTCCTTGACCACATATTTCAGCGCGTCAGCCACCGATTGCAAAAGACCAAAGGGGCCCACCACATTTGGGCCCTTGCGCATCTGAACCGCCGCCCAGATCTTGCGGTCGCCGTAGACAAGGAACAGCAGGCTGATCATCACGAAGGCAATGATTGCAAGGCTTTGCAGCGCAATCAGCACTGCGATCCCCGCGCCGGTCTGGAAGAATTCAGCCATGATCCCCTACGTCCCCTTAGCCTTTTCGTGGCCCTTACACCGTCGGAATGCCGCGTGCGCCGCAATCGCGCACCGTCACTTCGGCGTCTATTGTTCTTAACCCTTCGGGCAGCGCCGCCGAGATGGTGTAAACCGCATCCCCGCGCCAAGTTCCACCCTGATTATCGACATTTGTCCGCACATGGCGGGCAAATCCAAAGCCCCGGATCAGCGCATATTGCGCCGCCGCGCAGGCCGCGTAATCGGCCACATCCTGATTGCCGCGCGCGCCGGTCATCTCGACGCGGAAATTCACCAGATCGCCGTCCAGAAGGATGGTCTCGATCCCCTTGTAGCTGGGCGAGAAGCTGGCTTGCGAGGCCGGATCCGCCCCACCACCGCAGCCGATCAGGAGCGCCGAAGCGACCCCAAGGACTGCGATGCTGCGGCAGGCCAGGCACAAGAGCGTTTACTCCGCCGCCATCTGGCCAGCGGCCCGCGCCTTGGCCATGGCCGCCAACTCGCCCATCACCACGCTTGCCCGCGCGATCGGGTTGGTCAGATAGAACTCGCGGATCGCAGGGCGGAAGGTTGCCTTGGCAGGCGCCTTGACGGCAATCGGCGTCCACTCATTGGTCGCGACTTCGTCAACCTGACCCAGATGCGGATGCTTGCCGACAAGGTTCGCCCGCAAGGCGGCGAGGCTGTCCCATGGCAGGGTTGCGCCCACCTCGGCCGAAAGCGCGCGCAGGATGGCCCAGTTCTCTTTGGCCTCACCCGGCGCGAAACCGGCGCGCATCGCCAGTTGCGGACGGCCCTCGGTGTTGACGAACAGCCCGTTCTCTTCGGTATAGGCGGCACCGGGCAGAATGACATCGGCACGTTGCGCGCCACGGTCGCCATGGCTGCCCTGATAGATCACGAAGGGCCCGGCCGCGATGTCCACCTCGTCTGCGCCAAGGTTGAAGATCACTTCGGCCCCTTCGGTTGCCTTGGCAAGCCCGCCCTCGGTCACCGCGCCGATGTCCATCGCACCGACGCGAGAGGCGGCGGTGTGCAGGACCATGAACTTGGCCCCAGCACCGGTCGCATAGGCCATGGCGTGCGAAAGCACCGCCTCGCCGTCCGCCTCATTGATCGCGCCCTGGCCGATGATGACCAGCGTGTTTTCCTTGGCCGTGACCTTGCCCACCAGATCGACCAGCGCGGCGCGGTCGGTGCCCATGTGCTTGTAGTCATAGGTCAGATCGGCCGCCTCGCCGATCAGGCCCACGGTGGCACCCTTGGTCCAGGCTTTGCGGATGCGGGCGTTCAGGACCGGTGCCTCATGGCGCGGGTTGGTGCCGATAAGAAGAATGGTCTTGGCGCTGTCGATATCTTCAATCGTCGCCGTGCCAACATAGGCCGACCGGTTGCCTGCAGGCAGTTTGGCGTTGTCGGTGCGACATTCCACATGCCCGCCAAGCGATTCCACCAGCGTTTTCAGAGAATAAGCTGCCTCAACCGGGGCAAGGTCGCCGACAAGGCCCAGAACCTTCTTGCCCTTCATCGCTTGGGCGGCGGCGGCCAGCGCCTCACCCCAGCTCGCCTTGCGCAGCTTGCCATTCTCGCGGATGTAGGGCGTATCCAGACGCTGACGGCGCAACCCATCCCAGATGAACCGGGTCTTGTCCGAAATCCATTCCTCATTCACGCCGTCATGGTTGCGCGGCAGGATGCGCATCACTTCGCGGCCCTTGGTGTCGACGCGGATATTCGACCCAATCGCATCCATCACGTCGATGGTTTCGGTCTTGGTCAATTCCCACGGGCGCGCGGTAAAGGCATAAGGCTTTGACGTCAGCGCGCCAACCGGACAAAGATCAATGATGTTGCCCTGCAGGTTGCTGTCCAGGGTCAGGTTCAGATAGCTGGTGATCTCGCTGTCCTCGCCCCGGCCGGTCTGGCCCATCTGCGTGATGCCCGCCACCTCGGTGGTGAAGCGCACGCAGCGGGTGCAGCTGATGCAGCGCGTCATCTTCGTCTCGACCAGCGGGCCAAGGTTCAGGTCTTCGGACGCCCGCTTTGGTTCGCGGTAGCGCGAAAAATCGACGCCATAGGCCATGGCCTGATCTTGCAGGTCACATTCGCCGCCCTGATCGCAGATCGGGCAATCAAGCGGGTGGTTGATGAGCAGAAACTCCATCACCCCTTCGCGCGCCTTCTTCACCATCGGCGATTTGGTCTTGACCACCGGCGCCTCGCCATTCGGGCCGGGGCGCAGGTCACGCACCTGCATGGCGCAGCTCGCCGCCGGTTTCGGCGGGCCGCCCACCACCTCGACCAGGCACATCCGGCAGTTACCCGCGATGGTCAGACGCTCGTGATAGCAAAAACGCGGAATTTCCACGCCCGCCACCTCGGCCGCCTGAATGATGGTCATCGCGCCGTCCA
>Ga0194133_10003113_pt1 | contig 24153 bp, 21 predicted proteins | sample TA2KigOf40mmetaG_FD_155448 | JGI IMG/M metagenome (GOLD analysis project Ga0194133, IMG submission 155448) | Freshwater microbial communities from Lake Tanganyika, Tanzania - TA2015055 Kigoma Offshore 40m | ecosystem: Environmental > Aquatic > Freshwater > Lake | place: Tanzania: Lake...
CTGCCGCGGCGTGATCTCCTGGCCCTCGTCGGCGCGGTAGGTGGCGACCATCAGGTCGGTCGTGCCGCCGCCGATGTCGATGCTGGCGACCCTGAGGCTCGGCGCGGGGCCGTAGCCCTCGCGCACGCGGCCACTGATCGCGAACAGCGAGCCGGGATCGCCCTTGAGCTTCTGCGTCGCCTCGGTGAACAGGAAGACGAGCTGCGTCGCCGTCGCCTCGTCGAGGTTGGAGATCACGCGCGGCTCGGGCGGGACGTTCGGGCCGGCGGTGCCCCAGCCGAGCATGTCCCAGGCGAGCTTGACGGCGGCCTCCGCGCGGCCGCGGAAGATCCGCTGTTCCGCGAGCGCCATCGCCGGCGGCATGGTCAGGATGACGCGGCGCAGGCGGCGGGGCACGTCGGGGAAGCTGCGCGCGTAGCGCGTCTCGACCGCGTTGATCTGCGAAAGCGCCTGCATCAGCAGCTCCGCCAGCATGAAGCTGGCGAGCGAGGAGCGGCTGAAGCGCGCCCGCATCGCCGGCTGGGCGGCGCGGCGCGAGGCGCGGAGGACCTCGCCCTCCTCGGTGACGAAGGCCATGAACGCGCCGCTCACCGGCGGCTCGGTGGTCATGCCGTCGCTGGACGTGCCGTTGAAGCGCCAGACCTGGCTGATCGGCCGGCCGTCCCAGAGGTAGCGCTTGGGCGAGGACAGGCCGGTCGCGCCCTCGTTGCCGCGCGCCGCGGCGGAGAGGCGCGTGGCCTCCGGGCCGACGCGCACCGGCGACAGCCACTGGAAGGCGTTGGCGCGGCCGGATCGGCGGCTCAGCGCGTCGCGGCCGAAGCTGGCGCGCACGAACTCGACGCGGCTGTCGAAGGGCTCGGCATAGACGCGCTCGGGCGCGGAGAGGTCGCGCTGCCTGAGGACGTAGGAGTTGTTGAGGTTCATGCGCGCGGAGCGGTCGTCCTCGATCAGGATGCCGCAGGTGCGCGAATTGCCGATGTCGAGCACGAGGTCGACGCTGATGGGTTCGTAGGGGCGCGCGGAGGACACGACGTCCACCAGCTTGACCCGGGGCAGCAGGCGCGCCTCGCCGACCAGCGCGAGGAACGCGATGTAGCGCGCCCAGTGCTCGCAGCCATGCGGGAAGTCCTCCGGCCTCAGCGCGCGGCCGGGGCGCTGCGCCTGGCGGAACTCGCGGAAGACCTCCTCGAGCCACTGGGCCATCCAGGGCTCGTTCAGGAACCAGCCATTCGTCTCGCGATCGGGGACGAGCGCGAACTCCGCTGCCCGCTCGCTGTCGGCCGGCGAGATGGCCGTGTAGGGCTTGCCCTCCTCGCGCGGCCGGAGCCCCGTGTCGAAGGCGAGGGTGAGGATGTGGGTGTTGCCGTCGCGGTCCGGCGCGGGCAGGTCGACGATGCGCGCGCGCGCCCAGTTTGTCGGCCCCTTCTCGTGCACCTCGCGGCCGCCGGCGGCCATCGCGGAGACGCGGAAATAGGGCAGCGGGACCCAGCGCCGGACGAAGGGGTCGAGCGCCTGGTTCCGGCCGAGCTGGTACACGTCCTCCGGCGGCGGCGCGGCGCCGCTGACAGGGTCGAGCAGTTCGCCGGCCTCGTCGGCCTGCAGGACGCGCAGCGAGACGAAGCCGCGGCTCGCGTCGGCGCCCGGCGGCAGCGGCTCCTCCCAGAACGACATGTTCGCCCGCGGCAGCCTCTCGAGCGAGAAGGCGATGTCCAGGAACTGGATGCCGCTCTGCGGCACGAGGCTGACCAGCGCGGGGATGCGGCCGGGGGACGTCGTCATCGGCAGGTTTTTCTTCACGAGTGGATTGTTTAATGATGGCAGAGGCACGCCGGGCCGCGCAACACGCCGCCCGCCGGCGGCGGGCGGATGATGCTGGCCGGTTTCCGCTAACCAGTCGCTAACTTCGACGCGCCGGGCTGGATCTTTATTCCGCCCGGGCGCCTCAGGCGGCGACGCGGCGGCGCTCGTCCTCCGGGATCCGCCGGACGATGAACCGGTGCGCGAGGAAGGTCAGCACGCCCATCACGCACACGAACCCCGCCAGCGCCCGCGGCGTGCCGTCGAAGGTGATCGCCACGCCCATGCCCACCAGCGCGCTGGTCGTCGACTGGCAGAAGCCGACCAGCGACGAGGCGGCGCCCGCGGTGCGCGGGAAGGGGGTTAGCGCGCCCGCGATGGCCTGCGGCGCGCTCAGCGCCAGCGAGCACATGTAGAGCATCATCGGCAGCACCAGCGTCGCCACGTGCACGACGCCCGAGAAGGCGAAGCCCGCCAGCAGGATGCCCGCGACCGCCACGCCGCGCGTGCCGTATTCGAGCGTCCTGTCGAGGCCGAGCCGCGGCACGATTCTGCCTGCCAGCGCGTAGCCCGAGATGTTTCCCAGCATGATCGCGCCGAAGACGAGGCCGAAATACTGCATCGGGATTTCCAGCACCTCGACGATCACGAAGGAGACCCCGGAGAGATAGGCGCCCAGCCCGCCGAACAGGAAGCAGTTGACGAGGGCGTAGCCGACGAAGACGCGGCTGCGCGTCAGCGCGACGAAGGTCTCCAGCAGCCGGATCGGCTGGATCGCCTCGGTGTCCTTCGCGCGCACGGACTCGCCGAGGAAGAAGGCGACGCAGGTCAGCAGCACCACCCCGTAGGCGGTGATGAAGACGAAGCTCGCGTGCCAGTCGTAGTTGGCCTGCAGGATGCCGCCGATGATCGGCGCGAGGATCGGCCCGAGGCCGAGCACGATGCCCATCAGCGACAGCACCCGCGCCGCGGCCTCGCGCTCGTGCAGGTCGCGCACCATCGCGCGCGCCAGCACCGGCGCCGCGATCGAGCCAAAGGACTGCAGGAAGCGCGCGACGATCAGCTGGTCGATCGTCTGCGCGAGGATGCAGCCGAGCGAGGCGCCGACATAGAGCGCGAGGCCGCCGAGCAGGACCGGCCTGCGGCCGAAGCGGTCGGAGAGCGGCCCGTAGAAGAGCTGGCCGATCGCGCCGCCGAAGAAGGCAAGGCTGAGCGTGAGCTGCACCGACGCCATGTCGACCTCGAAATGCTCGCGGATCGCGGGCATCGAGGGCAGGTAGGTGTCCGTGGTGAAGGGGCCGACCGTGGTCAGCGCGCCCATCAGGACGATCAGGAGGCGGCTGTCGCGGTGCAGGAACACTCGTTGCGGCCCAGGCTTGCCCGTGGCGATGGCGGGATTGTCATCGCGGCGGGGGTAGCGCGTCCAGTTGGCGTTTGATCTCCGCCGCCACCGGGGCTCCCGGCGGAAGGACCGCGAGGAGCCTCTCCCAGTTGCCGCGCGAGACGGCCCCGTCCCCGCGGCGGGCGCCGTCGAGGCCGAGGAAGAACAGCGCCTGCACGTCGTCCGGGCGCAGGGCCAGGATCCTGCGCAGCGCGTTAAGGAACGCTTCCGACATCGCGTCCGCCGGGCCCGACGGCGCATGGAGTTCCGCGAGCTCGCCGAGCACCTCGAGGTCGTCCGGGGCGAGGGTGGCGGCCCGGGCGGCCGCCTCGCGCGCCGCCTCGATCTCGCCCAGCACGCGGCGCGAGCGCGCCAGGCGGCGCCAGCCCTCGACGTCGCCCGGATTGGCGGCCAGGCGGGCGGCCAGGCCCTCCACCATGCCGCGGATCATCCGCGCCTGCGCGGCCGGGGAGGCCTCGCTGCCGGCCGGCACGGCCTCCTGCCACGGATTGCCGCGCCAGGCATAGGTGCCGAGCGCAAGGAGCGGGGCGACGATGCAGGCGGCAAGCGCCGCGCGCGGCAGGCGCGGCGGCGTCGCGGCGCCATCCGCGCCATCGCCGGGCCGCGCGCGCGCCGCGCCGATCATGCGCCGCGCGATCTCCGCCTTCGCCGCCTCGGCCTCCGCCTCCCCGATCAGGCCCGCGGCGCGCTCGCGCTCCAGCTCGGCCAGCTGGTCGCGATAGATCTCCAGCTCCTGCCCGCCGGGCGCGCCGCCGCCGCCGGGGCGCAGCAGCGCGAGGCAGAGCAGCGCCGCGAGCGCGATGGAGAGGACCGCCGCGACGACGAGCGTCATCGCCCGTCCCCGCGCGCGGCGCCGTCGCCGAGCAGTTCGCGCAGCGCCGCCTGCTCCGCGGCGTCGAGCGGCCGCGCCGCCGCCGCCTCGGCGCGCCGGCGGCGCAGCCGCATCGCGATCCCCGCCAGCGCGGCGGCCAGCACCAGCGCCGGCGTCGCCCAGAGCAATGCGGTGTCCGCGCGCAGCGGTGGCGTCAGGCGCACGTAGTCGCCGTAGCGCGCGACGACATGGGAGAGCACGCGTGCGTCGTCGTCGCCCGCCAGCAGGCGCTCGCGCACGAGGCGGCGCAGGTCGGCGGCGAGCGGCGCGTTGGAATCGTCGATCGACTGGTTCTGGCAGACCTGGCAGCGCAGCTCGCGCGAGATCTCTCTCGCGCGCGTCTCCAGCGCGGGATCGGCGAGGCGCTCGTGGGGCAGGACGGCGTTCGCCTGCGTCGCCGCAAGCAGGAGCAGCGCCAGCGTGGCGAGGACGGGGCGGGCGCGGGCCGTCACTCGCGCTCCAGCCGCGCGACCATCGGCGCGATCACGCGGGCCATGGTATCGTCGAGCAGCGCGCCGACATGGCGGTGGCGGATCGTGCCGTCGCGGCCGACCACGAAGGTCTCCGGCACGCCGTAGACGCCCCATTCCATCGCCGCGCGCCCGTCGCGGTCCCAGCCGATCGTCTCGAACGGGTTGCCGAGCTGCGCGAGGAAGCGCGCCGAATCCGCGACCGCGTCCTTGTAGCTTATGCCGTGGACGGCGACGCGCCCCTCGGCCGCGAGGCGCATCAGCGTCGGGTGCTCGACCTTGCAGGGCGCGCACCACGAGGCGAAGAAGTTGACGATCGCGACGCGCCCGGGCTGCAGCGCGAAGGCCGGTCGCTGCCCGCCCTCGAGCGGCGGCAGCGTGGTCGCGGGCGCCGGCCTGCCGACCAGCGCGGAAGGGATGCGCGAGGGGTCGCGGCCGAGCCCGAAGGCGAACCATGCCGCCACGGCGGCGAAGCAGAACAGCGGCAGGAGGAAGAGCGCGCGCCGCATCGGCCTAGGCCCCCGCCGCGCGCGCGCGCCGCGCGGGCGCGCCGACGCGCAGGCGCCGGTCGGTGAGGCTGGCCGCGCCGCCGAGCGCCATCAGCCCCGCGCCCGCCCAGATCCAGCCGACCAGCGGGTTATGGGTGATGCGCACCGCCCAGGCCGCGTCGGCCGGCGCCTGGAACAGGAAGCGCGCATTGGCGCCCTGCGGCCCGGCCTCGGCGGGATCGGCGATGGTGATGTAGAGGTCGCCGAGGACCGAACCGCGGATCGCCGCCTCGGTCGTCACCGCTCCGGTGGAGGGATAGAAGCGCTTGGCCGGCGAGAGCGTCACCGCGTCGCCGTTGCCCCGTCGCGCCTCGAACACGCCGCGCCGCGCCGCGTAGTTCGCGCCGCGGGCCAGCTCCGTGCCACGGAACGTCACCTGCCAGCCGGCGATGGAGACGCTCTCGCCGGGCTTCATAAGGCCGAGCGATTCCGACTGCCATGCCGACGAGGCGACGATCCCCGCGACGGTCACTGCCATGCCGAGATGCGCGATCGCCGTGCCCCATGCCGCGCGCGGCAGGCCCATCGCGCGGCGCAGCGTGCCCGCGCGCGCGGCGAACTCGCCGATCGTCGCGGCGGCGAGCATCGCGGCGAGGGCGGCTCCGACATAGGCGAGGGCCGGCGCGGGCGGCGCGGCGACGGCGCAGGCGATGGCTGCGATGGCGCCCGCCGCGGCGGGCAGCGCCACGCGGCGCAGCGCCGCGCGCGCATCGGCGCGCTTCCACGCGAGGAAGGGCCCGACGGCCATGGCCGCGACCAGCGGGACCATCAGCGGCACGAAGGTGGCGTTGAAGAAGGGCGGGCCGACTGAGACCTTGGCGCCGCCGAGCCCCTCGAGGAAGAGCGGGTAGAGCGTGCCCACGAACACCGTGACGCAGGCCGTCGACAGCAGCAGGTTGTTCAGCACCAGCCCGCCCTCGCGGCTCACCGGCGCGAAGGCGCCGCCGGGCCTGAGCGTAGGCGCGCGCCACGCGTAGAGCGCGAGCGAGCCGCCGATGGCGACGGCGAGGATCGCGAGGATGAAGGCGCCGCGCGCGGGGTCGCTGGCGAAGGAATGGACCGAGGTGAGGACGCCCGAGCGCACCAGGAACGTGCCGATCAGCGATAGGCCGAAGGCGAGGATGGCGAGCAGGATCGTCCAGCTCTTCAGCGCGTCGCGCTTCTCCGCGACGATCGCCGAGTGCAGCAGCGCCGCGCCGACGAGCCAGGGCATGAAGCTCGCGTTCTCGACCGGGTCCCAGTACCACCAGCCGCCCCAGCCAAGCTCGTAGTAGGCCCACCACGAGCCGAGCGCGATGCCGAGGGTGAGCGAGGCCCAGGCCGCGAGCGTCCAGGGACGGACCCAGCGCGCCCAGGCGGCGTCGACCTGGCCCTCGATGAGCGCCGCGACGGCGAAGGAGAACACGATCGAGAGGCCGACATAGCCGAGATAGAGGAAGGGCGGGTGGAAGGCGAGGCCGGGGTCCTGGAGGATCGGGTTGAGGTCGCGACCCTCCGCCGGTACCGGGTCGAGGCGCTCGAACGGATTCGAGGTGAAGACCATGAAGGCGAGGAAGGCGGCGGCGATCATCGCCTGCACCGCGAGCGCGCGCGCGGCGAGCGGCGGCGGCAGGTTGCGCCCGAAAGCGGCGACCGCCGCGCCGAACAGCGCGAGGATCAGCACCCAGAGCAGCAGCGAGCCCTCGTGGTTTCCCCACACGCCGGTCACCTTGTAGAGCATCGGCTTCGCCGTGTGCGAGTTCTGGAAGACGTTGGCGACCGAGAAGTCGGAGACGACGTAGCACCAGGTGAGCAGCGCGAAGGCGAGCGCGACGAGGACGAACTGCGCCAGCGCCGCCGGGCGCGCGAATGCCATCAGCCGCGCCTCGCCGCGCTGCGCGCCGACGAGCGGCAGGACCGATTGCAGGCACGCGGCGGCGAGCGCGAGCAGCAGGGCGACGTGGGCGATCTCGGCTGGCATTGGCGGCGGACTCCTAGTTCCGGCTCGACGGCGGCGGCGCGCCGGGCTTCCAGTGGCCCGAGCGCTTGAGCGCCTCGGCGGCCTCCGGCGGCATGTAGGTCTCGTCGTGCCGCGCCAGCACCTCGCTCGCGCGGAACGTCCCGTCCGTGCCGAGGCGGCCATTGGCGACCACGCCCTGGCCCTCGCGGAACAGGTCGGGCAGCACGCCGGAGAACGAGACCTCGACGGCATGCGCCATGTCGGTGACGCGGAAGCGTATCTCCGTCGTGCCCGGCACGCGCTGCACGGAGCCGGCCTCGACGAGGCCGCCGATCCGCAGCATGCGCTCGCGCGGCACCTTGCCGGCGGCGATGTCGGAGGGCGCGTGGAAGAAGACGAGGTGGTCCTGGAAGGCGGCCAGCGTCAGCGCGGCCGCGGTCCCGAGGCCGAGCATGCACAGCACCAGCACCTGGAGCCGCCGGCGCTTGCGCGTCATCGCGACGTCCCCGCGTCGCGTCGTGCCTCGTCCTCGCGCTCCTCCGCGGCGAGGGCGGCCGCGGCGCGCGCCCGCGCGCGCCAGCTCGTCGCGGTGAACGCGGCCAGCGTCGCGAGTGTCAGCGCCCAGGCCGGCCAGACGAAGGCGGCATGGCCGCCTATGGCGAGGAACTCGCTCATCGGCGCATCGCCGGCGTCGCCGTGCCGGCCTCCGCGAGCATGCGTCGCGCGGCCAGGCGCCGCTCGGCGAGCGCGGCCTCGATCCGCCACAGCAGCACCGTCGCGAACCACGCCATGAAGGCGAGCGCCATGACCAGCAGCGGCAGCAGCATCGAGGGATGCAGCGCCGGGGCGTCGAGGCGCGAGACCGAGGCCGGCTGGTGCAGCGTGTTCCACCAGTCGACCGAGAACTTGATGACCGGCAGGTTGATCGCGCCGACCAGCGCGAGGATAGACGCCGCGCGCGTGCCGCGCGCTTCGTCCTCGAAGGCGTTGGCGAGCGCGATGTAGCCGAGATAGAGCAGGAACAGCAGCAGCACCGAGGTTAGCCGCGCGTCCCAGACCCACCACGTGCCCCACATCGGCTTGCCCCAGAGCGATCCCGTGACGAGGCACAGCGCGGTGAAGGCGGCGCCGAGCGGCGCCATGGCGCGCGCGGCGACCTCCGCGAGCGGATGGCGCCAGACCAGGGCGACCGCCGAGGCGATGGCGAGGTTGGCGTAGGTGAGCATCGCCATCCACGCCGCCGGCACGTGGACATACATGATCCGCACGGTCTCGCCCTGCTGGTAGTCGCGGGGCGAGCCGAGCAGCGCGAGCCAGGTCCCGGCCGCGAGCAGCAGCACGGCCGCGGCGCTGGTCCACGGCAGCACGGCCGCGGAAAGCCTTCGGAAGCGGAGGGGATTTGCGAGGCGCTGCATAGGTATCGAAGACTTAGTCCGGCTCCCCGCGACTGTCCAAGGGGCTCACTCGCCGGCCTGGCGGAGGGCTGCCGAAGCGCCTATCGCGGCGACCGGGACGGCGCCCGACAGGAACGCGCCGAGGAGGAGCAGGTGGGGGCGCGCGTCGAGACCCGCCATGTCGGCCTCGACCGCCGCGACGCCGAAGACGAGGACCGGCACGTAGAGCGGCATGACCAGCAGCGGCAGCAGCACGCCGCCGCGCCGCGCGCCGAGCACCAGCGCGGCGCCGACGGCGCCGACCAGCGACAGCGAGGGCGTGCCGAGCGCGAGCGCCAGCAGCAGCGCCGGCAGCGCCTCGGGCGGCAGGTTCAGGATCGTCGCGGCGAGCGGCGCGGCGAGGATCAGCGGCAGCCCGGTCGTCAGCCAGTGCGCGAGGCACTTGGCCAGCACGATCGCCTCGAGCGAGGCCGGCGACAGCAGCAGCAGGTCGATCGAGCCGTCCTCGTGGTCGAGCTGGAACAGCCGCTCAAAGGAGAGCAGCGAGGCGAGCAGGGCCATCGTCCAGACCACGCCGGTGGCGATGCGTGCGAGCAGCTGCGGTTCCGGCCCGACCGCGAACGGGAAGAGGATCGCCGCCATCGCGAAGAAGGCGAGGACGGTGAGGCTGGCGAGCGGGCTGCGCCAGGCGAGGCGCAGGTCGCGCAGCAGGACGGCGCGCGCGGCGCTCATGGCCGCCCCGCGAAGTCGATGGTGCCGGCGAGGCGCACCGGAAGGTCGACATGGGTGGCGACCACCGCGAGGCCGCCGCGCGCAAGATGCGCGGCCAGCGCCTCGCCGAGCCGGCCGGCCGCGTCGTCGTCGAGGGCGAGGGTCGGCTCGTCGAGCAGCCAGAGCCGCGCGTCCTCGGCGATGACGCGCGCGATCGCCGCGCGCCGCCGCTGGCCCTGGCTGAGCTGGCGCGCCGGGACGCCGGCGAGCGCGCCGAGCCCCATCGCGTCGAGCCCGCGCCGCGCTGCATCGGGCCCGGCGCCGCGCAGCGAGGCGGCGAAGCGCAGGTTCTCCGCGAGGCCGAGCGCGGGCTTGAGCGCGTCCTGCATGCCTAGCCAGCCGATGCGCGCGCGATGCGCCTCGCGCGCCGCGGCGACGTCCTCGCCGTTCCAGCGCACCGCGCCCTCGGCGGGCGGCAGCAATCCGGCGAGGAGCCGCAGCAGCGAGGACTTGCCGCTGCCGTTGGGCCCGCGCAGCGCCAGCGCCTCGCCCGCGCCGAGCTCGAAGTCGAGGCCGCGGAAGACGAGGCGCCCGCCGCGCGCGCAGCCCAGCGCCGTGGCCGCGAGCCATTCGACCGCCGCGGTCATGGCGCCGCCGCGCGCCTCTCGCGGGTGGGTCGGAAGAAGCGGCGGGCCGACCCATGCGCGGGCCGGCCCGCCATCGCGCGAGTTGCCGGCGCGGCCGGAGTCCGGGAAGCCGCGCCGGGGGACGCAAGGTCCGGCCGCGCGCGGCGCGATGTCGCGCGGGGCCACCCTGCGATTCTCTCGGCGCAATGGGTCGCGGGTTTGCGCGGATCGTGGCGAAATCGGGGAAGCGCGTGGGCCTGGCGCGCCGCGCGCTCAGACATTGGCGCGCGCATCCTCGATCACCTTGCCGTCGTTAGGCAGGGCGCCGGGATCGACGAGGACGACCTCGCCGCGCAGCCGCGTCACGGCTTGGATCGACTGCGCGATCGCCTCGGCGAGGCCTTCGCCGCGCGCGGCAGGGGAGACCTCGGCGTGCAGCTCCATGCGGTCGTTGCCGCCCTCGCCGGAGACGACGAGGCGGCAGCGCCCGATCGCCGCGTGGCGGCGCGCGACCTCCGCGACCTGCGAGGGATGCACGAACATCCCGCGCACCTTGGTCGTCTGGTCGGCGCGCCCCATCCAGCCCCTGAGCCGCGGCGCGGTGCGGCCGCAGGGGCTGGCACCGGGCAGCAGCATCGACAGGTCGCCGGTGGCGAAGCGGATCAGCGGGTAGTCGGGGTTGAGCGTCGTGACCACGACCTCGCCCACCTCGCCCGGCCCGACCGGGTCGCCGGTGCCGGGGCGCAGGATCTCGACGATCACCCACTCGTCGAGCACCAGCCCGGCGTCGGGCACGCTCTCGTAGGCGACTAGCCCGAGATCCGCGGTCGCGTAGCACTGGCGCACCGCGATCCCCGCGGCGCCGACCTCCGCGCGCAGCGACGACGGCAGCGCCTCGCCCGAGACCAGCGCGCGGCGCAGCGACGACAGGTCGGCGCCCATCTCGCGCCCCTTCTCGAGGATGATGCGCAGGAAGGACGGCGTGCCGACATAGCCCGCGGGGCGGATGTCGGCGATGGCGCGGACCTGCTGCTCGGTGTTGCCGACACCCGCCGGCACGACGGCGCAGCCGATCTCGTGCGCGCCGGTCTCGAGCATCATGCCCGCGGGCGTGAAGTGGTAGCTGAAGCAGTTGTGGACGACGTCGCCGCGGCGGAAGCCCGCTGCCCAGAGCGCGCGCGCCGTGCGCCACCAGTCGCCGCGTCGGCCGTCCGGGTCGTAGATCGGGCCGGGCGAGGCGAAGATGCGCGCGAGCCGCCCAGTCTCCACCGCGGTCAGCCCGCCGAAGGGGCGATGCGCCTCGGGCCCGGCCTTCTGGCGCTCCATCAGCTCCGACTTGCGGACCACCGGCAGGCGCGCGAGCGCGGCGCGGTCGGTCACCGCCGCGGGATCGACGCCGGCGAGGAGTTCCGCGAAGGCCGGCGCCGCGCGCCTGGCATGCGCCACCTGCTCGGCCAGCGCGGCGAATTGCCGGCGCTCGCGCTCCTCGGGGTCGCGCGTCTCGAGTTCGTCCAGGAATTCGCTCATCTGGGGCCTGCCGCGTTGGCGCCGTGGATCCGCGATCCTAGCACGCGGTCGCGAGGACGCGCGCCGTCCTCAGCCGCCCGCGGGCGGCATGGCGTGGATCGCGTCGGCCAGCAGCGAGACGCGCGCGCGCGCGCCGGGCACCAGGCCGTTGCGCTGCGCCACGTGCGTGGGCACGGAGAAATGCAGCAGGTCGCCCGGCGCCGCGTCGGGCGCCAGCGCGACGACCGTGGCGTCGCCCATGCGCATCGCCGTCGCCACGCCGCCCTCGACCGGGTTCTCGCGCTCGCCGCGCGAGGCGCGGTCCGCGCGGTGGAGCACGATCTCCGAGGTCGGGATGCACCAGGCGATCCTGTCGCCCGCCGCAAAGCGCGGGCAGGCGCGCGCCTCGAGCCTCAGCCCGGCCCATTCGACCAGGCTCGTGCCGCGCGCGGCGTCGTGGCCGGCGAGGCGGCCGGCGAAGACGTTGCGCATGTCGACCAGGCGTGCGACCTCGACGCTGGCCGGCCGGCGCAGCACCTCGTCGGGCGGGCCGTCCTGGAGCGTCGCGCCACGGCGCAGGATCGCCATGCGGTCCGCGAGCATCGCCGCCTCGTCGAGGTCGTGGGTGACCAGCACGCAGGGGATCTCGAGCGCGCCGCGCAGCTCGGCGAGCTCGGCGTAGAGCTTGCGCCGCGTGACCTTGTCGACCGCGGCGAAGGGCTCGTCGAGCAGCAGCACGCGCGGCCGGCGCGCCAGGGCGCGCGCCATCGCCACGCGCTGCTGCTGGCCGCCGGAGAGCGCGCGCGGATGGCGGTCCTCCAGCCCCTCGAGGTTGACGCGCCGCAGCCATTCGCGCGCGCGCGCCTCGGCCTCGCGCGCGGGCAGCCCGCCCAGCGCGGCGACGACGTTGCCCAGCGCCGTCATGTGGGGGAAGAGCGCGTAGCTCTGGAAGACGAAGCCGACCGCGCGGCGATGCGCGGGCAGGTCGATGCCGCGCGCGGGGTCGCTCCACGTCTCGCCGCCGATCGCGACCGTGCAGTCGGCGACGCGCGCCAGGCCCGCGATCGCGCGCAGCAGCGTCGTCTTGCCGGCGCCCGACGGGCCGACCAGCGCCAGCGTCTCGCGCGGGCCGCAGGCGAAGCGCGCGTCGAGGGGGATCGGGGCGTCCTGCCGGCAGGCGACGACGAGGCCCTCCATGTCAGCGCCTCCGCCCGCCGCGCCGGCGCGCGGCGAGGCCGTGCACGACCGCGAGCGCCGCGAGCGACAGCGCCAGCAGCGTCGCCGACATGATCGCCGCGCCGCGGTCGTCGAAGGCCTGGACGCGGTCGTAGATCGCGATCGACGCGGTGCGCGTCTCGCCCGGGATCGCGCCGCCGACCATCAGCACGACGCCGAACTCGCCCAGCGTGTGCGCGAAGACGAGCGCGACCGCGGAGACGATGCCGGGCCAGGCCAGCGGCAGCTCGACGCGCAGGAACGTGGTCCACCGGCCCATGCCGCAGCACGCCGCGGCCTCGCGCAGCTCCGCGGGCACCGCCTCGAAGGCGCGCTGGATCGGCTGCACCGCGAAGGGGACGTTGACCAGGACGCTCGCGAGCAGGAGGCCCGCGAAGCTGAAGGCGAGGGTGGTGCCGACGAGCGCCTCGAAGGCGTCGCCGGCCGCCGTGCCGCGCCCGAAGGCGACGAGCAGGTAGAAGCCGATCACCGTCGGCGGCAGCAGCAGCGGCAGCGCGAGCAGCGCCTCGACCGCGCCCTTGCCGCGGAAGTCGCGCACGGCGAGCGCGCGGCCCGCGGCCAGCGCCAGCGGCAGCAGCAGCGCCACCGTGGCGCCGCCGAGCTTCGTCGACAGCAGGAGCGCGGCGAGGTCCATGGCCTCACTCCCCCTCGCCGGGCGGGTCGAAGCCATGGCGCGCGAGGATGGCGCGCGCCTCCGCCCCGAGCACGAAGTCGAGCAGCCGTCCCGCGCGCGCGTCGGCCGCGCCGACCAGCGCCATGCGATGGCGTATCGGCGCGTGGAGGCCGGGCTCCACGACGGCGAAGTCGATGCGCGCATCGAGGCCCGGCGTCAGCGCGGTCGACAGCGCGGCGAAGCCGGCCTCGGCGGCGCCGGCGACGACGAACTGCGCGGCCTGCGCAACGTTCTCGCCCAGCGCGATGCGCGCGGCGGCGAGCGGCCAGGCGCCGGTCGCCTCCATCGCCTGGCGCGCCGCGAGCCCGTAGGGCGCGAGCTCGGGATTGGCGATCGCGACGCGCCGCACGACGCCGGCGCGCAGCGCCGCGACGAGGCCCTCGAGGCGCGGGTCGGCGGCGACGGCGCCGCCGCGCCGCGCGACCAGGGCGAGCCTGCCATGGGCGTAGACGCGCCCGCGATCCGCGGCGTGCCCGGCCGCGTGGAGCTGCAGCACGCTCGCCTCGTCGGCGGCGAGGAAGGCGCGGAAGGGCGCGCCCGCGGCGACCTGGCGCGCGAGGTTGCCCGACGCGCCGTAGGCGATCTCGACCGTCCCGCCCCCGTCCCGCGCGCGGAAGGCCGCGGCCACCTCGTCGAGCGCGGGGCGCAGGCTGGAGGCGGCGGCGATCGCGAGGCCCGGCTGCCGCGCGCGCGCCGGGCGCGCCGCGGCCGGGGCGGCGAGCGCCGCCATCGCGGCCAGGAGCGCGCGCCGCGCTGCGTTATGTTCCATCGGATATAACGACTATCCGGCGCGGCGCCGGCCGGTCAAGGGCGGGCGCCGCGCCGCGCGGGCGGCCGCGCCAGGCGCGCGAACTCGCGCCGCGCGCTGCGCGCCGCCGCCTGCTCGACGCGCCGGTAGCGCAGCGCCACCTCGCGCCCGAGCGCGGTGAGCGCGGCGCCGCCGCCCGCGCGGCCGCCGGCGCTGCGCTCGACCACCGGTCCGGCGAACGCGGCGTTGAGTTCCTCGACCAGCGTCCAGGCGCGCTTGTAGCTCATCGACAGGCGCCGCCCCGCGGCGGCGATCGAGCCGGTCTCGGCGATCGCCTCGAGCAGGTCGACCTTGCCCGGGCCGATCGCGACGCCCCGGGCGAGGACGATGCGCAGCCGCGGCACCGGTGCGGTGGCGGCGCGGCCGCTCATGCCAGCCAGCGCTTGCGCCGCTTGTAGTGCTTGACCTCGCGGAAGCTCTTGCGGCCCGCGGCGCCGAGGCCGAGGTAGAACTCCTTGACGTCCTCGTTGCCGCGCAGCGCCTCGGCGGCGCCGTCGAGCACGACGCGCCCGTTCTCGAGGATGTAGCCGTAGTGGGCGTAGCGCAGCGCGATGTTGGTGTTCTGCTCGGCGAGGAGGAAGCTGACCTTCCGCTCGACGTTGAGCTTGTGGACGATCTCGAAGATCTCCTCGACCAGCTGCGGGGCGAGGCCCATCGACGGCTCGTCGAGCAGGATCGTCGAGGGGCGGCTCATCAGCGCGCGCCCGATGGCGCACATCTGCTGCTCGCCGCCCGAGGTGTAGCCCGCCTGGCTGGACCGGCGCTCGCGCAGGCGCGGGAAATACGCGTAGACCATCTCCATGTCGCGGGCGATGGCGGCCCGGCCGTCGCGGCGCGTGTAGGCGCCGGTCAGCAGGTTCTCCTCGATCGACAGGTGGCCGAAGACGTGCCGGCCCTCCATGACCTGGATGACGCCCCTGCGCACGAGCTCGTTGGGCGACAGCCGGTCGATGCGCTCGCTGCGGTACTCGATCGAGCCCTTTGTGACGTCGCCGCGCTCCGCGCGCAGCAGGTTGGAGACGGCCTTGAGCGTCGTCGTCTTGCCCGCGCCGTTGGCGCCGAGCAGCGCGACGATGCCGCCCTCCGGTACCGAGAGCGAGACGCCCTTCAGCACCAGGATGACGTGGTCGTAGATGACCTCGATGTTGTTCACCGAGAGGATCGGCGTCGCCGCGTCGCTCATGCCCGATGCCCCCTTGATGGCGTGGAGGACCCGGGGGCCGGCGGCGCGCGCCGCCGGCCCCCGTCCGGCCTCAGGACCGGTTGTCGCAGGCCTCGCTGCGCCTCGGCCAGTTGTTCTTCTCGGCGAAGTCCTTCGCCGCCGCCTCGAGCAGCGGGCGGACCTTGTCGGACATCGGCGACATCCAGTCGGAGCCGCGCGTCCACTTCTGGCCGTCCCACTGGGCGACGTAGACTTTGTGGTGGCCGTTGTGGTCGCCACAGGTGATGCGCACCGGGGCCGCGAAGCCCTCCATGCCCATCTCCCTGAGCCGCGCCTCGGTGATGTTCAGGTTCTCGAAGCCGCGCCGCACGTCCTCGCCGTTCACCACCCGCTTGCCGGTGAGCTGCTGCGCGGTGCGGATCGCCTCGGCGATCAGCATCGAGTTGTAGACGCCGCGGTTGTAGAGGTTCTCGCCGATCTTGTCCTTCGGGAACTTGGACAGGCCCTTGTCCACGACATGCCGCTGGATGTCGCGGATCACGGGGAAGTCGGCGCCGACGCCGTGGAAGTTGAGCGACTTGTAGCCCCTGCCGCCCGCCTCGCCGCCGCGCGCGTCGTCGTCGCCGCCGGCCCACCAGACGCCGACCAGCTTTTCCATCGGGAAGTTGTTCTTCGCCGCTTCCTTGACCGCGGTCGGGTTCATCGCGCCCCAGCCCTGGTTGTAGATCCAGTCGGTGCGGTCGCGGCGCACGGCCAGCCACTGCGAGGCCTGGTCCTGCATCTTGTCGGCCGGGACCGGATAGAGCTTCAGCTCGAAGCCGTACTCGCGCGCGAAGGTCTCGAGCAGCGGGATCGGCTCCTTGCCGAAGGGCGCGTCGAGGTGGAGCAGGCCGATGCGCTTGCCGCGCAGTTTGTCGAAGCCGCCCTCGCGCTCGGCGACGTGGCGGATGAACAGCGAGGCGCCGTCCCAGTAGGTCACGGGCGGGTTGAAGACCCATGGGAACGTCTCGCCGACCGCGGCGGCCGACAGGCCGTAGGCCATCGACAGGATCGGGATCTTGTCGACATGCGCCTTCGGGATCAGCTGCAGCGTGATGCCGGTCGAGTAGGGGTTCACGACGACCGGGTTCTTGCCCTTGATCGCCTCGTAGCACTCGACGCCCTTCTTGGTGTCGTATCCGGTCTCGCATTCCTCGATCACGAGGCGCGCGCCGCCGATGCCGCCGTCGCGCTCGTTGAGCATGCGCAGGTAGTCGTGCATGCCGTCGGCGATCGGCACGCCCGAGCCGCCGAAGGGCCCGGTGCGGTAGGACAGCAGCGGGACGTAGATCGAGTCCTGGGCGGGCGCCATCGCCGGCGCCAGGGCGCCGAGCGCGGCCGCAGCCGCGGCCCCGAGCGCCAGTTTCCTCATCGACATGGTGTCACCTCTCTTTTCGTCGCGGAGCGCCGGGCCGGGCTGGCCGCGGCTGATTCCGTCGCCACGATGCTGACGTCGACATCCTCGCCGGGCACGCTTGCCCTCAGTACGGGAAGGGCCAGGCGCGCAGCTTCTGCTTCGTCGTCGCCCAGAGCCGCGCGAGACCGTGCGGCTCGACGATGAGGAAGAAGACGATGAGCGCGCCGACGAGGATGTGCGTCAGGTGCTCGGCGGTGGCGCCGCCGATCGGGACGCCCAGCTCGGGCAGCCCGAATTTCAGGAAGATCGGGACGAGGTGCAGCAGCGCCGCGCCCAGGAAGGCGCCGAGCAGGCTGCCGAGCCCGCCGATGATGATCATGAACAGGATCGTGAAGGACAGGTTGATCGAGAAGGCGTCCTTGGCCTCGCCGCCGCCGTACCACAGGAACATCATCGCGGCGCCCGCGACGCCGCAGTAGAAGGACGACACGGCGAAGGCGAGCAGCTTGGCGCGCAGCAGCCGGATGCCCATGAGCTCGGCCGCGATGTCCATGTCGCGCACCGCCATCCAGGCGCGGCCGACGCGGCCATGGACGATGTTCGAGGCGATCCAGGTAAGCACGACGACGATCGCGAGGATCGCGTAGTAGCGCGCCAGCGGCGTCGCGCTCGCGCCGACGATCGGTATGCCGAAAACGCTTCGCGACGGCGCCTCGATCGCGCCGGAGAGGTTGTAGTTGAAGAGCCAGGGAATGCGCACGAAGCACCATTCGAGGAAGAACTGCGCGGCCAGCGTCGCGACCGCGAGGTAGAAGCCCTTGATGCGCAGGCTCGGAAGGCCGAAGACGACACCGATGGCGGCGGAGAAGAAGCCCGAGGCGAGGATCCAGACGAGGATGTTCACCTGTGGGAAGATCGTCGTCAGCTTGTAGCAGGCATAGGCGCCCACGCCCATGAACGCGCCGGTGCCGAGCGAGAGCAGGCCGGTGTAGCCGGTCAGCAGGTTGAGCCCGGTCGCCGCGAGCGAGAAGACCAGGAACGGGACCAGCACCGTGCCGACGACGAAGGCATCGAGGAAGGGCGGCAGCGCGACCGCCGCCGCGAGGATGATCGCGAGCCCGACCCGGTCCTGCCGGATCGGGAAGACGGCCATGTCGGCCTCGTAGCTGGTCTTGAACTGCCCGGCCTCGCGGTAGAACACGGCGCCCGTCCTCCCTCAGATCCGCTCGATGATCTTGTCGCCGAACAGGCCCTGCGGCCGGAACAGCAGGAAGGCAAGCGCGATCAGGTAGGCGAGCCAGCTCTCGATGCCGCTGCCGACGAGCGGCCCCCAGTAGAACTCGCCCATCTTCTCGCCGATGCCGATGATCAGCCCGCCGACGATGGCGCCGGGCACCGAGGTGAAGCCGCCGAGGATCAGCACGGGCAGCGCCTTGAGCGCGATGATCTGCAGCCCGAAGGACACGTCGGAGCGCGCCCCCCACATGATGCCGGTCACCAGCGCCACGAGGCCGGCGGTGAACCAGACGATGACCCAGATCTGGTTGAGAGAGATGCCGACCGACAGCGCCGCCTTGTGGCTGTCCGCCACCGCGCGCAGCGCGCGCCCGATGCGCGTGCGCTGGAAGAACACCGCGAGCGCGGCGACCATCAGCCCGGCGATGACGGCCGCGGCGATGTCGAGCTTCTGGAAGGTGACGCGGCCGCCCAGCATCTGCACGTCGATGGCGCCGCGCGGCAGGAAGAGCTCGCCGGTGATCATCGCCTTGGGGCGCCCGCCGAAGATGAACTCGCCGAGCCCGATGATCAGGTAGGTGATCCCGAAGGTCGCCATGAACAGGATGATGTCCGGCTGGTTGACCAGCGGGCGCAGCACGACGCGCTCGATGCTCCAGGCCAGCGCGTACATCACGCCCACGGTGAGGACGAGGGCGAGCGGGGCGGGGACGCCGTTCTCGTGCAGCCCGACCAGCGTGAGGGCCGCGAAGACGACCATGATCCCCTGGGCGAAGTTGAACACGCCCGACGCCTTGAAGATGAGGACGAAGCCCAGCGCGATCAGCGCGTAGAGCACGCCCGCGACCGTGCCCTCCCAGAGGACCTGCACGAGCAGGTCGGGCATGTCGGCCATCTGCACGAAGGGATCGACGAAGACCTGGTAGAGCATCGCGCGCCCCTCAGTGCCCGACGCCGAGATAGGCGTCGATGACCCGCCGGTCCGCCTTCACCTCGGCCGGCGTGCCGTCGGCGATCTTGCGCCCGTAGTCGAGCACGACGACGCGGTCGGAGAGGTCCATCACCACGCCCATGTCGTGCTCGATCAGCGCGATCGTGGTGCCGTACTGCCTGACCACGTCGAGGATGAAGCGGCACATGTCCTCCTTCTCCTCGAGGTTCATTCCCGCCATCGGCTCGTCGAGCAGCAGCAGCTCGGGTTGCATCGCGAGCGCGCGGCCAAGCTCGACGCGCTTCTGCAGCCCGTAGGGCAGGCGGCCGACCGGCGTCTTTCGGATGTGCTCGATCTCCAGGAACTCGATGACGCCCTCGACGAACCTGCGGTGCTCGATCTCCTCGCGCATCGCCGGGCCGTGGCGCCACACCTGCCAGAAGAATGGCACCTTCATCTTCAGCAGCCGCCCGGTCATGATGTTGTCAAGCGTCGACATGCCGCGGAACAGCGCGATGTTCTGGAAGGTGCGCGCGATGCCCTGCTCGGCGGCCTCGTGCGGGCGCATCTGCCGGCGCTCGACGCCGCGATAGGTGATGCGGCCCTGCTGCGGCTGGTAGAAGCCGTTGATGCAGTTGAGCATCGACGACTTGCCCGCGCCGTTGGGCCCGATGATCGCGCGGATCTCGCCCTTGCGCACGTCGAAGGAGACGTCGGTCAGCGCCTTGACGCCGCCGAAGGCGAGCGAGATGCCGTCGACCGACAGCAGCGCCTCCCCGGGGCGCGGCGCGGCGGCGCTCATTCCGCGGCCTCGCGCCGGCCGACGGCGCCGGCGGCGGGCATGTCCCTGACCTCGAGGTCCGCCTCGATGCGGCCCTTGCGGCCGTCCTCGAAGGTGACGTCGGTGGCGATGCGCCCGCGCGCCTCGCCGGCGTAGATCGCCTCGACCAGCGGCGCGTAGCGCTCGGCGATGAAGCCGCGGCGGACCTTGCGCGTGCGCGTGAGCTCGCCGTCGTCGGCGTCGAGTTCCTTGTGCAGCACGATGAAGCGGCGGATCGCCGAGCCGGCCAGCGCGGGGTCCGCGGCGAGGTCGGCGTTCACCCGCGCGACGCAGTCGGCGACCAGGTCCAGGACCTCCGGCCGCGCCGCGAGCTCCTGGTACGAGGCGTAGGCGATGCCGCGGCGCTCCGCCCAGTTGCCGACCGCCTCGAGGTCGATGTTGACGAAGGCCGAGGCGAAGTCGCGGTCGGCGCCGAAGGCGACGGCCTCCCTCACGTAGGCGAAGAACTTGAGCTTGTTCTCGATGTACTTCGGCGCGAAGAGCGCGCCGCCCGTGAGGCGGCCGACGTCCTTCGCGCGGTCGACGATGCGCAGGTGGCCGTCGGCGTCGAAGATGCCGGCGTCGCCGGTACGCAGCCAGCCATCCGCGGTCTTGGCGTCGCGCGTGGCGTCCTCGTTCTTGTAGTAGAGCTTGAACACGCCGGGGCTGCGGACGAGGACCTCGCCGCTGTCGGCGAGGCGGATCTCGACGCCCGGCGCCGCCGGCCCGACCGTGTCGACCTTGATCTGGCCGTCGGGCTGCAGGCAGATGAAGACGCTCGCCTCGGTCATGCCGTAGAGCTGCTTCAGGTTGAGGCCGAGCGAGCGGTAGAAGGCGAAGAGGTCCGGGCCGATCGCCTCGCCCGCGGTGTAGCCCACGCGCATGCGGCCGAGCCCCAGCACGTTCTTGAGCGGCGCGTAGACCAGCCACTCGCCCAGCCGGTAGAGCAGCCGGTCGGCGGCCCCCACCGGCCTGCCGTCGAGGATGTCGATGCCGACGCGACGCGCGTGGTCCATGAAGAAGCGGTACATCGCGCGCTTGGGCGCGCTCGCGTCCTCCATGCGGATCGTCACCTGCGTCAGCAGGTTCTCGAAGATGCGCGGCGGCGCGAAGAAGAAGGTCGGCCCGATCTCCTTCAGATCGTTCATGACCGTCGCGCCGGATTCCGGGCAGGCGACGCAGAAGCCGGAGATCAGCGCCTCGCCGTAGGAGAAGACGTGGTCGCCCACCCAGGCCATCGGCAGGTAGGCGAGGATCTCGTCCGCCTTGCCCAGCCGGTCGAAGGCGACGGCGTTGGCGCAGGTGGTCAGCACGTTGTCGTAGGTGAGCATCACGCCCTTGGGCTGGCCCGTCGTGCCCGAGGTGTAGAGCATCACCGCGACGTCGCCGCCCTCGCCTAGCGCGATCTCGCGCTCGACCAGCGCCGGGTCGCGCGCCAGCGCGGCGCGGCCGGCCTCCATCAGCGACGCGAGCGAGCCGATGCGCGCGTGGTCGTAGTCGCGCAGGCCGCGCGGGTCGTCGTAGACGATGCGCTCGAGCGCCGGCGCGCGCGCGCCGACCGCGATCAGCTTGTCGACCTGCTCCTGGTCCTCAGCGACCGCGATGCGCGCCTCGCCATGGCCGAGCACGAAGCCCATCTCCTCGGCGACCGCGTCCTGATAGACCGGGACGGGGATGGCGCCCAGGCATTGCGCGGCGCAGATCGCGCCGTAGAGCAGCGGGCGGTTGTCGCCGACGATCGCCAGGGTCTGGCCGCGGCCCAGCCCGAGGCCGTGCAGCCCGGCCGCGATGGCATGGACGTCGTCGCGCCATTCTCGCCAGGTCCAGGTCTGCCAGATGCCGAGGCGCTTCTCGCGGAAGGCCGGCCGGCCGGCGCGCCGGGCCATCGCCGCGTCGAGCAGCTTGGGGAACGTGTCGGCGGCGCTCACGCGCGCCCCCCGGTTCCGGCGTCCTGCGACCAGTTCGGCACCTGTCTCCTCCAGCGCGCCCCCGTGGCGTGGACGGCCTTCTTCGATGCCGGGGGCGAAGCCCGTTGCTACCGCTTGCCCCGGCGGGGGTCAATCGCCGCCCGCGCCCGGCGCGCGCGCCGGGCGGGCTTGGGGTGCAAAAGCGGGCGCGGCCGTGATAGACGGACCCCGCATCCAGGGCCCGGGGCGGGGCGGCCGGGCGCGCGCAGGCGCGGCGGCTCGCCCGGAGCCCGCGACCCGTCCGACCTCCGACCGGGAGACGACCCTTGACCGCCATCGGTACCGACACGCTGAAGACCCGCCGCACCCTCACCATCGACGGCAGGGGCTACGAGTACTTCTCGCTCGCTGCGGCCGAGCAGGCCGGGCTCGCCGGCATCTCGCGCCTGCCCTTCTCGATGAAGGTGCTGCTCGAGAACCTGCTGCGCCACGAGGACGGGCGCTCGGTGACGGTGGACGACCTCAAGGCCGTGGCGGCCTGGGCCGTGGACCGGCGGTCCGACCGCGAGATCGGCTACCGCCCGGCGCGCGTGCTGATGCAGGACTTCACCGGCGTGCCCGCGGTCGTCGACCTCGCCGCGATGCGCGACGCGATGGCCGGCATGGGCGGCGACGTGCGCAAGATCAACCCGCTCTCGCCGGTCGACCTCGTCATCGACCACTCGGTGGTGATCGACCATTCCGGCTCGGCCGACGCGCTCGCGAAGAACGTGCGCCTCGAGTACGAGCGCAACGGCGAGCGCTACAACTTCCTGCGCTGGGGCCAGAGCGCCTTCGGCAATTTCCGCGTCGTGCCGCCGGGCACCGGGATCTGCCACCAGGTCAACCTCGAGTACCTCGCCCAGACCGTCTGGGTGTCGGAGAACGACGGCAGGTCCTTCGCCTATCCGGACACGCTGGTCGGCACCGACTCCCACACCACGATGGTGAACGGGCTCGCGGTGCTGGGCTGGGGCGTGGGCGGCATCGAGGCCGAGGCCGCGATGCTCGGCCAGCCCGTCTCGATGGTGATCCCCGAGGTCGTCGGCTTCAGGCTCACCGGCAAGATGCGCGAGGGGCTGACGGCTACCGACCTCGTCCTCACCGTCACGCAGATGCTGCGCAAGAAGGGCGTGGTGAACAAGTTCGTCGAGTTCTTCGGCCCGGGCCTCGACGCGCTGTCGCTCGCCGACCGCGCGACGATCGCCAACATGGCGCCCGAGTACGGCGCGACCTGCGGCTTCTTCCCGGTCGACCAGGAGACGCTGAACTACCTCGCGCTCACCGGCCGCGACGCCGCGCGCATCAAGCTCGTCGAGGCCTATGCCAAGGCGCAGGGCATGTGGCGCGACGCGGGCTCCCCCGATCCCGTCTTCACCGACGTGCTTGAGCTCGACATGGGCACGGTCGAGCCCTCGCTCGCCGGCCCGAAGCGCCCGCAGGACCGCGTCGCGCTGGGCAGCGTGAAGGCGAACTTCGAAAAGGCCCTGCCCGAGCTGCTCGGGCCGAAGGCCTCCAAGGAGCCGGTCAAGGTCGGCAAGGGCGAGTACGCGCTGCGCCACGGCGACGTCGTGATCGCGGCGATCACCTCCTGCACCAACACCTCCAACCCGGCGGTGCTGGTCGCGGCGGGGCTGCTGGCGAAGAAGGCGAACGAGCTCGGCCTGCGCAGCAAGCCCTGGGTCAAGACCTCGCTGGCGCCGGGCTCGCAGGTCGTCACCGACTACCTCGCCAAGGCCGGGCTGCAGCCGCATCTCGACGCGCTGGGCTTCAACCTCGCGGGCTATGGCTGCACGACCTGCATCGGCAACTCGGGGCCGCTGCCCGACGAGATCGCCGAGGCGATCGACGGCGGCGACCTCACCGTCTCCGCGGTCATCTCCGGCAACCGCAACTTCGAGGGCCGCGTCCACCCGCAGGTGAAGGCGAACTACCTCGCCTCGCCGCCGCTGGTCGTCGCCTACGCGCTCGCCGGCTCGGTGCTGCGCGACGTCGCCACGGAGCCGCTGGGCATGGGCAGGGACGGCAAGCCCGTCTACCTGCGCGACGTGTGGCCGTCGAACCGCGAGATCGCGGAGACGATGCGCGCGACCATCTCCGCGGAGATGTACCGCGCGCGCTACGCCGACGTGTTCAAGGGCGACGCCGACTGGCAGCGCATGGGCGGCTCGACGGGCATGACCTATGGCTGGAACGACGGCTCCACCTACGTGAAGCTGCCGCCCTATTTCGAGGGCATGTCGCGCGAGCCGGGCACGTTCTCGGACATCTCCGGCGCGCGGCTACTGGCGCTGCTCGGCGACTCGATCACGACCGACCATATCTCCCCGGCCGGCTCGATCAAGCGCAACGGGCCGGCGGGCGAGTACCTGCTCGAGCGCCAGGTGCGCGAGCAGGACTTCAACCAGTTCGGCACGCGCCGCGGCAACCACGAGATCATGATGCGCGGCACCTTCGCCAACATCCGGCTGAAGAACGAGATGGCGGCCGGCACCTCGGGCGGCGTCACGCGCTACATGCCCTCGGGCGAGCAGATGTCGATCTTCGACGCCGCGATGCGCTACCAGCGCGAGGGCGTGCCGCTGGTCGTGGTCGGCGGCAAGGAATACGGCACGGGCTCCAGCCGCGACTGGGCGGCCAAGGGCACGCGCCTGCTCGGCATCCGCGCGGTGCTGGTGGAG
>Ga0194133_10003114_pt1 | contig 24152 bp, 18 predicted proteins | sample TA2KigOf40mmetaG_FD_155448 | JGI IMG/M metagenome (GOLD analysis project Ga0194133, IMG submission 155448) | Freshwater microbial communities from Lake Tanganyika, Tanzania - TA2015055 Kigoma Offshore 40m | ecosystem: Environmental > Aquatic > Freshwater > Lake | place: Tanzania: Lake...
GGGTTGACCGTAGCAGCCTTTACCAACATCCTCGGTGTAAATCTGATACCCATAAAAATGTTTTCACGTGTAGCCGTGAGAGCTGTGTTCGCCTTACCCAAGTTCCTCCAACTTTGGTGCCCTGTTCCATCACAACGGGAGTTGTCTGAGTCGACCTACTCACATGTCTACAGGCGCAAAGGCCGGCAGCTCCCGCTCCGATGATGCAAACTTTCAAGTTTGACATTTCTTCAGTATTGACACTACAAGATCTTGACTTTCTTGCATATTTATATACATTCAAAGTGTCAACAAATGTTACGTAATATAGCCCATAGAGACAAAAAATTATCAACTTTGTTTTCCGCGAAGCTCCCACTATTTTTTTACACGTGTAGACTGTAGATCGAACTTTAGAAAATGAAAAGAAAATCGCACGTGTAAAATATATGATGTGCACCTCTAAGAATATGGGGTGACCCCTGATTGTAGTTTGATGGATTTTGTACAAACTGTAGTTGGTGAACTAGTTAGTCATATCCTTAACCTTTTAAAAATTTTAGGTAAAAATGGCAAACTTTCGAAAAAATTGATTTTCATTAACTTAATTTCTCATTAAGAAAAAACGATGCCACTTTTCAAAGTAGAAATTTCCACCATTTCATATTTTTGGTAATTTTTCAATCAAAATATCGTGCATTAAGTGAGTGGCATCTTTTGCGCCACATTTTTTCCAAAGCAATATAAAAGATTTTGTTTATCTACATTTCATTTCATCTGTCTTTCATATTGTTTGAACTTTTAGTTGGTGACCCTTAAATGTTTTTTAGTTGATGGGTGAGATATCTAGTAAATTTCCACCTTCATGTTTATTGGCTTTTTTAAATTTATTCTAAAATCATTCAACTAAAATTAATTTGGTTTTTTTTGAGTTCAAGAGAGTTGTAAAAAAATCTTATTTCATATAACTATCGAAAAAAATCCAGCTGATTAAGATCTAACATATTTCAGCAAGAGTAGATTAGTAATGTTGAAAAATCAAATACTTTTTTAAAAAATCTACCAAACCTACATAACTTACATTGAAAAGTACATTAAATCCAATAAAAATGTTATTTTAATCTAATTATGAAGCTCCGTTGGTTGTGTTCTAAGTGAAAATCATGCACCAATTCAGTTGACCATAAAAAACCTTAAAAAAGAGTCTTTGGAGGAGATGTAGGAAGAAAAATTATTTTTTTCCATTTAAACACCCCCTATTCAACGTTTTATTCCTCTTTGCTCCCTTTTAAGGGTTAAAATTCTACTTTTTTTTGACCATTTTCCTAAAAATTTAACTGCATTATGGAAATTTAGCTCATCGACAGCTGACTTTATTCTTACCTTTTTAGTGTGAACACGTGACTTGACGGTGGAAAGACATATACAAATACAAAGCGGGCCAATTGCTCAACAGCTTGATTGGCATTGGCTATGACTGGCTTGGATTTATTGTAAACATTCCAATAAGCAGTAGACGCCGATCAACTTCTTCTCTGGACTTGACATTGACATATTCGAGTTAAAAAAATGGCTCCTCCTGAGATCAAATACACCCGACTGTTCATTGACAACGCGTTTGTCGACTCTGACAGCGGCAAGACCTTTGCCACGGTGAACCCAGCAACAGAAGAAGTGATTTGTCAGGTACCCGCGGTGTTGTTTAATTGATAACCTTTAACAGCATTGTGACATAATGGCTAAAGCACCCTTGAATAATATCGTAGAAATGATGCCTTTTTTTTGACTTGTCAGATCAGCGAAGGTGATGCCTCAGATGTTGACCGAGCCGTCCTTGCTGCAAAGAAGGCTTTTGCTTTTGGTTCGCCTTGGCGTACTGCGGATGCGTCTCATCGTGGAAAGTTGATGCACAAATTGTGTGATTTAATGGAGAAAAACAGGGTGAGGTCGATAGTCCGTGCACCTCTTCGCCACTTCAAAAGTTAAATGGTCATTTGACACAGGAGTATCTGGCGTCTCTAGAGACCCTTGACAACGGGAAGACTTACGAGAACGCCCTTGGAGACGTTGATGCGTCAGTGGCTTATCTGAGGTATTCTGCAGGTAAGATTTGCAGGGGATTATTTCACCACAGTCCGAGTACCGCAAATTCATTTTTATTCCCTAAGGATGGGCTGACAAGATCCATGGAGACACCATACCTTGTGACGGCGACTTCATGTCTTTCACAAGGAAAGAACCTGTGGGGGTTGTTGGACAGGTAAAAAGAAATTCCTACGCCAAATGACCTACTTTTCATTTTTGTAATTTGCCCAAAGATAATCCCTTGGAATTATCCCCTTCTTATGGTCAGTTGGAAGTGGGGTCCGGCCTTGGCAGCGGGATGCACGATCGTCCTCAAGCCAGGTAACTTAGGAAAGAACCTGTAAGCCTCTTGGGCTTCTTTATTTTGCTCGTCAATTTATTCTCTTCTTTTCTTGTAGCCGAGCAAACACCTTTGAGTGCTCTCTACATGGGAGCCCTGGCGCGAGAAGCTGGATTCCCGAAAGGCGTTATTAACATTGTTCCAGGCTACGGTCCTACTGCCGGAGCGGCAGTGGCCAAACATCCGGACATAAATAAGGTTCAAAGGCATTTTTTTTCAAAATATTGCTTCCTGTTGAATAAACATTGTCAAAGGTTGCATTTACTGGTTCCACTGAAGTTGGAAAAATCATCATGAAATTAGCTGCAGAATCCAATCTGAAGAGAGTATCCTTGGAGCTGGGAGGGAAGTCTCCCTTGGTAGGAAGCTGGACAGAAAATAACCTCATGTTAACCCCAATTAATCAATGATTTTTTAAAAGGTGGTTTGCGAAGACGTCCCTGATCTTGAAAAAGCTGTCGACATTTGCTTCAATGCTATTTTCGGAAACCACGGCCAAAATTGTTGTGCGGGTGAGATCCAGGATCCCCAACCTGTCCATTAATTTTTTAAAGGTTTACTCACTTATGTAAAAAGGTTCCAGAACTTTTGTCCAAGAGAGCATCTATGACAAATTTGTTACATTGGCCAAGGAAAAGGCAGAGAGCAGAATTGTTGGCGATCCTTGGGATTCAAAAAGTGAACAAGGACCCCAGGTAACGCCTTCTAATTATCATTGTTAGATTTTCAATTTTTTTGTATCTTAATAAGTAGGTCGACGATGCTCAATTCAACAAAATCCTCGAGCTGGTAATTTGTCGGTATTTAATGTTTTCTGTAGTCTCTGGGAGCATTTAAAGATTGTTGTGTTCAGATTGAGAGTGGCAAGGCGCAGGGAGCAACGTTGCAAGCTGGAGGCTGCCGTGCTCTCCAAAAAGGGTTTTTCATCAAACCTACTGTTTTCTCGAATGTAAAGGACGAAATGAGAATCGCCAAGTCGGAGATTAGTTGTACCTATTTGAGTTTCTATGAATAATAAACCCTCAATGTTTCTATTGCAGGGAAGAAATCTTTGGGCCTGTTCAAAGCATTCTCAAATTTTCAACGATGGAGGAACTAATTGAACGAGCAAATGCAACAACATACGGACTGGCGGCAGGCATTTTAACAAAGCAAGTTTGAATCCTCCTCCTGAAGGAATTCGAGTTGTTATAGACCATAATATTTCAGGGACATTGACAAGGCTTTGATGTTTGCTCAAGCAGTGCAGGCAGGATCAGTTTGGGTCAACTGCTATGACGCTGTTCAGAGTCAAACACCCTTTGGAGGTTTCAAGCAGTCAGGTATAGGTCGTGAGCTGGGGCCAGAGGGAATTCACGACTATTTGGAAAACAAGACTGTTACGATTGCAGTACCACAAAAAAATTCCTAAAATTAAATCTGTCTCTTTCGGTCCTGCTCTAATTTTAAAGAATGACAGGAAATATAAAGAGTATGAGCCAACAAAATTCTATTCTATTAATGTGGGACAAGTCAAGATTTATTACCCACGAACAATTCTAAACATTTCTGTTCGAATGGTTGTTTCGCCACAACGCCCAACAAGTTGCTCGACCACGTGTATCACACCTGGAGGGGCGATGACCAGGTCCGGATGTCTTCTCTAATTTTATCAAGTGTTAATCACCAACGAGAGAGAAAACTGTAGATTCATAAGAAGCTTACCAGAGGCCACCTGATTTCATGGGGTATGTTAAACCAATCGTACTGAGTTTCATCCGAGACCTCCAAAGATGTGAACTTATTCAACAAACTGTCTAGAATTTATCAACTTTTTGTGACCAAATCTTTTCAGCAAGTTATGGACATCTTGACTTACCATTAAAGAATCTGGTTAGCTTAGCATCTAAATTCATCACTCGTTGGAATGGCTCAGGAAACTCTGTTCCCACAACCCTCTCATATGGACACTCGACTTCGATCTATGAAAAATCTTTTTCAATATAATGCCGACTAGTATTTGGGCAACTCACATCAAGAACCAATGAGTCGCACACAACGACAGGCTCGTAGGCCTCCACTGGGTCACAATTAATTTTGGGCAATCTGCATCCACAGGAAATTAAGTCAATTCCTTTTCTTTGCGTCAAAAACTGGGTCAGATTCTCCACAACTCTTACCCCATCTATTGCAACATAATCCTCCTAAAATAAAATGCCAAATATTAAATCTAGAAAAGACAACATCCTCAAAGAAATTACCATTGACTTGGTGCCTTGAAGGTTTAATAATGAACACCCTGGTTGTACAACAAGGGATCCTGGCCATCTCCCATCTTCCCCTTAGTTTTCTTTATTATTTTTTTCATCAGGTATAAAATTACTTTTTAAAGAAGTTTACTTTTAACAATCTTATCTGGATCGTCCTCAAGGAATGTTGTTTTACCTTTGCAGTCAGCCTCCTAAGAAAAAAAGATTTTACCTCGATGTACTGAGCCCTTTTTAGGGTAAAATCGTCTCACCTCAAATCCAACAGCACAAAGGTAAGTTGAAGAGAGATTTGGAATCAGAACAGGATGCTCAGCTGATTCTCCATCACAAAAAGACAAAGATTTTTTAACATAAATGAAAATGTGTAGAAGAACAGTTAGTCTTTTGACCGTCATTTTGCCTAATAACTGGCAATTTCAAACAAAAGTTTTCTCTCTATTCAAATAGAAAGAGCCAGATTGTTTAATTAGTGCACTGATAATACATCCCAGATTTTAATGTGAAAATCCTTTCTTCCCATAGATAAGAAACTTCAATTGAATGGGTAAGTTTAATCAAATTTTTCTTCGGAATAAAGGTCATAAAACAGCCTTATCTCTAAGCTCTCTTTTAAAAATGTACAAAAATTTCTTTTTTGATCTACTTTTTTGAAGTGCTGCTTTGAGAGCCAAGGCTCTTTCTTCGCATATTACTCCAGACAATCCATGATGCAATTCGACCAACCGAAGGCGAAAAAGGGGAGAAATAATCTGAAATTATATTTAACACTATTAACTTTAAATTTCGATTTGAGCAATACTTATGTCAAAATTACCTTGATAATTTCATCGCTACTTGATAATGTATCATTGAATTTAAAAACTTGAAGTGTGGGATTCTTTTGGACGACCTCAATCAATCCAGAATCAGTGATTCCTGGACATTCGGTCAAGTCCTTTGAAAATGAAAAACTTATCTTGAAGCTGCTCAATTATTTTGGAGTAAAACTTACACAAATTCGAAGACGTGAAAAGTTGAAACCTTCTTTACAACTCAGATCAGTTATTCGACAACCACTTGCGTGCAGCTCGTATAAATTCAGGCTACAGACACCCTAAGATTTATAAAAATGATGATAAAAATGATAAGGTTTTGAACAGAGAAGTTCTGCCATTCATCCATTACCTTGGGCTTCTCTGATTTCCCTAAAAATCCCTCATCTGTAATTTTCTTGCACTTTGTCAATATCAGCACTTGCAGTTTGATTAAATTTTGTGAAATCTCCAGGACAACAACATTGTCAATTTCTTCATTGCAAAAGCTCAGGTCCAGCTCGACAAGAGTTGGAATACTAAATTATGAATGCTTAAAATACACAATTTTTGATAAAAAAAAACCCATACAAGCTCACTATGAAATTATATTGATAAACTTGTCCTTCGGAATGTAAAACTTGTCCATGTTTAAGTGTCTGAGTTTGAAGTTTCCCTTTGTTAGGGCCTCCAATATCTCGGAGCTTAAAATATCAGATGATGAAACGTTCTGAAATGTTTCAAAATTTTACTTAATTCTTGCAAAATATTTATATATTCAATACTGCTAACCAAATACTCAAGCTTCATATGTCCAAAGCATGAATCAAATTTCCTCATTGAGACTCCTTCAAGAGACAAACAGTTCACTTTCTTCATGTTCCTAAAGATCTCAACAACTTCCAAAACATTTTTGACTGCAAAAATATCGGTGCGGTTTCCCAAATTTAAACACCTAAGGTCTAAAACCATGATTTTTTATAAATCTGAAAGTCAACAGAGGATAAGCAAATTTACCTTTAAGATTTTTCAAAAATGGAATTAAGTAAGGACCATCACCGGGGATACACGTATCCAGATTAAGTTTGAATAATTTCAAATCAAGTTGAGAAAGCATTTCCCAAAAAGTCTCACTCAATCGACTGAAAAAGAGTTAGTTAATAAACTTGAAATATTTTCCATAATGGATTAAAATTACCAATCTTTAATGGTGAGAGCTTTTAGCCTATCTTTGGACTTTTGAATCAAGTCGGGTAAGATCTGTGTTGTAAACATGTTGTGGCATTCTACTTCCCATTCAATACAACTCAATGGAGGCATCATTAGAATCAGATCAGAAAAATACTTTTCGACAGCTCCATTCAGCTATTGAATTTCGATTTAATTAAAATTCCTTTGGGGTTGTTGTGATTTATAACTTAATTACAGGAACTGATAACTTCAATTTGATGCGCTTCAAATATGAAAAGCTGCTTTTCATTTCATCTGCTTCTTTCTGGTTATAAAATCTTTGCCCTGAAAATTCATAGCTGATAAGGTTTTTGAAAAGAGTAAAGAAGCAAAACTTACCTATCAAAGTCCAATCCAATGACTCAAAGTCTGGAGACACAATCGAAAGGCTTTCCAACTGATTCGTAGCCTTCACAAAGTTGTATAGATCAAAAGGGGATGGGACCCAGTTGATCAAGGTGAGGGAGACGATTTCAGATGAAAATTCCTACATTGGAGGTTCTTAACGTAAAAATTTAACATTCAAAAGTGTTTCAGGTCTACCTGGCAAGCGGAAATCGATGACAAACTCCCGTCGGGAAGACCACTTACCGTCAGGTTGGTGAAGGACTAAAATAAGGAATTTGATTTTTAAAGATTACACGATAACAAAATCGAGAAAGGCATTTAATTTCTCACCCTAGTAGGTCTTTTAAAAGTATCAAGACTTTTTTCATTAAACACTTCTGAGGTGAATGTAAGAATCGTTTCATTTTTTATACTTTTCGAAAGACTTTGATAGGCAGCAAGGAAGTTTTTACATACTAAGCAGCACACCAATCGGTCATGAACAGGAAGATAAGTTAAAATTAAGCACCAAAGCTCGACTGGCAATATGTCAGACATTCTTAAAGCCTTCTTGCAAATTTTGTCACAGTATTAAAAAAGTTTTACTAATTATTTTCCAACCAAGTTTCTTTCATCACTGCGAACTTTTTTACTTTTCGCGAGTTTTGAATTTGGGTTTATTTACGAAAATTGTTTTAATATTAGTTTCAAAACATTCCGTAACTCCCTTTTTGGCGCTACACAGACTAAAAAGTAAATAATGATTTATGATTTACACTATTGTCAAATTAATATTCACATATTATTGAGCAAAAGGATTGAATGAAAATTCAACATGAATAATATTGTCAAGGAGTTTAAAGGGGCCAACAAAACGAAAAAAATATTTTCATCAAAATGCTTAAGATGAGCTTTCAAATGCAAAAGAAAAGTCAGGCCAGAATAAAATTTTCACTCTTTTTTGTGATGGTCATCATTCTCTTGATTGGATGATTTGTCGTCTTCAGAAAGGTTGGCATCGTCCCTAAGTTGAGTAAATAAAATATGTTTTTAAATTCACATTACAAAATCTTATTTGAAAAAATATCCATTTGGTACTGATGAGGAACAAATTTTCACCTATTTCCTTTAGCAGACTTTTTTGCCAACTTCTCATTAATCTTTTTTTGAATTTTTTTCGCTTTCAGCTCCTAATGATTTGAAAACAGTATCTAATTAAATTCTAATTTTTTTTTCTTTCATGACTGATGATAATAAAGAAATAAATCCTGAAACCTGTTCGCTCTCCTTTGGTTTGAGGACTCTGGGAAGATACGATTGAGTAACTTGTCTTGCAACACATAACGCAAGTACGAATGGGGCCCAGAAAACAAGCCTCCCGACCCAAGGTGAGGTTACTCTATTTCTGAAATGAATATGAAGTTTCATGGAAACACTTTTCACAACCGAAATGATTAACTAATCTCAACACTTACTTGAACCAGTTTGAGTAAGTTGCTAGAGCTAATGCTGTCATCGCTGTGAGGAAAACTAACATTCCTCCTGTGGCATGATAAAGCTTTAAGTTTATTGGTCTGACAAAGTAAACAGGATGTCAGGTGATATGATTAGATCTTAAAAGATTTATAAATTCAAACCTGATCCAATTTGAAAGATTATGGGAGTATTTTGCTAATACTCCTCCGAAAGAAGCAATCAAAATACCACAAACAGCTGCAAGGCCTACCGAACCGTGCCTATTAAATATGGTTTGTCAGAATTCACACAAAATGACATTTTAAACTTGCTTGGCTTTACCATGTTGTAAAATGCTTTCGATTATTGACCTCCTTGTTGATATACACAGCCCCAAAGCCGCCCAAAGCCGAAATGATGCCAAACGTATGTAATATCCAATGTAATTGAAGTTTCTCCTAAATAAATAAATCAAACCGAAGAAATGTTGATTTCAAGATGTGCTTTAGGAGGTTCAATGATTTCAAATTAATTACCTGTCTGGGAGAGGAGGTTGCAAGGCTACTTTCTGGAGAAAAGATTATTATAGCCTAGAAAGATAAAGAGATTTTAAATATTCGATGTTGGGATCAAATCATTATGGTATACCTGTAAAAGAAGTAAAGTAAAAGCGACACTCATGCAAGTAGGATGCCATGAAAAGAGGTCAGAGCCAGGAGCTGACTGATAAACAAAAAATGCTGTGAGAAGAACTGAAGCAATATGCACAACCATGGTTTTATTTCAATTTTCTTGTCCCTAAAGTGCAAAGTGACAGACAATTTACAGTTACAATTTCCAACTTGTTCTTACTGATTCGGTATATGTTTTGATAAGTCATCTTTTTTTATTTTCAAAATAACGTAAGCTTGGCAGGTTGAAATCAGAAAACAATTTGGTTTTCACTTCAAATGATGACCTAGCTTACCGTTTTGTTTGTATCTATGGTTCAATTTAAAGTTCCAAAGGTATCAGTTATTATTTTCAATCCAGCTGTTGTTTTAGAAAGATAAACAAATCAAAACAATCCATTTTATCACATGGACTGTAGCTCTCTGAGATTTTTAACTTTTATGTCTTTAAAGTTTCTCCAAAATGAAAAGAAAAGTCTCGAAAGATATTTATGATACAAAAATTTTCACTATAAGCACAGAACCAACAGTGGGAGAAGACTTGACTGAAGCAAAGGATGATAACGAAGAATCTGGGGCTTTGCCAAGCAAAGAGGACCTGTTAATCAATAGCACCAAAGAAAGGTTATTATATTTTGCATTTTTCTCCAAGATTCAGAGCAAATGATGACAAAAAGGAAAGTTGGAAAGGTTATAAAAACAAGACTTTTAATTTTTCAGAAATTTAGAAAAATTCCTCTTTGGCAAAACTTTTACAACTGCATCCGAAAAAGCAAAAACTGTTGCAAAAGACGAGGAGGATTCTGATGATCAAGATGACTTCAATGAAGAATTCTCACGTAATAAAAGGAGACGACCTGCTTGGGAAGATGAGGACGACGAAAAAACAAAGTATAAATGATGTTTTACTTGATACCCTCTGCTCTTCAGTTTTAATATCAATTTGATTTCCAGAGTCAAGGATGTTGTTGCGACCTATAAAAAAGCTCCGGGAAAGCACGGCCAAAAAGCAACGTCTGATGAAAAGTATTCCGACTTTTTGAGGCGGAAATTCACTTCCCTCGTAGATACGCCCAAATGGGCAGATCTTGACAACGGCAAAAATGAAGAAGACGATTCCGATGATGAGTTTTTTAAAGTAAGAACCATTGTAGGAATTTTAAGCCATTTTTTTAAACAATATGAAATTACATTAAGGACACGAATGAGGCTCTTGAAACAGGAAAAAAAGAGAGCCTCAGAAAAGGGCACCTTGAAAGTCGAAAGTTAAAAGATGTGAATTTTCAATCTTACAAAGAGGGGGCAGTGATAAGGTAAAGATTGATAAAGGCCATTAGTTTTACATAAACAGCCAATTGCACTTCTGATTTTTAGGTCTACGGAATTTCATCCCCAAGCAACTGTAGGTCTCGTTGCTGGTCTTAATGGTACTGCTTCACTTTTCCATGTGGACGGGAAAATGAATCCAAAAATGCAAACCATCAATTTCGAAAATTTCCCCATACAAACAGCTCATTTTACACACGATGGTCAAAAGTTCGTTGTAGGCTCACGCCATTTTGGCCACTTTTTTGTGTACGACATGTATGCAGGCAAAACCATCAAGGTCCCATGGAAAGAAAATAGAGAACAAACAAGGTTTACATTTTAACAAAAAATTAAGAAAAAACCCCAATTATTTTAGAGATTAACAATTTTGGATTTTCAGCATGCAAAAGTTTGAAATGTCTCCATCAAATGATCTGGTAATCATGTCCCAGCTCCGAATATTTTGAAAAGATTTTTTTGATTCTTAAGTTTTTTATAGATGGCATTCCATGGTCGTTTTGGGACTATCCATATTCTTTCCTCGAAATCTTTCACAAAGATTTTCTCCCTAAAGATGAACGACAAAGTTCGGTCGGTTGCATTTAGCAGCGATGGAGAAAAACTTTATTCTCATGGAGGTATTTCATCTGCAACTATAAGCATTTTATAACTCTCTAGAAAAGTATTAAATTAATTTTCTTTTTTATTGACTTTCAATAGAAGGAGGAGAAGTTTACATTTGGGACCTTAAAGCCCAGGATTGTTTACATAAATTTTGGGATGATGGATGCATCAAGGGGACAGCAGTCGGACTTTCTAGGTACCCTCAATATATCATTATACAAGAAGGCAACGTAAGACTGAATAATGATATCAATACTCTGCTAGAGACAATGGTTACCTTGCTACTGGATCGGATTCGGGTGTTGTCAATATATACAAGTAAACTAGATTTCCAATAAATCTTTCATTTAACCAGCCTTTTTAAAGTTGAATTTTAATGCAGAACTTCAGAGGTGGTTAAATCTGTTCGCCCAAAGCCTGAGAAGATTGTCCTCAATCTGACCACCTCAATTTCAAACATCAAGTTCAATCCAACCTCTGAAATAGTTGCAATGACCTCAGAGGTGCCTTCTCAAATACTTGTTCTTTTGAAATTTTTGGATTCAACAAAATTCACTTTAGGTGCAAGATAACGCAATAAGACTTCTGCATCTACCTTCAATGACAGTCTTTAACAACTTTCCAGGTACCTTAAAAAGGGATAAATCCAAAGGTAGAAATTTTGTTACCTATATTCACTCTTTTTTTTATCAGGCAATGTTATGAATCTAAGAAGGATAAACTCATTTGATTTCTCAGTCAATGGTGGATATATGAGTATAGGGAACAATAGAGGAGCAGCCAATCTGTTCAGGTATAACCAACAAAATTTGCCACAAAAAATCTTGCATGATCAAAATGTACTCTTTGTTTTTCAGGTTAAAGCATTATGGAAACTACTGAACTTGAGCTGTCCAAATAAATTTTTTCTTATGAGTTATCATTTAAAAACAGAATTTGTCAAGTTTTCAACCTGATAATTGAAACAAATTTCAACACATTAACGTTATTTAGAGGTATCCAAAACTGAGAATTTGATTCAGGTCTAAAGTGCTATCACATGTGACAACCGTCCATAACCAAGAGCAACGAGTACTTAAAGATTGAAAGGGGAATTTGGAAAAAAAATCCTAAAAGTCTCTGTATAATCTATCTTCTAAGGTTGAGACTGATAGTCCTTGCATGAGACTGGGGATTGAAGGGTCGTGGGTTTGAACCCAGGAACCCCCATAGGCAACCTTTGATCCTGGGTTGGCACACCAACAAGACATTCCCAACTTAAAAATTGCTCATAATATCATAGTTCTTTTTTTATTACAATTACAAAGGATGTTGAATACTGGTGTGTTTTCCAATCCAAAAAGTCTGGTTTTTTGGAAAGGTGAGTCCTCAGCACTGGTCATCCAGTTGAAAGCAGAGGGGGGAACCTTCTCCAGGAAAAGCACACCCCAACTTTTCTCACAGAGGGCCCCAACACGTGCTGTCCTGTCGAAAGTGGGAGTGGAACTTTTCATTTTTATGCATTTTCAGTCTGGCATTACTGTTCCAAAAAAGGCTCATTGACACCAATGATTAATTGAGATTGTAAGAATGGAATCTCTGAAACGGAGGTGGGTTTTTTAGTTGCCAAAGATCAAACTTGACAAAGTTCAAACTTTGAACTTGGGGAAACATTCAACCCTTGTAAAGTTCGAACTTTGCCAAGGTTCTCTGATTTGAATTTAAAACCACCAACAAATGTCACGAATATTGTACAACAAATAAAATTTAATAGTCAAGAAATACACTAAAAGTGTTGGTTTGTATCAAAAATGTACCTAAAATAGTAAATTGATCAACACTAAATTTGGTTTGAATTTCAAACCAAGGTAAGCCCAAAACTTTGTTAAGATCAAACTTTAAAAAGTGTGAAAAGCACAAATTTTGCAAGGTTTGTTTACATTCTCAAATCTTTGCTAAGTTTGAACTTGATCACACAAAGGTGTAATAAAAGAGCAACACCCAAAGAGTGGATTAACTACCCGCGACGACTTCAGGGGTCACAAGGATTATTAGGGACAGACGCAGCCGTGTTACCCTTGTTGTAAGTTGGTATCCAATTATAGGAATATTTTACATAGTTGTTCTCCTAGTGAGGGGCCGGGGACTGGTCAAAGTGAGGATTGACCGTGAATGAAATGTGTATGTAGAATGGAGCGACAGGCTGAGTGGGTTGGCCCAGTTTATGAGAAGACGAGATGCGATGCGCTCCCTCACAGGTTTGAAGCCAGTCGACAGATGGGTGAATTGAAAGTGAACGAACGTCTTGCTTGGAAATTGAAATGAGCGAATGACGACGACGGATGACGCCAGAGCCAGAGGTTTCTCTGTCAGGTAGATACGAGGAACGGCGATAGGAGGTTTAGGGGCAGGCACTGCTGGCACACCCTTTTTTCATCCCGTTTGAAGCAACGTGCTGGCGCGTGGCGCGTGGCGCGGCAGCGACGTGTTGCGATACATTATATGTGTGCGTTTGCATTTCTCCACGGGCCAACTGCCAACTGCCAAGACGTACAAAATGTGGTTGTGGTCTGTGGACTGTGGACTCTGTCTCGGTGGCGAAGAAAAGAAAACTAGAAAATAGTCTGAAGGTGGAATGTTCGAAAGTGGAGCCATCCTTCGCCTTCCTTCCTTCCTCTGACTGCTCGTGTGCCGTGAGCTGTGAGCTGTCAGCAGTTTTGGACGTGGAAGCTCTTTGACAGACACTCGAGTCTGGCTTCCCCATTTTCAAAACAGAAAAAGTGTCAAGTGTTCGACTGTTGGTTAGAAAATCATGAACGGAAGTCTGGAGGGGTGGCCCGAAAGGGTCGGGATCCTGGCGCTAGAAATTTACTTTCCCTCGTACTACGTTGATCAGGTGAGTCGAATCGGCAGCCGCGAGACGGACCTCATCTTGTCACGGTGTTTGTACTTTGTGCTTTGCAGGCAGAGCTGGAGACATTTGACGGGGCCTCGAAGGGCAAGTACACCCTCGGACTCGGGCAAACGCGGTAGGATTTTATTTCGAGCGAGTTTTCTTTCCCGCTGCCGCGTCGCTCGACGGTCGACCCTTTTTGTCTTTCAGGATGGGGTTCTGCACGGACCGCGAGGACGTGAATTCCCTCTGCCTGACGGTGCTCGACCGTCTGGTGAAAAGGAACGGCCTCGGTTATCAAGACATAGGTAGGCTCGAGGTCGGCACCGAGACCCTGTTGGACAAGTCAAAAAGTGTCAAGAGTGTCCTCATGCAGGTCGGGGCCGTCGGGCCATCCCGCGATCCCATCGCGCAACGCCGAACAAAAGCAAAGACCTTTCTTTTTTCTTCCATTTAAGGTGTTTGAAGCGAGCGGCAATTCCAATGTGGAGGGGGTGGACTCGACGAACGCGTGCTACGGAGGCACCGCGGCCCTATTTAATTGCGTCAATTGGTAACCCGATTTGTCGCGACCCCCTTGCCTCTACCTTTTTGACGTCTTGCCGTCTTCTTAGGGTGGAGTCGTCGTCTTGGGACAAGCGTTACGCCGTGGCCGTGTGCGCCGACATCGCCATTTACGCCTCGGGCAACGCCAGACCCACCGGGGGTGCGGGAGCCGTTGCCATGCTCGTCGGACCCGACGCCCCCGTCGTGTTGGAACGCGGCCTGAGAGCCTCGCACGTGCAACACGTCTACGACTTTTATAAGCCCGACATGATGTCCGAGTACCCCACGGTGGACGGAAAATTGTCCATCCAGTGTTACCTCCACGCTCTTGACAAGTGCTATCAGGTAAGGGGCTACGGAAAACCCACCCTGAGGAATAGGTTTGAACCAAATATTTTTAAAATTTCATAGCTCTACTGCCAGAAGCACGCCGGCCTTTTTCCCGAGAGCCACCCTGTGAGCCTGGACAGCTTTGACGGCGTCTTGTTCCACTCCCCCTTTTGTAAGCTAGTGCAAAAGTCCTTGGCAAGGTAAGGGCTTTTGAAGCGGAATCCCTATTCTTTTTACCAGCCCATTTCAATTTACCGTGTTGTCAGGTTGGCCCTCAACGACTATGTCAATGTCTCTAAAGAAAAACGAGAATCCAAGTTTCCAGAACTGGTAATCTTGACCACTTCAAACAAAATCAATATTAGCCGTCAAAGATTCTTCTTTTCTTCAGGCACCTCTGCCAGATTTTGATGACTTAACCCAAACCTATTTTGATAGAGATATTGAAAAATCCATGATGGATTACAGTAAGGCAATCTTTGAAAAAAAGACCAAGCCATCTCTCCTTGTAAGTGGAAAAATGATTTCTTCGTTGCTAAATTGTTATTGAATGGTGAATATATTTTTTTAAGCTTGCAACCAACGTCGGCAATATGTACACCCCGTCCCTATACGGAGGACTGGTATAAACAAAAAGGGTTAAAATTTTAATCTGCTAACTGAGAGAAACACTTTTTGTCTTTCGCCAACAGGTATCCTATTTGTGCGAAGAACCCGATTTAGAGGGCAGAAGAATAGCGCTGTTTAGCTATGGGTCAGGGTTAGTTAGCTCATTCTATTCTATGAAGATAATTGGGGGACCTGGCCTTGAAAATCTCTTGCGTGGACTTTCTGACGTAAAGTCCAGACTTCAAAGTCGTGTCAAGGTGAGTTTGGTACAAAAATAAGAAGAGTTACCCGGGTTCAACTTAAATTTCAAACAGGTTCCACCAAATGAGTTTGATGCAACGATGAAGTTACGCGAGGAAACCCATCACCTTGCACCCTATCAGCCCACGGCGCCGATAGACCACCTCTTTCCGGACACGTGGTGAGTCCTAATTTTCATGTCTAGGTAATGAGTTCCAATCTAAAGTAATTTTCATGAAGGTTCTTACAAGAAGTCGATTCGCTCCATAGGCGCCACTACCAAAAATTTACGTCAGCGGAGAATAACCAGAATGGACATGTTCAGAATGCTTGAATCTTATTATATTAAAATGTATTTGAACTCATAACTGATGGATTCAGTTACGAAGATATCAAAGAATTTCTCTCAAAGTAGTTATACCTCGATTTTAGTCATAAAATATTTGATTATCATAAAATCAAAGGAAAACATCTTTTCAGCTCAAGTTTTCCAAAATGATATTGTTTCAAGCTTGTAAATTTTATAAAAGTTTGATTACCTCTTTTATGTTTAATCATAGTTTTGCTGAAATGTACTTGTTTCAATTTGTAAAAATTAAAACTTGATATTTCAAAGATTTTTAAAGATATCCAGAAAACATTAAAAAAAATTATGCAGTCAAAGCCAACATTTATTTTATTACTTGAATGAAAATGAAATAAATATGTCATAAATGCACGAACTACACGGCAAAAAAATCTGCGTTTTCTGCTATTTGCTTTAGTAAATTGGGGACATAGAAAAAAAAGGTGAAAAACAGAAAACGGGAGAAATAATAGATTTATGTACTGTGACAATGTGGGGACATAGAAAACGGCAGACTTTTTTTACCGTGTATGGCAAAATGTCATGACGTACCTAACTTAATCGTCAAACTGTGGAAATTCGTCAAAAGTGTATCCAGGTTTCCCAAGGAAAACATTTACCACAATATAAACATGGTAAGATCCTGCTTGGAGAACAACATAGTTTTTAGAGCAAGCTCAAACTAACCGACTTAATTTAAAATTATTTTTACCCGGTATAAACATTAGAAGACCGAAGATTATCAACGGCCAAAGCCTATCTCCATACTTTTCGTTGTCAACGTGTCCTACGTGTATCAGGCATCCACAAAGAAGAAGTATCGTGCCCACAAGGAAAAGTGCAATAGCAAGAATTATAGATTTTATTGGCGTAGCACGTTTTGGCTTTTCAAACTAAGAATAAAATTTCTACATTTTTTCATCAATTGCAATATCACTCAATTAAAATACCTGCCCTTTGGTCCACTGATCATTTCTACTCTTTGGGCTTTGAGAAAATTCGACCTTGTCAGGATCAAAACCATCTGCTGCAGAACTTCTATACTTGGACCTATTTTTCAAGTCACTGGAAAACAAAAGTCAAAAGATGATAGAGAATGTGAAGAACGAAAAACTTATTTGACTTTTTTACCTTTCAGTAAGATCCTCTCCATCCAAGCGTTTATAGTCAGACCTTTTGTACATCATAGAAAGCTTTCCTTGGTTATTTGCTAGTAAGAGAAACTACCATAACTTCTTTATTTATCTTTTTACTAAAATTTGTGTAAAATTACAAAATTTCTGTACCAATTTTGACATTAATTTCGCTTTCAAAAAGTTTTATTTACATCTAAATTGTTATCAGAAATAGACCACAGATATATATTATTACTTAAAATTGTGATCTATGGAAGAGCGTATTAAGTTGAAAACTGCACGTGAGTGGAATAAAGAACCTTTTCTGATATCCTTTTTGTAAATTTGTAATTGATTCTCTAAATCTCAAAGTAAAATAAGAACAAGACTTGAAAAACCTTCGAGTAATATAATTGCATTTCAATTACACTGCATGTAATTGGAAGTTGTTAGTCTTTTTGGCCAATGGCAGAAACCTTACATCAGAGGATATGTCAAACTTCTCGCTATCAATGCTTGAAATAAAAATAAACTTTCATCTTTTGATGCAGCTGTTTTTGTGCAAGTTACAAATTTCAATTAACATAAATAAAAAGTTGATTATTTTTGAATTGATTTCTGATCATTCATTGTTAGTGTATTATACTTAAGTTTTCAAAGAAACTTTTCGCTTTTATATCAACTTAAGAAAGTGAACGTTATTGAAAAGTTTATGATCCACTTAAGTTAATGTTTAGAAGATCTCCTTTAACTCGATCACATGGCATCTTTAGAAGAGGAAACATATTCAGCCAACTTTGGCGATCAATCTGTGCCCATCCCTACGATTGAAACGAAAAATTTCTCACCTCCAAAGGTACTAATTTGTGTGTCAAATAATGTTTTCGAATTTTTATTGAGTTTTTACTTTATTTTTTTTAGGGCTCTCCTTCACAATATGTAAAACTCAATGTTGGAGGAAGCTTGTTCTATACTACAATTGGTACTCTTACAAAACATGACAACATGTTAAGGGCTATGTTTTCGGGCAGAATGGAGGTATTGACAGATTCTGATGGCTGGATTCTCATAGGTACACAAAAAATCACTACATATAATACCTACACTTAAAAATCTGTTCACCATTGTTTGATTTTTCGTGTAGACAAAAAACACATTAAAAGGAAAAGCTGCTGATAAATTAAGAGTTTAAACTAAATTATTTCAGATCGTTGTGGAAAGTATTTTGGCTCCATTCTAAACTTTCTGAGAGATAGATCTGTTCCTTTGCCAGAAACAAAACGCGAACTAGAAGAGTTCCTTCAGGTATTCAATCATCTCAATAAACAAATTTCCCTTTAGCAATAATTCTATGTTCCGATAGTTTTCAAATGAATTTTTTGAATGATTTATTTATTTAACAAGGTATTTGAACTTTTTTTATTGATTCGTTTACAGGAATCTAAGTATTTTTGTGTTGACGATTTGTCAGAGGCGATTGAAAAAAGTCTACGCAGCATAAAAGAAAAGGAAACATTTGGAGACTCAGTAAAACCAATTTGCCGTGTTCCATTGGTTACATCCCAGAAAGAGGAGGAGGTTTGTATTTTTTAGATCTTACAGAAAACTTTTGAAAGCCCTTTAATAACGAGCTGGTTCTGGTTTGAGAGACGAAACCACTTGATTTTTAGAATTCGATTTGAAATTTCATGTAATAAAATGTTTCAGAAACTTCTCCAATTCACGTCGAAGCCTGTAGTCAAACTTTTAATCAACAGGCACAACAATAAGTACTCATATACAGGTGTGTAAACTTGCAATCAAAAACTTTAAAAAATTACTTTTTCTATTCGGTGTTTCATTTTATAGGGGCTTCAGATGACAACTTATTAAAAAATATTGAACTCTTCGATAAACTCTCTCTTCGGTTTTCAACTCGAGTATTGTTCATCAAGAACGTCATTGGATCCAACGAAATATGTTGTTGGAGCTTTTACGGTCATGGAAAGAGAATATCTGAAGTTTGTTGCACTGCCATCGTCTATGCAACAGATAGGAAAAACACAAAAGTAGAATTTCCAGAGGCAAGGTTAGCAATACCTGGGCTTTCAATCGAAATCAATTAGTTTTCCTCTATGACGACATGCTTTTAATGTGATAATTTCCGACAGAATATATGAAGAAACCTTGAACTGCATGCTGTACGAGAGCAGGATTGGTCCTGACCAAGAGTTAATGCAAGCCACATCACTTCGTGTCCCCGTGACATCGTCCTGCACGAGTGATGATGAAGAGGGCGAGAAACAAAGAGCTCGGAACGCCACTCCGCCCAAGTATGTTTTGTAAAATTAAAAAAAACTCACATTTTCAATGCATACGCTAAGAATTATTACATTTGCAGCAACCCTGAAAGAACAGGACTCGCCAGACTTCGCTCTCACAAAAATAACTGAGGAGAATTCGTTCAACAAATCAAAAACTTGAAACTTAGTTTCGTTAGGTGGAAATTAGGTTAAAGGTTGATAATGGAAACGAAAATGTAAAGGTTCTCTAGCAAATATATTTGCGCAATAATCATACTATTGAAATGTAAATCTTTGAAAAAATAAAGTATATGTCAGCAGACTGGGGCCCCTTTTTTAAACAAACGATTACAATTTCATTCAATATATTTTTGAACTAGATACATCAAAGGGTGCATTTATAATTTAGGCAAAAACCCTTATTTTCTACATTCACTTTTTGGTTAAGCCTTTTTGAGCCAAAGCACAAAGCCTTTCTCTCCTGACTTTTAGGAGTTTCCTTGATGTGAATAATCTGGCTCTCTGATTAAGGTAGTTGGCCAAAATTTTCTTGCATCTTTCATCAAGCTGATAGTTAGGAGACCATTCAAACAAAAAGTCGACCACTTGCATCTAAAAAGAGGGAAAATAAGTAACTTCAAACTATTTTACACTGGATCTTATTTGTCTGGAAAATACCTGAAGATGCTGTCCAAGGAGCACGATTGATTTTAAGCAGGCTGTCTCTAGAGCAGGCCCTGGTATTGGATCCTTTGTTCTTAAAATATCTGTTATTGGTATCAAGAACTCAAGGGAGGTATTTCTTTTAGAGGCTGGAAAGTTCCTGAAACACAATTTATGAAAATAATTTTACTATTAGTCTAATATTGGTCATTTTCGGTTAGAAGAATAACTTAGATGGTTAACTATGCTAAGTTTATCACCTTCCAACTGTTCCAATCGTTTCAACAACCCATGTTAGCCGAGCCTCTTTTTTCTCCTCTGGCTCATCTATCATCTTAAATTCCTTTATCATATTGAGCAAAATGCTGAGGACATTCGTGTAGAGCCATTGATTATCAAAGTATCTATAAGAAATTTAATTAGTGTTGAAATGAGAAATGTGTCTGCTGCTTTTTGCTCTTGATTCTGCAACATCAAGAAGTATTTTACCGGGTAAGCATTCGAAAACACCCGACCAGACTGTTCATCACATCTTCGTGCCCAATGTAGTTCTTGGCCCAATCAATAAGAGTCAAGGCGAATTCTGTGGCGCTAACAGAGTATTTTTCAACGAAGCAAAGAGTTATGAGCTTCGACCGACATATCTGGTAAGGAAAAATGAGGCTTAGAAGATGAAAAACTTTGAATGAGAAGAAAAACTTATCTCCACCTTCACAGCTTCATCTCCTCTGCTTCCCTTGTTAAAAGTTAGCCATAAAATTGTTTGTACCAAAGGATCGATTCGTCCATTCCTCTTCATGTCCATGAGTAGCTCTTAAAGAAAAAAATGCACTGTAAACTTACACTCGTACCGTAAAGTTATGATCACTGCTTACCAGGCCACGTCTCAATAACTGTGGTCAGAAATAAATGAACTCGCGTGGGCTCAGAATGGAATAAGTTAACCAAGAAATCTCCAGCCAAAGTAACAAATCCTAAACAGTTTTATGAGGAGCAATATCATTTATGAGTTGAAGTAAAAAATTACCCCTGGTTTTGCACAAGCTCATGAAGAATTTTGTCAGGTTTAAAATTGGTAAGGGCTTTAAACTTCTACTTCTTCCCCTGACAAACAGAGTTGAATAGGCAAGATTCAACACATTTGTTAAAAAGTTTCCAAATTTTCCACTCTTGTCCATGGCCAACACCAGCATTATCAGCTTGCATTGAATAAGAGTTAGGTTGAGATCTGGATGACAAAAATTGTCGCAATTTTTTTCATCTTTAATCTTTTCTAGAATTATTTGTTGGTAAATAATGTTTCGACTCTCTATCTGCAAAAAATAAAAAAATAGATTAAAAACTATTGTTTATTGAAAAAAGTGATGTTTCAAGTTACTTACTTTCACAGTGGTATTCCTTGACAAAAGCTCTACTACATTTGGTAAGATACTTTCTTTCTGATTTGGTGCAGTCAACCTAATTAAAAGGAAAAAAATTGACTCCTGGTATTAAAGTTACAATAACCTGTTTCTAAAACAATACCTTCCCAGCTGAGAACAGATCAAATCTTTTATTTGTCCAACCACTCTTTGATCAGTTACTAAGTATAAGGAGTCGTGAATGGATTCGTACTTTTCATACTTTTCGTTGCACACTGCATCTTGCAGCTCCTCTAGGAACGAGACACCATTTGAATGATAACCATTTGCCAAAGGACGGCCTTTTGCACCATTAAACTCTAAACAAAAAAAATTGTATAAATAACACCTCTGAACTCTAATAAGCAAAAAACACCAAACCTTCAAAAAATGACTCACCAGGTTTCGGCATAACTTGTATTGATTCTTTTTCAACCAGCGGTTTGGCAGGCAAACAATCAGAATTGACTGCAGAAAAAATTACAATGACTATAAGGATTTCTAAGATTTTTCATAGAGGTGGAAAGTACCTGGACAGAGGGGAGACATAGTGGTAACTGTAGAAGAAGGGTTTTCTTCTATTTTAAACTTCATAGGTGTCTGGTTAATCTTGGGGTTGGCTTCATTCTGATTCTGAGAAATGGAAATAACACCTTTCTCTTCATCGCTTGAGTCACTCACAGAAAATCCACGTTCATCGCTACTAAGTTGACTATTTTTGAGAAAAACTTTTCGAGGTGGACTACTTTCCTCGTCACTTGAGTCTGAGAATAAGTTACTCGTGTGGCTGCTACGTTTTCTTTTACTTGTAAGTTTATCACCAATAGTCTCGCTGGTTTCAGAAATAAAATTCACAGGTTTGGCCTTGTCCAAATTTTTTTCAGAATGTGACAAAAGCTCTGATCTTGAGAGATTGCCTTGGGATAAAATTTTGTGGTCAATTTTCTCATCGCATGGATTGTGTGATTGATTAAATGGTTCTACATCTGATTCATCGGTAGAAAGGTTCAAATCTTGGGACAGTATTTCCTCTGCGAAGGGTGAACTTTGACACCCGATTGCCTTGTGACCACCAAAAACAGATGGCCTATGAAGTTCAAATCAAGGATACTTTTAGTTCAATGTTTATTTTTGAATAACTTTTCTTAACTTACGTGGAGTTAGCATGAAGAGTTTCTTGAGTAGCTTCCTTGAATGAAGTCTGTAGTGAAAAAAAAATATTTTTTGAGTATTTTTTATTTAATTAGATTGTTTTTTACTTTACATTACAAGTAAAATTGTTTGAAAGAGTCATTTCTTCAAATTTAAGTGTTACATGTTACGACTTATCGATTCTTTAATTTTTTTTCATTTTTGTTAGGACAAGTCAAGAAAAATAATTTTTAAAATATTTTTTTCTTACTTTGGCAATAGCTTTCTCTGGTTCTTCAATTGTTGGCTTTTTGTTTGGGCGATATAAAGCAAGGGAGTGAGATTGAGATCTTAAGATACTGGACAACAAATCGGGAGAAGCATTGAAATTGATGGATGAAAGTTCTTTGGCATTACTGAGCAACGGCTTAGCTTGACCTGACTGACCATGCCAGGAAGCCAATCTCGATTTTGTACTTGATAAGCTCTCTTTGCTGATTTTGTGTCGGCTGTTCAATCCCACAGTTGGCAATGACTTTTGGACAAAAGTTTGATGAATGGGTTTAGAATACTCTTGCACGCCATTCTTCCTCTGCTGGCACATTACAAGAGGCTTTATTGGTGGCGAGTGAATATGGGAAGTCCCTTCTTCTTCCATCGAACTAACCTTTAAATCCATTTACTTCTTACTATTATCAAAAGGTATTTTTCGAGCAAAACAAGCCTTTACTTACCGAATTGGAACACCAGTTGGCCAGTCTACTAGAAGGACTTGAAGATTTCTTCGTAAGGTAAATCCTACTCGTAGAATCTTCTTTATGCTGTAGAATCCGTTTACCAAACCTCGCCTTCAGCTCTGACGTTTCATTGTAGAAATACTTTTGTAGGTTATCATCATTTTCTTGTGAAAAAACCAACTCTTTGATTTCTTCTAATATTGAAGTATATGCTTTTCTAAAAATGACTACTGCAAAAGGTAACTCAGACTCTTCTTTGTCACTTGACCAAGCGCCATTGAGTCCAGATGAGACATTTAGACCTTTACTTTTCAACATTTTGAAATAAGTTTTTAGATGTTGGGTAGAAAGTGAGTTAACTTTACAATGTCAATCAATATTTTCAAATATTTTCACACTTTGTTTCGAAAGAGCCATTTCAAAGAACGTTTTAAAGACTTTCAGGCACTTATCTGTGTCGCATGATGAAAATTCAAGCGCTTGAATTAATATTTGTTTACATTTATATATATCGCTTTTTTGTTGATTAATTTGTACTTTTCATTGAAGTTAACCTAATCACTCCCTGCCATCAGCACAAAAGAACAACATTACAGTTAAAGATTGTGAAAAATAAAGGAACAACAGTGTGACTGAGAACTTTAGAGAGACTTTTTTCCTACTTTGTTCTTCATTAATCAGCTGGGGAAAAGTAGCCAACCAAACCCTGCATTTTGTTCGGTTGAGTCCAATTCTTCTCAATTTAACTAAGATTCCAAAATTCCTGGCACTAAATGGCACAGCCCAATGCATTAATCAACTTGTACTTCATAAAGGTGCATA
>Ga0194133_10003115_pt1 | contig 24150 bp, 22 predicted proteins | sample TA2KigOf40mmetaG_FD_155448 | JGI IMG/M metagenome (GOLD analysis project Ga0194133, IMG submission 155448) | Freshwater microbial communities from Lake Tanganyika, Tanzania - TA2015055 Kigoma Offshore 40m | ecosystem: Environmental > Aquatic > Freshwater > Lake | place: Tanzania: Lake...
CCGTCGCTGCCGCTTCGGTGCTGGCCAAGGTGTCGCGCGACCGCATGATGCGGGAGCTTGCAGTCGAACATCCGCACTGGAACTTCGCCGGGAACAAGGGTTACCCGTGCCCCAAACACCGAGACGGTCTGCGCTTGCACGGCGCCTCACCGATTCACCGCACGTCGTGGGCATTCATGGAAAACCTCGGCCCGGATGAGCCGACGGGGTTGTTCAACGATGTCTGAAATTCTGCTACTTCACCGACAAGTTGACCGTTGCGGATCCGCGCCGACCCTTGCTGCCGGCGGTGATGATGACGGTGTACCTGCCTGCTTTGCGGATGACACCCGAGAGAGCGACACGTGCAATATTGAATTTCAGGCCAGCGGGTGCACCCCGAACCGATGCGGTCGTCGCACCACCGAGTGCCGGGACTTGGATGGTGCACGGTCGACGCACTTTGCATGTTGCGGCCAAGACTGTTGCAAAAGGGTTCGAATTCGCGGGTGGTGCCACATTCGTTGAGGTTTGTTTGTCATTCGTTGAGGTTTGTTTGTCATTCGTTGAGGTTTGTTTGTCTTGGGAGCCTGCCGCTTCGGCCGACTGTCGTTTCGGTTGGGTCGTCCCGGTGCCCTGTGGGGTGGGAGGTCGCGGGACTCGTGAAGACGGCGTCGCGGCGGTCGTGGTGTCTGTTGCTTTTGCCAAGCGGGTGGAAGTGGTAGCCACATCCGTGGAACTTGCAGCAACGGTGGAACTTGCGGCAACGGTGGTCACGGGACGTGAGGCGATCTCACCCGAGATTAAACTAGTCGTGTAGCCGTTGGAGTTGTACACGGTGAGGCCGCCGTTAAAATTCTCCGCATCGGGCCACGTTCCAGAGAATGCGCCCGACAAGGAGTCGGCCTCGACGCTCCATGCGTTGTTGAGGCGGCTCCATGCATTGAGAGTGCCCGCGAAGCCTCTGGGGGCGCCACCTTTGAGCGAGATTCGTGATGCAACCGGGCTGCCAACGGTCGGAGCGTCGAATTCAACCACGGCGTGGGGGGCGCGACGGTCGGTCGTCGGTGTGCCGAAGATCGAGACGGAACCGGCACCCTTCGGTGAGCCGACCACCACGACGCCGGCCTCGATGCCGACGCTATTGCCGAACGAGTCCCCGTTCGTGGGATTGTTGGGTCGCAGTGTCCGTGTGAGCGTCCATTTCGCATCGCGCAGTTCGTAGGCAAACGCTTCGCCATGCCCACGGGCAACACGTAACGCCCACGGGGCCCCGACTGCAATCTCGGTTCCATCCGGGGAGATCGCAACCGACTGGCCAAACGCCCGGGCACCGGTTGCTGAGCCGTTTGGATGCGCGAGGCGCTTCGGACACGTCCAGTTCGCGCCCGACTTGTCGCACACGTAGACGGCGCCCTGGTCGACGCCCGGAGCGCCCACGACGATACGCGACCCGGCGAGAGCCACATCGGTTCCGAACGCCTCTCCCGCGGCTCCATCGATTCGTTGGGCAAGTGTCCAGTCGGAGCCCGACCGATTGTAGACGAACACCGATCCCTGGCCACCAAACGTCGACTCCGCGCCAACAACGAGTGTCGAGTCGTTCATCGCAAGAGAAGTTCCGAACGAACCAAATGTTTGGACGTCGCCAGGACCGACGCTGACGACGTTTTCGTTAGCACGAGCACTTTCGAGCGGCCCAATGGCGACATACGGACTCGGAACCGTGTTGAAGCCGCTCATCGGTGCGGAAACCGCGATGTACGACTTGGATACCGCAACGGCCCGACCAAGGTCGTCGCCCGACTGTGCGACGCGACCGGTCAAGCGGAACGAATAGGTGAGAGTTGAGTTCATCGGTGCTGCCCCGACAAGAATCGCGCCCGAACGATTTCCGAACAAAGCACTGCGTGTTTCGGCCGCCGAAGCAACGGCGTTGAGATTGTGAACCGCAAGGTCGCGACCGAATCTCCAATCCCAACTGCCCACCACGTATTGGGGAGTTGACCAGCCGTCCGAGAAAGACGAAGCGAACACGATTCCTTCCGACTGAGTGGCGACACCGGGTGCGGAGGCGAAGACCATCCCTCGCTCGATTGCGACGCGATAACCGAATTGCGCATTTTCCGGTTGGAATTGGGTCACGACGGTGAGTTCGCGGTCGGGAACGATGGGAGTCTTCGGATCGACCGTCGTGGTCACCATGGAGTTCTTCGTTCGATTGGTGTCCGCGGAGCCGTTCGGGGCGCACGCGGCGGCGGTCGTGAAGAGTGCGACGGCGATACAAAGGCTCCGCCGGTTTGCCATGCCGTCAGGGTAGTTCACGAGCCGCGTACGTCCAGTCGGCTGCGTGCCGACCGAAAACTATTTGGCGAGGTCGCGGAAGGGTGACTTCGAGTCGATGCCGGGTTCCTTCGGGAGGCCGAGCACGCGTTCGCCGACGATGTTGCGCATGACCTCGTCGGAGCCGCCGGCGATGCGCAGGCCGGGTGTGCCGAGAATGAGTTGGTTCCAGGCGTATGTGCCCCACTCGCCGGTGTCGACGACGATCTTGGGGCCGAGAACCTCCGAGAGGAACGCGCAGAGTCGCAGTTGGTTGTCGGTGAGGGCCATCTTTGCCGTCGACATCTCCGGTCCGGGTGTTTGTCCCGCGCGGATCTTTGCCATCGCACGCTGGTTGTTGTACGACGCGACGCGGTAGTGCGCGTAGAGATCGGCGAGCTTGTCGCGAACGATCGGGTCTTTGTCGAGGCCGTAATGGCGCACCATGGCATACACCCGGGTGAGGGGATCGGGGCCGCCTCCGCCGCCACCGATTGCGGCGCGCTCGTTCATGAGGGTGGTGAGTGCGACGTTCCAGCCGTTGTTCACGTCGCCGAGACGATTGTCATCACGTACGCGCACCTCGGTGAAGAACACCTCGTTGAAACTGGCACCACCAGTCATCTGACGCAGCGGACGAATCTCGATACCAGGTGCCTTCATGTCGACGATGAATCCGGTGAGACCCTTGTGCTTTGGTTGGTCGGCATCGGTGCGGCAGATGATTTCGCCGATGTCGCTGTAGTGCGCACCAGATGTCCACACCTTCTGGCCGGTGATGATCCATTCCTCGCCGTCGCGGATCGCCTTCGTTTGCAGTGACGCAAGGTCGCTGCCTGCGCCGGGCTCGGAGAACAACTGACATGCAACGATGTCGGCGCGCCACATTTTCTTCAGGTACGCATCCTTGGCCTCGGCCGAAGCGTGCGCGAGGATCGTCGGGGCGACCATGCCGAGGCCGATCTGGAAAAAGCCCTGGTTCGGCACCTTGTACTCGGACTCGAGACGGTTGAAGATGCGCTCGTGGGCGGGCGTGAGACCCGCCCCGCCGTACTCGGTCGGCCCGGTGATCCAGCCGAAGCCGGCGTCGAACTTTTTGCGGCGCCACGCCTTGGATTCTGCGAGCAGCTCGAGTTCCTGCTGGCGGGTGCGCTCTTCAAAAACGTTGACCTTGTCGGAGCCCTCACCCCAGACGAAGGTCTTCTCGGCCTCTTTGCGGTCCAGGTGGGCGTCGAGGAACCTCGTCGCCGCGGTTGTGAACTCCTCTAGTGACATGTCGGGAGAGTACATTCTCGGGCGTGGGTCAGCCAGTTGCGGTGCTCGAAGGTCCGGCGGGAAAGTTGGGAATGGTTCGCTTCGAGGCGAACCGCAGTTTCACGGGTATGGGCCACGAGCGTTTCTCCTCGGCTGATCAGGCCAAGGGTTCGCGTCCCGCGGCCGTTGTCGCCCAGCGGATGTTCGCCACCGGCCAGGTGTCGGCGGTACACGTGTACGGCAACGTCATCACGGTCGAGCTCGCCAAGGGTGCCGGTGCGCAGGGCCTCGAGCAAGTGGTGCGCGATCTGTACCAGTACTGGAAGCCCGGCATGGAGCCGCCCGCATTCCAAGACCTCGTCGCAGTCGAGGAAACCGCCGCACCGGCTGCCCCCGACGGGGGAGACAGCCCGGCGCTCAGCGAGGCCGCCAAGCGCGTACCCCCGCACCTCCTCGAGCGCTCACGGGCTGCCAGGGCCCGCCTCGGCAAATAGAGCCGACCACCCGGGGCCGCAGAAAGCCCGAAAAAATCGGTATTTTCGTGTTCGCTCGGTCATCCATTGCGAGATGCGAGGTTCTACAGTTACCTGCGCGAGCACCGCCGGAAAGTGTTTTCCCCCGGTTTTTTCCTCCCAGTTTGCGACAAGAAGGCAGCCCATGAGCGAAGAACTCACTTTGCATGAAGCAGCTGACCTGCTCGACGTGCACTACATGACCGCATACCGCTACGTGCGGTTGGGCCTGTTGGCAGCGGTGAAGTCGGGTAAGACCTGGCGCGTGCGGCGCGACGACATCGAAGCCTTCCGTGATGGTGCGTCGTCGCGCGAACCGTTGAACCCCGAGGAGTCGAAGAAGAAGAGTGCGCCATGGTCCGAGCGTCTCGAGCTGCGTCTCTTGGCCGGTGACTCGCGTGGCGCATGGGGAGTGGTCGAAGCCGCACTCACGGCGGGCGCCGACCTCGACGAGATCTACACCGACGTCGTCAGCCCGGCACTCGTCAGCATCGGCGACAAGTGGTCGCGCGGTGAACTGGAGATCTACCTCGAGCACCGCGCGAGTGCGATTGTTGCGCGCATCATGGGCCGCCTTGGGCCACGTTTTGCGCGCCGGGGCCGCACCCGTGGCGCGATTTTGGTTGGTGCCCCCGAGGGAGAGCACCACTCGTTGCCGGTGTCGATGGTTGCCGACCTCATTCGTCAGAGTGGCTGGGAGGTCTACGACCTCGGTGCCGACCTGCCGGCTGATTCGTTCGCCGTTGCGGCGCGCCACACGGTCGACCTCACTGCCGTGTGTGTCAGCGTGACATCCCAGGGCGCGCTGACGAAGGCGGTCGATGCAATCAATGCCGTGCGCGAAGTCGTGCACCCGTCGGTACAGATCTACGTTGGTGGCCGTGCGGTCACCTCGGCCGAGCAGGCCGAAGCGCTCGGTGCCGATGGGTGGGCGTCATCTGCGGGCAACCTCGTCGCATTGATGAACGAGCTGCCGTCGCGTACGCCGCTCGACAACAGCGCCGAGTACTTCGGCGACAACCGCAACGTCGGCTGAGCCCGGAAGCGGGCGAACATACGTTCGCTACAGTGACGGTGTGTCGTCACCCGCACCACCGAGGCAAATTCCCGCCGGCGTTCTCGCCGCCGCCAACGTCACCACTCTCTCTCGCGCGGTTCTAAAGCGTGACCGTTCGATTCCGGTTGCGGCTCGCATCGCAGACGCACTGCGCGCCGTGGGCCTTGCGGGTGGTTTGCCACGGGGGTCGGTGTGCGCCGTCATCGGTGCGTCCCCGGTTGCGCTCACCGCGTCGTTGTTGGCCGAGGCCAACGCGTCGGGGGCGTGGGTTGCGTGGTGTGCGGCGACGGCACCCAATACTCGGGCACTTTTCGATGCGGGTTGGCAACTCGACCGCGTGGTGTGCGTCGACCCGCAACGCGACTGGGTGGCGTGCATGAACGCGTGCATCGGTGAATTCGAACTCGTCGTCACGCAGATTCCATCGACCGTCGCACCAGCCGAGGTGCGGCGCATGTCGACGGCGGTGTCACGGAGCAACGGTGTCGTCGTTGTCATCGGAGGGGAAGCACAACGGTCCGTGTCGGCTGACCTTGAGTTTCGTGTCGAGCGATGCAACTGGTCGGGTGTCGACGACGGCCATCTGTCGGCGCAGGACATGCGGGTGATCCTCGGTGGTCGTCGTGTCCCCGACCCGTGCCCGTTGCGGGTCGTATACGGTTCATCATGAGCCGCACGCGTGTAGCGGTCGTTGTGTCGCCCCGCGACGACGGCCGTGAACTGCACCGTCTCGCCCAGGCACTCGACGGGGTGACCCCGATGATCGAGGTGGTCGATGAGCGTGCGTTGCTTCTTGCGATGCATGGGCCCACCAGGTACTTCGGTGGCGAGCAGGCCGTCGTCGAGCGCATCGTTGCGGTAGCCGAATCGGTGGGTGTGTGTGATGTGTGCGTGGGGGTGGGGTCGAGCCGCCTCGCTGCACGAGTTGCCGCCGACCACGAGGGTGGTTGCATCGTTCCCGCATCGCGCCACCGTGACTTTCTTGCCGCACTGCCGGTGTCGGTGCTCCAGAACCATGCACACGTCGACCCCGATGTCGTTTCCTTGTTGTTCCGCCTCGGCCTGGGCACGCTCGGTGCCGTCGCGGGGGTCGAGCGATCCGTGCTGGCCGATCGGTTCGGCCCCAACGGCGACGATGTTTACGCTCTCGCAACGGGTGACGATTTGCATCCGGTGTGTGCCGAGCCGCTGCCCACGCAGTGCTTCGTCGAAGCACACCACGACACGGCCCTCAACGATGCATCGGCTGTGGTTTTTGCCGCATCTTTGCTCGCCGACGAGATGGTCGGCCAGCTCGAGCCGCGCGGCTTGGTCGCCTGTCGTGTCATTGCCGTGTTCACGACGGAACACGACGAGTCGTGTTCGCGTGTGTGGTATCACCCGCACGGCTTCACCGCCCCCATGCTCACCGAGCGTTTGCGTTGGCAGGTCGAGAAATGGCTCGACGACAGCCTCACCGCCGGTGTCGCACACGTGTCGATTGACGTGCAAACAGTCGAAGCACGTCATGCCACCCAGTTGGGCCTGTGGGGGGAGCACGGTGAGGCCGACCGTGCGGCGTGGGCCGCGGTCGCGCGCCTCGTCGCAATCGCAGGTGATGCGGTGCGTGTTCCCGAATGGCGTGGTGGCCGCGACCCGATGAACCAGTTTGCTCTCGTGCCCGCGGGTCGTGTCGAGATTCGTGACCCCGCAGCGGCGCGTCAGCGCGTCACGCCGGGTGAGGTGCATCCCCGTACGTGGACGGGCGAAATTGCGGGCATCGTGCCCACCGTGCCCGTTGATCCGCGTCGGTCGGTTGACGTCGTCGACGCCGATGGCCAGCGTGTCGTCGTCACGGGCCGCCACATGTTTTCCTCACAGCCCGAATTCGTCGTCGATGGTGTGCGGCGTCACCGCGTCATTGCATGTTTCGGGCCGTGGCCCGTTGAAGAGCGCTGGTGGGATGCAACCCGTCGTCGGCGCATCGCCCGGATGCAGTGTCTTGTCGACATCGACAACCGGCAGTCAGGGTGGCTGTTGGTATCGGAAAACAGGTCGTGGTGGGTGGTCGGGGTGTACGACTGAAATACTGGCGACCATGTCGGTCGATGCACTGCTACGGATCGTGCGTGGTCACGTTGCCATCGACGACCGCGAGCGCGAGTCACTGCGGGTCTTTTGCGAGACGGTGGTGGGCCTCGACGACCCGTGCAACGAACACGCCGGTCCCGTGCACGTCACCGCTTCGGCCTTGGTGGTGGCAACACGTGGCACGGTGTTGCACCTCCACAAACGGCTGAACATGTGGTTGCAGCCCGGGGGACACATCGAACACGGTGAAGACCCGCCGACCGCCGCACTGCGCGAAGCAGCCGAAGAGACGGGCCTCGTCGTCGCACACCCCGCTGCGGGACCGTTGTTCTTCCATGTCGATGTGCATCCCGGCCCGCGCGGGCACACGCACCTGGACTTGCGTTACCTGCTGTTCGCCGACGGGTCGTGTGACCCGGCACCGGCCGCGGGGGAGAGCCCGCACGTGCGGTGGTTCGCCTGGGACGAGGCGGCCACCGTGGCCGATGCGGGGCTGGTCGGGGCGGTGGTGCGGGCCCGGGAACTGGTCGCCGGCCCGGTCTGAAGCGAACATATGTTCGCTATTGTGGGGCTCCATGGGGGGTCCTGATTCTGCATCTGATTTGGCGACCGGCGAGGCTCCCGGGTCGTACGGGTTTCACGCACCGCGCGTGTCGTGGACCGATCTCGAACGGCGTCTGTCCGATGCGCCACGTGCATCGCGGTCGGAGGCGCCGAACGGTGGTGGTGACGGACCTGCCTTCGGGGCCAAGCGCGCACCCTACGTGGCGCCCGAGAACCTGCGTTATGCGCCGGCCGCCACTGCCTACGCCGAACTGCACTGCCTGTCGCACTATTCGTTTCTCACCGGCGCATCGTCGCCCGAACACCTCGTGCAGGCCGCGGTTGCGCTGGGTCTGCACGCCGCGTCGATCACCGATCGCAACGGCTTCTACGGCGTCGTGCGTTTTGCCGAGGCGGCACGCGAGTTCGGCCTGCCCACCGTGTTCGGTGCGGAGCTCGACCCGGTGGTCGGCGGTGGCATCGTGGTTCTTGCCCGCCACCCCGTTGGCTACGCGCGTCTCGCGCAGGCTCTCACCACCGCGCAACTGGCGGGCTCGAAGGGGAGCCCCGTGTATTCGCTGGGCGACCTTGCCGCGGGTCGCGGCGATTGGTGGGTTCTCACCGGTGGCGCCGACGGGTCCGTCGCGCGCCAGCTGATCACCCACGGGCCAACCGCGGCCGAACACGTGTTGCGTCAGATCACCGACGTGTTCGGCGTCGACCGTGTGGCCGTCGAGTTGGTGCACCATGGCGACCCGCTCGACACCGCGCGCAATGATGCGCTCGTACGTATCGCCGATCGGGTGGGCGTGGTGTGCGTGGCGACGAATCATGTTCACTACGCATCGACGGCACAGTTCCCGCTGGCCACTGCGATGGCGGCTATCCGCAGGCGCAGTTCGCTCGATGACGTCGATCATTTGTTGCCGCACGCGGCCAGTGCGTTCATGCGTTCGGGGGCCGAGCAGCAACGGATGCTCGCGCGCTATCCGGGTGTGGTGGCACGCAGCGCCGACATCGCCGCCGACTGTGCTTTCGACCTGTCGCTCGTCGCACCGAGGCTGCCACCCTTCCCGTGTCCGGGGGGATCAAGCGAGATTGCCTACCTGCGTCACCTGGTCATCCAGGGTGCGACACGCCGCTACGGGCCGTCGCCGACATCGGCCGACGACACGTTGTCGTTGCGGGCCCGCGCATGGTCGGTGGTGCGCCACGAACTCGATGTCATCGAAACACTGGGCTTTGCCGGCTACTTCCTCGTCGTGTGGGACATCGTCGAGTTCTGCAACCGCAACGACATTTTCTGTCAGGGTCGTGGAAGCGCGGCGAACAGTGTCGTGTGTTACTCGCTCGGTATCACCAAGGCCGATGCGGTGGCGCTGGGTCTTTTGTTCGAGCGGTTTCTTTCACCCGAACGTGACGGCCCGCCCGACATCGACATCGACATCGAAAGTGGCCGTCGCGAGGAAGTCATTCAGTACGTGTACCAGCGCTACGGACGCACCCATGCGGCGCAGGTCGCCAACGTCATCACCTACCGCATGCGTTCCGCCGTGCGCGACGCCGCAAAGGCACTTGCACGCGATGGCATCGACCCCGACCAGCCACCCGACGACGTTGCGGCACTGGCCGCACAGTTGCTCGACCACCCGCGCCATCTCGGCATTCATTCGGGGGGCATGGTCATCTGCGACCGGCCCGTTAGCCACGTGTGTCCCGTCGAGTGGGCGACCATGCAGAACCGCAGTGTGCTGCAGTGGGACAAAGACGACTGCGCCGCGGCGGGTCTGGTGAAATTCGACCTGCTGGGTCTTGGCATGTTGTCGGCGTTGCACAACGCCGTCGACTTCATCACCCGGCACCGCGGTGCACCTCTCGATCTTGCCGGCCTGCCACAGGAGGACGACGTGTACGCGATGCTGTGCCGCGCCGACACCGTGGGTGTCTTCCAAGTCGAGTCGCGTGCACAAATGGCCACGCTGCCGCGCCTCAAGCCGCGGCGTTTCTACGACCTCGTCGTCGAGGTGGCGCTCATCCGACCCGGGCCCATTCAGGGTGGGTCGGTGCACCCCTACATCCGTCGCCGCAACGGCGAAGAGCCCGTCACGTACCTGCATCCGCTGCTCGAGAACTCCCTCGGCAAAACGCTCGGTGTGCCCCTGTTCCAGGAACAACTCATGCAGATGGCGATCGACGTCGCGGGTTTCAGTGCCGCCGAGGCCGACCAGTTGCGTCAGGCCATGGGCTCGAAGCGGTCACGGGCGCGCATGGAGCGTTTGCGTGAGCGTCTGTACGAGGGCATGGCGCAGCGCGGCATCGCGGGGGCAACCGCCGACGTCATCTTCGACAAGATGCAGGCCTTTGCCAACTACGGATTCCCCGAAAGCCACTCGGTCAGCTTTGCGTATCTCGTGTATGCCTCGGCCTACATCAAGTTCCACGAGCCCGCCATTTTCTGTGCGGCGTTGCTGAACGCGCAGCCGATGGGTTTCTGGTCGCCGCACTCGCTCACGCGTGACGCGCGTCGTCACGGTGTGGTGGTGAACAAGCCCTGCATCAACACCTCGTCGGCGTTGGCCTCGCTCGAAACCGATGCATCATCGACCAGCGGGCTCGCCGTGCGGTTGGGGTTGTCGTCGGTGCGGGGCATCGGTCGCGGGCTCGCCGACGACATAGCCAACAGTGTCGTGTCGCGGGGTCGGTATGCCGACATGGAAGACCTCGTGCGTCGCGTGCCGGCGTTGAACGCCGCACAACTCGAGTCGTTGGCCACGGCGGGTGCGTTCGTGGTGTTCGGCGGCGGGCGGCGGGATGCGCTGTGGGCGGCCGGGGCGGTGGCGCAGTCACGGCCCGATCGGCTCGCTGGCATCACCACCGGCGCGCGTTCACCCGTTCTGCCGGGCATGGCGCCCGTCGAAGAGGCGATCGCCGACCTGTGGGCCACGGGTATCGCCCCGAACGGTCACCCCACCATTTTCCTGCGCACCAAGTTGGCTGAACTCGGCGTGCACACCGCCACGGAACTGCCGTCGTTGCCCGACGCGTCGCGTGTTCTCGTGGCGGGTGTCGTCACGCACAGGCAGCGACCCATGACGGCGGGTGGTGCCACGTTCATCAACCTCGAAGACGAGACGGGTCTCATCAACGTGGTGTGTTCGAAGGGGTGTTGGGCGCGGTTCCGTCTCGTCGCGCGTGACGCGCCCGCTCTTCTCGTGCGCGGCCGCATGCAGAACAGCGAGGGCGTGGTGAACATCGTCGCCGAACACCTTTCGGCATTGGTGGTTCCCGCGGGTTTGGCCTCGCGCGACTTTCACTGACGATACGTCAGGCGTGGGGAGTACTGCGCTGCATGATCCGCCACGGTTCGGCAGGCGGGCCGTTCATCGCCACCTCGTGCACCAACCTCGGCAGGTGCGGCGGAGCAAAAAACGTGGTCTCGGGTTCTAGAAGCAATTCGTCGAGCGACCACCACCGCAGGTCGACCAGGTGCTCGGCGCGCAGTTGTTCGGTCGTCAGTGCCGGCGACGGATCGAAACGCCGGGTGCGCACCAGGTAGGCGTGGTCGCGCTGGCCGTCCCACAGGCCGTCGACGAAGGGAATGACGTGCGTGCGAGTCCACAACAGCGGGCCGATCACCTCGGGGGTCAGGCCGACCTCTTCGCGAAGTTCGCGCAGCAGTCCGACGTCGTGTGATTCACCCGGATCCAAACCACCGCCGGGCAGCACCCACACCGACCGCAGGGGAAACGCGAGGTGGGCAAGAAGAACGTGGTGGTCGTCGTCGATCAGCAGGGCACGCACCGCTTCGCGGATGCGCAGACCCGCCAGTTCGACACACGACGCGTCGTCCGACATGGCGTTAGTCGAAGTCGGTGGTGGCGATGCGTTGCGCGTTGTACACCGGCGCCTTGGCGTCGATCCGGTACTTCATCGTTTCGGCACCCGAGATGCCGTGCTGGGCGAACTTGTTGCGCATGTTGAAGTAGTTCTCGTGCAGGAAGTGCGCTGCAAGCGAAGGCGCGTCGGTCCAGAGTTCGTACACCGTGATGGTGCCCGGCTCGCACGGGTCGGCCGAAAACACGTAGGCCTCGCAGCCCGGTTCCCCGTCGCGGGTGGCCTGCTGCAGCGGCTTGGAATCCTCGAGCAGCGCTGCGCGCTTGGCGGGGTCGATGAAAATACGTCCTGCGATGATGATCATGGTGTCTCCTCCGATGCTCTTTTCTACTCGCTCGGCCGTTGGTTCAAACCATCGTTGAACGCACGGTAGGCCTCGTAGATGTCCTTGCAGACGTCGCAGAGGGGTAGTTGCTTGGGGTCGCGAGAGGGGACCCACACGTGACCGCACAGTGCCTCGAGGGGCGTGCCGTAGATGCGCGCCTCGAGAACCTTGGCCGCCGCCGACTCGCCCGGCTCGGTCTTGACGATGTGCGCCACGGCCGGCTCGCCGGTTTCGAGGACGTGCTCGGTCTCGGGCTCGACACGCGCGGGAAGCGTCGTGAGGGGACCGTTCGCCATGTCAATCGACATGCGATCATTCAACCACGGGGCCACTAACCTCGAGGCATGCCGTTGTACGAATACCGTTGCCCGTCGTGTGATGCCGTATTCGAATTGCGGCGACCGATGAGCGAAGCCTCGTTGCCGACACCGTGTTCGTGTGGTGCCGAGGCCAAGCGCCGGCTGTCGGTGTTCGCGTCGGTCGGTGCCGGACCGGGCGCGGATCCCGTGCCTGCGCCGGTGATGCAGCGCGGTTGCGGCGGCGGCTGCGCCTGCCACTGACGGTTGTCGACGGCGACCGATGATTCTCGTCGACGGGTGCCACTGGTGGTTCCGCGACCGCAAGTGGTGCCACATGGTCAGCGACACGTCGTACGACGAACTGCACGAGATCGCCGCGGCATTGGGTATTCCGCGCCGAGGATTCCAAGGTGACCACTACGACCTACCCGAGGAGTACCGCGACCGCGCGATCGCGTTGGGTGCGACCGCCGTCGGTAGCAGGGAGTTGTTGACCAGGTTGCGTGACGCGGGTTTGCGTCTCAGCCCGGCCCGGCGGCGTGCCGCGGGAACCACACCGTCCCCTGGCCTGCGTACCGGGCACCGGCCGTGGCAAAGCCGCGCACGCACCAGTCGATGAGGAGGATCCCGGCTCGGTCGCATACGTCGGCCATGGCCAGCCACCTCTGGGTGTCGTTTGGCGATGCGTGGGAGTCGGGTTCGACCGTCATCACGTAACAGCCAGAGGCGAGGGGATGGGTCGAGGCAACCGACACGACGTGGTGGCCAAGGCTGCGGCCCGCGGTGGTGGGGTCGTCACGGAGGTTGATGAAGCCGTCGCAGGAGTGCAGGCCGACACCGTGACGCGATGCGTCGACCAGCAGGACGAGGTGTTGCCGACGAAAGGGTCGCCGCACCGTGAGGGAAAAGACGCTGAGGGCCTGGGCAGTCGAGGCGATGGTGTCGAGGTAGGGACGTGGAACGTCGACGAGGGTGAGGCTCTGGGTACTCATCGCGCGCAGCGTAATTTGGGGGTGCGACGCGTCAGAGGGAGGCGCGAGCGATGGCAAACGCAACGACGGCGATCGTGATCGGTGCCGCGTATTTCATCCAGGGACCGACGCCACGACCATGCCGCGGCACCAGAACCGCGCCGCATGCCGCGCCACCAACCAAGCCACCGATGTGGCCGCCGATCGAGATACCCGGAATCGTCACCGTGATCAACAGGTTGATGAGGAGCGTCATGCCCAAACCTGTCTGGAACGGATTGATGCCGCGTTGCCGCATGCCGACCACGGCGAGGCCCATGAGTCCGAACACCGCGCCCGATGCACCACCCGACAGCGCCCACGGGGAGGCGACGAGCGCCCCCGTGCTGCCGGCGATGAGTGACGCCATGTAGGCAAGCGCGTAGGGGACGCGACCAAGTTCGGCCTCGAGCAACGACCCCAACTGCCAGAGGAGGAACATGTTCATCCCGATGTGGAACAGACCGAAGTGCACGAAACCCGCCGTGACGAGGCGGTACCACTCGTCGTTGTAGAGGAAGCCCTTGTAGAGGCCGAGGCTGATCGTGTTCTCCGACAGCGCGCCACCACCGCCGAGGTTGATACCGCCGACGTTGGTGAAGACGAAAACAACCACGTTGATCGCAATCAGGGCCCTGGTGACGAGCAGCGGCTGCGCGGCGTTCCAGTAGGTGACGCGCGTGCGTACCGACGGTCGGTCACGGCGCAGGCAGTCGAGGCATTTCGATCCGACGTCGGCCTGTACCAGACAGTCGGCGCAGGCGGGTCGACCGCAGCGTGTGCAGCTGCGGCCGGTTGGCCGGTCGGGGTGGCGGACGCAGTTCGGAATTGGTGGGGGAGGAAGGTTCATCAGGGGGCTTGTTCGGCGACCGCGCGATTGGCGAGGTCCCGATTTGCGAGATACCAGGCGACCGTCGACTCGAGACCCTTGCGGAAATCCGTCTGCGCAGTCCAACCGAGCGCGTGTTCGGCATTCTTCGCATCGATCCGACGACGCGGCTGGCCATCGGGTTTGGTCGAATCCCACACGAGGTCACCTGTGAAGCCGACAACCCGCGCGATGGTCTCGACGGTTTCGCGGATCGTGATCTCCCGGTTCGTACCGAGGTTCAAGGGCTCGGGCGATTCGTGGACTTCGGTGGCGAGGACGATCGCTGCCGCCGCATCGTCGACATAGAGGTATTCGCGGCTCGCGGTTCCCGTGCCCCACACGTGCACCTTGTCGGCGCCGGTCTCGCGTGCCTCGACGCATTTCTTGATGAGCGCGGGAATCACGTGCGAGACGTCGGGGTGGAACTTGTCGCCGGGACCGAAGAGATTCGTCGGAATGAGGTACGCGAACTTCTGGCCGTACTGCGCGGCGTTCACCTTGGCGTGGATGAGAAGCGCCTTCTTCGCGATGCCGTACGGCGCATTCGTCTCCTCGGGGTAGCCGTCCCAGAACGAGGACTCGCGGAACGGCACGGGCGTGAACTTCGGGTACGAACACACCGTGCCGACAAGCACGGTCTTTTCGGTGTTCGCCGCGCGGCACGCCTCGATGACGTGCGTGCCCATCATCAGATTGTCGAGATAAAGCGGTGCGGGAGCGGCCTGGTTGTAGCCGATGCCCCCGACGCGGGCGGCGAGGTGAATCACGTGGGTGGGCCTGTGGGCCGCAAGCATCGCCTCGGCGCGGCCGGGCTGCGTGAGGTCGAAGTCGGCCTTGCGTGGAGCGGCGACGTCGGCACCGCGTTCGCGCAGGAGACGCACCACGACGCGGCCAAGGAAACCGTTGCCACCGGTGACGAGCACCCGGCGCGACTTCCAGAATTCGCTCATGCCCACTGATGGTAGGGCGTGTGCAGGCACAATGGGGGGGTGCGCGTCGCCATCACATTGGAACAGTGCTGGCATGACGTGCCCGGTGGTACGGGTGTGTACGGCGTCGAAATCGCCCGTGAACTTGCCGCACTGCCGGGCCTCGAAGTGATCGGTGTGGCGGGCCGCCACCGGGGTCCCGCGACGTCGGGTTTTGCGCCGCCAATAGGTGTGCGACCACTGCGGTTGGCCGGGCCCTACCTCTATGAATCGTGGTTGAGGTTCGGCTGGCCACGCGTCGAGGGTGCGACGGGTGCCGTCGACGTCGTGCACGCGACGAGCATCATCCCCGCCGCCACGACACGGCCACTTGTCGTCACGGTGCACGACCTCGCCTTCGTGCACGACCCCTCGCATTTCACGAAGCGCGGTGTGTCGGTGTTCAACCGCAGCATGGAACTGGTGAAACGGCGTGCATCGCGCATCGTGTGCGCGTCGCAAGCGACGCTCGAGGACTGTCTCGCACACGGGTTCGATACCGAACGGCTGCGCTGCGTCGAAAACGGTGTGCGCCACGTCGACGTGGCCGAGTCGGCGGTTGGTGAGGTGGTCGCGCGCCACCGTCTCCCCGAGTGCTACCTGCTCTTCGTCGGCACGATCGAACCGCGCAAGAATCTCGCACGACTCGTCGAGGCGCATGCACGACTGGGTGACCGCATTCCCGACCTCGTCGTGGTTGGTGCGGCCGGGTGGGGTGAGGGGCCCGACATTCCTGCCGAGTCGCGTGGCCGTGTTCACATGCTCGGCTTCGTTCCCGCCGACGAACTGGCGGCTCTGTATTCGGGGGCGGTGGCGCTGTGTTATCCGTCGATCCGCGAAGGTTTCGGCCTGCCGATACTCGAAGCCATGGCACAGGGCACACCCGTCGTCACCAGTGCGAGCGGCGCCACGCAAGAAGTCGCCGGTGGTGCGGCGGTGTTGGTCGACCCGCTCGACAGCGCATCGATCGCCGACGGGATACTGCGCGTCATCGAACAGCGCGATGCCCTCTCGGCACGCGCCCGCGACCGCGCGCGGCAACTGTCGTGGAAGCGCACGGCAGAACTCACGCGCGAGGTGTACGCCGAAGCAGTCACCGAGGGCCCGCGCGGGGACCGGGAATGAACAGCGGCAACAGATGAATCCGCGCATCGCAGTCAACCTGTTGTGGTGCCAGCCCGGACGGGTGGGCGGCAGCGAGCAGTACCTGGCCCGCCAACTCGCTGGTCTTGCACTCACCGGTGACGCGGGGTTCGACCTCGACATCTACGCGCCGCGTGGTTACACGGCTGCGCATCCCGAACTTGCCGGTTGGCGAATCCACGAGACGGCATCGAACGGTGCCAATCGTGCGTCGCGAATCTGGCGCGAAAGCACGTGGCTCGCGTCGCGCACCCGTGGGGTTGCAGTCACGCACCACGGCGGTGGCACGGTGCCGTTCCGCACGAACGGTCGCACGCTGGTGACGGTGCACGACGTTCAGTACCTCTCGTACCCGCAGTACTTCTCGCGCACACGACTCAGTTACCTGTCGCAAATGGTGCCGAGGTCGCTGCAGCGCGCCGATGCCGTCGCGGTGCCGTCGGCCTACGTGCGCGAAACATTGCTTGATCGTTTCGGCCTCGACCCGACGACGGTGCACGTCGTGGTTCATGGGATCGAATCCGTCGACGCCTCGGCGCTCGACGTTTCGAGGATCCGCGACAAGTTCGGTGTCGCCGGCTTCCCGTACTTGGTCTACCCGGCGATCACCCATCCCCACAAGAACCACATGTTCCTCATCGAAATGCTCGCCGGGTCGTGGCGCACGACCGGGGTGCATCTGTTGTTCATGGGTGGCGAGGGCCGTGGTCACCGCGCGTTGGTTGAGCACATCGTGTCGAGCGGAGTCGCTGACCGTGTTCATTTCATCGGGCACATCGGTGACGCGGATCGAGACGCGCTCGTTGTCGGTGCCGACGCGCTTGTTTTCCCCAGCGAATACGAGGGATTCGGGGCTCCGGTGGCCGAGGCAATGGCGCTCGGTGTTCCCGTCGTGGCCTCCGATCGGGCAAGCCTGCCCGGCGTTGTTGGCGACGGTGGCATCGTCCTGCCGCTCGACCCGCAGGCATGGGCCGTGGTTCCCGAACGCGTGGCCGCTGAACGTGCCGCGCTCGTGGCGGCCGCTCGCCGACGTGCGGAAAGTTTCACGCTCGTCGCCTCGGGTCGCGACCTGCGCGGTGTCTACGAAGGCCTGCTTGCCTGATGGCCCGTGCGAGCCGTCCCGTTGTCGTGCTGTGTCCGCACTTTGCACCCGACACCGCCCCGACCGGTGTCGTGATGACGCGCATCGTCGAAGAGCTCGTGCGCCTCGGCCATCGCGTGCACGTCGTCACCTCATTGCCGTGGTACCGCCAGCACCGCGTCGAAGACGGCTGGACGGGACGTCCGTGGCGCACCGAGGTGACGCAATGGGGTTCGATCGTGCGGGTGAGTCCGTTCGCGGGCAACGACAAGGCCAACATTCCGCGCAGGGCCATCGGCTTCGTCGCGTTCAGCGTTCTCATCGGTCTGCGCGGCGTCTTCGTCGGTGGTGCACACCGTCGGGCCGCAGCCGTCATCGCGATGTCGCCTCCACTCACGCTCGGGCTCACGGGTTGGCTCGTTGCAAAGGTGCGGCGCGGGCCGTTGGTGTTCAACATCCAGGACGTTTTCCCCGATGCCGCAGTGAGCACCGGCAAGTTGTCCAATCGACGCCTGATCGCGCTCGCCGAATGGCTCGAGCGCGTGAGTTACCGACGATCCGAGGCGGTCGTGGTTCTCTCCGACGACCTGCGCCGCAACGTTGCGGGGAAACTGCCGCCGAAGCACGCGGGCAAGGCGGTCGTCATCCCGAATTTCGTCGACTCCGAGCGCATCGTTCCGGGCGGCACCGACACGGCTTACCGGCGTGAGTTCGCTCCCGGCGCCGAGAGTGTCGTCATGTACGCGGGCAACGTCGGTTTTTCGCAGTCGCTCGACCTTCTCATCGAAGCGGCCCGTCGCATGCCCGAGGTCGTCTTCGTCGTCAATGGCGAGGGCTCCTCGCGCGCCGAAGTCCAGGGGCAGGCAGCGGGGCTGGTGAACGTGGTGTTCGTCGACTACCAACCAGCCGACAGGCTGGCCGAGGTCCTGGCAAGTGCCGATGTACACGTGGTGCCACTTCGGCGCGGCCTGGGCAACGTGAGCGTGCCGTCGAAGACGTTTTCGATCATGGCGGCCGCACGGCCGATCCTCGCTTCGATCGACGCTGACAGCCAAGTCGCCCGCATGATCGGTGCGGCACGATGCGGTGCCGTCGTCGCACCCGACGATGCCGATGCGTTCGTCGCCGCTCTCGCATCGCTTCTCGACGAACCCGGCGAACGTGCGGCGATGGGCGAGCGCGGTCGGCGCTGGGTGGTGGAACATGCGTCCCCTGCGGCGGTCGGCGAGGCGTACGCAGCCCTCATCGAGCGCCTCGGGCCTCGTTGAATGGGCCGATTCGGGGCTGCCAGCAGGTAGCCTCGCAGTCTCGTGGGTAAAGCATCGTCGGCCAAGAGAGTCGCCCGACTGGCCAGCAAGGGCAAAGGCAAGAAAATCCGTTTCCAAGGCGGAACTCTCTTCCCCACGATCATCGTCCTGGTTCTCCTTGTCGGTCTCGGACTCGTCGCCTACGCCAGGTCGGGAACCTCCTCGGCAACTGAGCCCCCGACAACCAACGATCACTGGCACGTCTCTTACGGCTTCTACGCCTGCGACGAGTACGTGGCGAACCTCGTCGGCAACAAAGAAGAGCCCCTCGACGACAAGTACTTCAAGTACGGCGTGCACAGCCACGATGACGGTGTCATCCACTGGCACCCGCAGGCCCTCGCCACGGGCAAGCGGGCCAAGTTCGGGGTCTTCCTCGACGTCTACGACGTCGAGGTGTCGAACTCGAAACTGCAGTTCCCCGACGACCAAAACGGCGGCGCCAAGTACGAAGAGGGCGAAGAGAAGTGCAACGGCAAGGACGCCACGCTGAAAGCCTTCGTCTGGGACCAGTACGACAAGCCCGACGAAAAGAAGATGCTGATCGCAGACTTCGATGACATCCGAATCGAGAAGGACGGCATGGTGGTCGTCATCGCGTTCGTCGCCGATGATGCCCAGGTGCCGCCGCCGCCGACGGCCGCGAACCTGCAGGAGCTCGGTGCGGTCGACTCGGGCGGTATCGCCACGACGACGACGATCGCCGGTGAAACCACCACGACCGTTGCCGGTGAAACCACCACGACCGTTGTCGGGGAGACCGGCACGACGGCTGCCGGTGAGACCGGCACGACCGTTGCCGGTGGCAGCACGACGACGTCCGTTGTCACGACAACCACCCAGGGGTGACCCGGGCGTGGACGCCGTCATCCTCGTCGGTGGATTCGGAACGCGACTTCGACCTCTGACCCTGAGCGTTCCCAAGCCCTTGTTGCCCGTCGGCAACGTGCCGACCGTCGTGCGCATCCTTGCCGGACTTGAACGTGCGGGGGTGACGCGCGCGGTGTTGGCACTCGGATTCAAGCCCGAGCCGTTCCTCGCCGCCTTCCCCGACGGTCGCTGCGGCGGTGTCGAACTGGTGTACGCGGTCGAACCCGAACCCCTCGACACCGCAGGAGCGGTCGCATTCGCCGCACGCCACGCGGGTATCGCATCGACTTTCGTCGTTGCCAACGGCGACATTCTCACGGGCCTCGACATCTCGCGGGTCATCGACTTCCACCGCGCATCGGGTGCCGAGGGCACCCTGCATCTCGTGCCCGTCGACGACCCGTCGCAATTCGGTGTCGTGGAGACCGACGCAACGGGTCGTGTGCTGCGCTTCGTCGAAAAGCCCGCACCCGGCCAAGCCGCCGCCGGCAACGTGAACGCGGGAACCTACGTTCTGGAAACGTCGGTCATCGACCGCGTTCCCGTCGGCGGGAAGTTGTCGATCGAACGCACGGTGTTCCCCGAGATGGTGGTCTCCTCGTCGTTGTTTGCGTTGGCCACCCACGACGCCTGGGTCGACACGGGGCAGCCCGAGACGTTCCTCGCCGCAAACATGTCGGCCGTGGACGCTGTCGGCTCCTCGGTCATCGACCCGTCGGCGTCCATCGGCGCCGGAGCGGTTATCGAGCGCAGCGTCGTGGGCGCCCGCGCGACGATTGGTGCGGGGGCACGCGTCGTCGGCTCGGTGATCTTCCCGTCCGGCATCGTCGGTGATGGTGCCGTGGTCGAGTCGGGATTGGTGATGGGCCGCATCGGGGCGGGCGCCGTCGCACGTGGCGTCGTGGTGGGCGAAGATGGTGTCATCGATGCAGGCGCCACCATCTCAGGGGCAAAGATCCCCGCACCCGAAGGCTCGTAGTGCGCGCCCTGGTTTGTGGTGGTGCCGGGTTCATCGGGTCGCATCTCGTCGATCGTCTGCTCGCCGATGGTCACGCGGCGGAAGTCGTCGACGACCTGAGAACCGGCTCGTTGGCGAATCTCGCCCAGGCCCGTGCAGCGGGAGGCGAACTCAAGATCCACAACATCGACGTCACCGCGCCCGCCTTCCTCGACCTGGTCTCGTTGCGCCGGCCCGATGTGATCTTCCAGATGACTGCATTGTCACCCGCGTCTGCGCACGCGATTTCTTCGGTTGGGTCGGCGGCGCAGGTGGTGGCAGCCCTCGAAGCCGCGCGCCTCTATGGTGCGGCCAAGGTCGTGGTCGGTCTGCCTGCGACGCTGTTGTATGGCGAGGTCGCCGTTCGTGACATTCCCGCCAAGGAGGGCAGGTTCGCCGATGCCGTCAGCGTGCCGAACGTGATCGCCCGCATGATCCCAGATCTCCTCGGTGTCTACCGCGAGGTGCACGCGGTCGAGTACACGGCGCTCGCTGTTGCAAACGTGTACGGCCCTCGCCAGCGCAGCGAGGACGGAGTCGTGGCGTCGTTCGCCGCGGCACTCGCCGCAGGGGAGTCCCCCGAGATCTACGGGACGGGTCGCCAGACACGCGACTTCATCCACGTTGACGATGTCGTCGACGCATACGTGCGCGCGGCGACGAAGGGCGACGGTTTGCTCATCAACATCGGTACCGGTGTGCAAACCACCATCGCGGCGTTGTGGCGGGTGATGAGCGGTACCAGTGGCCTGCGAGCCTCGACGGTAAAGGCACGTCCGGGCGACATTTCGCGCTTCGCCATCTCACCAGTGAGGGCACGAATTCATCTGGCGTGGGCACCCTTCACGGAACTCAACGACGGTCTTGCGGCGCTCCTCGGCGGCAACTGAACACGCCCACGGAATCAGCGGAAAAGGTCTTCGATCGGCGGACGCACTATTTCGCTCATGCCTGCCTCGCGGAACCACGTCGGGTCGGTGCCGCGCACGACGCCCACGGGCACGCCCCTCGACTTGCCCATCACCAGTTCGGCCGCACTCGCCAGTTCGTCGGCGATCGCAACCTCGGTGACCTGCATCGTGCGACCGAGCGCGTCGGGGGTGCCGCGCAGGTCGAGCACCCCCGCGATGCCCGCAACGCCGATCGCCACGTCGGTGAGTCCCTTGCGCCACGGGCGGCCGAAAGTGTCGCTGATGATCACGCCAACCTGAACGTCGAGCTTCGCCTTGACGATGTCGCGGATGCGCCGCGCCGAGCGGTCGCTGTCGATGGGAAGAAGTGCGGCCTGACCGCGCTGCACGTTCGAGAGATCGATGCCGCTGTTCGCGCACACAAAACCGTGCGACGTTTCGGTGATGATGAGGTCGCCGCGGCGACGCACGATGCGCACCGCCTCCGATTCGACGAGGGCCTTGTGCGACAGCGGGTCATCGGGGTCGATTGGCACGAGGCGACCCTCGGCCTTGGAGACGATTTTCTGAGTGACGACGAGAACGTCGAAGTCCTGCAACGGGCCGTTGGGTTCGTTGCGGCATGCGTCGACGATGACGTCTCCCAACTGCATCCCGGGCACGATCTCGCCGATGCCCTCGACGCCCCATGCAGAAATCCGGTTCATGTGGTCATGTTCCCACGCCGACGGCGGCCAGGCACGTGCGGGTGAGGGAAGCCGCCACTTCGGGGGATTTCATGACGCTCTCGGCGACGACGCAACGCATGCCGGTGGCCTCGACCTGCGGGGCGAGCGCGGCATCGGCGGTGTCGATGACCAGGGTGCCTGCAATCGCCGAGTAGAGCCGCGCAACGCCGACGACGCTCGCTTCGTGGCCGAGTTCGGCGAGCATGCGGTCGGCGGGCCCTTTCAGCGCCGCACCGGCAACGATGGGGGATATCGCCACGACGGTGTCGCGCCGCGAGGCGAGCGCATCGTCGAAGCCGGCGAGTGTGCGCATGGGTCCGATGGAAACGATCGGGTTGGAGGGCGCGATGAGGACGGCGCGCGAGTCGCGCAGCTCACCCAGGCCGAGGGGTTTGGCCGTGCGGGCACCCTCGAAGCGCACGGCGCGCACCGGTACGTCATGCTGCAGCTTGACGAAGTATTCCTGAAAGGCGACCTCGGTACCATCGGTGAGCGTCACCATCGTCGACACGCGGTCGTTCGACATCGGGAGAACACGAAACGCGATGCCGAATGCACGGGTGATCTCGGCGGTGACCTCGGCGAGCGTCGCACCCTCGGCGAGACGCGTCGTGCGGTAGAAGTGCGTCGCCAAATCGCGGTTGCCCAAACCGAACCAGTTCTCGCCCGCGTGTGATCCGACCGGACGCACGCCCACGAAACGCTCGAGGGCCTGCATCGTGGTCCATGCCTCTTCTGAGAGACCCCATCCGCGTTGCGGGTCGATTGCACCCGACACGGTGTAGGTCACGGTGTCCAGGTCGGGGGAGATGAAAAGACCGTGCATCACGGTGTCGTCACCGGTATTGACGATCGTCGTCAGTTCGTCGGCCGCAACAATCATTGCCGCACCGCGCAACAGCCGCGCAGCACCAACGCCACCCGAAACAACGGTGATCATCGGTCGACCCGGCTACGCACGCCTTCGATCGTAGGGGCAGCACTGTTAGAGTCGGGACGTCATGAAGAAGGCCTTGATCACCGGAATCACCGGACAGGACGGCCGCCACCTTGCGGAACTGTTGCATTCGAAGGGCTACACGGTCTTTGGCATGGTCAAGGGACAAAACAACCCGCGCGCAGAACAGATTCGAACCGACTTTCCCTACATCGAACTGATCTCCGGCGATCTGGCTGACGTGCTGAGTCTTGGAACGGCCATCGAATTCGCCCAACCCGACGAGGTCTACAACCTCGGCGCAGTGACCTACGTCGCGTTCTCCTTCAGTCAAGCCGAGCTCACCGCCAACACCACGGGCCTCGGCGTGTTGCGCATGCTCGAGGCCATCCGCATGGTGGGCGGCCAGCAAAACAACCCGATCCGCTTCTACCAGGCGTCGTCATCGGAGATGTTCGGCATGGTTCGCGAGACCCCGCAAACCGAGTTGACACCCTTCCATCCGCGGTCTCCGTACGGCTGTGCCAAGGTGTTCGGCCACAATGTCACAGTCAATTACCGAGAGAGCTACGGCCTCTATGCCTGCTCGGGGATTCTCTTCAACCACGAGGGTCCGTGGCGCGGGCTTGAGTTCGTCACGCGCAAGATTTCGAATGCGGTCGCACGTATCGGCTTGGGGCTCCAAGACAGTGTTGCGCTCGGAAATCTCGATGCAAAGCGCGACTGGGGATTCGCCGGCGACTACGTGAAGGCGATGTGGATGATGATGCAACAAGACCAGGCCGATGACTTCGTCGTGGCAACGGGCACTTCGCATTCTGTTCGTGAATTTCTCGACTTGGCGTTCGCCGAGGTGGGTATTGACGATTGGTCCCGTCACGTCGTCCTTGATCCAGCGATGCTGCGGCCCGCCGAAGTCGATGTGCTCGTTGGAGATGCGTCGAAAGCCGCGAGGGAGTTGGGCTGGAAACCCGAGGTCGACTTCCCGCAGCTCGTCAAGATGATGGTGCGCCACGACCTCGCGGTCGAGTCGGCGAAATTGTCGAAGTGATCAGCACTCGAGGGGGCGCTC
>Ga0194133_10003116_pt1 | contig 24149 bp, 20 predicted proteins | sample TA2KigOf40mmetaG_FD_155448 | JGI IMG/M metagenome (GOLD analysis project Ga0194133, IMG submission 155448) | Freshwater microbial communities from Lake Tanganyika, Tanzania - TA2015055 Kigoma Offshore 40m | ecosystem: Environmental > Aquatic > Freshwater > Lake | place: Tanzania: Lake...
AGGGGCGGCGTGCGCTGCGACGCGCGGTCGGCGTAGTGCTCTGGATCGATCTCGACCTGCTTCGCCCAGGCGATCTCGGCTGCCAGGTCGCGGAGGGTGGCCGAGTCGGTCGCCACAGCACACCGGGATGCGGCCTCGGCGACGATCGGCATCGTCTTGGCGAGAATGTCCTGTGGCTGACCGCCGATAGCGCGCGGCCAGAAGTGCCGCAACTGCCGCAGGGCGGCCGAGTGGAAGGTGCGGACCTGCATGCCCTCGACGCCGAGGCGGAGCAAGCGCTCGCGCATCTCGCCTGCGGCGCGCGTGGTGAAGGTGACGGCCAGCCCGCGCCTGGGATCGTGCGCGCCGACGTGCGTGGCGTGGGCGATGCGGTAGGTCACCGCGCGGGTCTTGCCGGTGCCGGCACCGGCCCAGACGACAACGGGACCCTCCACCGACTCGGCGACAGCGCGCTGCTCGGGGTCGAGGTCCTCGAGGAGGTCGGCGTCCACGGGGGCATCGTCGCACCCGGGTATGACGTCCCGTGGTTCGCGTTGCCGCCTCCGCGTGCCTGCGCGAGGATCTGCCCATGTCCACCGGTGCTGCCCCCCTGACGATGTACACCACCGCCTGGTGCGGCTTCTGCCATCGCCTTAAGGCTCAGCTGGGCCGTGAGGGGATCGAGGTCGTGGAGGTCGACATCGAGGCTGATCCGGATGCGGCGGCCTTCGTCGAGGGCGTGAACGGCGGCAACCAGACGGTGCCCACGCTCGTCTTCGCGGATGGGACCACGATGACCAACCCCTCGCTCGGCCAGGTGATGGCCAAGCTCGGCTCCTGAGAGCGACCTAGGGGCGGATCCAGTCCCCCGGTAGCGGCTCGCCGAACCACCGCTCGATGAGTTTGCGGGCGATGGACACCGCAGGAGGCAACGCGACCTCCCGCGACGCGCAGGCCTCGGCGAGCCCGGCGCGCGAGAACCAACGTGCCTCCACGATCTCCTCACCATCGACGCGGATGTCCGTGCTCGTCGCCCAAGCGTGGTAGCCGAGCATGAGCGAACAGGGGAAGGGCCACGGCTGGCTGCCGAGGTAGGCCATCTCGCCGACGGTCACGCCCGCTTCTTCGAGGACCTCGCGGCGGACTGCTGCTTCAGCGGACTCCCCCGGCTCGACGAAGCCGGCCAGGGTGGAGAACCACGATGGCTGCCACCTGCCCTGTCGACCCAGGAGTGCCCGGTCGTCATCGTCGATGACGAGGACGATCACCGCGGGGTCGGTGCGGGGGTAGTGCTCGCTTGCGTCGTCCGGGCAGCGCCGCACCCATCCGGCGTGCGCGGGGGCGGTGGCAGCACCGCAGCGCGAGCAGCGCGGGTGGGCGGAGTGCCAGTTGTCGAGGGCGACGGCCGTGGCGGCCAGGGCGACTTCGTCACCGCTGAGGTCGGCGCCCACCTCGCGCAGCCCGGCCCGGGCACCGTCGACGGGCATGCGCGCGGCGAACCACAGGGTGCCCGCTGAGTCGACGCCGAGCAGGAGTCGCTCCGCGCCATCGGGCACGTCAGCTGGCCGCATCGGCCTCAGTGCGGCTCGTCCGGACTCCACGGCAAAGGCGCCGTCGGACACGGGCAGGACAAGCGTGCTCTCCTGCGACCAGGCCCCTGCCAGCCAGTCGTCGTCCATGCGCCACTCGGCCCGGCGATCGACGCCACCGCGGGCTAATGCGAGGTCGCTGAGGAGGACGGGGTCGGGCCTGCGCTGCGGCATGGCCCGAGGGTAGTCGCCATCACGCGTGCGACGATGGGGCCTCCGCGCGCGAGACGAGAGGTGACATGGCGGTCTTCATCCGGCAGTTGACCGGTATCCGCTTTGTGGCCGCCTTCTGGGTGCTGCTCTATCACCTGCAGGATCCGCTCGATCGGATCGGCGTCATGGACATCCCCGTGCTCAGTGACGTGATCCGGGTGGGCCGGCTCGGTGTCGACCTCTTCTTTGCGCTGTCCGGCTTCATCATCGCGCACACCTACCTCACGAAGATGGGGCCGCGGCTCGCCGTGGGTGCAGCCGCCAACTTCTGGTGGTTGCGCCTCGCGCGCATCTACCCCGTCCACTTCGTCATGCTCAACATCGCTGGCGTGGCCGTCATCGCCCAGGCCTGGGTGACCGGAGTGGACAAGGACCGCCCCTGGCTCAACCCCGTGGACTACGTCCGCAACCTGCTGCTCATCCAAGAGTGGGGCCCCCATCCGGACCGTGGATGGAATGTCGTGGCGTGGTCGCTGTCCATGGAGTGGCTCGCCTACCTCGTCTTCCCGCTGCTCGTCCTCCTCCTCTACGCACTCCACAAGCGAGTCTCGACGCCGGTGCTCGTGCTCGCGTGGTGCATCGCCCTGGCACCCCTGCTGTGGCGGGGCAGCCTCACTATCGACCCGTACTACACGGACCTGTGGGGATCGGTCATCCGCGTACTCTCGGAGTTCACGGCGGGCGCCATCACCTATCTCATCGTGCTGCGCTGCATCCCCGACGGCTCCCACGACCCTCGCCCTAGCGTGGAGCGCACAGCCACCGTGGTCTCGGTCCTCATGCCCCTCATGGTCGTGGCGGGCGCCGTCTTCCTCGGGCGATGGGCCACAGCGCAGTCCCCCATCACTCTCAGCGATCCCGAGGCCGAGCCACTTCCCCCCTACTTCCACCTGTGGCTCGTGCCGCCCCTGATCGTGTGGATCGGGGCCCTGGCGCTGTCACGGCGCGGGCAGGCACGCTGGCTGGCCACGGACACCTTGATCCTGGGAGGTGTCGTGTCGTACTCGCTCTACATGACGCACCTCGTGTGGTTCGGGGTATGGCGCGCGGGCATGAACGCGATCGGCATCGAGTCCGGACCGCTCTACGCCGTCTCGGTTGTGCTGGCCATCGCCGGTGCCTTCGTGGTCGCGTGGCTCATGTGGCGCATCGTGGAGGAGCCGTGCCGCCGCTGGATGCGCAAGCTCATCGGTGTCAAGGCCGTGGCCCCCGAGGAGTCGACGGCGGATCCCGACGCGCGCCGCGAGATCAACGACCGTTGAGCAGGCGCTCGACGTCCGCGCGATCGAGCAGACTCTGCGGGCGGATCACCTCGCCCGTGCGCACCAGGACGAAGGCCGCGTCGATGCGCTCCACGGGGATGCCTGCGATTTCGGCCCAGGCCAGGCGATAGATCGCGAGCTGCAGATCGCTCAGTCCCCCGCGGCCTCCCGACTTCCAGTCCACGACCTCCATGTGCCCGTCAGCCGTGCCGAATACCGCGTCGATGCGACCCCGCACCACGCGACCACCGATCGCGAGGGCAAAGGGCTCCTCCACGGCGACGGGTGCACGCGAGGCGTAGGGGGTGCGCCGGAAGGCCTCGCGCAGCGCGGCCAGGTCGAGATCGTCGTCCAGGTCGTCGGCGGCATCGAGCTCTTCGAGATCAAAGAGCGTTTGTACGGCGTACTGGCCCTCGATCCAGGCGTGCAGGTCGGTGCCTAGTCGAGCGGCAGGATGCGGACGCCGAGGCATGGGCCGCGCAAGCTCCCGGGCGAAGGCCTCGGGATCCTCGGCCAGGCGCATGAGGGCGGTGGTCGACAGGTCATCGGGCACGCGCACGGCCAGGGGCGCGCGCGCCCGACGAGCCTCCTCAAGCAGTCGGCCGATCTCGGCATCCCACGACTCGACCCGCGAGCGATCATCATCGAGGAGTAGGTCCTCCTCTGCGGGAGTCAACGCGCGCGCAGCACGCACTTCGTGGGCGACCTCGCGAAGGATGCGCGCGCGCTGCGGGTCGGGCGGGGGCGGCCACGGTGTTGCCCGATCGTCCATCGCGGGATTGGTCGCCCCGGCGGGAGGCTCCGGCGCCCAGACGTCGATGACGCCGCCATTGCCTTCGCACCACGCGTGCACCTCCTCGAGGAATGCCCCCGGCCCGCGCGTGCGTCGCTGAGATGGTCCCCACCAGTGGCCACTGACAGTGAGTGTGCGCTCCGCCCGCGTCACGGCGACGTAGGCCAGCCGTCGCTCCTCGAGCATCTCCGCATCCGCGCTGCGAGCAACGAAGTCGCGGTGGTCCTTGGCCCGCGGCTCCTGCCCGCGATCGGGGAAGGCCGACAGGGGCGGCGGGGCATCAGGGTGCAGATCCCAGGGGACCACAGCGGCATTGGTCGGCCAGCGGTCACGCCCCCGACCGCTGGGGAAGACCGACCGGCACATGCCGGGGAGGACGACATGGGCGAACTCGAGTCCTTTGGCGCGGTGGGCGGTCATGAGGAGGACGGCATCGCCCGAGGGGACGTCGTCGCGGCGCGGCGACTCGTCGTAGTGCTCCGCCTCACGCAGGCGCGCCAGGAAGGCGCTCAGGCCACCCCCGCCGCGCGTCATGCGCGCGGCCAGCTCCCGGAAGTCCGCGAGCGCTCGAGCATTGTCAGCCGCATCGGGACCCATGCTGGCTTCCACGCCGAGCCCCGTCGTGCGCAGGACCCGGGAGATGAGATCGACACAGGGCTCATCGACGTGGCGGCGCAGTCTGCGGATCTCCTCGGTGAGGCGAGTCAGCCGAGTGATGGCGACGGCAGACAGGCCGGATGCCTCGGCGCGGGCGATAGCGGACTCGACGGTCTCCGCCAGGCTCGGGCGGTCGACCGGGTCACTGCCGAGCACAGCCGCGCGCAACGCGGCGGCGAGGTCGACCGACTCGAGGTCGTCGCGATGAGCCCTCGGTGACATCGATCCCAGCGCGGCGAGGTCACGCGGGCCTAGGCGCCAGCGCGCGCCCGTGAGCAGGCGCACGAGTGCAGGATCGGCGGCCGGGTCGTCGATGACCTCCAGGACGGCACGCAGCTCTGCGACGACGGGCACCTGCAACAGGCCGGCGGCACCCACGAGCCGCGTGGGGATGCCCCGGCGACGCAGGGCCGCGTCCACATCGACGAGCGTGGCGGACGTGCGTGCCAGGACCGCGATGCCCTCCCACTGCCCCTGATGTGCCGCGATCTCGGCCACGCGATCGCACACCCAGTCCACTTCCTCGGCATGCGTGCTGTGGAGCGCGACGACGACCTCGCCGCGACCGTGCTCGGTCGCCGCAGCGCGCAGGGGGTCGACGCCCGGGTGCACCGCGCGCAGTGGGCCGGCGATCTCGTTGGCCAGGTCGAGGATCCGGGGAGCTGAGCGCCGATTGTCGACGAGGGGATAGCGGGGTGCCGGACCGGCGCCTGCACGCCGGGGGAAGTGGCGGGGGAAGTGGTCGATGTTGGCCACGCTGGCGCCACGCCACTCGTAGATCGCCTGGCAGGGATCGCCCACGGCGGTCACCGGATGCCCGTCGGCGAAGACCTGCTGGAGGAGCACTCGCTGCGCGGCCGAGGTGTCCTGGTATTCGTCGAGAAGCACGAAGGGGTAGCGCAGCCGGAGTTCCTCAGCCACCTCCGGAGCCGCGCGCACGATGCTCAGCGCCAGTCTCACCTGGTCGGCGAAGTCGATGGCATGAGCATCGAGCTTGGCTTCGCGAAACTCCGTGACCAGGCCGCAGAGCGCCGCGCGCACGCGCGCGGTGTCGAGCATGTCGCGGCCGATCTCCTGCAGGGAGGGCAGCGACTCCAGCCAGCCGATGAGACCGACGGAGTGCTCGAGTGCGCGCTCCGGGTCGAGGTCGAGCTCGGCGAGTGCGTCATCGAAGGTCAGGACGGCGTCGACCAATGTGGCGGGTGAACGACCGAGCTCGGCAAGTGGCAGCGAGGTCGCGCGGACGACGCGCGCGGCGAGAGCCTGGCGCGCGCCGTCGGCCAGCACTTCGGCGTCGGGCTCCAGGCCCAGGCGCACGCCGTGGTCGCGAAGCAGGCGGCTGGCGAAGGAGTGGTACGTCGAGATGGCAGGCTCGACGGCACCGGAATCGCTCAGCCCGTCGGGCAGCAGGCCCTGGCGATCCGCGCGCAGCAGCAGACGTCGCGTACGCGTGAGGAGTTCTCCCGCTGCCTTGGCGGTGAAGGTCAGACCGAGGATCTCGTCGGGCAGGGCCATGCCCTCAAGCACCAGCCAGAGCACGCACGCCGACATCACGGTGGTCTTGCCCGATCCCGCCCCGGCCACAATGGCGGAGGGCTCAGCGGGGCTGCTCACTGCCTGCCACTGCTCATCGCTGAGGTCATGGCCGAGCACGGACTCGACAGCCGTGCGGGTGCCACTCATGCCAGCACCCCCCGACCCTCGGGCTGCGCGGGACAGGCGACGGCGTAGGGACACGTGCGGCACTCCTCGGACACGACAGCCGGGAAGTCCTCGGCGCGCACGCGCGCGATCGCTTGGTGGATGTCGTCGAGGAGCCAGGTGTCGTCGTCACTGAGGGCAGCCTGCTCCTGGACGCGGGGCATGCCCGGGGCATCGGTCGCATCGGCTCGTAGCTGCACGAGGGCTGCACCCGCGAGTGTGGGCGTGGGTGCGAGGTCGCCGAGTGCACCGTGCTGCACGGCAACCTGATAGACGCCCAATTGAGGATCGGACTGCACCTGGGGTCCCGTGGGCAGATGCCTCGCGGTCTTGAAGTCAACCAGGCGCACCCGGCCGTCGGCGGTCACCTCGATGCGGTCGATGGCCCCCCGCAGGATGGCTTCGCGATCACCGCCCGGCAGTGCAGCTGCCCGCAGCGGGATCGCGACCGCGAAGGGGTGCTCGACGGCCAGCGGCGCATCGGCGTGGCGCAGGTAGGCGCACAGGCGCTCCAGGGCCTTTTCGACCTCGCCGCGCTCGGCCTGGGACTCCCACGGCGCATCGAAGGACAACTCCGACCACACGCGATCGATGGCAGCCGACATCGCCGCGGGCTCGGGCGCGATCTCACCTCGCGCGGCACGCTCCGCCATGGCATGGACGAGGCTGCCGATGGCCAGTGCCCTCCCCCGGGGACCCTCAGCTCGCATCACGCGCGACAGGAACCACCTCAGCGGGCACCCCCGCAGGGTGGCCAGACCCGAGCCGGATAGCGCCACGGACTGATCCACCGGACGGACCGGAACCTCGCCCGGGGTCACGTCGCTCACTCCCCACCATGTGGCGGGGTCGGCGCGGGGGGCCAGGGGCACGCCGGCGTCGTCGGTCACGTCGGCTAGAAGCGCCAGTCGACGCACGGCCGCCGCGCGAACCTGAGTGCTGCACCCCGGCTCCTGGGCGACGGAGCGGAGCGCGGCGATGAGACCGTCGATCGTGATCGGACGCGGTGGACGACCCGCACGGGCGCGGGACTCAACGCCGAGATCGTCGACGAACCGGCTCGGGTGATCCGCATCGGATGCGACCGTCGCCACGACGAGGCTGCTGCGCGCGCGCGACACGGCGAGGGCAAAGAGCCGACGCTCCTGAGCCATCCGCTCGGTCGATGCTGCCCGTAGCGCACCAGCCACGTCAGCGGTCGCGGTCGCGTCCTGCTGTCCCGCGGCGTCGACGATGGCCGACCACTCGGGCAGGCGCAGCGCCGATGATCCACCCAGTGGCGGGGGCCAGACACCCTCTTGCGCGCCTACGACGACGACGTGCTTCCAGCCAATGCCGACAGACAGGTGAGGCGTGAGCAGCGCAACTGCCGGGGTCATCGGTGCCGCGGTCGCGATGCGCTCGGCCGCCACGCGCTGGCCCTGCAGTGCGGCCAGGAGCCCCCTGATCCCCACGACACCGGAGTAGCGATCACTCAGCCGCTCTGCCGTCGCGAAGAGCGCCATGACCGCGTCGATGTCATGACCGCTGGCGGCATGGCCGGCGAGGGCCGCGCGGCGCAGTCGTTCGGGCCAGGCGAGGCCATCAGCGTCGGGAAGTGCTCCGGACCATGCCTGCCACAGCACCTCGCCGGGCGAGGCGCCGGCGTCAGCCAGGGCGCGGACCGAAGCCAGGTGCTCCCCGAGGGCGACGACCCGATCGCGGGCCGCCAGGGCAGGTGCGGCGATGGCCGTCGGCACGCCGAGCTCTGCGCCCTCCATGGCAGCGACCAGGAGATCGCGCACGAGCTCGGTGCCGGGCGGTGCCGGGCTCTCCGAGTGGTCCTGCCGATATCCCTCGCGCAGGGCCCGCGCCAGCCGTCGTACGTCGGTCGCATCGAGACCAAGGAGGGGTCCGCTGACAAGGTCGACCGCGCCCCGCACGGACAGCGCAGCGGGCTCGACCGCGGCTGATGCCGCCGCGAGCAGCACGGCGACGGCAGGCTCGTCCGGCAGAGGGATGTCAGCCGCGGCTACGCGCACCGGCACGCCGATCGCCACCAGCGCCCGGCGCACGCTCTCCACGTCCTGCGTCGAACGCCCGATGACGGCGATGTCGCTCCACTGCAGACCGGGCCTGCCGTCGAGACCGAGGTGGCGTCGTCGCAGGTCGTCGGCAACCCACGCGACGAGGTCTCCCCACGTGTCATGGGAGATGACCTCGACCGTGGTGTCGACGTCCGCACGCTCGCAGACAACGGGGTGGCGATAGTCGCGCAGGTGCCGGGCCGGCAAGCCAGGTAGTGCCGGCTCCCGGCGCACCGCCTGGTACGCCGAGCGGATCGGGCCGGCTCCCGCGTGGACGCTGTTGAGGACGATCACCTCGGCGCCGGTCTCCTCGATGAGGCGCATCGCGCCGAGCCGATCACCGCCGCGGAATCCGAAGGCCGCCACGTCGGGGTCCGCCGCCACCACGGTCGCGGTCGCGGGTCCGGCCAGGGCCCGAAGGAGGCGCCGGTGCAGCGGCCCGGACTCGTGGAAGTCGTCGACGTAGACATGCTCGAGCCGCTCCGGCCAGCCGGACGCGGCGTCGATAGCCATCTCGAGCAGGCCGACGTAGTCGACGACACCCTCGAGTGCCATGACCTCGGCATCGATCTCCGCCAGACGCCCCAGTGACTGCCATGCGGGTACGCCGGCCCCGCGTCCGATCGACTCCAGGTCCGATGCCGACAGCCCGAGTTCGCGCGCCCGGGCGAGCATCGCCCGCAGGTCATTGGCGAACCCGAGGGTCGACGTCGCCGCCAGGAGGTCCGCCGGCCACGGCACGACGCCGTCGGCGATCGCTCCTCGGAGCAGTTCGCGAATGCGGGCATCCTCCTCGGCCCCGGAGAGCAGCCGCGGCATCGGCGCGTCCGGGCTCGGGCCCGTGGTGCGGCGTACGAGGGAGTAGGCCAGGCCGTGGAAGGTGGTCACCGTGGGTAGGGCACCCGCGGGAGCACGCACGGCGAGGGCGGCCCGCATGCGCCTCACCGCATCGCGATCGCGCGCGACGACCAGGATTCGCGACGACGAGGACTCGGTCATGCGCGCCGTGATCGCCTCGATCAGGGCGGTCGTGGCCCCTGTGCCAGGCGACCCCAGCACCACGCACGTGCCCGGCCCCCGCCAGTCAACGACCCGCTGCTGCGCCTCATCGAGCCGAAGACCCTCCACCGGCTCGACAGGAGCGCGATGGAGGACCGGAGCGTGCATGGGGCCATCCCATCAGGGAGGTCCGACGCCACAGCGCCCATGCCCGTCAGGGCCGATCCCGGGTCCGGGGGCCCGTGGGTGGGACGATCGGTGCATGACCGACGTGGGTTCGCGCCCCGGCGACAGCCCTCCCGGGGCAGCGCCGGCCCCCGCGCCGCCCATTCACGACCATGAGGCCGGGCTAGACCAGGCCCCCCGGCCCACGGTGGCGATCCCGCGCGCGGCTCCCCCATCCGAGCCCGCATCCACCGTCGTGATCGAGGACGGGGTCATCCCCAGGCGCCTCCGACGCCCCCTCGACCTTGCGCGCTTCCTCGTCGCACTCGCCGCGACCGCCGCGACCGTCCTCATCGCCTACTTCGCGACGGGCACCACCGAGGGCATCGAGGAGGACATCACCGGCGGGGCCGCCCTGCTGCCGTCGATCGTCATCCTCGCCCTCAACATCATCGGCGGCATCGGACTGCTCGGACTTCCCATCGCGGCCGCGGTCAACCTCGTCATTCGCCGGCGCGTGCGTCAGCTCTTCGACGCGCTCGTGGGCCTGCTCCTCACGGTCGTCGTGCTCACGCTCGCGTCCTACCTCGTCGAGACCTACGGCAGCGCGCAGCTCGTCACTGCACTGGCCGGGTCCGTGGGCGGCGACACCTCAGTGACCGCGCCCATCATCGGCGGCCTCGTGGCCTTCATCACCGTGGCACGTCTGATGAGCCGACGCCCCTGGGACGTGCTCTCGGTGCTCGTGGTGGGATCCCTCGCCGTCGTGGCCTTGCTCAGCGCCACCGCCACGGTTGCCGGCCTGCTCATCTCCTTCTTCGTCGGCTGGGGGCTAGGCCTGCTCACCCGCTACGCCGTGGGCACTCCCACAACCCGGCCGTCCGGTTCTGAGGTCGCCGACGCCCTGGCCCGCGGGGGCTATCCGCTCACCGTGCTGCGCGCGTCGCGGCAGACCCCGGTCGGCCGCCGCTACGTGGCCACGACGCGAGCGGGAGAATCCCTCGAGGTCGTGGTCCTCGACCGCGACCTGGAGGGTGCCGGCCTGGCGACCGCCGCGTGGAAGGCTCTCCGCTTGAGGGACGAGGCCGGGCGCGGCGCCTTCAACATGCGCCGCGAACTCGATCACGCAGCGCTCATGGCGTACGCCGCCGAGGCCGCCAACGCTCCCGTGCCACGCCTGCTGATGGCCAGTGAGGTTGGCGCCGACTCGGCACTGCTGGCCTACGACTACACGGTCGGCACGAGATTCGCCGATCTCGACGGCGATCAGGTGAGCGATGACGAACTCGAGCAGGCCTGGCGCGCGATGCGCACCCTGCACGAGCATCAGATCGCCCACCGCAGCCTGACCGCCGACCACATCCTGCGCGATCGCGACGGCAAGGTGTGGCTTGTCGGCGAGGCGAGCGGCACCGTGGCGGCCGGCGATGTGGCCCAGCGCATCGATGTGGCCGAGTTGCTGTGCACGCTCGCGCTCACGGTGGGAGCCGATCGCGCCATCCGCACGGGACGCACGGTCCTCGGCGTACAGGGACTGGCGCGTGCCCTGCCGGTGCTGCAGCCCGTCGCACTCGTCCCGGCCACGCGCAAGGCAATGCGCAAGAACCGTGACCTGATGGTGCACCTGCGCGACGCGCTGGTCGAGATCCGCCCCGACGGCGAGGTCGAGCAGATCAACGTCGAGCGCATCAAGCCGCGCACACTGATCATGATCGTGGTCGGCACCATCGCCGCCTACGTCCTACTGTCGCAGCTGGCACAGGTCGACCTCGGCGAGCTCCTCACGTCGGCATCCCTGGAGTGGCTCGCGGTCGGTGTCGTCGCGACGCTGGTCACCTACGTCGGAGCGGCATGGTCGCTCTCCGGATTCGTGCCCGAGCGCATACCGCTCCACCGCACGATGTTGGCGCAGGTCGCGGGGGACTTCGCGACGCTCGTGTCACCCCCCACTCTCGGGTCGGTCGCGATCAATCTGCGCTTCCTCACCAAGGCCGGCTTGCACCCCGCGCTCGCCGGAGCGAGCGTCGGCGTCTCTCAGGTGGCGGCCTTCGTCGTCCACCTGCTCCTGCTGCTCGGCTTCGGCATTGCGGCCGGCACCCAGGCGGACTTCACCTTCGACCCCCCTGCCTGGGCCGTCATCGTCGTCATCGCGGTCGTCCTGCTCTTCCTCGCCGCATTTGCGGTTGCCCCTCTGCGCCGCTACGTCTTCGGGCGCGTGCGTCCCCTGCTGCGCGAGGTGATCCCCCGCCTCGTCACGGTCGCCCAGCGCCCGATGAAGCTCGTCGAGGGCATCGGCGGCATCCTCGTCCTCAACTTCGCCTACATCGTGGTCCTCGTCGCCTGCGTCCGCGCCTTCGACGGCGATCTCAACGTCGCCGCGATCGCGGTCGTCTACCTCGCCGGTGCCACGATCGGCCAGGCGGCTCCGACTCCCGGTGGCCTGGGAGCTGTGGAAGCAGCCCTTGCCGCGGGCCTGACCGCGGCTGGGCTCCCGGGCGGCATCGCCGTATCCGCGGTCCTGCTCTTCCGCCTGCTCACCTTCTGGATCCCGACGATCCCGGGCTACATCTCCTTCAACTGGCTGACCAAGAAGGGCTACCTGTAGGTTCGCCGCATGAGCGAAGTCAGCATCACGCCCCTGGTCGACGGTCCCCTCGAGGTCTCCGGCGCCTGCCGCGTCAACGCCTCGGACGGCACGGAGATCCGCAGCGCGGACAAGGTCTACCTGTGCCGATGCGGCGCCTCGGAGAAGAAGCCCTTCTGTGATGGCTCGCACAAGAAGATCGGCTTCGTCTCCAACGTCGAGGCCTAGCCAGCCGGTGGACCCTGCCAGCCGCGAACTCCTCGCGGACTGGGTCACGCGCGTACGGCAGCGCCCCCACCATCACTGCGGGGTCTTCGCGGGCACGGACGGAGATGCCTTCGGTCATCGTGCTCGACCCTGGGACTACCCCGACGTCCTCATCGACGGGCGCCTGGAGGACGACGCACTCGTGCTCCAACTCAGCGACGGCGCAATCCGGCTCGACGCGGTGCACGGTGTCGTACACGGCGACCACCCGTGGGGTCCGGGTTTGCTCGTGAGCGGCTCTATCAACGGCACGCCGGCGGAGGTCTGGCTGGTCTAGGCCATCCACGCAGCGACAGCCAGGGTGAGCAGCGGCGCGATGATCAGTGCCGGCAGCAGGTCGGCGACCGGCAGTCGCGAGACCTTGAGCAGCCGCAGCGAGACGCCGATGAGAAGTACTCCGCCGGTGGCGGTGAGAGCGGCGATGGCGGATGCGGCCATGACCGACCCGACGAGTGCACCGAGCAGGGTGAACAGGCCCTGCACGATGCCGACCGGGATTGCGGAGAAGGCCACGCCCCAGCCCAGGGAGGCTGCAAAGGCGATGGAGGCGAAGAGGTCGAGCACCGACTTGAGTGCGAGCTGATCGACACCGCGCCCGAGGCCATCAGACAGCGGGCCGAGCACGGCGAGGGGGCCGATGCAAAACAGCAGCGATGCGTCGACGAACCCCTCGATGAATCGTGCTCGACCCTCGGTGCCCTGCGCCCCGCGGCTCACCCTGCGCTGCAGCCAGCCGCCGAGGCTCTCCACGCGCTCCTCCAGCCGCAGCAGCGATCCGATGATGCCTCCGATGACCACCGAGCCGAGCACAATGAGCAGGGGCGCCGAGGACCCGACGTCGGCGACCCAGTCGGCATCGAGCAGATCCACGACATTGAGTGCAGCCACGATGAGCGTGATGAGACCCAGGGCCTGCGTAATCAGGTCGCGCGTGCGCGCAGGCAGGCGATGCCCGATGAGTACGCCGAGACCGGCCCCGACGACGATGGCCGCCATGTTGAGGAGGGTCCCGAGGCCGATCACCGCGTGAGACTAGTGCAACTCAGTAGTACGGCGTGTTGGGATCCACCTGCAATGACCACGCGTTGATGCCGCCGCCGACGTGGATGGCATCGGAGAAGCCTGCGCCGTGCAGCACGGCGAGGACCTCGGCTGAGCGGCCGCCCACCTTGCAGTGCAGCACGATCTGCTTGTCGTTGGGGACCTTCTCCAGCGCTGAGCCGTCGAGAAACTCGCCCTTGGGGATGAACTCCGCCCCTTCGATGGTGGCGATCTCCCACTCGATGGGCTCGCGCACGTCGATGAGGACGAAGTCGCGCTCCCCGCGAGCGCGGGCATCGAGCATCTCCTTGAGCTCGTGCACGCTGATCGTGCTGTCGCGGGCCGCCTCGGCGGCAGCGTCCGAGATGGTGCCGCAGAAGGCGTCGTAGTCGATGAGCTCGGTGACCGTGGCATTCGGCCCGCAGATGGCGCAGTTCGGGTCCTTGCGGATCCGCACCTCGCGGTAGTCCATCTCCAGGGCGTCGTACACCTTGAGACGGCCCAGCAGCGGGTCGCCGATGCCGGTGAGGAGCTTGATCGCCTCGGTCACCTGGATGGAGCCGATGCTCGCGCACAGCACGCCCAGCACGCCGCCCTCGGCGCACGAGGGCACCATGCCCGGTGGCGGGGGCTCGGGGTAGAGGCAGCGGTAGCACGGACCGTGCTCGGCCCAGAAGACACTCGCCTGTCCGTCGAAGCGGTAGATCGAGCCCCAGACATAGGGCTTGCCGAGCAGCACGCACGCGTCGTTGACGAGGTAGCGCGTGGCGAAGTTGTCGGTGCCGTCGACGATGAGGTCGTACTGGGAGAAGAGCGGCATCACGTTGGTCGAGTCGAGGCGCTCGTCGTGGATGACCACGTCGACGTAGGGGTTGATCTCCTTGATCGAGTCGCGCGCACTTTCGGCCTTGGAGCGGCCGATGTCGCTCTGGCCGTGGATGATCTGGCGCTGGAGGTTGGACTCGTCGACGGTGTCGAACTCCACGATGCCCAGCGTGCCGACTCCGGCGGCAGCGAGGTACATCAGCGCGGGACTGCCCAGCCCGCCCGCGCCGATGCACAGCACGCGGGCGTTCTTGAGGCGCTTCTGCCCGCTCCTGCCGACGTCGGGGATGATGAGGTGGCGGCTGTAGCGGCGTACCTCGTCGGCAGACAGGCTGTCGGCAGGCTCGACGAGCGGCGGCAGGGACATGGCTCTCCTCATGGGTGGATCCGGGGCAACCACGGTACCCACGCGGGCATTCCCGCGCCCGCCCGGGAGACTGGGGGCGTGAGCCGCCCCGTCATCGGCCTGTCCACCTACGTCGAGCCTGCCCGCTGGGGCGCGTGGGAGGTGCCTGCCGCCCTGCTGCACGAGTGGTACGTCGACGCCGTGCGCGAGGCAGGTGGCCGTGCCGTCCTCCTGCCTCCGGACTCCACGGACGCGGACGTGCTCGACCGTCTCGACGGACTCATCCTCATCGGGGGCGCCGACGTGGATCCGGCCCACTACGGTGCCGAGCCGCACGCGACCGTCGACGTGCCGCGCGTCGAGCGCGACGCGGGCGAGCTGCTGCTCTGCCGGGCGGCGCACGAGCGCGACCTGCCGCTGCTCGGCATCTGCCGCGGCATGCAGGTGATGGCGATTGCCCATGGTGGCTCGCTCATCCAGGACCTGCCCGATGCCGGCTTCGGCCTCGCGCATCGCGAGCGCCCGGGCACCTTCACCGAGCACGCTGTCTCGCTCGCGGAGGGTTCACGCGTCGCCGCGATCTACAGGTCGACACGCATCGTCACCAACTCCTCCCACCACCAGGGCATCGCCGACCCCGGCACACTCGTCCCCACGGGCTGGGCCGAGGACGGGCTGATCGAGGTGCTCGAGGCACCCGAGGCTCGCTTCTCCCTCGGGGTGCAGTGGCATCCGGAGCATCCCGACCGAAGATTTGGCGAATTGCCCCTCTTCCGCGCCGTGGTTGCGGCAGCCTCCGACTAGCAGTCCGCGCCGAGGCGGCTGCTGCACGCCCGCCGAGCAAGGAGTCCCCATGCAGGTCGACGTCCGCCACGGTCCCTCATTTGCCGTCGCCCGCTGCACTCTCACGGCAGGCGAGCACGCCAAGGTCGAGTCCGGCGCCATGGCCGCGATGAGCGATGGCGTGACCCTCGACGCCAAGATGGAGGGCGGCTTCCTCAAGTCGCTCGGGCGCAGCGCACTCGGTGGCAACTCCTTCTTCGTCACGACGTACACCAGCTCCATCGACGGCGGCTGGGTCGACGTCGCCGCCATCCTGCCCGGCGACATCACCGTCATCGAGTCCTCGCCTGAGCGGCCACTCGCCGTGACGCGCGGTGCATGGCTGGCCAATGAGCAGAGCCTGTCGCTCGACACCAAGTGGGGCGGTGCCAACAACCTCTTCGGCGGCGAGGGTGGCTTCGTGTCGCGCTTCGAAGGAGCCGGCAAGGTCGTCGTCGCGTCGTACGGCGCCCTCGACCAGCACGCACTGCACGAGGGCGAGCGCATGGTGGTGGACTCGGGCCATCTGGTCGCCTACGACGCCTACATCGCGATGCAGGCCCGGACCACGGGAGGCATCATGAAGTCGCTGAAGTCCGGCGAGGGCATCGTGGTGGAGATCACCGGGCCGGGCCTGGTGTGGACCCAGTCGCGCAATCCCAACGGACTCGTGGAGTGGCTGACGAACGTCCTGCCGTTCAGCCGCAGCTAGGCCGGGCGCCGAGTGTGCACTTGCGTGCACGACATCGGCCCTTGAGGCGCACGCAAGTGCACACTCGGCGAGGGCTTGGCTACAGCGGGGTGACGTAGGCGCCCGAGATACCGCCGTCCACCAGGAAGTTCGACGCGGTGATGAACGACGAGTCGTCGGAGGCGAGGAACGCCACCGCCGCGGCGATCTCCTCGGGCTCGCCGAAGCGGCCGAAGGGGATGTGGACGTAGCGACGCGCAGCGCGCTCGGGGTCCTTGGCGAAGAGCTCCATGAGCAGCGGCGTCTTCACCGGTCCGGGCGAAATGGCGTTGACGCGCACCCCCTGGCGGGCGAACTGCACGCCGAGTTCGCGCGACATGGCCAGCACGCCGCCCTTGGACGCCGTGTAGGAGATCTGCGACGTCGCCGCGCCCATGGTGGCGACGAACGAGGCGACGTTGATGATGGAGCCGCGGCCCTGCTCGAGCATGTAGGGCAGCACAGCCTTGCACCCGAGGTAGACGGACGTGAGGTTGACGTCCTGCACGCGCTTCCACGCCTCGAGGCCGGTGTCGAGGATCGAGTCGTCGTCGGGCGGGGAGATGCCGGCGTTGTGGAAGGCCACGTCGATCGAGCCGTAGGTGTCGACTGCCACCTTGTACATCCGCTCGTTGTCCTCGGGCGAGGTGACGTTGGCCTGGACGAAGGTGCCACCGACCTGCGCGGCTGCCGCCTCCCCGGCCGTGACATCCATGTCCGCGATGACGACGTTGGCGCCCTCGCTGGCCAGGCGCTGGGCCGAGGCGAAGCCGATGCCGCTGGCACCCCCGGTGATGAGCGCGGTGCGGCCGACCAGGCGACGGCAGACGGCATCGGACATGGGATTCCTCTCAGTCGGTGGCGATGAAGACGTTCTTGGTCTCGGTGAAGGCCTCGGGCGCATCGGGCCCGAGCTCGCGACCCAGTCCCGAGCGCTTGAATCCCCCGAACGGCGTCCAGTAGCGCACGGACGAGTGCGAGTTGACCGACAGGTTGCCCGATTCCACCCCGCGCGAGACGCGCAGCGCCCGACCGATGTCGCGACTCCAGATCGAGCCGGAGAGGCCGAAGTCGGAGTCGTTTGCCATGCGGATCGCATCGGCCTCGTCCTCGAAGGGCATGACGGCGACGACGGGGCCGAAGATCTCCTCGCGGTAGGCGCGGTCTGACTCAGCCGACGGCACGATCACCGTCGGGGGAAACCACCAACCGGGCCCGTCGGGGCAGGATCCACGGAAGGCCACCTGCACATCGTCGATGTACGACGCGACGGTCTGGCGATGCGCGGCGGTGATGAGCGGGCCCATCTCAGCAGAGTCGAGCGCGGGGTCCTCCACGCGCACGCCGGCGACCGCGGGCTCCAGCAGGCCCATGAAGCGATCGAAGACCGAGCGCTCCACCAGGATGCGCGAGCGCGCGCAGCAGTCCTGCCCGGCATTGTCGAAGACGCCGTACGGCGCGGTCGCTGCCGCACGCTCGAGATCGGCGTCGGCGAAGACGATGTTGGCGCTCTTGCCGCCGAGCTCGAGCGTCACGCGCTTGATCTGCGCGGCGCAGCCGGCCATGACCTGCTGACCGACCTCGGTCGAGCCAGTGAAGACCACCTTGCCCACGAGGGGGTGCGTGACGAAGCGCTCGCCGACGACCGAGCCCTTGCCGGGGATGACCGTGAAGACGCCCTCGGGGATGCCCGCCTCCAGCGCCAGCTCGCCGAGGCGGATCGCGGTGAGCGGGGTCACCTCGGCGGGCTTGAGCACGACCGTGCAGCCGGCCGCCAGCGCGGGCGCGAAGCCCCAGCCTGCGATCGGCATGGGGAAGTTCCACGGCACGATGACGCCGACGACGCCGATGGGCTCGTGGAAGGTCATATCGACGCCTCCGGCCACCGGGATCTGCCGGCCGAAGAGCCGCTCCGGCGCACCGGCGTAGTAGGCGAGCACGTCGCGGACATTGCCCGCCTCCCAGCGCGCATTGCCGATGGTGTGCCCGGCATTGGCCACCTCGAGTTGCGCGAGCTCCTCGATGTGATCGCCGACGACCCGGCTGAAGTGGCGCAGGAGGCGCGCACGATCCCCCGGGGAGACCGCGCGCCAGGCGGGGAACGCCGCGTGCGCCCGCGCGATGAGGGCGTCGACCTCCTCGGCTGGAGTCGGCGGGACATCGGCAATCGGCGCCCCGGTGACGGGGCTGATGACGGCGGTCACAGTCGCTCGAACCCCCGGTAGCGCTCCCAGTCGGTCACGGCTCTGCCGAAGGCCTCCAGCTCCACGCGCCCCATCCTCGCGTAGTGGGCCTGGACCTCCTCGCCGAAGGTCTGCCGCACCCAGTCCGATCCCTCCCAGAGCTCGACGGCCCGTGCGAGGTTGTCCGGCACGCGCGCGGCATCGGCGGCGTAGGCATTGCCCTCGAAGGCCGGCTCGAGCTCGAGCTGGCGCTCGATGCCGTCCAGGCCTGCCGCGATGATGCCCGCCGTCGCGAGGTAGGGGTTGACGTCGCCGCCGGGCACGCGGTTCTCCAGGCGCAGGGACGGACCGTGGCCCACGAGTCGCAGGGCACACGTGCGGTTGTCGCGACCCCACTTGATGGCGGTGGGCGCGAAGGATCCCTCGACGTAGCGCTTGTAGGAGTTGATCTGCGGCGCGAAGAGGAGCGTGAGCTCCTCCATATGCGCCAGCTGACCGGCGATGAAGGAGCGTCCCAGCGGGGACATCCCATCGGGCGCAGAGTCATCCGCCATCACCAGCGAGCCGTCGAGCCCGCGGAAGGACAGGTGGATGTGGCAGGAGTTGCCCTCCCGCTCGTTGTACTTCGCCATGAAGGTGAGCGAGACGTCCTCCTGCGCGGCGATCTCCTTGGCCCCGGTCTTGTAGATCGTGTGCCGGTCGCAGGTGACGACCGCCTCGTTGTACTTGAAGGCGATCTCGTGCTGGCCGAAATTGCACTCCCCCTTGGCGCTCTCGACTTCAAGGCCTGCGCCCGCCATGCCCAGGCGGATACGTCGGAGCAGCGGCTCCACGCGCGCGCCGCCGAGGATGGAGTAGTCGACGTTATAGAGATTGGCGGGCGTGAGGTCGCGATAGTCGGCCTCCCAGGCCTCCTCGTAGCTGTCGAGGAAGACGATGAACTCCAGCTCGGTCCCGACGTACGCCGCCATCCCCGCGTCAGCGAGCCGCTGCGTCTGGCCCTTGAGGATCTGCCGCGGAGACGCAACGACATCGGAGCCGTCCTCCCACAGCACGTCGCACAGGACGCCCACCGCGCCCTCCTGCCACGGGATGCGGTGGAGTGTCGAGAGGTCCGGGCGCATCACCATGTCGCCATAGCCCAAGTCCCATGAGGACATCGCGTAGCCGGAGACGGTGTTCATGTCGATGTCGACGGCGAGGAGGTAGTTGCAGCCCTCCGTCCCATGGGCGAGCGTGTCGTGGACGAAGTGGTCCGCGTGGATGCGCTTGCCCTGCATGCGGCCCTGCATGTCGGTGATGCCGACGACGACCGTGTCGATGAGGCCCTCGTCGACCTCTCTGCGCAGGGTGTCGACGTCCAAGGGCACAGGTCGCGCCATGTCCACCTCTCAGGTCGTGATCTTCCCCGATAGACAGTGTCCGGGGCGGGGGTCGCCCCCCGCTCCGGACACTACTGCGGATCCTGCCGTCAATCCTTGGGTGGGAAGAACTCCTCCGTGCCCGACTCCTCGAGAGTCTCGACCACGTCGTAGCCCTCGGTTTCCGGGTGGCCGTGAGCCCCTCCCGAGACGGCGTACTCCTCCTCGGGCGAGAGCACGAGCCGCTTCCGGCCGAAGAGAGCGAAGAGCAGCAGGCCTGCCACGTAGACGATCGCCACCCAGACGACCACAGCCCGATAGTCGGAGTTGAACGGCATGAGGATGAGCGTGACCAGGGCGATGATGCCCGCGATGAGCGCACCAATGATGCCCACCGGGCTGCGGTAAGGCCGAGAGACATTCGGGAGCTTCCTGCGCAGGATGAGGAACGCGATCATCTGGAGCAGGTAGGCGATGACCGCGCCAAACACCGCGATGAGCAGCAATGCGTTAGCGGCATTGACGTAAGGCTGCTCCTCGCCGCCATAGGCCAGCGCACCGAGGCCAAAGACGAGGCCGACGCCCACAATGCCGCTCGCAATGAGCGCGACATAGGGAGTCTTGCGTGCGCCGGTGAGCGAGAGGAACTTCGGGTAGTACCCCGCGCGGGATAGGGAATACACATTGCGCCCCGCGGCAAACATGATCCCCTGGAAGGACGCGATGAGTCCCGTGAGTGCCATGAGCGAGAGCAGCGCGGCGATATTGCTGTCCGGGAAGATGGCCCGGAATCCGTCAAGGATGGGCTCGCCGCTCTCCGAGATCGCAGCCGCTCCGAGCACACCCGGATTGAGGATGAGGACGAGGAGGGCGGTCACGACCAGCGTGAACATGCCGGCGATGGACCCGCGCGGGATGTCCTTGGCTGGATCGTGGGTCTCCTCGGCCGCCAGGGGGAGCTCCTCGATGCCCAGGAAGAACCAGATGGCGAAGGGGAAGGCCAGGAAGATCCCTAGGAAGCCGTAGGGCAGGAAGGTGCTGCCTCCCGCCTCGGGCACGATGTCGAACAGATTGTCGACGCTGAACTTGCCCGAGAAGAGGGCGGCCACGAAGAAGATCGCGAGCACTCCCAGGGAGAGGATCGCGATGACGAATGCGAACCGGAAGGACGCAGCAGCGCCCGCCGAGTTGAAGGCAACGAAGATCACATAGATGACGACAACCCACAGCCAGATGGGAAGCGACAGGCCGAACAACTCTGCCACGATGGCGTCGGCGTAGAGCGCCGCGAATGTCCCCACGACGGCAGTCGTGATCACATACTCGACGGTCTCCGCGAAGCCTGTGATGAAGCCGCCCCAGGGGCCCATCGCGGACCGCGCGAAGGAGTATGCACCGCCTGTGTGCGGCATGGCCGCACTCATCTCGGCGATGCTGTAGATCATCAGGACGTACATCAGGCCGATGACCAGGGTGGCGATCAGCATGCCGCCCCAGCCGGCATTGCCTATGCCGAAGTTCCACCCGGAGAAGTCGCCGGAGATGACTGCAGCGACGCCGAGGCCCCACAGCGCTCCCGCTCCCGCATATCTCTTCAGCCCTCGCTTTTCGAAGTACTCCGCTCCGGCGTGCGTGTATTTCACACCGGAGACAGACATGTCCTTGTCCACTGAACCTCCTCGAGGTCGGCAGGACCACAGGGGCCTGCCCCTTGCGGGGAGGGTAGGGACGCGCAGGGGGTCTGTCCGCTAAATGGCCGAAGACACGCGGGTGAAGCGCTCGGTCCAGAGGCCGGCCACGACGTCCGGATGCTCCATCTGCGCCACGTGACCACAATCGTCTAGCAGCGTCACTTCCGCATCGGGAAATTCACGCGCTGCTCGAGCAGCACCGCGGGGGTCCACGAGGATGTCGTCCTCGCCGTAGATCGCGAGCACCGGCTGTCGGACCTGGCGCGCCAGCCGCCAGGGACGGCTCGGACCCCGCTCAGCGAAGGTTGCGAGCAGCCCGCGCAGCGACCGCAGGAAGGCGTCGGTGGCGTAGGGCAGCGCATCTCGCTCGGCCGTCTCCGTGACGAGCGCGGCGCGCAGCGCCTCAGGGACCCGGCGCGGATCGGTCGTGCACGCATCGAGTGTCGCCTGCACCCGCTGCTCGACCGGCACTGCCGCATAGCGCCGCACGAGCGACTCCCCCACCCCGGGCACGGCGACCACGGGCAGGTGCGCGTTGCCGCGCCCGACGCGCATCGACGGCAGCGCCGGCGACACCAGCGTGAGCGACGCCACGAGGTCGGGGCGATGCGCGGCCAGCTGCACCGAGACGGCTCCGCCCATGGAGTTGCCCATCACGTGCACCGGGCCCTCATCGCCCCGGCGCCGACACCATTCCTCGATGGCCGCAGCGACCGTACGCGCGTGGCCGCGCGGGGTGAAGTCGCCGTCGCGCGGCGGGGGCGACGCACCGAATCCCGGAAGGTCAAGGGCGAGGGCGCTCACCTGCCCGGCCAGGCTCGCCATGAGCGGCACCCAATTGAGGGCCGAGCCCCCCAGACCGTGGACGAGCACGACAGGAAGGTCACCCTGTCCAGACTGGCGCACGTGGACCTCGCCGGTCGTGAGGGTCCAGCGCTCCGCGGGAGGGATCCACATGCCCCTATGGGACCACGGGACGCGGGGTCAGCGCTCGGTCGGCCGCGCGATGCCCGGACCGGTGTGGACCCGGCCAGTAGGGTGGCGATGTGACCGCGGCTGACGACGTACGACGGGCCGAGCCATCCCGCATGCCCCGCGAAGAGCGTCGCGCGCAGGTCCTCGGCGCCGCCCGCGAGGTCTTCGTGGCCCAGGGCTACCACACGGCCGCCATGGACGACATCGCCGAGCGCGCTGGAGTGAGCAAGCCGGTGCTCTACCAGCACTTCCCCGGCAAACTCGATCTCTACGTCGCCCTGCTCGACGAAGGCATCGCCGTGCTCCTCGACACGCTCCGGTCAGCACTGGAGGCCACCACCGACAACAAGCAGCGCGTGCGCGGCGCGATCGCGGCGTACTTCGCTTTCGTCGATGATCCCGACGGCGCCTACCGACTGGTCTTCGAAAGCGACCTCACCAATGAGCCGGCGGTCCGCTACCGGGTCGAGGCAGCCGATGACGCCTGCTCCCTCATGCTGGGCCAGGTCATCGCCGAGGACACCGGGTTGTCGGCGGCCCAGGCGGAGCTGCTCGCCTCGGGGCTGCTCGGCATGGCGCAGATCGCGGCACGACGCTGGCTGCGTGCAGAGCCGCGGATGCGCCGCGACGAAGCCGTCGACCTCATCGCCGGGCTGGGCTGGCGCGGCATCGGTGGCTTCCCGCTGTCTCACCCGCCGACGTCCTAGATCGATCCGCGCGTTAGCCTTGCGGGCAAAGGAGGATCCGTGGAGATCAAGATCGGCGTTCAGCAGACCCCGCGCGAGATCGTGCTCGAGTCCGAGCAATCGCCGGAGGACATCGAAGCAGCTGTGCGCGCAGCTCTCGCCGATGGCGGGATCCTCACCCTGGAGGACGACAAGGGGCGCCGGGTCATCGTGCCCGCCGATCGCCTCGCCTACGTCGACATCAGCCCCGCGACGTCACGCCGCGTCGGCTTCGGCACCTGACGGGGTCGACGGACAGGTCCGTCAGGAAGCCAGGCCCAGCGCCTGCATCCTCCGGGAGTGCTCGTCGGTGAGTCTCGACAGCATCGTGGCGATAGCTGTGAGATCCATGCCCGTGCCCTCGTCGCCCACGTCGCCGACGAGCAGCGCCGTGAGCGCCTCGCGCTCGGCGGCCACATGCTGAGCCTGCGACAGAGCCTCCCCCACGAGGCGGCGAGCCCAGAGCGCTAGCCGTCCCTCGACGCGCGGATCAGCGGCAATCGCCGCGCGCACGCGGTCAACCACGAAGGCCGACTGCCCGAGGTCCTCGCACACCTCGAGGACGAGATCCCTCGTCCGCGGATCCAGGTAGGTCGCGATCTCACGATAGAAGTCGATGCCGATCCCATCGCCGACATAGGCCTTGACCAGGCCCTCGAGCCAGTCACTCGGGGCCGTCATCTCATGGAAGCGCGCAAGCGGGGCACGGAAGGGCTGCATGGCCTCGGCGGGGTCGACACCGATCTCCACGAGCCGGTCGCGCAGGCGGGAGAAGTGCCGGAACTCCGCCGCTGCCATTGCCGCGAGTTGGGCCTCGTCCTCGATCGTCGGAGCCAGGGCCGCATCGGCGGCGAGTCGCTCGAAGGCCATCAGTTCGCCGTAGGCAAGCACACCCAGCAGATCGATGACCGCTGACCGGTAGTCGTCGTTCGCGGCAAGAGCCTCGCCGTCGATCGATGCCATGGAGCGAAGGCTAGTGCCCACGCGGTACCCTCGGTGCATCGCGTGAGCGATGCGGGCGCCCGGCCGGGCCCCCGAGGGGCGTGAGCCCCATCCGCCCCCGTGTGTGGCGCCCCCGATGAGGATCGGGTGCGGTGCCCGCGGACCTGCACTGGAGCATGCCGTGACCGACGTCGACCCTGCCTCGAACCCTGAGGCGGCACCCCTACCCCCCA